>Ga0183260_10000437_pt1 | contig 35249 bp, 39 predicted proteins | sample AntDrymUQ4972206_2_FD_129768 | JGI IMG/M metagenome (GOLD analysis project Ga0183260, IMG submission 129768) | Polar desert sand microbial communities from Dry Valleys, Antarctica - metaG UQ497 (22.06) (version 2) (version 2) | ecosystem: Environmental > Terrestrial > Soil > Desert | place...
ACATTGAAGGTGTCCTGTTTCTACTACTCACAATGGAAATAGGCATCTTCAGTCTATAGCTTTATCGTTAAGTGAACAGAGCCCTATAATCGCATTGTTAATTTAAATAGCAGATATAGTACTAAAAAATAATAATAATATTGTAATCAGAAGTTTATTCAAAATACCGTTATAACATATGCTACTACTACACTGTAATTATATCCTTAATTGCAATTTTAAATATTACACATGTATGCCGGTATTGCCAATATTGCTATTACTACTGCTATCTAGTTTATTTTTCTCAATTTATACAGATCATGTTGACAAATACCTTGTCTTTTCAAAGACTAATTTTGATTCCCATAGTGCAAGTAACAGAATTCCAATTATTTTGCCTGACAATGCATATAGTAAAATGGTTATCGATAATGATATTGATTCATTTGAGTCCCCATCAGATTATTTGGACGCAATAAACCCTAATGCTAATGATCAAAAGAAAGGTGATCCACAACAAAATAGGATGGATGAACAAAACAATGAACACAACATCTATTCAAAATCATCATCAGCTCCTACTGCTATAGGTGGTTGTACTAGTAACACCGTTAATGGCGGGCCACCAGAGATAGAAAAAAATGGGAACACAATAACAGGAACAATATGCGATGATGATATAAAAGGAACCAATCAACCAGACATGGTTATAGGCCTTGCTGGAAATGATATGATGCAAGGCAAAGATGGTGATGATGTCATATATGGAAATGACGGTGATGACAAACTATTCGGCTTATCTGGTGATGACCTGCTTCAGGGAGGTTCTGGAGATGACCAAATAGCCGGTGCCGGTAGAAACGACATCATTGTTGGCGGGATTGGAGACAACTTTCTATCCGGAGGAGATGGCAATGATAAACTTTTTGGCGATAGTGGAAATAATGTACTAGAAGGTGGATCAGGGGCAGACCAATTTAACTGCGGTGAGGGAATAGACACCGTATTGGATTTTAAGGCAATTGAAGAAGACCAAATAATAGGGAATTGCGAAATAGTGAATAACCTGCAATAGTTGTTTTATTATTTTTTTGTTATGGCAGCATTGCATAATTTGGATTTTATATAAATTAAAACTCTAAGAAAAAAAAATTTATGAATGCATATACAAAAGGATGGTCTAAAGCAAAAATTGTAACTAAAGTTAAATCGATTTTAGGAGGGGTAAAGAATTTAAAAAAGGTAACAGAAATAAATAGAAAACCAGTTCTTTTGTACATTTAAACAAAAAGCCATTATTACATTTAGTGTTTGAGCTATCTTCCATGTACATAAATTCAGCCCAAAGGGAAAAATATTACTAAATATAAAGATTAAATTGATATAACCTACCAAATGGATTGGATATTATAGATGGATTTAACAAATAAAAGATTTGTGTTTTTAGGAAGTTTATTCATATTAATCATTACTGTTGTTGCAGGTTTTCCTTTTATTTTTGATTTATACACATCTAATTCATATGGCAAAGGGACTCCATCTATTGAAAATAATGTTCATCAATTAAGATCACTTGAAATAGGTTCAAGGATAGGCAATACGATTACAGGAACAGACATGGACGATATCCTAAAAGGTACTGTTAACTCAGATATCATTTCAGGTTTAGCAGGAAATGATCTTTTGGATGGAATAAACGGTGATGACATGATAAATGGAAATGACGGATCCGATAAAATATTCGGACAGGCTGGTGATGACCTGCTTCAGGGAGGTTCTGGAGATGACCAAATAGACGGTGCCGGTAGAAACGACATTATTGTTGGTGGTATTGGTGATGATTTTGCTTCAGGCGGGGATGGAGACGACAAATTGTTTGGCGAGGAAGGAAACGATATTTTAGAGGGAGGACCAGGGGCTAATCAGTTTGACTGCGGAAATGGAATTGATACGGTATTGGATTATAACTCTTCTCAAGGTGATACCATTTCAAGCAATTGCGAAGTGGTTAACACAGCCTAAAATCTATCAGGGGTATATTAATAACACACAAACGTTCTTTTTTTAAGAAGAAATTATCTCTTTAATAATTTTCATCAACCTTTTTTATTTAGTTAAACGGGTTTTTCTTAAAATAAGATAGAATTTATTAAGTCTTTTATCAAATAAATCACATGAAGCATAAAGTAAATGATATCGATATAACTAAAACTATACATTTAAGATATTTTTACTGTACGTCGGTAGCTATTTTGACAATACTTGTTGTTTTTTCATTTAACTTTGAAGATATGAGTTTGCTTCAGGCGGCAAATGCAACGGCCTCGCCATCGGCAGGCAATACCATGCCTTCTCTGTTCTCAACAAATAATGTAAGCATTAATAATAACGAAAATCAGCAGCAACTAACATTGCAAACCACCCCAACTAATTCCTCATCATCATTGCCTACAAATATGTCGGAAAATCTTATGATGGCGTCTTTTGGTAATGACAGAGTTACCGGCACTCCAGGCAATGACATAATGATTGGGCTTTTAGGTTCCGATAGCATACGTGGTGAAGATGGTGATGATAAAATCCAAGGAGGTGAAGAATCGGATCAACTGTATGGCGGAAATGGGCTAGATGTATTGCAGGGTGGAGTTGGTAGTGATCAGCTATATGGCAATGGGGGAAATGATGTGATTACAGGCGGTATGGATGACGATTACCTATCCGGCGAACATGGAAATGATAAATTGTATGGCAGTACTGGAGATGATATTTTGCTCGGTGGTGATGGAGCAGATTATTTTGATTGTGGTGAGGGGGTAGATGTAGTAATAGATTTTAATCTAGCAGAGGGTGATGATACTGCAGGTAATTGCGAAGAGGTAACAGCGCCATAGGTCAAAAAGAGACCAGATAAATACCTATAACCCCTTGCCTTTAGTAATAGTATAAGGTAATAGAATTGAACAATTCCAACGATTTCAATATAAAAAATTTAGATAAAGGCAAGTCTTTTCTTTACGGTACTCTGCTATCCATGGAAAGACACACAAAAAAAACAATTAATGATGTCTTGTTGACTGAGTCAAAAAATGATCTACAGAGGAAAAAATCGTAAGGATAGTTAATTACAATTAGTGTAAATAATATGAAAAGTCAGGACAGTTATAGTCATAGGGATGCCCAATCCAACATGCCTGCAGCTTTGAGAGTTCACAATATTTCTAAAGTTTTTGAGTCACCTGCCGGCAGATTTGTAGCATTAAAAGAAATCAGTTTTACAATACAAAAAGGAGAGTTTGTGTCCATTGTCGGACCTTCAGGAAGTGGAAAGTCAACACTTCTTAATATAATAGGTGCTTTGGATAGGCCAACGTTTGGAAATGTATTCATCGATAATGTGGATATTTTTTTGTTAAATGATCGTCAAATTGCACAAATCAGGAACAATCTAATAGGATACATTTTCCAATCATATAATCTTATCAATAGAACTACAGTTTTAAAGAATGTAGCTATACCTAGCATAATATCAGGAATGGGTAGAAATGAGAGAAACTATCGTGCCTTAAAGTTGTTAGAGTTACTTGGAATAAAGGATAAAGCAGACTATAAACCTGTCAATCTAAGTGGAGGGCAACAACAGAGAGTTGCAATAGCAAGGTCTCTAATGAATAATCCTGCCATCATATTAGCTGATGAACCCACTGGAAATTTGGATACAAAGACAGGACAGGAGGTTTTTCACATACTGAAAATGCTAAAGAATAAGTATAAGAGAACTATTGTATTCGTTACTCATAACCCAGACCTTGCAAGAGAAACCGACCGAATAATATACATCAAAGACGGAATGAAAGAAAAAGAAGAGGTATTAATTAAGTAAATAATGTTATAATGATTGTACATGATTTTTAGTTATATGGAAACAGAGATACGCAATTCACAAATATGTCGCCATATTTTAACATTAAAAGACTGATGAAAACAAAAAGGAAAACAGTGAATTATTTTGATATTGAATTATAGCTCTGTTGTCAGTGATTTAAAAAAAGTGTTTATGTATTTCGGAATAGTATTCATCCTAGTTGTTTCAGTTGAAGTTGTGACTTTGCCCATATTTGAAAATACCCTATACGGGCAATCGCCTAATAGTAATTACACAAACAGCCCACTAACAGACAGAAGTCCCGCCTTCCTCGAAGCGTATTGGACAGGTAACTCTCAATCAATTACATCATCTTCAGATAATAATAACGATAATAATGGAAACAATTTAGTAAAAGAAGAGGTCGGCCCTTCCGAAGGTGCATCAACTCTTGCGGTAGTTCTTGTAAATAAAGGCAGATCTGATATTACAGGATTAACAGGATTTCTTGCCCTGCCTACCGGTTTTAAATCAATAGAAGGTGAAAATTTAGTGACTTTGCCCAACGTAGCTGTGGCAAGCTATAATTCGATCGTCAAGCCCGGACAAAGCTTTACTTTATTCTTTATTATTGATGTTTTAGAAAATGCAAAGATTGGAGCATATTATGGCTCCCTTGATCTTTTATACTCTAAAGTTTTGGAAACGGATCAGCTAAAAACTAAAATTACAGTACCGTTTAGGGTAACTGGAAAGGTTGTTTTAGATGCAGTTTCCATGGATAAGAGTCTTGTTGCCGGATCTCCCAATGAATTAAAAATACTGCTAAAAAACGATGGTACAGCCGATGCAAACGGTGTAACTGTCACAGTCAAGGATGTCACAGAGGGCACAACCACTGCTGATGATGCATCCACTTCATCATCTACGGCATTATCAAATGCTGAAACTTCAATAGAAACAAATGCTACAAGCACCGACAATAATGAAGGAGAAGGAGAAGGAGAATCAGCCTCGTCTCAGATTGTTAATGTTCAAGCAAAAACTTTTACTATTGGCAAAATCCCCGCTAAAAGCTCCGTCATAATCAACCCTATCGTTTATCCCAGATACACTTCTGGGGGCTCAGTTCAAAGTTTAGGCATGGAAATGCTATATAATGATGCATATGGCAACAGGCGGTCTTCTGATTTATCGGTAGGTCTGGTAATTGCACCTAACCCCCCAGAGTCCGTATTAAATATTAGTCCCATTAAAACTGATAATAACAACAATATTGCTAGTCTTTCTAAAAACATAGCATCAAATGAAAATGCAACGCCTGTAACAGGCAATAACGAAAACAACACCACATTTAGTAAACCCCTAGACACATCATCACCATCATCTATTTCACTTGTTGCTGGCAAAATAGAAAATGTCAATTTATTGGTAACAAACAGTGGAAATCTTACACTCAACAATCTAGTTTTATCGCTTGACTCTCAATCTGATTCTGTCAAAATTTTGGGCAAGTCAAAATGGGCTGTAAAATCTCTTGGCCCTTTATCTCAATTGCAGTTATCAACAATGATTTATGCCGGTGAAAGTGCGATAGGAAATCCAATCCAACTGAAAATGGATGCAGATTATATTTCAGGCGGACAATCCAAATCAGACTTGGCAAAATTGGGGCTATATGTTGAAGGCCAGATAAAGGTGCGGTTGTATGACCTTGACATTAATAACATAGGCAATACCCCAAATTTGGTAGGAAATCTTTTAAATGAAGGAAACACAGTAGCGCTGTTTACAAATATAGCGATAGTGGGCAATAACAATAATAAAGATAATCTTAACAACTGGGTTAATAATAGCAACAAGGAATCATCAAATTCATATGGCCCTATCAGCAATGTCAGCAGTAACAGTAATAGCAGCATTAGTAACAACAGCCAACAAGAAAGACCCGATCAGATTGTAACACAACTCCCCCCTTCTCAATACTTGGGGGATTTATCAGAGAACTCCCCTCTTCCTTTTAGTATTCCGTTAGAAATTGGCAAAGGTGTACCCAAAGGTGTATACCCAATTACTGTAAAAGTAACGTATAATGATAACCTAAGAAACACCCACACATTATTACTGAATGGAACTGTTAACTATACCCCCCAACAAACAGAATCGTCTAGTGAAACAAAAGGATACTTTGGATTGGACACACAATCACCATCCATCATTATACCTGCAGTCTCATTGACTGGAATACTTGTTTTGATTTTCATAATGTCAAGAAGGAGAAGGAGAAGGAGAAAAGCAATGAGGAATAAAGATTTTGGATCAAATAGCTTTGCCAATAAGAATGGTGAAGGTTTTGAACTCTTTGACAAATAATCTATAAAAACATATTTATATATTATTATCCCCCATTCTTTTATAAAAGAAATACTAATCCCTAGATGATCAAATCATGATAAATAATGCTCATACCAATGAAGATTAAAAAAGTAAAAAAACATTGATAAATAAAAATAAGGAAAAATAAAAACAAGAATGAGGATTCACTAAAAAATGGATTTTAGGGAAATGTTTGCTTTATCATTCGAATCGCTTAAAGAGAGAAAAGTCAAATCTGCACTAACAATCGTCATGGTGATGGTAGGTAGCAGCTTATTGGTTGCGGTCAATGGAATTGGAGCAGGTTTTGTGGATTTCTTTAATCAGCAATTCAGTAATTTGGCTCCAAATCTATTATTTGTGTCAAGTGTGCAGCAGAACCAGGATTCTGGAGGCGGGGGAGGAATAGGCAGCGCAGGTTCACCCTCACCATCAGCAAAAATAACCTTAAATGCCGCTGTTGTAAACAGAATAAATTCCCTACCATTTATATATGAGGTGATTCCATCATATCAAAGCCAGATTACAATAGAGTCTCAGGGAAAGTCAAAATCACACAATGTTTTATCCCTTGATCCTACAAAGCTGCTTGTTATTGCACCTACTTTGGACTTTGTAGAGGGTTCAGCGATTCGACAAAACGATCCATCTGCAATAATTGTTGCCAACGATATTGCCAACCCTCCCGGTGAAGACACCCCTTTTATAACTTTGGGCCAAAGCGTGAGAGTAAAATACTCTTTTGTGGATCCTAACACAGGTAAACCAGAAGAAGACATCAAGAATTTTGTCGTTAGGGGCATAATGATGTCTACCGGAAATCCCACTATTGATGGGGCTGTAGTTATAAACAAAGACTCGGGTAATTCATTTCTTCAGAAATCAGGCAAATTCGACTCATTGTTTGTAGCAGCACGATCAAGTGATTTTGTAGACATAGTGGAAAATGAGATTAGACAGCTATATGGCAATGATATAGGAATAACAACAGTTAAAGCTATTTTAAAAACCATCGAACAATTTACTGGCGGAATCAATGCATTTTTATCGAGTATAGCTATTGTATCATTGGTGGTAGGGGCAGTTGGGATTATTACTACGCTGTACACTTCAGTGATTGAAAGAGTAAAAGAGATTGGGACTTTGAAGGCGATAGGTGCTCAAAATAGAAATATATTGACACTGTTTTTGATAGAAGCTTTGCTTATTGGTATCTTTGGAGCTAAATTTGGATTAGTAACAGGAATAGGAATGGGGTATGGCATGAGTGCAGCTTTTGGTTCTGCAGGCAATACTAGTGAAAGTAATACAGGTAATTCAGATAATAACGATAATGACATCGAAGAATCCACCTCTACCAACAACAGCTCAAGTTCAAGTTTGTCACCAGTGTATCTTGTACAAGATATGGCTAGGGTATGGATAATCTCTGTAGTTCTTAGCCTGTTTGCAGGGTTATTTCCCGCATGGAAAGCCTCCCGCTACCTACCCATAGAGGCACTTAGAACTCAATAAGCTCTTTAGATTCATCCAAAAAGTTCATAGAATTGGGAATTGTTTTGACTTGTATAACTAAGGCCACGATTGTGATATTGATACAAACCGTCCATTAGATTACAGATAAGCAAAAAGTTAGTATTAATTCATCCTATCTGTCTCAAATTGTCTATTGGCAATACAATAACCTTATAATAGACTGAAGTCATCAGCCAACTGTCGAATATAAAGCAAAAGGCATTTTATAGTCCCTCCCCTGGAATGGGGTTTGTAATTGAACCGCCCAGTTAGAAAATTTTAAATCAAATGCAATTCACATTATTCTATAACCATGTTTGGAAAAAAATCACTTTACTTTGCATGTTTGTTTGGTGTCGGAATTCTTTCCCCATTAACGTTATCACAACAGTTTGATTTATCAATCTTTGAGGCAGGATACGCACAAAGTGTCAGAGATCCAAATATCTCGTTAAACCCGGCTTTTTCGGATTTTTCCTCACCTACAGGTATTGCATTTTTGGATGATACTGCGAATAAAATTCTTGTAATTGAAAAAAAAGGGAATGTTAAACTAATCTCCGACGGTGTTGTTCAAGAATCACCGATTTTCAATTTTAATGTTGACTCTAAAAATGAAAGAGGGCTATTAGGAGTTGAGGTGCTAAAGAAAAATGACAACACATTTGTATTTTTTTATATAACAGAGATGCTATCGGAGTCATCCGATGAGGCCTCAGAAAATCTAAGAAACCGCGTCTACAGCTTTGTGTGGGATGGCAACAGACTAACAAACCAGGCACTGCTGTTAGACTTGCCTGCCATTCCTGGACCAAACCATAATGGGGGCAAAATCACAATAGGTAAAGACGGCAATCTTTATGCTGTAATAGGCGATTTGAACCACAGAACGCAACTGCAAAACATAGAGAATGGCGGTGATCCCGATTTTACCGGATCCATATTTAGAATTAACCCATTGGATGGTTCTGCATTGCCGGATAATCCCTTTATTGGAAGTGATATCCCCAACATGGACAAGACATTTAGTTATGGCATAAGAAATTCATTTGGGTTGACCTCTGATCCCATAACAGGTTCAATTTGGGATACCGAAAATGGTCCCAGCACCTTTGATGAGATTAATATTGCATATCCAGGCTTTAACAGCGGTTGGCGATCAATCATGGGACCTATATCCTCATCCGGCTCCAGTGAAAACGATCTTGTTAAATTCCCAAACTCAAGGTATTCGGATCCAATAGTGAGCTGGCCTACACCAATAGCTATTACAGATATAGAGTTTATTAACACCTCACTTCTAGGTACAACATATCAAAATAACATTTTAGTTGGGGATAACAACAATGGCAATCTCTATTTTTTTAAAGTAAATGGAGATAGGACAGGATTGGATGTGAACGATGCAGTCATAGATTCCGAAAGTGAAATAGACAGATCTATTCTAGGAAATGGATTTGGCAGTATAACCGACATTGAAACAGGGCCAGATGGTAAGATATACATAACAGACCTTAGAACAGGCACTGTTTACAGTATATCTTAATTTATTGGTTTTAGGACATATTGACTTTTGGCATGATTTTTGAAATTTTTATGTTAATGATTAGACACTATAACTCTATTGATGGCGCACTAAATTAATGAGTTTATTTTAATCTTGAAATGACGTAACATCGTTAAATGACAGGTAATAAATTTTAATTTAAATTAAATATTTATTATATCGATTGTCTGTTATGAATATAAATGAAAAAAGATTTTATAGTGGCGAAAGTTGAAGCATCAACCGATGGGTCTCCTTATATTTATGTGACTTTTAAAGATCAAACCGAATATTATAAATCTGGCGATAAGCAAACAAATCCATTTGGTCCCAATGTGATGGCCTTTACATCTCCAGAAGATTTAATGAAAAACTTGCCTAAAGCCATGTCAAACATTACAAACATGTTTGGTGGTGGAGGTGCAATGAGTGATTCTCCCACCTTCAAAGTTACTATGAAAGAATATGATGAATTAAAAATTAAAGTTGGGGATAAGGTTACAATAGAGGTACAAAAATTCGAGCATAACGACACTTGATATAATTATTTTGGAATTCGGCGGTAACACAATTTAATGGTCATCTTGGGGTGCGGTTGTTTTTTTATTCAGTTCCCACTCTTCATGTTGTTTTTTATCCTCTTTTGTGGTTAGTATTGCGCCGCATTCAAAACAAAAGTAGCTTTTTGTTATCATGGTTTTATGTTGAGTTATAAAGTAATAATATATGTTTTTGCTTGTTTAAGTTTTGCATTTCATTCCCACTGGTATTATTAACTAGTTTTTTGTTTGCCGTTTCTTATGATCACGATGTTTTTTTTCACGATCACAATCATTGTTAATAATTTAAAAAACTCTAAATGCTCTATTGAATTGAAAAAGTTAATAATTTCATCATGAAAATTAAATGAGGAGTATATTATAATATTGTTCGATTTAATTTTGTTTGCCATTTTTTTATTGCCATTCATATCAGTTCTTTTACTGCGTTTGGGCCGGATTTAAGCAAATAAGTATAGGGATTGCTTTTTGGATAATATATTGTTAAGGGGTATTTGATTGCATCAATTTCAGTAATATTAAAATATTGGCTTTCCCTTTTTGAGACGCATTATTGAATTAATTACAAGTGGGTATGTTTTTGGTACAAAACGCAATTCACCATATTTTAGTTGTGGTTTGTAACCAAATCCTTGATTTTCTTGTATTCACAATCTAATACTCAAAATATAGATATTAATATAAACATAAACAAATAATACAGTTTAGCACATATAAACATCATTTTTTATTACTAATTTCATGCCAAAACCAAACTATATTTTATTTTTAAGAGTTGTTGATTTGTATGATCTATGTATTACATAAAAAGAGTGACACGATATTATCAATGCTGCAAGAGTCATCTTTGTAGAAAAAACCAGATTCCAGGGTGTTTCCGGATTAGGATATTTTATATTTAATTCATCTAAATTTATGGTTTTATCCAACACATCAATTGTGATAAGGGAACCCCATACTGTAAAGTTATAAACGAATTCATATGCAGATACAACAATCAAAACCACACATATTGTTGACAATATGTCTTTAACTATTTTTGGCGTATTTTCTACCCTTTGAGAACCTATTTTAGTAACACAAAACCACGACAATACAGAGAAAACTGCCAGATAAGTCACCAGTTTGCCACTACCGTCAATAAACAGGTCATTTTTAACAATTATCTCGCCCACGTTTATTATCCCGGTATTTTGATAATCCACCCAGCTCCAATACATACCAAATGATGTTATGTATAGCATCATAAATGCCGATAAATAAAAAATGACTATATAAACATGATAAGAATTTAATCTATCGAGATATTTGTAGTCCACCTTATCCATAAATGATTTAGGAAAAAGTTAAATGAGATATAAAATTACCTTTTCTCATCGTCATTCTTATCATTATTATTATTACCATGTAATTCTTTTTTTATGTACTTTAATAGATCTATGGCATCTTTTTCTTTCAAACTTCTCTTATTTTTTACAAGATATTCTTTAAAGTCTTCAATTTGTTTCTTTTGTGAAGGAAACAATCTTTTTGACTCGTCTATTATGTCATTATATGTACGATAGGGAAAGTATGTATCTTTTGAAATTCTCAAAATGATCTTCTTCGTAACACCATCAAGTATGTTATTTTTCTTAGCCAAAAATAAATTATATCGTATGTCGATTAATGCATCTGATTTATATCCTTCATATCCTGTGAATGTGACTGCCACTTCATCATCTGAATCCATTATCCCTTTTGAAAATAATTCAAATATTTTTCCAATTCCAACAATTCCAAATTGTTTTAACTCCACTGCCCTAAGTGCTCCTAAACTAGAAGAGCCAAAAACCCTTACATCTCTTTTTCTTAATAGATTATAAACCTCAATAGGTGTTGGAGGATAGTCCTGAAGGAAATACCCATCAATTAAGCCCACCATCCTTACACCTGTAGGAATAAGCTGTAATATGTCCCCCTTTTTAGCAGGCAATCTATAATCCGCATCAAGAATTTCTTTTGCTTTTTCGATTGGTAGTGACGGGCCTAAAAAAATCACAGGTTTAAACATTTTATAAAACACTCTCTAGCCCTGTTGCCAACAATAGATTTATTTACCTTAAACGTTTCTAATCCCGGGACTATTGTCCTTACTACAGGGACATTTATTTTATGGTGTGTAAGATTTACTACTATTGCCCTATCTAGTTTTCTTTCTTTTAATTTATCTAAAATTAATTGTATGTCATCCAAAATATCGTCATTATAATACGATTTTATATCAGAGAATTTTATGTTGTTTTTAGATTTTATAAACTGCCAAGAACGTTTGTCGTCGCTATCATCCGGATCATATTTCATTTTTCTCAGGTCATCCCGTGAGCCTTGAATATTAGCTGCTCTAGATTGCGACACCTCAGTAATAGCCCGTATCATTGCAATTCTAGAGTCGGGATGGGTACCATGACCTTCAACTAAATAACCATAATCATGATTGATCCATTCAACACTGCTTGCAACGAATGTCGGGATGCCAAGATCAGAGGTTACATCTTTAACCTTTAGTGATATTTGGCAATTTTTAAATTTTTCCAAGAGTTTTTTAATCGGTTCATTGGCTTCACCCATGTCATTTAAATCTACATCTGGGTATATCTCATTATCATCAACGAATTTTTTCGATTCTATTGACTTTAATTTTACACCATGCTGAATTAATGAATTTTCAATTGTTCTCAGAACATGGTATTGGTAAGCACTGGAAACGAATTCGGCAAGGCTTATTGCATCCCTTTCTATAACTTCGCATAATGAATGACAAATCGCCTCCTCGATCACATTGCCGGATGCCAATCCATTAGTATGATAAAAAGCATATGGATTTAATGAAGGTGGTTTTGGAACATATTTAAAAAGCGCTAATGAAAGCGGTACTAAAATATTTTTTTTGCTTATAAGATCATATCCAACACAATAATCCATTATCATTTTGTCATCTAGAGAAAAAGATAGGGGCTCTATTACATCATTGTGTTTCATAACCTCATAACTTTTTGACAGTTCTCCATAGCTTCCCCTTATTATTTTATCTGCATAGTTTTTTGGTAATGATGAAAATCTCTCAATGCTTTCCATTATTGCGCTGGCCTTCGCATGGTTTCTGGTAGGTCCTTTTCCACCATACACCCAAATGTAATCTTCAGTTCCTGGTAATACTGATGAAAAGTTAGGGATCTTTAATCTATCCATATTTGTGATATCGGCTATTCTGGTAATTCCAATCTCATTAACGATTTTATTTACATTTTTTAGGGTCGCTTCCACAGGTTGTACTCTAGAAGTTCCCCTAGATGTCCATTTTTTTCTTGATTTTAGAGTTGATAACGAAATACTTTCCAATTAATATTAATACGTTAATAATAAACAAATGTTATTTTAATTGTTGTATTGTTGTATTCCCGGTTTGTAAATTTAAATTACGCATTAATATCATTTAAAAGAGCAAGCCAGTGAATAACGTTATATATAAAGAATTTGGCTTAAGTATTTATATAATAGATTCTTTTGAGGAATTACTTGAATTCTAAAAACATGGAAGCTGAGATTATTAGCGAGATCCTGCTAAAAGCCGCTAGCGAACCTGAATTCAGGAAACGATTAATAAAAAATCCTGAAAAAATATTAGAATGTTATAGTATTTCCAAGGAAGCAAAATTCATAGTGCAGAAAAGCATCAAAGATCTAATACAATAATCTACAGTTTTTTATTTTCAAATATTGGGCAGTAGTTAAAGTTTGCATGTGTAAACATATATGATAATATTAATAAGAAATAAATTATTTCCTATTAATATGGCAAATAAAATTTCGTTATCTTTAGTATCGTTTATTTTTTCCGTATTAGTGATTTTTTCTCTTTCAAATCTTTCTCACTCCCTTGTAGACAATTCAACTATATCTGAAAACAGTTTTAAAGAAATATCAATTAGAGGGACCATTTCTTCCAATCGGGATGCTTTTCAAGATACGGGTTTAGGGCAATCATATTTTATACTACCGTTGAGAGACGATAATGCAACATATAGTGGTACTTTCACCTTTACCTCCACCAAGCCCATTCAAATACAGTCTTTTAACATATTGAGTGTAAATAATAGTCTAAAGCTCCCAATACAGTACGGAACATTGTATACAGTACCAATCAATGGTTCATTTCTTGTGTCCAGTGATCTTTTAAATCAACCACAAAATACAGGAATAGTACAATTTTCCGGGAATGTTTTGAGGGCTTTTGCTAATGAGCCATTTATCATTACTTATTCTTTTAGCGGAAAAATAATCAGCTCGGTTGTTGCTAACAATCTCTCAAGTGCACTTGATGTTTATAAAGAAATAACTGGTACAAAAACTTGAGTGCATTTAGGAAAACAAAATGGCGCTAAAACTGTTATATTTTATTGTAATTAAACAATCCCCCAGCCTCGACTATTTCCGAAATTATTTTGCTAAATGGTTTTATGTTATAAATTTTATTATCTTTTGTGTAATCTTTTACAGTATTGTTTTCCAAATTGATTTCCACCTCATCTTTATCATCTATCTCTTCAAGTATATTTTCATCAATTTCAATTGGTAATAGATATCCACCATCAACGGCATTTCGATAAAATATCCTTGCAAAAGATGGCGACAGGATAGCTCTGATTCCGGATTTTGAGAGAGCTATGGGTGCATGTTCTCTACTTGAGCCACATCCAAAATTGTTGCCCACTAATAAAAAATCACCTTCTGAAACTTTTTTTGTAAATTCAGGATCTATCCCCTCCATCGCATGTGTGGCCAGTTCCTCATGGTCATGTATTTTTAAATATGGGCCTGGGATGATTACATCCGTATCTATGTTTGCTTTACCGTATTTATGAACTGTTCCGCGCAATATCATTGGATATCCCTTGGATCTGTTATTTTTCCTGTTACCGCAGATGCTGCAACTACCATAGGAGACGCGAGGTATGTTTGAGACTCCACATGGCCCATTCTTCCGGGGAAATTTCTATTGGTTGTGCTTATGCAGATTTCATCTTTTCCTAAAACGCCCATATGCGCACCACAACAAGCACCACATGTAGGTGGCCCTATTACTGCGCCTGATTCCATGAAGATTGTTACCAATCCCTCTTTGATTGCTTTCATGTATATTGATTGAGCTGCCGGTAGAACCTCTGTTCGCACTCTTACTTTCCTTCCTTTCAATATTTTAGCTGCACTCCTAAGATCAGATAATTTGGCTCCTGTGCATGAGCCGATATAGGCTTTATCAATCACCGTATTTTGTAATTCGCGCACTACTGCGACATTTTCAGGAGAAAAGGGTTTTGCTACAGATGGCTCCATCTTATCGCAGTCGTATTCAAATATTTCCGCAAACTCAGCATCCGGGTCTGATTTAATTAGGTTAAATTTTTGTTCTGTTCTTCGTTTTAGATATTCTGTTGTTACATGGTCAGGCTCAATAATTCCATTTTTGGCTCCTGCTTCAGTGGTCATATTGGTTAGAGTTAATCTTTCTTCCATTTCTAACTCATTAACAACACTTCCAGAGAATTGCATTGTCTTGTAATTTGCTCCATCCGTTCCAATGTCTGAAATTATGTTTAGAATAATATCTTTTGCCATTAGATGCGATGGTATTTTTCCGTTTAGCTTAAACAACAAAGTCTCTGGCACTTTAAACCAAATTTTTCCATGAGTCAAAACATAAGCAATATCGGTATGCCCTAATCCAGCTGCAAAAGCGCCCATTGCACCGGTTGTGTTTGTATGGGAATCCCCTCCTACATATACTTCTCCGGGTAACACCAAGCCCTCCTCATGGGACAAGGTATGGCAAATCCCATACTGCCCAAAACCATATTTAAAATGTTTTTGTATGCCGTTTTTTTGGGCCCATTTTGTCAACTGTATTATATTATCTGCAGACACTCTATCGGATGCAGGAACGAAATGGTCTTCTGAAATCCACACATTGTCTGGGTTCCATATCTTTCCCATAGGCGTGCCTTTTTTTTCCAATTCTTTGAAAACTTTCATTACTCCTGGACCGGAAACGTCATGAATCATTACTTTGTTGACATTGGCAAAAATAATATCCCCTGGTGTTACTTTGTTACTATTTGATGCATGGGATAAGATTTTTTCAGTAATTGTCATTCCCATTGATATTATCTACTTTGTTGAACTAAAGATTAATACCTTTTGAATCTAATCAATAAACTAATTTATCTAGTTCTTCTTACCAGTACGCGTATTGGAAATAATTCCTTTATTCTTGGAGAGGGAATCAGAATCTTTTAATTTATATGATAAAATTGTTAACAATAAAAATAAAATCAGCTTTCAGAATGGCGATCTATTGATAATATCCAGCAAATACCTTTCAATCAGTGAGGGGCGGGTAAAAAAACTATCAAATGTAAAGGCTGGTAAAGAATCAATCATGCTTTCAAAAATATACCACATCAATCCAAAACTAATGGAGTTAATCGTGCGCGAATCTGATGAGATTTTTGGAGGATTGTACGGCTTTGTTTTAACTGCCGTTCATGGAATTTTGTCCCCTAATGCCGGAATCGACAAATCAAACATCCCACTAGGAAATGTTGTGCTATACCCAAAGCAACCTTATGATTCAATTGAAATTCTTAGAAAAAAGTTTTTGATCGATTTTGGAATAAGAATATGTATTATTCTATCAGATAGCAGAATCCTTCCAATGCGTATAGGCACAGTAGGCATCGCTCTTGCATCTTCAGGTTTTGAGCCCATCATGGATTTAAAGGGTACAAAAGATTTATTTGGGAACGTTTTAAAATATACTTCTCAAAATCTAGCTGATAGTTTGGCGTCTTTGGGGGTTCTTATTATGGGTGAATCAGATAAATCCACACCGGTGATTTTGATAAGAGGCATAGAACTTAAATTGATCGATAAAAAAATAACTTATAACACCATGGGAATAGAAAGCAAATTTGACATATACATAAGAGGATTATCTTTACACAGTCAAAGAAAAATTAATTCTTTTAATTGTACCTAATAATTAAACCATGTTCAAACAAAATTAATTGAGAGGCCTCAAGTATGACCGAGTTTTCTACGACGTATCCTAAAAGAATTAACCTTTTACAAGGCATTCAAAATCTAATAAAAAGGGAAGAGGTTGAACTAGACCAACTGTTTTTGATGGTTCAGATAAAAAAAGATGAAATAATCCACACTCTTGCGTCCGAAGGTTTCAAAATGGTCAAGTTTGAAAATAAAAAACCCTTCCAAATAGGGTGTGGTTTTTCGAAAAAACTAACCAAACCATGGGAAATGCATGTAAGGTTGTTGGACTTTAATCAGGGACTAATAGGAATACATGCAGAGGTTGAAATATCTAGAAATTATTTTCAGCACATAAAATCTGTCCGAGTTCCTGTGGTTTATGAAATTGAGTCCATTTTGAAAAAACATCGGATAGAATATCAACTTTGGCACTCATACATTAAAGATTACATAACAAATATCATAGATGACCATCAAATTAAGCTTAAACCACCCAAAATTCCGGCTATGCCTTGGATAGGAATGGTGGGATTCATCAGTGCACTTGCCATTTTATATGGTTTGAAGTTTTTTATGGTGCTAAAATAAGCAAACATGTTTTTTGAGCGTTCAAATTAACAAAATTTTTATTATAAAATTTATAAATCATTATCAAAACTAATGGGAATTCCAGAGAAAATCAAGGCCATCCAGGACGAGATGCATAAAACACAGATAAACAAAGCTACTGAATTTCACATTGGCATTCTCAAAGCAAAAATTGCAAAGTTAAAAAGAGAACTAGACGAAAACACGCATGGAAAAACGGTTTCAACAGGTGGTGGCAGTGCAGGTTTTGACGTTAGAAAGGCAGGGGATGCAACCGTTGTTCTTATAGGATTCCCTAGTGTTGGTAAATCCACACTGTTAAATTCGGTGACCAATGCAAAATCTAAGACGGCTGCATACTCTTTTACTACTCTAACTGCTGTTCCGGGCATGCTAGACTACAATGGCTCACAAATTCAAATCCTGGACCTTCCAGGAATTATTGAAGGAGCCTCCTCAGGCAAAGGTCTTGGAAAAAGAGTGCTATCCGTGGCCAGAAACGCAAATCTGGTTTTGATGGTATTGGATGTTTTTCAGATTCATCATCTTGGGGTATTAAAAAGAGAACTATTCGAAGTAGGTGTTAAAGTAAATGAAAAACCTCCAGATGTCATAGTAGAAAAAACCTATACTGGAGGCATTTCAGTCAATATTCAAGCTCTCATAGAAGTGGATGAAAATTTCATTAAAAATGTTATGAGAATAAACGGGTATCATAATGGACGCATCACAATACGGGAAAAAGGGCTCACAATTGACCAGCTTATAGATGTTGTTTCGGGAAATCGCATCTATATTCCTTCTTTGGTTGTGGTAAATAAAATAGATTTGGTAGATGCCGAATATTTAAACAGCGTCACCTCAAAGTTGGATGTTCCCTTTGTATCAGTATCGGCTGATACGGACAAGAACATGGAATTGCTAAAACAAGAAATCTATAACAAGTTGGATTTTATTAGGATTTATATGAAGCCAAAAGGCAAAGAAGCGGATTTTGTGGAACCGCTGATTATGCCAAGAGGAAGTACAGTTTACAACATTTGTGGTAAAATCCATAGAAACATGGTAAGGGACTTTAAATTTGCCCAAATATGGGGCAAAAGCGTTAAATTTGCAGGCCAAAAGGTCGGGTTGGACCACAAGGTTGTTGATGAAGATGTACTTACAATAGTCAGGAGGATTAATGCAATTTAATAATCTTGTACGTAATGCATAATTTATAATTTATAGGTTATCATAAAACTATAAGGCAGCAGCTCAGTCAAATGCCTTTTCTACATGTTCTTTTACAGTTTAACTCTGATTCCTCATCGCTGCGTTTCTATTTTCAACAGTTATCTTTATTGTAAAGCAGAGTTGTTTAAATTTTGCTATTTCTTCAAAGTTATTGTTTATTGTAATTTATAGGGTTCTGCTGCAACCAAATAGCCCACCTTATCTTGTCAATTCCGTATTTTTCTTGATGAGTTCATTTAGTGCCCTATTGGCAAGTTTATCTGCCTTACTGTTCTTTTCTCGAGGAATGTGTTTGTATAGTATTTTTTCAAAGTTTTTTTCCAGTATCGAAATGTCTCTTGAGATTACCTTTAGCTCCTGATTCCGTAGCTTGTATTTGGAGTTCCTTTGATTAATCAGCAACTCACTATCCGAAAATATTGTTATCTCCTTGTCTAATTTACTGCACATCTCTAATGCGCGCCTTAAGGATTCATATTCTGCCTGATTGTTTGTCCTAATGCCTAAATACTCATAATGCTCCAGTAGTGTGTTATCATTAAGTTTTACTATAATGCCTATTGCCGACAGACCCGGATTGCCTCTACTTGCCCCATCTATATTTACCTCAAGCAACAGTACAACACATTAGGAATTATTACACATTTATTATTTATTCTCTTTTTACCTAAAACAATTTTTTCTAAAGAATATTATATTATCAGCATATTATTGCTTTTGTGCCTAAGAGAAAAATAAAAGAAGAAAAGCCTAAAAGAAAAATGGGTAAAAAGGATATGCTTATCCTTCCAGGAGTCATAGGTGCCGCTGTTTTAGTTGGGTTTGTTATTACACATTTTTTTCCGCCACCAAATGTATTGAGTGTTTGTTTAAAAGCACATAACTTGGATCCATACAATGTTTATCCACGGGTACAACTGTTTGTAGATAACAAACAATATCTCTTTCCAGATACATTGGGTAAAAACATAGATGAAGGTAAGGAGTGTGTACACGCCATCCATACGGATTCTGTGGGTGAATCATTACATGTACAGTATATAAGGCCAATAAAACTCACCATGCCAGATTTAATGCAAGTTTACTCGTCTGGTAATAAATCAATAGATATAATTGATAATTCAACTGGAAATTTAATCAATCAAACATTGGATTTATCTAAATTCAATGTAGAGTATTCGTATTACTCCGAAGAAGGAAACTTTACAAAAACAGGTAATTTAACTGATATTCCACCATTCTCAAACGCATTTTTTGGCAGGATTGATTTGGTATCAAAATAATTAAAAATAAATTTAAATACACAAAAACATTTTTTGAGTTTAATTGAGCAATAAGAAAGCAGCGATAATAAAAGGAGACGGTACAGGTCCTGAATTAGTAAACTCCATGATAAGTGTATTGGAGTCATGTAACTCCAATATAGAATTAATAAAATCTGATGCGGGTTCTGAATGGTGGGAAAAAAATGGAGGCAATTCATACATTTCAAACGAGGTGTGGAACATACTGGATTCATCTGATGCTTGCTTTAAAGGCCCCACAACAACCGTACCCAACCCAAATGCACCTAGAAGTGTTGCCGTCACCATAAGACAAAAGTTTGAGTTATATGCCAATATACGACCCATAAAAACATACAGTACCTCAAAACTACAACTGGAATTTATATGTGTTCGAGAGGCAACAGAAGGTCTGTACACGGGTATCGAATTTAAAACAAGCGACGATTCGGCAATAGCCGTGAGAAAAACGACCGGAAAAGGTTGCCGACGTGTTGTAAAAAAAGCATTTGAACTAACTCAACAAAAAGGATTTACAAAGATATTTGCAATCACTAAAAGAAACATCCTTAAGGAAACTGACGGTATTTTTTGGAATGCCATTTTAGAAACACAAAAAATGTTCCCAAAAATTGATGTAGAAGAGTATTATATTGACAACATGACTCAACAGCTTGTTAAAAATCCAGAGAGATTTAACAATAGCATATTGCTTAGCACAAATTTATTTATGGACATCATTTCTGAATGTGCGTCTGGTCATGTTGGCTCAATAGGGAATGTTTATTCTGGCAACTACGGTGACTCATATGCAATGTTTGAACCCGCACATGGCAGTGCTCCAAAATATGCGGGTCAAAATAAGGTAAATCCGGTGGCCACAATCCTATCCGGAGCATGGATGGCAGAATATCTTGGGGAAAAACATATTTCTGATGCAATATTTAAAGGAACAGAACAAATAATAAATGAAAATAAATTTGTTACGTATGATTTAGGAGGAACAGCATCATTATCCGGAATGACCAATGCGATTGCCGAAAGATCTGCATCTTTTCTAAGGAAATAGTTTTTTCCTGCCGATTACCTTTTTGTTATTTCGCATATCTCCAGGTTTTCATAAAAACTTTTCTTTTTTGCCAATATCCTCTTTTTCAAAAAATTATCATCAACAAATTGATTGATTTTTTTATCATCCGATAAAGACGATTTCAAAAATATTATTCTGCCCTCGTCTTTTAAGTTGGATTTGAATAATTGCAAAATTCTCAACGTAGTTTCTGTTCCTGTGTGTCCCCCATAGATAGTGTTGTCTTTTATGTTTTCGTCACCGGATGGCAAATAGGGTGGATTACTAATTATGATATCAAACATAAACCTAACCGGTTCACACACATCACAGCAAATCAAAAACTTGTTGTTGAAGTTTTTAAGAAAGATTTTGCTTTGTTTGACAGAGGCAAAATCTATATCAGTTCCAAAAACAAATTTATAATTATTGCATAAGATTTCGGTTAGATATCCAGATCCAACTCCTATCTCTAAGGCATAATTGCCATGATATTTAACAATCGCATTTGCAATAAAAAATGTATCATCAGAAGGATTGTACATATACTTTTGTTTACAGTCTCAAATGTAATAAGAATATAAAGACATCCTCATCTGAACGTTATCACGCAATAACGATTTTTCCTTTCATTGACGGGTGAAATGAGCAATAATATTCATACTCCCCCGTTTTATCAGACGCAATGGCAGTAACAAAATCCCGTTCTGTGGTTAAATATGCCGAGTTTAATCCCAGCCCTTCAGAAACAAAATCATGTTTGACAAAATCTTTATTAAGAATTATTAACTTTGTCGGAATGCTTTCTTTAACAAATATTGTTGGATTTGTTTCGTTAAAAGCGTTGTTTTGTGCTACTATTAAAATGGAATCATTGGATTTTTCTATTTTGTTTTCCCTCGGTGGATTCAACAGGTTCCCTATTCCCCACATAGACCCCACTATTATAAAAGATATCACTACAATGGCTATAACATTATTTAGCAATGCTCAAGTTTATCCTAAATGCAATAAAAATCTTCAACACCCATTTCAAGTGTTTTTTTGTTTGTTTTTCATTTTCTCTTTTAAAAAAACTATGGATTTACTTTCTTCCATGCTTATCTCGGTCTTGCCACCATCAAATATTGTATTGTATCTGTCTATTATTGTTATAATATCGTCCACAGTGTCCAAATCAACCATCAAATTTTCATTATTAAGTATCTCTACGGATACTTTATTTTTGGCTGCGCTTTTTACATGGTTATAAAAGCTGTTATTGTCATAAAAAGTATCTATTACCAGACTGGGTTTCCTTAGTAAAATATTTGTTCCATCAAATCTCTTTGATGGGACTATACAAATACCTTTTTCGAATTTTCGTGAGTGCTTTATTATGTCATCCAAATCTTTTGTAGATAATAATGGCAAATCTATTGGAACGATTAGTGATTCACTAAATTTGTTGTTTTTGACAAATTTGTTTGCTAATTCTATGGCATTGTTTACGCCATTGAAATCGCTCTCATAAATAATAACTATATCGCTAAATTTATCTATTGATTTGATTCTTTCACTAACAACTATTATTATCTGCTTTTGCTTCATCTTTGATATTTTCTCCAAAGTATCTAACATTAGTAATTCGGATAGTTTTTTTCTTTCTTTTGGATTCAAGAATAAACTCAATCTTGTTTTGCTATAATCAAATTTTTTGACTGGAATAATTATTGCCGTCTTTGATGATCTCAATAAAAAACACTTTTTACTTGTTGTAAAAATTTGAAATAATATACTTTGCAAAATTTTTTTCTTTTATTGGTGTATCCATCAGTATATTTGTAAAATGAAAGTTAATATTTTGATGATTCTTGCTTATTTGCTCCCTAAAACCTATTTCATCTTTATTTGAAAAAACCATTTCATTTGCATATTCCGAATAAAAATCAACTAAGCCTTGTGCGGATGGCTCTATTTCTTTTGCTTTCATGTAGGTTTCGGTCGGGCCGCTAATGGCTTTATTTGAGATAAATGGCGAGATAACCACGACTTTCTCTTTCAAGGATTTGAGTACCTTATTGAATGATTTTATATTGAGGATAGAACCAATACTTGTTATGGGATTGCCTGGTGCAAATACTATTATCTTTGAATTTTGCAAAATCTTTTTTGCAGTTTCTGTTATTTGAGCTTTTTCTATATTGTGATAGACTATGTCAGATATTGGAATGTCTCCTTTGTATTTTATCCAAAATTCCTGTAAATGCATCTCCTTTTTGTCTTTGGTAATTATATGGGTTTCATAATGAGTATCAGAAGCAGGAATTATCTTGATAGGGATGTTGTATTTTTTTGCAAAAAAATCAGTTATTTCCGACAATTTTTTGCCTTCCTTAAGCAGTTTTGTTCTTATAATATGCGTTGTCAGGTCCCTATCCCCTAAACCAAACCATGACTCTTCACCTATGTCTTTCATATAGTTTAAGAAATTAAAAGAATCCCCCTTGACTCCCCAGCCTTTTTTTTTATCAAGGTTGTTACCTAGGCCATAAATAATTGTGTCAATATCCGGGCATATGTACAACCCATAAAACCAAAAATTATCTGCAACGTTAGAAATAACTGCAATATTTTTAAATTCTTTATAGAGCCCTCTAACTAATTTGACTGACCCCGTTCCACCAGCTAAAATTGTTATCATATTTAAGAAAACAATTTCTTTTACTTTTTTTAATCCTTTATGTTTTTTTTGGGCATTTACAAATTATACACTTTTTGTAAATAAACTATAATTATTACCTTATTGTTGTTATAAATTAAGTCAAAATCAACATTATGATTTTTATTTCAATAAGATTATAAACAGGCTATATCGAAATGAATCTCATTGCAATTGATAACATCAAAATATATGATGATTTTATTAGCTGTGGTTATCTTTGGTGGTAATTTTAATCAGGCGTTTGCAATACAGTTTGAAGCCGCAATCTCTCCAACACTTGATCAAGCAAAAGCTTCGTTTAAAGGTGATAAGATTATCACATTAAGATATCCCGAAAATAGCGCCATTTCTGAGCTTTTAAATGGTAGAAAGGAAACTGTTTCTTTTACACTAAATTCATCAGATCCCAATAATGGATTAACCCAAATTTTATCTTCCATAAATAATATATTGTTACAAGAAAAACAAAGTCATGTGCAATTTGAGAATGCCACTCTTGTATATAGGGCCAGTATTAATGGCGGCCCAGCTACCTCAACAATATCCTACCAAGTTGAGCTAAGGCCCGTTGCAACAGCTCTCGTGACATCAACTAATGGAACCGATTCGGCGATCGTCGATTTGGATTGGAGAAGCTTTTCTACAGACGAACCACTATATGTTAACTCCCCACAATACGATAGGATAGACATCAATCACCCTATCGGGGGTTTTGAAAAACTAGTTCCAGAGTTAGCTCCTGCACTGGCAAATACACCCTTAGCTGAAACTTTTAATCAGCCATTGCTTGATTTCGAAGAATTTGGTTCGGCAATGGGGAATTGGCACTTTTTATTTGATGCAACCGGGGCTCAAGCTGGGGCTTCTGGATTCGGTTTTGACGTAGAAGAGGGAGGATCAGAAATAATATCCATATACTCATTAGGTGAAAGTAGCTTTAGAGAAGGGACTCATACTGTAAAAGAGACCGATGCATCAGGCACTATTAACAATGTAAATGTGAATCTGCATAGTTTGACTGCCCCTCCAAGTGGGCAATTACAGATAGGAGGTTTTTCCAAAATTATTAAGATTGGAGACAGTGAATTTTCATTGGTAACCAATGATGCTCCAACAGGAATAGAAACGTCGTCAGGTGGTTTTCCAATCACAGTGTTTTTGATATTTGGACTCATGATGGCGGGAATAGCCGTACTTGTTCTTGTAAAAGCTAGAAAATAACCATATTTTTTTATTGAAGCGTGGCTATATCTGATCACACTTCAATGGCAAAAATAAAATCGATTAACTTTAAAAATATAAAAAATCCCGAAATTCAATCACCATGTAATGTGTATTTATTTTCGCCCTTTAGATAATGTGTTCCTATATCTTGAACAGTGTCTATAGTTATTTTGTCACTTTGGGTAATTAGGCTATCACCAAACCTTGATTTCCCCATCCCTATAACATCTTTGTTTTGATTTAGAATTATTACTGTCTGATTTTCCTTTATTCCTTTAAAAAAACTGATAATTGCGTTTCCCATGATATCTCTTCCGTATATCACTAAACTTGCAGATTTATCTTCTAAAATCACATAAGGATAATTCAAAATGGGATTATGCTTTACAACCAATTCTGCAAAGTTTAAGTTTGGTAAAAATTTTTTGTTCCTTATTTGCCCAATTATTATTCCAGAATGTGCGGGTTGTAATTTGATTGTTAATTCTTTTTGCAAACTGTTAGAGCAGACATGTACTTGAAGGTCCCTGTTGTTTTTTCCAAGTAAATTCTCCAAAGAAGTTTTTTTTATTTGCGAAATTTCTTTATTTTTTGATGATTTTACAACAATATCCATCTTTTCATACAAACTAAATATTCCCCAGTTGTTAAACGCCCTCTTTAAAATGGTCTCAGCTGATGGTGGTAAAATTTCGAACAACTTGAATTTATTTTTTTTTTCTTAGTTTTGCGATAAAAAATCCATTTGTATGGTGAATGTGAGGATACAGTCTTTTTGTATATCTTAAATCTTTATCAAACTGGCGGTTGTCGTATTCTGTCAATCCATCATTTCCATATTTTACGGGCTCCAGCTCCAAGTCATTATCCCCATTATTTCTCATCAATTCATCGACTACCATTTCGTTTTCTTCGGGTGCAAAAGAACAAGTACAATACACCATTTTTCCGTTTGGCTTCAAAACTTGAAAGGCCGATTGGATTAGCTTTTTTTGTTTGATACTGCAAATCTCTATATCTTTTAAATCTCTGCTTTTCTTTCTTGTTTCATCTTTTGTTATTATTCCCTCGCAAGAACAGGGTGCGTCAAGTAAGACCCTATCAAACTTTATCCCCAACTTTTCGACATCCTCGCCGGAGATGTTGAAAATTGTTGTGTTTTTTACACCGCATCTTGATAGATTAAAAAGTAACGAAGGTATTCTTTTGCGATTTGGTTCACAGGCAATAATGTTGCCTTTGTTGTTCATTTTTTGGGCTATAAAGGATGTTTTTCCCCCGGGTGATGCGGCCATATCTAGCACTGTTGTGGAATCCTTTTCGTTAATCTCTAGCTCATCTACCGCAATACATGAGCTAAGGTCCTGTATGTAATAATACCCTTTTAAGTATTCCAAGGTTGATCCAATGGTTGTTAAATTTGTTTTTTTATCGCTATTTGGATTGTTTACGTTTCTTGTCATATCTATTTTAAATACCTCCTTTAGTATCGTATCCTTAAGAAGATATCCTTTTTCCACAAGTCTCTTTTTGAGGCTAATGGAATCAATTTTTAGGTTATTTGCTCTAATGTATTCAGCATGTGACGATTTGTTTTTCTCAACATACTCTAATAGCAATTTGGTATTTGGAATAAATTTTAAAAATCTTGATATCATCCAGTCATTATATCCATATTTTTCAGCTAATTTCCTAGAATATTCGGAGTGGGAAAAATTGGGATACTCTATATCATAACTCATCCTTTTTTAATATATAGAGAAATTTGTGATTTAATAGTTTTATCGTGTCTGCAGAGTAACTTTTTAAGAAAATCCATGGCCCTAATTATCTTTTATTAGTCGATTAGGGTCATGGATATATGCGTGTATTCACACATGGTGTACTAGTAGTAACCCTCCTTTTGTTTTAGGCAAGATTCAGCTAAGCAGCCTACCTGAGTATACATACAGGATTCAAACTCTATTTGGCCTTTCTCAACCTGGGACGACAGTTTCATTTCAGCTAAAATCGCTCAGATTACTAGCCCTCATCGCCAATGATTTAATCTGAATTCTTTTCTATTTCGTTGCCAGAAGTATCCTTCTAATTATCGCTAATTCAGGTTCCTGTAATGAGGGAGGAGTTTCCTCTTCGTTATGTCAGAAGTGACTTGCCCGCTAGCTCACAAAGTAAAAATAAACCGGATAATTTATTAACTTTGCATATAGTCTTTAATGTAAAATACATGCATGTGTGTTAACTTGTATCAGTAAATAAATTTGGAAAATATTCTTTTTCTATTTGTTTAGTTTGGGATTGCTCTGTTGCATTAGAATAATCTTCCAATATGTTATAATTCAAGTCAATAAAGGTGTGTCCCCACTTAAACTTATTCATTATATCTAAAGCCTGTTTTTTATAACCTAAAATATATAACGCTCCCGATATTGCCTCTGATGTAGAAAGCATGCCTAATTTGGCATAGTTAGTTGGATTTCCGGCCAGGAGTGCAGGAAGTTTTCTGTTGTTTATGTTTGACTTTTTCGGTATTTTGATCATATCAGACGCCAGTTTCCATGAGCAATCAATGGCACAGATGCCAGTCATATCCTGTTTGTCTTCTTGAGTAAGGACAATATTTGAGAAAGGATCCAACACGACAGCGTTATATGGAATTTTTCTCACCTCACTTGCCATTTTAAATTTTATAAGTTTAGCAGCTGTGCACTTGTTAGGGTCATCTTGTCTATGCATCAATATTGATATTCTTGTTTGAAAGTTTTTGTTTTGACGATCATTCATCTTTTGCTTTTTCTTCTTGTTTTTTGTTGCTTTTTACAAAAGATGCCACTAACAATCCCCCTATTACGGCCATGATTATATAATTTACTGGGGGTTTTAATATTGTAGGAATAATACCAATCTGTGGAATTGTGTAAACTACTTCTCCGATATAGTTTTCCTGTGTTATCGGAATATCAACCCCAGGAATAGAGCACCCATTTGCATCCCCTTTGGTCAATATCGTTTTGTTCTCCAAAACAGAAGGTACTGAAACGGGGTAACACAATCGGTTAAGTTCGGTATTTCCCCTCAATGTCTCCCCTTCCTCAAAAATAGATGCAACCCTGTGAACTATTGTTTTGCCCTCTTTTTCCCCAGGGTCAGGAATAAAAGCTTTGAACACGATGATATCTCCAACCTTTGCGCCATCAAAAGACGTATTGTTGTCTTTGCCCCACACAACTATCAAATCATTAACATTTAGGACGGGAACCATGCTTCCACTTGCCACAACATAAAACGGGTTTGAATTTGATAAAGCTACTCTTACAAGAACAAAAGCAACTACAAATATAATTGCTATAATGACTATAACCTTGATGTCCTTTTTTTTGCTGTTGTCATTGATCTTTTTTGACAAGTTACAATAATTGGTTTGAAAAAAACCTTACATAAACATTCTGTTTGGGGATTGCCGAATCAAAACCATTAGCTTAACCATCTTTTTGAAATATTTTGTTTTAGTATGCTCTTGCAAAAACAACTATTTTTTCCGATGATTGATTGCAGTAAATGCAATTTTTCAAGTCTCCGTTTGATTTCCCCTCTTGGCCAAATGGTATTACCCTAATATCTGCACCAGTTTCTTCTTTTACTTTTAACTCGCACTCGTCTTTGCCACACCACGCAGCCAAAACAAATCCCTCGGAGTTATCAATCATTTTTTTAAGGTCTTTGTAGTTTGACGCCCTTTTGGTTTTTTCTTTTAAATATTTTTCTGCATTATTAAATAAATCATTTTGAATACTATTGAAAATTTTTTCCATGTTCTCGTTTAATTGTTCCAATGGAATTACTTGTTTATGTTTATTGTCCCTGCGCACTATCTCTATGGTCTTTTTTTCTATGTCTCTCGGGCCGACACTTATTCTAATTGGAACCCCTTTAACTTCCCATTCATTGTACTTCCATCCAGCAGTATATCCATTTCTCTCATCCACAAAAACCCTGTATCCGGATTCCAAAAGATTATCCTTTAATAAGTTTGCACTCTCTTTTACAGCCTTTTCGTTATTATTTTTGTAAATTGGGATTATTATTATTTGAATTGGTGCAATCAATGGGGGCAAAATTAGTCCCTTATCATCACCATGTACCATTATTAGGGCCCCAATCAATCTCCATGATGTGCCCCAAGAGGTTTGCCATGCAAATTCCTCATTGTTTTCTTTATTGAGAAACTTAATATCAAACGGTTTTGAAAAATTTCTTCCAAGATTGTGAGATGTACCTAATTGCAATGCTTTTCCGTCTGGCATCATCCCTTCCAAGGTCGTGGTATATTCTGCACCAACAAATTTTTCCTTGTTGCTCTTAAAACCTGTTATTGTTGGAATTGATAAAACATTTTCAATTAAATTTTTATAGATATCCAAAACCATCATTACCTGATCTTCCGCCTCATTTCTTGATGAATGGACCGTGTGACCTTCTTGCCATAAAAATTCCGAATTCCGAATAAATGGTTTTGTGGATTTTATCTCGGCCCGTAATGCCGTATTCCAAAAGTTAATTTTAAGTGGCAAATCCCTATAACTTGAAATCCATTTAGGGAAAATTGAGTACAGCAACGCTTCTGAAGTCGGCCTTAAGGCCAGTTTTTCATTTAATTTGTTTTCTCCCGAATGCGTTACCCAAAATACCTCCGGGTTAAATCCTTTAAAGTGATCCTCTTCTTTATTGAGGATGCTTTCAGGAATCAGGCATGGTAAAAATCCATTGCTATGGCCGGCGTCTTTTAGTTTTTTATCCAGGTATCCCCTTATTGATTCCCAGATTGCATATCCATATGGTTTTAAAACTATGAATCCTTTTGCGGAAATATAGTCAGCCAATCCTGACTTTTCTACAATTTGGGAAAACCAGTCGCTAAAGTCTTCTTCTTTTTTTACGGTTATTCCTATTTCCTTTTTGTTGTCGCTTATCTTGTCATTCAATTGATGGAGAATAGGAACAAATTTCTATTTATGAAGCTTCTTATGCATTTCTATCGCAAGGGTTCGCCTTTACAATACACTACCCCGCTGATTCGGCTATGAAAATTGGTACAAACGTAGCATTGTACAAAGCCTATTTCCTGTTCAAATACTGGGCAATCGACAGATTCCAATTTCATCCTTTTTAGCATTTTTGGGCTAACACCCTTTAGCTTCAGCTTTCCCTTTTCATCCATCATTCCAGAGCTTTTAAGCTCTTGTTTTGCTCTTTCTGAAATTTTTATTGATTTTTCCACTTGTTTGATTGGAACATCATATTTTGTTTCGGTTGTTTCGGGCGATACACTCATTTTGATTGATTATAATTGAACCTAATTAGTTATAAAAATTTTCATGCTGTTGGTTTTTGTGATCTGCAAACTCCAAAATTTACATAACTTTATTATATATATATCCATTAATATTGTGTTTGAAAACTTATGTTATTTCAAAAAAAGAGACTGAAAAGGTTCTTGGTCTTTTAAATAAGACATGGACAAACGTGTCCATACCAAAAGTTAAAAATATCAAAGTTTTCGAAATTGAAAATAACAAAAGTATTGTTGTGATTGATTCACTATTGGGGGTTTTTATCAACAACGAGTTTATGCTCCCATTTTTGGGAAAAACAGACATTCTTGATAAGTTTCCATCCATAACAGTTGACCCTGGTTCCATAAAGTTTATTTGCAACGGAGCAAAAATATTGCGTCCTGGGATTGTTAAGTTTGAAAGATTCGCTAAAAATGAAATTGTTGCAGTTAAAGATGAGAGGTTTGCAAAATACCTATCTGTGGGTTTGGCTTTAGATGACAGCAGCGTCGCAGAAAAACTGCAGAAAGGCTATGTTGTCGACAACCTTCACTTTGTAGGGGATAAATTTTGGAACTCCTATAAGGAAATCTCGTTTAGAATATGATTTTTCATCCCTTTTTTTGGCAATTGGTGAAATTTATATATCCGAGTAATTTTTTACAATGACATGTTAACTGGAAAGATGACTGCTGTTTGGTTGATAGTTATAACGATGGTTTCAATTGTAGTGGTTCCACTTATGATAATATATTTTGCGATGCTTTTGCCATATGACCAAGCACATCCAGAGGCACACGCTGGCGAGTTTATATTGGGTGTGATTGCACTTGCTCCTAATATTTCAGCGTTGGATTTTATTAGCGGACCCATGATATAAAATCGAGTCAGTTTCTCCCTAATTTTTTATTTGAAAATCCGGGCCTCCCCCTTCTTGTCAAATTAAGTTTACCTCTTTATCAACTATCATTATATGTTTGTTAAATAACCACGTTTTTAAAGAAACGCTATATATTGACATTAGAATTAAAAGTTCATCCGTCATTTTTTAAAGAGTTCGCCACAAAGACTTGGGTTTCCCCATATGAAATAGTACGCGAATTGATTGAAAATGCTTTTGATGAAGATGCAACAAGAATAATTGTTACTGTCCTCAGTAATGGCAACGTTGTGATTGAAGATGACGCAGGCATGGGTGCCGACTCTATTGACAAATTCTTGGTTTTAGGTTCACCCCATAAAGCTAATGATAACTTGTCACCCAAGTTAAAGAGAATCAGGACTGGAAGATATGGTACTGGACGTCTTTCCTTTTTAACCTCATTTGACAACATGAAAATCAGGACCAAGCTAGATAATTTCCATAAAACTTTGGTTATCAATGGCGACGCATTGGAAAATCTTTTTGCAGGGCATTCACAATTGCAGGAGATAAAAGAGGCACCGTTAAAAAGAAACGGAACAGAGATATTTCTATACAATTCTAAAATCAACATTGATACAATAAAACTATCAAAAGAACTAAAGAAACTCTCTATTTTGAAATACCCCCTTTTTGAAGTTTATGTAAAAAACTCTGAAGTTTTCAGGGAATGGAATTTTGCTGATTCCCAAATTGTTAAATCACCTGATGTTCAAGGCTATAGAATCATTGTGAATATTACTTCAAACCCAAGCATATCTGGCGAGATTGTTATCGCAAAAAGGCCATTAGGTCAGGATGAAAAGGGAATTGCAATAATGGTGGGCAACCATGTGGTTAAAAGAACTACTTTTGGTTTCGATAACAAATTGAGCAAGGTAACAGGCTATGTTAAATGTGATCAATTAACCTCCAGATTTGCAGACAAATCGGCGCTAATTGAAAATGAGGAATACTTTAAGTTCAATCAATCGATGAAAAACTTTATTGTTGAACAGGTGCTTCCCAGTTTGACTGAATATGAGGATGTTCTAATCACACGGGAAGAATCAAAGATTTATAAAGAAATAGACAAAGTAATGGGTCAAGCTGTTTTAGAAATGATTCAAACAGATGAAGAAATCCAAGGTTTTGAGACTGTAGAGGTTGTTGATGGCAATGTTGAATTGTATGATCCTCAATCACCAACAGACTGCCAATATCCTTTTTCTTCTCCAAAAGACAACGAAAATGGCATCAACAAAGAAAACAGACATTCTCAAAATGTGACAAAAACTTCTTCACCTGAGGTGGCTAATGACGTTTCCATAAATTCTGGAAAAGACCAGTCAAAACCGACTTTGCAAAAAGAAAAAAACAAACTCATTGACATCATTGACGATAACAAAAATGAACAAATTTCTGCAAAATCTGAAAATGATTCAGACTCTTCCGAAATTACAAAGTTTCCTTTGCCGGATAACGCAAATGAACAAATTGTTTGGTATGATGCAGGCAATTCCGAAATTAACACAAAATCAATTCAAAATTCACCAGCATCGTCATCCGTTATTTCTCAAAATATGATTTCTGCAGGTGAGTCTTTTAAAAACGGAATTGGTTCATCAGACAACAGTGCTACTACATTTGATTCACATAATGATGATGCAGCCGATAACAACAATTACTATCAGTTATCCAACAATAATAATAATAATAATAATAATAATAACAACTCATCCATAATTTTGGGAATTGAAAATTCATTAGTAAAAAAAACAGTGAGAAAGCCCATATTAAAGAAAACCTTTACCTTAAAAAAAATAGGATACAAAGTCATTCCATATGAAGATGAATCCGATTCCAGATACAGCTTTACAAATGAAAATATTGTTTTTGTAAACAAAGCCCACTCCACATATAGAGTTGAATCTGAAAGGGGCGATGAGTTTCTTTTCAGGCACATTACAAACATTGTGGCAGAGGTGGTTGTGGGTTCCAAATACCCAGAAGCAAGGGATATTTTGGAAATTCAAAACAAACTCATCTCTGAAGCTATCAAAATACACGATTGTTTGTTTTTGAAAAAATAGATAATATAGAAACGACTAAATCTAACTCTTTTTTTTTATTTAATAAATGGCTTTTCAATTTATGCCCGGTGCAACAGCAGTTGGTATTACCTATGATAATGGTGTATTATTGGCTTCTGAAAAAAGAGTCTCATATGGTAATTTTGTAGTTAATAAAAATACTAAAAAAACATTTGCTGTTACTGACCACGTAGGTGCTGCATGTGCAGGGATGGTTGCAGATATGCAAGTGCTCGTGCGACAGGTGAGTGCTTTATCCAAAATTAGGCGATTGGAAACTCGAAGAGTTGTGCAACCAAATTCCGTTGCAAAACTAATGTCCGTTATCATGTTCGAAAGAAGATATTTCCCACTGTTAACCCAGGTGATAGTTGGAGGCATTACAACAAACAAACCCGAGATTTATACCTTGGACCCACTTGGGTCTGTTTTACCGGATAGATACGCGGCTGTTGGTACAGGTGCAGAGATGGCCTTGGGTGTAATGGACGCGGACTTTACGGAAACCATGGATGAGGAAAAGGCAACTAATCTTGCATTAAGAGCCATTCGATCCTCAATACAGAGGGATTCAGCAAGTGGTGACGGTATCGATATTTTAATCATCAATAAGAACGGAAAAAGAGAGATTTCTCAAGCAGCATAATTGGATTATTGGATATCACAGTTTAATCCATATCCTAATTTTATTTACTTTATATGCATCTGTTCTATTACCCCTCCCACTAAAAAAGACACAAAAGGACAAAAACAGTTTTTTTTGAAATGTTCGATTTTTTTATAAATTAAATTGATGTTAATTGAAGGTTTCTTTAGGCATTATGTTTATTCAATATTTAACAAACTTTTCAATTTCCACCAAAACTTGCTTTCACACACAATACAAAATAAAAAAAAATAAAAATCATTGATGATGTTTGTGGCTTTGGGTGTTGACTTTAAAACCCCATCTGACGACAATCAGAACAAACCTGAGGTCGCAGAATAACTTCAAAGGTTGTGCCGGATATGCAAAGATGAAAAAGGAGACAAGGTCACCATATCTAATACAGTTTTAGTGATGTGTAAAAAGGTAGCAGATCCGCTACTGGTCTTAGGGTAACACAGTGTTATTTGATGACAAGTTTAACCAAGGTAGGCTCTGCATAGATTATATTTCCATTAACCCAAAAAAATAAAGGTAGATACCATACAGCTTATTTAGGGCTCGTAGCGCAGACCTTTATAAACAAAGGGCGTAAAATGGATAGCGCGGACGCCTCCTAAGCGTCAGGTCGAGGGTTCAAATCCCTCCGGGCCCGCTACAAATTTGACTATAAATTAGGGTTCAAATTGTAATAACATAATGGAAAATCAAGCCTAATGAATGATGATGAGGGTAACCCATTATCTTTGTTTCTTTCCATGCTAAATGCTCCAGAATCTAAAAGACAATATCCCAAAAGATTGCAGGTGTTCTTTAACTTTCTTGGTCTAGAAGGGGATATCGAAGCACAATCAAGGACTTTTATCGCCAAGTTTAAAAAAGATGACGATGACAATCGTAGTCTCCAAAAACAGTTAATTGGTTTTGCAGGGCATCAAAAAGAAAGAGTAGCCAACAAAGAATTATCTCCGTCAACCATCCCCAATTATTTTAAAGCAATAAAATTATTTTGTCAGGCAAATAATTTGGAGAACAAAGTAAACTGGAAGGTTGTTGCAAAATCCTATCCAAAGGGCCTACAGGCAGCAGACGACAGGGCCCCCACTTTAGAGGAGATTCAAAAGTTGCTAGAGTTTCCAGATAGAAGAATAAAGCCTCTTGTGCTAACATTGGTGTCTTCGGGTATTAGGATAGGGGTTTTTGAAACTCTTAAACTTAAACACATAATACCCAAATCCAAAG
>Ga0183260_10000438_pt1 | contig 35223 bp, 40 predicted proteins | sample AntDrymUQ4972206_2_FD_129768 | JGI IMG/M metagenome (GOLD analysis project Ga0183260, IMG submission 129768) | Polar desert sand microbial communities from Dry Valleys, Antarctica - metaG UQ497 (22.06) (version 2) (version 2) | ecosystem: Environmental > Terrestrial > Soil > Desert | place...
CGACCGCGACAGCATCACCGGTGCGCACGATGCGCTCTACGCAGCGTCGCTCGACGCCTACGCACAGCTTCCGGGGGCGTACGACGTGGCCGACCTCGTCACCGAAAGCTGCAACGCGTTCGAGGCCCTGTGGGACGAGGAACGTCACGTCTACGTCGACGCGATCGGAACTCGCGGACGCAGCCGCCGGATCAGCCAGCACACCAATGCCATGGCCCTCCTCGCCGAACTAGTACCAGCGCACAGGGTCGAGGGATTGATCGAACTCGTCGCCGATCCGGCCGGGCCGCCGCTCGGTGGGCGCCTGGTCACGACGTTGACTCCAGCCGACGTGCACGGCACGCCCGAGGAGGCTGAACGCATTCTCCGCTTCCAGTTCGAAGCCCCGGCGAACTTCGACGAGGAGCGTGATGTGGTGGCCGCTCAGCCGTGGTTCTGCCGGTTTCTTCACGAGGCGTACGCGCGACACGACCGCCGAGAACACATCCTGCCCAGCCTGCTCCGCTGGGAATTGCACCCGGGGAACGGGACCCTGCAGGAGTTCTGGAGCGCCGACGCAGGTAAATCCAGTCGCTGTCACGGCTGGTCGGCCAGCCCAGCCTACGACCTGACGACCTACATTCTCGGTGTGCGACCAACGGAGCCTGGATACTCCCGGGCAGTCGTCGATCCAGCTCTGGGACCACTTTCGCGGGTATCGGGCCGAGTGCCGACCCCACTGGGTTGGCTGTCCGTGCTCGTGAGCGGCCCAGAGATCCAGCTGGAGGTGCCGGAGGGGATGCTCGTGGCGGTAGCCGGCCGCGAGGTCGGTGTTGGGCGCCATCGAGTCGTGGCTCAGCGCTAGCATCCGGATATGCGTCAGGCGCGGGCGGGGGCACCGGACGCGGTCAGGGCGGCGCCGCGATATCCGATCAACTCGGTAGACAATGCGCTCAAGCTCCTGTTGATGTTTCGTGAGCGGCAGGTGATCCGGGTCTCAGAGGCCAGCACCACTCTAAGTGTCGGTCGGTCGACAGCTCATCGTTTGCTGGCGATGCTCGAGTACCACGGGTTCATCCAGCAGGACGCGGATACCAAGGCATATCGGTCGGGGCCGGCGCTCACCGAAATCGGCCTTGCGATCGTGCACGCTATGGACATCCGGGCACAGTTGCGCCCTTATCTGGAACAGCTCCGCGACGAGCTGGGCGAGACTGTGCACTTGATGGTGCTTCAGGGGATGGACGCCTTGTTCCTCGATAGCGTCGAGAGCTCGAGGGCGCTGCGCACCAGCTCTCGGATCGGCCGCACCTATCCGGCGCACGCGACTTCGGGTGGGAAGGCGCTCCTCGCCGAACTGGCGCCGGAACGCCTCGACGATCTTTACCCGACCGGCAAGCTACCGCCCGGCACGCCCCGCTCGGTAACGACCAAGGCAGACTTGGAGCGCGAGCTCCGTCTCGTGCGCAGACGTGGCTACGGCAGCAACCGAGGCGAGACCGAACCAGACATCGCGGCCGTGGCCGTCGCCATCAAGAGCTCTCTGAACAGACCGGCGGCGGCCATCGCGGTGTCGGCACCGCTGTCGCGGCTCAGCGAGAAGCAGGAGGCTGGCGTGGCGAAGTCCATCGCAGCGGTCGTCGAGAGACTGGCTGACACTGTCTAGCACGCCCGCGCCAGATTGTGCTGAGCCAGGACGCGTACCAGTCATACCGCTTCACACCTGACAGAGGTTTGGCTGGCGGCCGACAACGCCGGGACGGACACGGAACAAGGCGCCTGCATGCGGCTGCTCCGCTCGCTGGACGGGCGAGAGTCCAGTGGACGCTGTCGTGATGTACAGGTCCCGCAGGGTGGGCCCTCCGAAGACACAACTTGTCACCTGACTGACCGGCAGCCGGACCTCGCCCACCAGGGCGCCGTCCGGTGAATAGCGGCGCACGGCGGCACCTGCCCAGACAGCAACCCAGAGGAAGCCTGCAGAGTCGACTGTCATTCCGTCGGGCATCCCTTCGTCCGGCGAAATCACGATCAACGTCTCTGGCTCCTTGATCGCGCCGGTCTGCCCGTTGTACGAGAATGCGGTCACGGATCCGCGCGCGCTGTCGATGAAGTACATCGTCTGGCCGTCGGGACTCCAGTCGATGCCGTTGGAGATGGTGAGTCCGCTGAGCACGGTAGCCACGCGATAGTCCTCGTGCAGCCGGTACAGCGCCCCAGCGCCCGGGGTCATGTCGAAGGCCATCGTCCCGGCCCAGAACCGTCCACCGGGATCGACCTTCCCGTCGTTCATCCTGTTCTCGGTACGCTCGGCCTCGACCGAGGCGACCATCCTCAGCTGTCCATTGTCGAGCACCGCAAAGCCGTCACGGACCGCCAGCACGAGCCCACCTCGCTGCCGGATGGCAACCGCACTTACCGGCTGACCGGCGTAGACGACGTGATCGCGTCCGTTCGTCGGGTCAAACCGGTGAATGGCGCCGAGTGGAATATCGACCCACCACAGCCGCTGGCGGAGCGGGTCCCATGTCGGCCCCTCACCCACCTCTGCATGCCCGTCGAGAACGACGTCCGCGACGAGCGTGTCAGGCGGTCGCGTCAACCCCGTGCTCCTTGCTGCAACTGAGAGCCGCGGACATACTGCCCTCTGGGTCCAGAACCGCATTCTGGCAGACCCAGGCGTCGTCGCCTCGACCTAAGGAGCAGCGCATTTTGTGGACGGAGCTTCCTCGGCTTGGAGTGACGATGAGCTGTCGGCCCTAGCCGCGCGAGTCAGCAACGCCGGCCGCTGGGGCGCGGCCGACGAGCTTGGCACGCTGAACCACATATCTTCGGCGACGATCAGGGATGCGGCTCGATTGGCAGAGACCGGAACCGTCGTCTCGCTGGCGCGGCCTATCACACCGCGGTCGGTGCCCAGTCAGCCTGCCGAGGTCGAGCATCGAATGTTCCCCGGTGAGATGAGCGCGGATGACTACTTGGGTCTGCCCATGCACCAGCAGGGTCTCACCCATCTGGACTGCGTCAGCCACGTGGCCGGCCCCGACGGGAACGTCTACAACGAGCGTCGATTGCGCGACGTCATGACATCAGCGGGGCTGACGCATGGGTCGATCTACGCACAGCGAGGTGGGATCGTCTCCCGCGGGGTCCTCCTCGACATCCCGGCCGGTCTCGGCCTGCAGTGGCTCGAACCCGGGCACGAGGTTTCGGCACAGGACCTCGAGGCCGCGGAGCGCCACGGGAACCTTCGGGTCCGCACCGGCGATGTCGCAGTGGTACGCGGAGGCGTGGTTGCACGAGAGGCGGAACTCGGGCGGAACGTGTTCGCGCCGGGGCTCGGCCCGGACGCGATCGAGTGGCTGTATGACCGCGAGGTCGCGGTATACGCAGGAGACATGCCTGACCGCGTCACTCCGCTCGCGGCCCGGATTCTCGGCCTGCTCGCTTCCGCCGAGGACGAGTCGGACGACGTCGGCAACGCGCCGCAACCTACCCAGTTCCCGCTACCCCTGCACCAGATCGGGATCGCCTCGATGGGCCTGGTGCTGCTGGACTTCTGTTTGGTCGAGCAGCTGGCTCGAACATGCCGCGAGCTCCGCCGGTACGAGTTCTTGTTCGTTGCCGCGCCGCTGCCTGTGCATGGCGGCACCGGGTCTCCCGTGAATCCCCTGGCGATCTTCTGAAGATCAGACGTCCGCGGCAACAGCTTCTGGACCACCGAGGTGCTCACTGAACCAGGCGAGTGTCCTGGCCAAGAAGTCGGCGCGATGCTCGGGCGGGCCGAGCAGGAAAAACATGTGCGATCCGTTGGGGTAGCGCACGTACTCGACCTCGCAACCCGCCTTCTTCAAGGCGGTGAACATTTGTTCGCTCTGACCGATAGGGCACCGCGCATCGGCCTCACCATGGAAGATCAGAGTGGGAGTCCGGGTTTGGTGTGCGAACGTCGACGGCGAGTGCGTGTCGTACCACTGTCGCTCCGCGTGTGGGGGCCCACCACCATGCCGCTCGAGCCCGTTGAAAGCCACGTCGCTGGTGCCGTAGTCAGACTCGAGGTCGAAGATCGGCTCGCCGCAGATGGCCGCTTTGAACCTGTCTGTCTGGCTGATTGTCCAAGCCGTCAGGTAGCCGCCATAGCTGATCCCGAAGATGCCGGTCCGCTGTGGGTCGGCGTACGGCAGCTGCAGCACGGCGTCCACCACCGCCATGAGATCGCGGAAATCACCCCCTCCCCAGTCCCGAATCACCTGTCGAGCGAATTGCCGGCCGTACGAGGTGGAACCGCGGGGGTTGGGCGAGACCACGAGGAACCCGTGCGTTGCCCAGCATTGCTGGTGGTCGATGAACCTGGGGCCATGGCTCGAGCTAGGGCCACCATGTACGTCCAGGATCACCGGATAGCGCCGAGCCGGGTCGAAATCTGGCGGCTTGAGCAGCCACGCGTCGATCAGGTAGCCGTCGTGCGGCACCGAGAGCTTCTCCCATAACGCCGGGGGGTGCTCGGCCAGGACCGGCTCGGCGTAGTCGGTCACCGCGCGAACGGCACCGGTGTGACGGTCGAACACGATGATTTCACCGGTCGACGTAAGCGTGGTCCTCGCCTGGACGACCAGCCGCGCTGCAGCATCGATGCTGATCTCTCCACCACGGCAGTCCGCCCGCTCGAGCAACTCGGTTGACCCCGTGTCCGTGTCGAGTAGCTCCAATCCGCTTGAGCCCTTTCGGATCGCGTTGAAAAGGACGTGACTCTCGTCCACCCATACTGGTTGACCTTCGAGCTCTGCCTGCACGTCGTCCGTGAGACGCCGGGTGACACCGGTCGCGATCTCGTAGCGGAAGAAGTCGAGCTGCAGTGTGTGGTCAGGGTCAGCGGTGTAGACGAGGCGCTCGCCGTCCGGAGACCAGGCCCAGCTCTCGACAATCCCACCGGCTGACGTGATCGCCTGGCAGTGCCCCGACTCAACGTCCACGAGCACCAGCTGGGCACCTTGCTGTTCACTCCTTGCCATGACCAGGGCCAGCCGCCGCCCGTCTGGCGACCATTGTGGCGCTCGGTGGTCAACAAGCTCGGTCGTCAGTCGCCGACGCGAGCCGCTCAAGACGTTGACCAGGAAAGCGTGAGTGCGGCGGTCGCCGAGGTAGCCGCGACCATCTTGCTTGTAGTCGATCCGCCGCGTTACGCGGACCCTCGGGGGGCCGGGTTTCGGGCCGAGCTCTTCCGGATCGTCGGGGTCGTAGTCGGTCGTGTAAGCGAGCATGGCGCCGTCAGGCGACCACGCGAGATCGTCAACACCGAAGATGTGGCGAGTGATCTCCCGTGGTGCTGTGTCGGCACTTGCCGGTAACACCCAGATTGCCGTGCCGTCGTCGACGTCAGCCGTGACGGCCAAGTCTGTTCCGTTCGGGGACCACCGCGCTCCGCTGGCCGACTGACCTGTCGACGTCAAAGCCTGGGCTTCCCCACCTTCGACCGTTCGAAGCCACACCCGGGTGCGGCGACTCTTGGTCTCGCCGTCCACCGTCGAGAGTGTGTAGGCAACGCGTTTCCCGTCCGGTGAGATGTGCGGGTCGCTCGGCAATGTGATGCCGTACGCGAGCGTCTCTGGGGTGAGTGGTGCGCTCAACGGCACGGGCTCAAGTCCCTTCGCTAGACCTGCTGTGGACACGGCTCGCGTCGCAGCGTAGTGCAGAATACTGTTCTGCCATGAGCCATGTTGTGCACGAGGGCACGCTCGCAACTGGGTCCACATTTCTGCTGCACGTGCCAGCTCACTGGAACGGAATCCTCCTCCTCTATAGCCGCGGACTGCCGCTGCCCCTCGGGGAGGCGCCGTGGTCGGCCGACGAACCGCTGTTTGCGGGACTGCTCGCCGAGAGGTATGCGATAGCCGGCACCGGTGGCACCGGCTTCTGGCCGCTCGAGGAGACCTTCGCGAATCAGAGTGAACTACTGGACAGGTTCTCCCATCTCGTCGAGCCGCCGAAGGAGACGATCGCATGGGGCTTCTCGATCGGCGGAATCACAACCGCCGGCCTCGTCCAAGTGATGCCGGATCGCCTGTCTGCAGCCCTGCCCCTGTGCGGCAATCTCGCGGGCGCGGTCGGCGTTCACAACCGCGAGCTCGACATCGCCTTCGCGTTCAAGACGCTGCTCGCGCCCGATTCCCCGCTCGATCTGGTGAACATCTCCTCGCCGGGGCGAAACCTCGAACTCGCCACATCCATCCTTGAGGAGGCGCAGCGCAGCGAGGAGGGACGAGCGCGCCTCGCGCTCTCAGCGGCGATCGGCAACATCCCCGGGTGGTACGACCCCGCCGCGGCTGAGCCGGCAGTAGATGACTTCACTGAGCAACAGGAACAGCAGTTTCGCTGGTACGACGAGGTCGGCATCCTCGTGTTCTTTGCCCTGCGTGCCCAAGTCGAGCGAAGGGCGGGCGGCAACCCTTCGTGGAACGTCGGCGTGGATTACCAGGCCCGGCTGGCCTCCTCGATCAACTCAGAGCAGGTCCAGGGGCTGTACCGAACCGTGGGGCTCGAGCTGGAAGCGGACCTTGCGGCCCTGGGCCGCGCTCATCGGATCGAGGCGGAGCCGGACGCAGTTCGCTACCTCGAGCAGCACATCGTCTTCTCCGGCAAGCTCCAAGGCAGACCAGTGCTTACGCTGCATACCTGCGGAGACGGACTGGTCACTCCGGACAACGAGCAGGCGTACGCCGACGTGGTGCACTGGGCAGGCGGCGGCCAGCTGTTGAGACAGCTCTACCTCCGTCGTGGGGGACACTGCACACACACCACTGCAGAGGTGATCATCGCCCTGCGGGCGCTCGTGGACCGGATCGGGCTGGATCGCTGGCCAGATCTCGACCCCGACCAGCTCAACGCCGCAACGTCGGCCCTCGCACCGGAGCTCATGGTGTCGAGGAACGGGGAGATGGCCGCCCCGGCCTACTGTTCCTTCGTGCCGCCTGTCTTTCCTAGGCCGTACGATGTGCGGTCCGTGAACACCGCCGGGAACTGCCCGCCCGCAGGAGGCTAGGTGCATGAACCAAATCCCGTTACAACCTGTGGACACGGTGTCGATCACGACGCTGATCGACAACGTCATCGACGTCTTCATGCCGGCGCAGGGGCCCGCCACCCGCTTCACCGACGGCTCGTCACCGAGGCGACGCTCTGCCAGCACTCTGGAGGGTGGCGAGGTTGCGGATCACCCCCGCACAGAGCATGGGTTCTCTGCGCTGGTCGAGGTCAGCAGCGGCGGCCGGAAGGCGCAGCTACTCTTCGACGCCGGGCGTACCCCCGACGGCCTTGCGCATAACATCAAAGTCCTGGGGATTGATCCCACCGGCATCGAGGCCGTGGTGCTCAGCCACGGACACTTCGACCACACGACAGGGCTCGACGGATTCACCCGCTTGCTCGGCCAGTCGAATCTGCCTGTGGTCATCCACCCCGGTTTTTGGAGTCGACGTCGTGTCACGTTTCCCGGCCGAGAGCCGTGGGAGCTACCCTCCACGAGCAGGTCGGCGCTTGAGGCTGTTGGCTTCGACATCATCGAGGACCGACAACCGTCGTTCCTGCTGCACGACTCCGTCCTGGTGACAGGCGAGGTCGACCGCACGAACGACTTCGAGCTCGGCTTCCCGTTGCAAGAAGTGCTGCTCGGACAACGGTGGGAGCCGGATCCACTGGTACTCGACGACCAGGCAGTCGTGCTGCACGTCCGCGAGCTAGGGCTGGTCGTGATAACGGGCTGTGGTCACGCCGGCGTGGTCAACACAGTCGCCTACGCGCAGCGGCTAACCGGTGTCGAGCAAGTCCACGCCATCATTGGCGGCTTCCATCTCAACGGGCCCATCTTCGAGCCGCTCATCCCCAAGGTCTGCGAGGCCTTCAAGCGCTTCGGGCCGGACGTCATCGTGCCAGCACATTGCACTGGCTGGCGGGCCACACATCAACTGGCCGCCGCCTTCCCAGAGGCGTTCGTGCCCAACAGTGTCGGCACTCGGTTCCACCTAGGAGCACCCTTGCATCAGAACGAGAATCTGCTATAAAGAAAGCCGGGCGGCTGCCCGACCGCGGCGACTAGGAGGCAGCATTATGGTTGGCCACCCGGAGCGCCGGCCGCCGGACAACCCATGGACCGCCCGCCTCCTTGCGACGCGGCTCACGCGGCGCGAGCTGTTCGCTCGTGCCGGCGTCGGCGGCGCGATGTTGGCTATGCCGAACCTGCTGGCTGCATGCAGCAGCGATACCGAGAGCAGCCCCAGCCCCTCAACCGGAGAGATCGAGACGCTCGAGTGGGGTGCCACTGGCATTCGCGCGCTCGACTACGCGCACTCCTTCGACGTGCAGACCGGCGTCCCGCTGGCGATCTCGGTCGAATCCCTCCTCACCTTCGACAACGACATCCAGCTCCAACCGCTGCTCGCCGAGTCGTGGTCACAGCCTGACCCGCTCAGCTACGTCTTCCAGCTGCGTTCTGACGTCACATTCTGGGACGGCACCCCCCTCGTGCCAGAGGACGTGGTGTATTCCCTCGAGCGCCATATGGACCCAGACGTCGCCTCCGAGATGAACTACCTGTTCGCCCGCGTGAAGTCCATCGAGGTGACCGGGCCGTTAGAGGTAACAGTTAACCTGAAGCAGCCGGATCCCTTCTTTGGCTATGGCCAGACCTTCACGTCCATCACCCCAAAGGCGTTCACTCAAGAGCTGGGCGACAAGTTCGGCCGGCCCGGGGGAACGGTCACCACCATGGGGAGCGGACCCTACAAGATCACTGAGTTCCGCGCGGACGACCTCGTGACGCTGGTGCGCAACGAGAACTACCGTGGCACTCCACCGCCGGTGCAGACCATTAACGTCAAGATGTTCAGCGACCCACAGACAATGCAGCTCGCCATGCGGTCTGGCGAGATCGACGGCACATTCCAGGTCCCTGTACCCCAGGTCGAGCAGTGGCGACAGATCCAAGGCACCACGGTCCAGTCGGCGCCTGGGTTGAACATCTTGTCTCTGTTCTTCAACGTGACCGTGGAGCCGTGGAACGACATCAACGTTCGCCGCGCCGTCGCCTACTCCCTGGATGGTGAAGGGCTGGTTCAGTCGGTGCTCGGGGGAGAGGCTCAGGTGGCCAACGCAATCGTCCCCCCGGCGCAGTGGGGCGCGCTGCTGTCCGAGGCTGAGGTCACGGCCTTCTATGACGAGCTCCCGCAGTATGGCCTGGACATGGACGAGGCCGCAGCGGCGCTGGCGCAGTCTTCGGTTCCAGACGGATTCTCCGCGGCCATCCAGTATCCGACCATCATTCCGGAGCTGGGCAAGGCGCTGCTGAGCCTTCAGGCCAACCTGAAAGAAATCAACGTCGAGCTGGACGTCAACGAGGTAACGCCAAACCAGTGGTTCGCTGACCTGCAGGCCGAGCGTTACCCGATTGGAGTCCTCGGGTATGCACCCGACTACCCCGATCCGGCCAATTACCTCTCTGTATATGTGCCGGGCAATCAGGCGCACTACGAGAACAGCGAGGTCCAGTCCCTGATAGAGGAGCAGGAGAAGTCGACCGACCCCGCGGAACGGGCGCGGATCATCCAGGATGTGTTGCGGATAGCCGTGCCCGAACTCGCCTACCTGCCCTTGTGGTGGGCCAACAGCGTGATGTCCATCAGCGACGAGCTACAGTTCCAGCCTTACTCTCCGCTCTGGTACAACCAGGTGTGGATCCAGAATCTGAGCTCGGCATAACCGGTGCCGGCAAGGACGGTAACGGCCGAGACGCTCCAGGACGGGCTGAGGCTGGGACAGCTCGCACTCGCGCCGGACGGTGAACTCCTTGCCTTTGTGGTGAGCCGTGGAGATGCGTTGACGGGCGGGATGCCAGCCAGCCGGATATGGGTCTGGTCGGGCGACGGTGGCGCGGTGCCGGTGACCGCCGATGATGGGGCGCTCAGCGCAACGCCTCGATGGTCCAGCGACGCAAGCGCGATCGCGTTCCTCTCCGATCGGGAAAGTCCCGGCCTGATGTCCTTGCATCTCCTGTCCTTGCGCGGTGGCCCGACATGCGGAGTAGGTCACGTTGCCGGATCGGTGGAGCGGCTGGCATGGTCGCGGCGCGACGACGCCGTGCTCGTTGTCGCCGCCGACGTGGGATCGGACCGCGGGGGCGTGGCGACCCGAATCGACGACCCCTCGGCTTCCGCCCCCGATCCCCGGGTGATGAGAGTGGGGCAGGCTTGGCGGCGCCTCTATCGCGTAGCGGTGCCCGATGGAACGACGACCGAGGTTGGCCCGGAAGGTCTCACCGTGTGGGACTTCGATGCGAGCGACGACTGCGCCGTAGCGGTGCTCTCACATGACCCCACAGAGAGCGGTTGGTACCAGGCCTTCCTCGGCGTTATCGACCTCCGGCAGCGAACCGCTCGCCGTCTGTACACGCCGGCCTGGCAGATCGCCAACCCGCGACTCTCTCCGGATGGTGGCCGGGCCGCGTTCGTCGAGGGCATCTGCAGCGACAGGGGCTCGGAGATGGGCACGGTGAAAGTCGTCGACCTCGCATCGGGCACGGTGACCGCGCTCACCTCAGATGTCGACATAGCGAACGTCGCCTGGCGCGATGACACCCGGCTGTGGTACTTCGGGCGCCGGGGGATGGTGTCAACCTGCGGATCGATGTCCTGTGATGGCCGGATGGAAGAGATGTGGAGCGGGAAAGCCGCACTCCACGGCGGGTCGGCGAGCTCGGATGGCCATCGGCTCGGCGCGGTGGTGGAGTCGCTAAGCGCCCCTCCGGAGGTCTGCCTTCTCCAAGTGGACGAGCCAGGGCGTGGGTGGCGCTCGGTGACCAACCTCAATGCCTCGTTGGCCGACTTCGACCTGCCACCGGTCGAGCTGCTCGACTGGGTTGCTCCCGATGGCCTGCCCATCCAGGGCTTGCTGGTGCGACCCCGACGTGCGGCTGACCGGCCGGCGCCGCTTGTCGTGCTCGTGCACGGCGGCCCTACCGGCTCCTGGTCGTACGCCTTCCCGTCCGGTACCCGTCATGCAGCGCTGCTGGCCGAGGCCGGATACGCCGTCTTACTGCCCAACCCGCGCGGCAGCTCCGGGCGAGGACAGGACTTCGCACAGGCCGTGGTGGGCGACCTAGGGGGTGCCGAACTCACCGACATCCTCGCTGGTGTCGACTCATGCGTTGCCGCTGGGGTCGCCGACACCGGCCGTGTCGGAATCATGGGTGCGAGCCATGGCGGCTTTATCGCGGCGTGGGCAGCGACGCAGAGCTCCCGCTTCCGCGCCAGTGTCGCCATGGCCTGCGTATCGGACTACCTCAGCCTCCACTACACGAGCAACATCGGCGGGCTAGACGACATTTTGTTCACGGGTAAGGATCGCATCACCTCCTATCTGGAGCGTTCCCCAGTGGCGTACGCCAGCAAGTGCACGACTCCGATACTCATCCTCCACGGCGAGGAGGACCGCTGCTGTCCGCTCGGCCAGGCTCAAGAGTTGTACGGAGCTCTGGTGGAGGCGGGTGTAGAAAGCGAGTTGGTGGTGTATCCGCGTGAGGGCCACGGCTGGGTGGAACGCGAACACCAGCTCGACCTCTGGCGCCGGATCGTGGCCTGGTTCGACCGCCACCTTGGAAGCGACCCATGAATCGACGAAACCTTGCGCTCTTCATCGCCCGGCGCCTCATAGCGGCCGCGGTTCTGCTCGTGATCATGTCCGGCGCGGTGTTCGGCCTTCTGTACGCAACACCGGGCAGCGCAGAGCAGGTCCTGCTCGGGACACGTGTTGCCAACGAGGAAACCCGAGAGAACATCCGCCAGCGCTACAACCTCGACGAGCCCCTGCCGACGCAGTACTGGCTGTGGGCCGAGGATGCGATCCGCCTGGACTTCGGGGAGTCAATTCGAACCGGGGAGCCGGTGCTGGTCGCGATAAGGGACCGCGCCAGCCTCAGTTTGCGCCTCGGCGCTTACGGCTTCGCCGTAGCCTTCGTGGCGGGCATCGGATTGGGGGTCCTGGCTGCGCTGAAGAACAGGTCCGGAGTCGACCGCGCAGTGGTGTCCTTGTCCGTGGTCGGCGCAAGCTCGCCCGCGTTCGTGACCGGCGTGTTCTTTCTGTACGTCTTCGCCGTGCTTCTCGGCTGGTTTCCCGCCTTCGGACAGGGAGAAGGACTAGCGGACCAGCTGTGGCACCTCACGTTGCCCGCTCTCACGCTTGCCTTCGGCGCAGCTGCTCTGCTGATCAGGTTCACTCGCGCGGGCATGATCACCGCACTGGAGCAGGACTACGTCACGTTCGCCAGGGCCCGCGGCGTCTCAGAACCGCGCGTGCTGTTCGGTTACGCACTCCGAAACGCCATGATCCCCGTCGTGACGGCCTCTACGGTGCTGCTGGCAGCCACGCTCACCGGCGCTGTCCTGATCGAGGTAACCTTCGCGCTGCCCGGGCTCGGGGCGTTGTTGGTGGACTCTGTCGCGTTCAAGGACGTCCTCATGGTGCAGGGGCTCACCATGCTGCTCGCGGCGGTCGCCGTCCTGACCAATCTGCTCACCGACATCCTCTACCTATTCGTAGATCCGCGGATCCGCTACACCCGGGTGGCGCCGTGACGTCACTCGTGGTGGGCCCAAGGGCCCAGGTGGGCCGAAGGCTGCTGCGGTCCTCTCCACTGACGGTGACGGTGTCGTTCGTCTTCGTTGGGCTCCTTATCTTTCTGGCATTATTCGGCCCTCTCCTCGCGCCGCACGGGTCAGAGAGCCTGAACCTTGCCACCGGGCTGACCACCCCCAACGGTGAGTTCTGGTTCGGCACCGACGATCTCGGACGCGACGTGTTCTCGCGGACCATCTACGGGGTGCGCTACGCGCTGTTCGGTCCGGTACTGATCGTGGTGGGCGCGTTCGTCATCGGCAACGTACTCGGGTTGGCGGCGGGGTATCGCGGAGGCTTGCTCGACGCGTCCATCATGCGTTGGGTTGACCTGATGTACGCCGTCCCAGGACTGCTGGTGACGATCGTGCTAATCGGAGTATTGGGCGCGAGCTATCTCCTCGCGGTCGTCGTGCTGGTGGTGCTGACGTCCCCCTTCGACACCCGCATCATCCGCGGGGTGACGCTCGAACAGCGTTCGCTGCCCTATGTCGAGGCCGCGCGCACGCTAGGTCTGCCGGTCCGAGCGATCCTGTTCCGCCACATTTTTCCCAATATTCTCCCGATATCGTTCGCGAACGCCTTCCTCAACTTCGCGTTCTCACTGGTGGCGCTTTCGGCGTTGTCGTTCCTAGGGCTGGGCATCGGGCCGGGCACGGCTGACTGGGGACGGATGCTCTCCGAGAGCCGGCTGCTGCTCTTCGACAACCCCGTTGCGGCGCTGGCTCCCGGAGGGATGATCGTGCTCACCGCGACGAGCATGAACCTGATAGGGGACTGGCTGTACGACCGGTTGGCAGACCGTGGAAGAGCTCGATGAGCAGCAACGCCGAACCGCTTCGCGGTGTGGACGCGAACGGCAGCCTCCTGACGGCAGTCGGCTTGGCCATTCACAGCCGGATTGGAGGCGACCAACGCACAATTGTTACGAACTTGGACTTGTCTCTCAATGAAGCGGAGACGGTCGGCATCGTTGGCGAGTCCGGCAGCGGAAAGTCGATGACCGCACGCGCACTCGTGGGCCTGCTGCCCACCGGACTGTCGGCTCGTGGCGAGGTGCGGCTCGATGGCAGCAACCTATTGGAGATGTCACAGCGGGAGTTGAGCCGGATTCGCGGCTCGGAGATCGCGTTGGTCCTGCAGGATCCGTTCACGATGCTCAACCCGGTGACGCGTTGTGGGGACCAGGTCGCCGATGGGTTGGTGGACGCCCGCGGCAGGCGGCTTGGGCGTCGGACGCGCCGGGAAGAGGCGGCGCGGCGCCTGGCCGAGGTCGGAATTCCGGAGACGGTCGACCGCTATCCCTTCGAGCTCTCCGGGGGTATGCGGCAGCGGGTCGCGATCGCGGCCGCGCTCGCCGGGGACCCGCGCGTTCTCATCGCAGATGAGCCGTCGACCGCGCTCGACGTCACCACCCAAGGCGAAATCCTCGCCTTGCTGAAGTCCCTGCAAACGTCCAGGTCGATGGCACTCCTGCTCATCACCCACGACCTGCGGGTCGCGTTCTCGACATGTGACCGCATCTACGTGCTCTACGCGGGGTCGCTCCTCGAGGTGGGGGATGCGTCGGCCGTAGAGGCCGAGCCACTGCACCCTTACACCTTGGGTTTGCTGCTGTCCGAGCCACCCGCGGATCGCCGGCTGACGGAGCTGGTCGCTATCCCGGGGAGCGTGCCCGCCGCCGATGACGTGGCCACTATCTGTCCACTGGCACCACGCTGTCAGTGGGCACAGCCGAAGTGCGAGGTCACCAACCCGCCGCTGAAGCCAGTGGGTGCCGAACGGCTGTCGGCGTGTCTGCGAATTGACGAGATCAGAGCGGAGATGCGCAGCCTGCGCCACCACGCCGAGCGCCCGGCAGTCGTGCACCACCCGGCCGAGGCCTCCGTGCCACTTGTGAGCGTGGACAACCTCCAAAAGACCTTCGCGGACGCGTCGACGCGTCGCGGCAGTGCGCCGGTGATCGCGCTGGGGGGAGTCTCCCTGACTGTCGGTGTCACGGAGAGCGTGGGTCTGGTCGGCGAATCCGGGTCGGGCAAAACGACTCTGGCCCGCTGCTTGGTGGGCTTGGAGACGCCGACAGCCGGAGCCATCACCATCGACGGAGTCGACGCGAGCAACTACGGCTCACTGTCCGCCGACCATTTGCGCCAACTTCGCCGGACTGTCCAGATCGTCTTCCAGGATCCGTACTCCTCATTGAATCCCCTACGAACCGTCGGATCGGCCCTGAAGGAGGTCCTGGAGCTGCATCGCAAGCGGAGCCGAAATCTTGAAGGCGGGGTCGCCGAGCTGTTGGAGCAGGTCGGCTTGCCGGCTTCCTTTTCGCGGCGCAAGCCCGTGGCACTGTCTGGCGGCGAGCGGCAGCGGGTGGCGATTGCAAGAGCCCTCGCCGTCAAACCACGCCTGATCATCTGCGATGAGCCGGTGTCCGCCTTGGACGTGTCTGTCCAGGCGCAGATCCTAGGCCTCTTTCGCACGTTACGAGATGAGTTGGGCGTCGGTTACCTCTTCATCACCCACGATCTCGCCGTCGTCCGACAAGTGGTCGAGCGGGTCTATGTGCTGTACCGAGGCGAGGTGGTGGAGTCAGGTCCGGTGGACGCTGTGCTGGACCACCCTCAGCATGCCTACACCGTTCGGCTGGTCGAGTCGGTTCCGCGTTCTGCATCCCAACAGCGGCCGATGCGGTGACAGCCACCGCGGCTCTTGAGAACTGACTAGCGCGCTTCGGCGACTGAAGGACGTTCAGGGGGCGTCCGTGACGCCTGTCCGCGTCTGCGCTCCTCGTAGCCCCCACATGTTCGGTGCGAAGTGCTCGATCCACTCGGCGTACGTCGTCCAAACGTTGATCGTGGCTGCCGAGACACCTGCACGTACGACCGCGTCCATCAGCGACGCGCGGTCCATGACGCGGTAGGGACTGGACTTCAACACGTCGACGACCTGGGCGGCGACCGGACCGAGGACGTCGTGGTAGTCCAACGATTCAACCGCCTGAACGGTCTTGCCCTCCACAGCGAACTCGGGATGCAATGCAAGGAACTCTCCGACCGCTACCCGGGTGGGAACAATGTCGCGCTGCCTAAACTTCTGCCATCGCTTGAACCCCTCGTGAATGCTATTGATGGTCTGCGGAGTGTTTACGGAGAGAATCGCTCGGGCCGAATGTCGGAGACTATTGCTGTTTCCCGAGCGGTTTTTAGGCCTCTCGACCCACAACCATCCGTCGCTGGTGAAATGTACGGATGGATCAGAACGAAGCACGCGCTCAACATGATCGGACTTGACGGCACAGTCGTCGCTCAGCGCGCGCGTCACCCTTGCGATAGTGGTCAGTCCGTACGTCGAAGTTTGCCGTGCAGCAACACGGGCGGAGCGGATGACAGCCGCGGTCAAATCCGTGACCACCCATCCCTCTGAGACGCTGAGCCCGTTCGGCGCGCAGACGCGGAGATTCAGGCGGCCGAAATCGGCGGCGGCAAGCAAGGACGCCAATGTCATCGTCGGTGCAGCCAACCCCGCTCTCCCAAGCAGTGGCCCAACTTCTGGTTCTTGGATTGGGGTACTGGCAGCGACCAGGGCGATTGCCCGCTCAAGTGCCGGAAGCCTTACAGGACGATCCGGCCGCGCAGCAAGAAGCTTGGCCTCAACCTGCCGCACGCGTTCGCGGGTACAGTCAACGAGCGCACCAGCTTGCTCCAGCGTGCACGGCGGGGGGCCGCCGATGCCAAGGCGTGCGACAAGTGCGCGATGCCAGCGTTCGTCTGGTTCCGGCCCCTGACGCGTCAGGGTGCCCCTTCGGAGCTGGACAAGGTAGTGCCCCATCAACTCCTCAACTGCAAGTCCATCGAGACGCGCTATCCGCTCGAAGAGCGCATCAGAGACGTTGGCAGGCATTCCATCGCAGGGGTTAGCGGCCAACTCCGCGACGCTGAGCCCGTCCGGAAGAAGATCCGCAAATCGAGGATCCCCGCCGTGGACTTTCACAGCCCACTCGGGAAGCGAACCAGACAACTCGACGGGCGGACGAGGCGGCCTCCTTCCAGCGGACCCGAGGTGATCAGCTGCAACGAGTGCGGCGATCATTGTGAGCGCTCCTCGGACGTCTCTTGCAGCTGCGGCAGATCGAAGCAGGCCAAGGCGTCCCGCGCTGTCGCGTCGTCCATCCGCTCAAGGGCGAAGCCGACATGGATGACAAGCCAGTCACCGGGATCGGGCGGCGAATCCAATATGCCAACGTTGACCCTGCGCCGGCTACCAGCGAGGTCCACGACTGCGAGCTGGCCGCCCGAGCCGTCAACCATGCCGATCACCCGACCAGGGACACCTAGACACACGGGCGACCTCCTGACGCGACCGGGATCATCTGCGAGTTCTAAGTGACGGGGACATCTAGTTACAACACTACGCCGCTTTAGCGGGCACCGTCACCGGAGAGGCGACAAGACTTGACCGCGCTCTGTGGCCTACAGGCGCGCTGGTCACCCGGTGTGGTTGCTCCGATCGTCGTGCACGTCTCGGCAATCGCCTCGACGACCTCCTCGGTGCCAGGGCAGTCCACCACGGCCGCACGGGCTCGATCCGCCGCAGCGACACCATCGCCCCATGGCACCCGCCCAACGAGGGGTAACCCGTGCCGGTCGCAGAACTCGGCCACCGCCTCTGCGTCATCGGGCGACCGCAGCTTGTTGGCGATGACGACGACACGCGCCACCGGTAGCTCAGTCGCCAGCGCGGCCATCCGACGTACGGTCTCCAGAGAGCGGTAGTAGGGCTCCGCGACGAGGCAGACGACGTCTGCGTGGCGGATCGTTCCCCTGCTCAGGTGTTCCGGCGACGCCTCCATGTCCACGACGACGACAGATTCTGGCTCTCTTGCGAGATCCTCCAGCACGGCGGACACGACTGCGTGGGCCGAGCAAAGGCAACCTTCGTTGGCATGCTCTGGGGCACCCATACCGAGCAGGTGCAGACCGTCGGGTCCCGGTAGCGCGAAGTCCGCCAGCACCTGGTCCATTGATGTGGTGAGTCCAGGACCACCAAGCCGCCGCGACACGAGCACCGGTGGTATCGGGCGCAGACAGGCGGCGATCTGTGGGTCGAAGCCGAGAGCAACGGCGAGGTTGGGATTGGCGTCGGCATCGATCGCGATGACACGTCGACCCGCTCGCGCGGTCAACCGGGCGATCGTGGCACTGATGGTTGTCTTCCCCGCGCCGCCTTTGCCAGCGACCGCAATTCTCATATCACCGTGTCTCTTACCTCGAGGCGTTGAAGTCGATGTTGGAACAGCTCGAGGATGCCGTGTACCTGAGCCAGTGACGCTGACACGGCGCGAAGCCAGTCTCGCCCCTCTCGAGTAAGGGCATAAGTCCTTCGGGCAGGACCTATGCTCGACGGTTCCCACCGGGAGTCGACCAGTCCCTCCTCGTCCATCGCGCGTAAGCAGCGGTATAGACCACCAGGATCTACGTTGGGCAAGCCAAGCTTGGAAGTCTGGTCGAGCAGCTCGTAGCCGTGGGCCGTCCCCTCGGCCAACAGCAGCAAGAGGCACGGCCGTAGGTAGTTGCGTGGCAAGAAGACCGCCACGTCGGACTTCCCGTCGCTGGTCACGTGTTCACCTCCGGCCGGCGTTCGGCGGCACATGCCAGCGCCTCTTCGATCGATACGTGACACCAGCAGTCAGCACTGCACTCACCGTGCGCCGGCCTGGTCAGGTCAGCAAAGCTCAGCGCGAACTCGGTCTTGCCTTCGTTAAGGCCTTCCTCGGACAACACGTAGCCGTTCTGCACCCGGTTGAGATAGCCCTCCGTTACCAACTGGTCGAGATAACCCAAGCCTAGGTGGGCATCCACCCCAAGGAATCGCTCCAGCAGCGCGGCGTCGACTACCTCCCCGAGCCCCTCGCCACGCAGCCAGTACATGACCTGGAGGATCTCACCGCGCCAGTACAGCGCCTGTAATGCGGCCGACTTAGGGGGGTGCAGTTCGTCCACGCTCACCCTGCCCGATGCGCACCGCTGGCACGGTTCTGTGCGAGACCCGTCAACGCAGTGAGCGCAGCAGAGATCGCCGCGAGCCGCTCGTTGATCCTGCCCACGGAAGGGCCGATTGCACCGCACTGGGTCTCTATGGCACGCACTCCGAACGAAACCTTGCCCAAGAGCACAGCGGTGCGCCGGAGGGACCGGGCAATGGCCACGAGGTAGTACACCAGCACTCCTGCCAGAAGCGCGATCTCCAGCAGGGTGAACACCACGAGCAACGCCTTCATCGTCGGCCGGCTTCAGCGGCGGTCCCCGAGCTCAATAGCTGCTCGTGCCGTTCCGCTTCCTCAATGAGGGACCCCAGCCGGTCTGCTGTCACGCCTAGCAGCCACGTCGTCGAGGTGTTGGCGGCAACCTGCTTGCCAGCAGCCCACACCTGCCCCGCGGCGCGCTCGACCCGCCACACCTGCATCAGGAAGATATGGAGCAGCACGGTCGCGACGACGGCCACCACCAGTCCCAGTCCGAGGGCTAACCACCAGTATCCGGTGGATGTCATCGCCGTTCTCCTCCAGAAAGGGCAACCCGGGCCCGAGAGGCAGCGTCGACGATCCGTTCCGCAGTCAGCGCTGTCGTCGCCACCTCGCCCAGGCCAGCGGTTCGGTCACGAGCTTCCAGCAGATGGGACTCGATTGCCTCGGCCTTCTCGGCGGTGCGCCGTGCTCCCACGATCATCAAGAGAAGCAGCAGAACGACGGCAATGACCACCGCGCCACCGATGATGAAGCCCAGTATCCAACCGTTCACGGCGCCTCCCGCCGACCACCGGACCTTATGGTGGCACAAGGTACACCGAAAAAGCCGCTAGGTGTACGGTGCACCTACGGGTCTGGCGGGAGCCGGCCTCGCCTCTGCTCTCAGGGAGCCGCCATGGCAGATCGGTCAACCAGGTCGCCGGTGAGGAACCCTCGCACGCCGGCGCAAGAACTCCTCGACGAGCTTGGACCGGTCACCCAGTTTCACGACACGACACACCTCGGTGCTTTCGGGATGCCGTCGGGTGCGATGACCGAGGACATGTTGTCGTCCGTTGCCACGGCGGGCTCTCCGACGCGCTTCGGCCCGCTGGAGAAGGTGCACGCGTTCTGGTTCGCGGGCATGAGCTGCGACGGCTGCAGCGTCGCCGTCACCGGAGCCACCCTGCCCTCTGTCGAGAGCCTGCTACTCGGAGCACATCCCGGTCTGCCGCGCGTCGTTCTGCATCACCCGGTCATCAACGTGGAGTCCGGCCCGTACTACCTGCAGCCTGCCGAGCAGGCCATTGCCGGCCGGCTCGACGCCCCGTACGTGGTCATCCTCGAGGGCTCGATCGCTGACGAGGTGGTGGCGCACGCCTCCGGCGGATACTGGTCGTCCACGGGCGAGGAACCGTGGGGCCCTGACGGCGACCTACGTCCGGTCACCTCCACCGAGTGGGTGGCTCGGCTCGCGCCGAACGCGGCCGCGATGATCGCCATCGGCACCTGCGCCACGTGGGGCGGGGTCCCGTCCGCCGAGGGCAACCCGACCGGCGCGATGAGCCTCATGGATTTCCTCGGCAAGGACTACCGTTCCGTCCTCGGAGTGCCAGTGGTCAACGTCCCGGGTTGCCCTCCGATAGGCGACAACTTCACCGAGACGGTCGCGGCCGTTCTGTACTTCTTGCAGGGCTTTGGCCCGCTACCGGAGTTCGATGAGCTCGGCCGTCCGGCCTGGCTGTTCGGGGAAACCGTGCACCGGCACTGTGTGCGCGGTGCCTACTATGAGGAAGGGCAGTTCGCGAAGGACTTCGGTGACCCCGAGTGCCTGGTCGAGATCGGCTGCTGGGGCCCGGTCGTCAACTGCAACATCGCTTCTCGGGGGGCGATCATGTCCGTTGGTGGTTGCATGAACGCGGGCGGCGCCTGCATCGGATGCACCATGCCGGGATTCCCCGACAAGTTCACGCCCTTTTACAAGCGGCCACCAGGATCCATGGCGTCGACGGTGGTCTCGCGCATGGTCGGCAGTGTGATCCGCCCCCTCCGTAAGTTCAGCAACAACAACCTGAACCGCGAGGTCCGCTGGGACAGGCAGCACGCCACTCCCAGCGCCTTCTCCCGCGAGAAGTCCGAGCCATCGGCGCTCGCGCACGTGAACCACAAGTTCTACGACGCTCTGCGGCGTTCCGGCGATACCTCGCGCAACGACGCGGACGTGTGGGGCAAGCGCCAAGACGAAGCTCCCAGCGGCGGTAGCCCCCGCACCCGCGCCTGATCACCACTCGAGGAGTCCGACATGTGCTTCAAGACCCTGCCCGTCGAGTTCGACGAGCGCGGCAACGCGGTGCTGCGCGGCGGCATCCCGAACCCGTATGACGTCACGGTCGCCAAGCCCGATGTGGACCTGAGCGAGGAGGAGCGTAGGGAGAGAATCGAGAGTCTCGTTGCCCGGAACGGGCACATCAAGGACCTCAACATGGACCCCGTCACCCGGATCGCGGGTGCGTTGGCGGTCCACGTCACCGCAGACTTGGACAAGCGGGCTTACCTGGACTCGCACGCTCAGGCCACGCTCTTCCGCGGCTACGAGGTCATTCTCATGGGGCGCGACCCACGCGACGCCATCTTCGTCGCCTCTCGTGCCTGCGGCGTCTGCGGGGGAGTGCACGCGCACGCCGCGGCGTACGCGATCGAGCAGGCGATGGGTATCGCTCCTCCGCCTCTCGGCACCGTCGTGCGCAACATGACGGAGGCGGCGGAGATGGGATACGACAACCCGTTGCACCTCTACCTGCTCGCTGGACCTGACTACTCGGAGTCGGTGATCCGTTCCTCTAACCCTGAGCTGTGGCCCCTGGCCGAAAGGTGGTCGTGCCCCAACGAGCACATCCACGGCTTCAAGACGATGTCCGATCTCATGACCGCGCTTAACCCGCTTACCGGGGCGCTGTACCGCGAAGGTTTGGAGTTCACGCGGCTTTCCCGCGAAATGGTCGTGATTCTTACCGGCAAGTACCCGCACCCGCAGAACGTCGTACCCGGAGGGGTCTCGACGACGGTGACACTGCAGACGCTGAACGAGTATCACTCGAGGCTGGGCAAGATCTTCGACTATGCCCAGCGAATGATGGCCGTATGGGACGACATCCCCGCCTTCTTCTACGAGGCCGACGACCGCTACCAGTTCGTGGGCTACCGGCCGACCACCCAGATTGACCCGGGCTATTGGGACGACCCGTACGCCTATGACGCGACGTACGAGAACTGCAACGCCTGGGGCGAGAAGCGTTGGTCCACGCCCGGGGTCGTGATCGACGGAGAACTGGTCACAACCCGGCTGACCGACATCAACATTGGTTGGGAGGAGTTTGTCGAGCACTCGTACTATGAGGAGTCATCGACGACCCGCTTCGCGCAGGACATGCTCGGCAACCCTCTCTCGCCGTATCACCCGTGGAACAAGCGCACGCTGCCCAAGCCCGGAGGTCGGGACTGGAAGGACAAGTACACCTGGGCGTGTGCGCCGCGCTGGGATCGCAAGGTCGTCGAGGCCGGTTGCTACTCACGCCTGCTGATGACTGCGATGGCGCAGAAGATCCCCGACAGCGACTTCATCACCGCCACCGGGACCAGCATGCGACTGCTCGTACCCAAGGGCGAGGTTGGTGAGCGCGAGGTCGAATGGCATGCACCTGCTCGATGGAACGCGTTCGAGCGCAACAGGGGACGCGCCTACCATTACCTGTTCAGTCAGCTGGTGGGCCTGGAGAGCCTGCTCGAGGCGTACAAGTTGATGAAGCAAGGCGAGAAACGGGTGGCAGCCCTTGACCCGTCGGCTCTGGAGAAGGCGATCCCCCAGGACGAGCGCGTGAGCGTCGGCTGGTGGGGCGCGGGACGGGGCTGGCTCACTCATCACCTGGTCATGGACAAGGGCAAGATCACCAACTACCAGATCTGCACGCCATCGACGATCAACGCGTCTCCGCGTGACCCCTGGGGCCAGCCCGGACCGTACGAGGAGGCGGTGATGAATACGCCGATCATCGAGGACGTGTCAGACCCGTCCCGCTTCACCAGCATCGACATGCTGCGAGCAATCCGAAGCTTCGACCCATGCATGCCGTGCACTACCCACGTCCACACCGGCGAGGGAGAGGTCGTCCGGGAGGTCAACACCTGCTCATGCGGCGGCGACTGAACAGAACCGCGGGCATGACGGTCCTGGTCGGCGGAGTCGGAGAGCTGTTTCAAGGTGACCTGGACCTCGGCCGACTTGCCGCCGAGCGCCTTCGGACAGAGCAGTTCCGGCCAGACGTGCTCATCGAGGAGCTGCACTATGGCGCGGTCGCGGTCAGCCAGCGCCTTGAGGAGCTACGCCCGAGCGCGTTCGTCATGGTCGGGGCAGTGCATCGCGGGCGACCTGCGGGAACGGTCCAGCGAAGTCGCGTCAGCGCTACCCACTCAAAGCCGGACGAGGTTCAGGCCGCGGTCGGGGATGCGGTGACAGGTTATGTGAGCATCGACCTCATCATCGAGGTCGCCGGCGCCTTTGGGGCACTTCCTCCGCGTACCGTCGCCATCGAGGTGGAGCCGGCGTGGTTGGGACCTGGGGAGGGACTGAGTCCCGCTGCTCAGAACGGCCTGTCCAGCGCGCTGCAGCTGGTGCGGGCAGAGGTGGAGCGGCAGCCGCTCTTCTGCCTGGTCGACGAGCTGGATCCGTTGCTCGTCGACGACCGGATCACGCCGTGCCCGGCCCTGGACGTCATCCGGGCCTTGCTCACCGAGCTCCGCCGGCTTGACCGCGACGGGGATTGGGGCGCGACGTTCGCGCTGCGGGACCGGCTGCGGTGTTCGGTCGTTGCCGGGAGCACCGGCGAGGGCATGGATGCGCAGGACTGGGCGCTGTGGTGGGTGCTGCTCGAGGAACTGGACCGGTTGCAGGCGCTGGATGCCAGTGAGCCAGCCGAGTTCTGAAAGCGACGAGTACGTTGCCTCGGTACTCCAGTTTGTGGTTGGTTGATGCGCACAAGGGCTGAGCGTTCGGTGGCGGTAGAGTGACCGGCATAGTCAGCCCACGTCGCAGGATGGGAGACTCGTGAGCCAGTTGGTGGTTGCCTACGGCCTAGGGATGCTCGCATTGGCGAGCCCGTGTGGCTTTGCGATGTTGCCGGCCTTCCTCGCGTACAACGTCGCCGGCTCAGGGACCGTAGGTCGCTCTGCGGGATTTCGAACGTCGAGGGCGCTCGGCGTCGGCCTCGGCGTCGGACTCGGCTTTGCGCTGACCTTCATTGCCGGTGGCCTGCTGGTCTCCGCTGGGCTGCGTTCGATCACCGAAGCCGTTCCCTGGTTCGGCGTCGTGGTAGGGGTCGGGCTCGTGGTCTTTGGCATCGCCATGGCACTGGGCCGACGTTTCGGGATGACGGTAGGGCTCGGCCGGTTGACCAGCGGAACGGCCTCCGGACCAGCACCCTCGATCATCTTCGGCGTCGGTTACGCATTGACCCAGCTGGCCTGTGGCATGGGTTCCCTGCTGGCGCTCACGGGAACAGGAATGGCCGCCTCGTCCTTCACCGGCACGTCGGCGGTATTCGTCGCCTTCGGAGTGGGCTCGATCTCCCTGCTGCTCCTGCTTGCTTTGTCCACTGCCCTCATGAGCGACGTGCTTGTGCGCGGGGTTCGCGTCATCGCCCCCTTCGTCAGTCGTATTTCCGGGGTAGTGCTCGCGCTGGCCGGGGTCTATCTGGTGACGTACTGGAGTCCGGCGCTGTCGGGCGGCGGCTCTGCGGACAACGCGATTAGCCGGACCGTCCACGACACCTCCGTGCAGATGAGGGAATGGCTGGGGACACACGAGTGGTTGGTGGGAGGCCTGACCGTCCTGCTGCTGGCTATCGTCGGAGCGGCTTGGCTGCGAGCTCGCCAAGAGGCGGACGGCTCGACGACCGGGGTCGACGCACTTCGCGAAGATAGCCACGTCTGACGGGAAGGGCTCGTCGTCAGTCGCTCTCGTCCGCGTCCTCGAGCAGCCCAAGATCTTGCGGGCGCACCGCCACCCGACGGCCCTCATCGGTGCGTATGACCAGCGCACCGTCGTCCATGACGTCCAGTCCCTCGCCGAGGACCCTGACCCCGTTTGGGCCCAACGGGACGAGTCGCGCTTGGACATGTTGACCAAGAGTCGCGCACCGGCTCCGATATTCCTCCAACACCGTTTCCTGCTCCTCGTTCAGCCGTGCCTCGATCGCAACGACGCAGCGCGCCAGCAAGGCATCGCGGGGTCCCTGCGCATCGTGGATGAGAACGTTGATCACGGCCCAGTCCGTGCCGCTCAGGCCGAGCTGCACATGAGTTCCCAGGCTAGCCAGCGGATGGCGGGTTCCCCTCCGTGCGACCCGGTCCGGCCACTCGATGACCACATCGGTCCCGGCGATGGCGTCGGTGAGCGCCAGTAACCCGGCGATGTAACACCAGCCCTCCCGGGTTGGGGGCAGATCGGGCCGGAGGACGATGGAGAAGGACAAGCCCGCGCCCGGCGCTGTGTACCAAGGAAGCCCGCCACGACCTCGCGGCGCTGCCTGGTAGTCGGCCACCACCACCGCGCCGGATGGGGCGCCCGCACGTGCCCATGCCATCGCGTCAGCCTCGGTCGACAGCAGCGCCGGATACGACCGTACGGACCGCCCGGGCATGGCATGGGCGAGGTGCGCCGGACTCAGGTCCTCAGGCATCCGGTCACTTCCATGCCGTCGGCTGGCCGTACTCGAGCGCCACTTGGTCGAACGTCGTAGCGAGTCTTTGCCACTGCGGGATCGGGAACCTGGCCATGGCCGAACGGACCACTGCACGGAACCGGTCGGCTTCCTCGGCGCTGCGCCGACCCACAGCCTCGACCAGTGCTGCCACCACCCGGTGATAGGCGGGCGGCGGTAGCTCCAGCAGTGTGCTCAGGAGGGTTTCCGCCAAGTCGTAGGCACGATCTTCGCGCCGCAACTGACCTGCAACCCAAGCCGCCGCCGCATCACGTCGGAGGGCAACGAGCCCGTCCGCCCAGCGGAGCACCTCCTCACGCACCAGGGCCTGCCATAGCTGCGGCGGCTCTTGGTCCAAGACGTCGAACAGCTCGGCGCCGGAAGCTTCCGGTAGCCGGTTCAGCAGCTCCTGAGCCTGCGTCCGCACCGGCCGCTCGGCGCCGGGGACACCGAGCGCTTGCTGAGCCGCGAGCAGGGCTCGAACCGTGTCCCCGCTGCGCTCATGAGCCAGCGCGAGGTTCGACTTGACCATCGCGTACTCGGCCGGCCGTACGCTGCGCGGGTGGGCGCTCAGTGCCCGGTGGAACGCCTCCAGCGCAGCTGCCACGTCCCCGCGTGCCAGGTGAGCGAGGCCGAGGGCATTGGCCGCGGCGCCCGCTCCGGGAATGTCCCCGCCGCGCGAAGCCATCTCAACCGCTGGGGCCAGCACCTGGATCGCAGCATCGGCATCACCTGTCTGAAGCAGGAGGCTGCCCTGTTCGCGCTGGGCGGCAGCTGCCTGAGCGGTCAGCCCGGAGGCTGCGAAGAGTTCCTCCGCCAGGGCGAGAGCGGTCCGGGCGGCAGCGACGTCCCTTCGATCCGCGCAGACGAGGCCGAGGTTGAACGCTGCCGCTGCCTGTTCGACCGGTCTGTCGAGCGCGTGAAAGTCCTGGACCGCGCGTTCGAACGACTCGCTCGCTCGTCGGGCGTCGCCCGCGGTGCGGAAAGCGACACCACGCATATTGGTGGCCTTCGCCCGCTCCAGAGCCATGCCACAGGCTGCGAAACCCGACTCGGCTGTGGCCAAGGGGCTCAGCGCCTCGGAAGCTCGATTGGCCTGAAGAAGCAGCGTCCCCAGGTGGAATTGGCAGGTGGCCCGCTGGACGGGGTACCGATCGGCCGGGTAACGGGCTAGCCGTGCTCGCAGGCCGGCGAGCTGGTCCTCCATTGTCGCCACCAGCCACCTACCCTTCCCGGGTGAGCATGCTAATCGCCTGCTTCGGCAACGCGCTGCGCGGCGATGACGCGTTCGGTCTCGCCGTTGCGGAGAGGCTCATCGCCCAGCCGTTGCCGGACTTTGTCCGCGTACTCGATGCGGGTATTGGCGGCATCCACCTTGTCCAAGAACTGATGGTTGGAGTCGACGTGTTGCTGGTCGTCGACGCCTTGGATCTCGGCTTCCCCGAGGGCAGCGTTATCACGCAGGTGCCACGCATCGCCGATGTCACCGAGCTACCACCAGATCAGCGGCGCGACGAGCTGGCGGACATGCATTACGCCACTCCCGAGCGGGCACTGATGCTTGCCCGAGGTTTGGGGGTGCTGCCCCCCACTACGCTGCTCGTGGGCGTCCAGACCACCGACACCAGTCGCATCGAGGGTGGACTGTCCGCGTCGGCCGCCAAGGCGGTGGATCCGGTGATCGCCGAGATTCGTCGACTCATCAGCTTGCACGAGCCACCATCAGATTGAGGACAGCCGCTTCACTCAGGCCGGTCGGGGCTGTATCTGCAACAGGGTCGGCCCAGGCGGTGGGTGTGCCGCGCCAGTGTCCGGCTCGACGTCGATACCCCGAAAGCCCGGCAACCCTTCACGCAACGATTCCTCGACACCCTCACGCAAGGTGATTGCTGCGGCGGTGCATCCAGAGCACGCACCCGCCAGGCGTACTCGAACAACACCGTGTGAGACACCCAGCACCTCCACGTCGCCACCGTGCTCATGCAGGTAGGGCTTCATGGGTTCAAGGGCTCGTCGGGCAGCGTCTGGATCATCTACACCGACTCCGTAGGCTTCGAACAGCCAGCCGATCGCTGGATCCTTGTCGCGCAGCTTCTCAGCCTCGCCGTCAAGGGCATCGACTAGGCGCAGGATGGCCAGGCGGTGCAGGGCGTCGATGCCGTCGAGAAGCTCGAAGACCTGTTCTCGGATCCGCTCGTCATAGGACTCGACTTCGGTGAGCAGTGCCTCCAGCCGATCGAGCAGGGGGCTCAGCTCTGCCAGAGCCTCCTCGCTGCTGCTTGGGGGGTCACTCACCCGAGACCTGGTTTGTGTCGCGGACCTTGGTGGCTGCGTAGTCGACGAAGGTGTCGTTCAACTCGACACCGTGTTTGGTCCTGGCGTGCTCGGCAACAGCGGCCACCAGCTCTTCCTCGGTATCAGCCCGGGCAACGTTGCCGCAAGCCACGCCAACGTCGGCACAGCGGAATTCAAGTGCCACGATGCTGGCCTCTCATGACCCTCACGACGCCTGCTCAGTGCGTTGCCCGATATCGGCGACGAGACCCTCGAGCGTCTCAGCCACAGCAGTGAGATCAGTGTTGATCTGCTGAACCAGTGGGCCGACCGGACTGACCCGATGGCTGATCGCGGCAACACCAAAGGTCACCTTGCCGAGTGTGTCGACGAGCTGCCGGAGGATGACGATGACCCACAACAGGTAGAAGGCGAGCGCGAGCACCAACACCCCGGTGACGGCGATCGCGGCGATGGCGGCGGCAGACATGATCCTCCAGGGTCTCGCAGTCACACCAGGCGCTCGAGCGCGCGCACATAACCCACGGCGTTGCCGGTCACCTCTGCTACCAGGGTCCGGGTCGTCGCCAAGGCTGGAACCGGCACCAGGTTGGCGGTGATCCCTACGCCGTGCTCAAGGATGTCATCTGCGTAGCGCGCGCACTCCCGCGCCGGCCGGATCACCCGGCTCGCGAGTGCGATGACCAGTGGCGCGACCACGAGCAAGCCCACGGCGCTCGCGATCCACAAGACCACCAACAGTTCCTCCTGAGTCGACGAGACGATCCCTGAACACTCCAACGCGCTCAGTCTGCCTCGAACTATATGATCCGCGCTAGTAGGTAGCGGTTCTCTGCCAAGGAGTCGATGTCCATGTCCGCACTCACCGTTGGAGTTGTCGGCAAGGGCGGCGTGGGCAAGACCACGATCGCGGGCCTGATAGCGCGGACATACGTCGAGCGCGGCGCACGGGTCATTGCGATAGACACTGACTCAAACCCCAACCTGGGGCTCTCCCTCGGACTCTCCCTCGCGGACACCGAAGCCATTCCGGTGCTTCCCCGATCGGTTTTTTTCGGGTCGGCGGGAACGAGCGCCGAGAGTCTTGTCACCGAGTACGGCAGACCGACACCGGCGGGTCCCACGCTGCTGTCTGCGATCCGGGTGAACGAGGCCGGGGCAGGCTGCACCTGCGGTGGTCACGCCACCGTCCGAGGGATGCTCGCCGGCGCACTCACAGACGTCGACGTGACGCTGGTGGACATGGAAGCTGGGCTCGAACACCTGAGTCGATCCGGCGGGACGCTTGCTTACGCCGACGTGTTGGTGGTCGTCTGCGAACCCACCCGAAAATCCGTACTCACCGCCACGCGGACCCGCGACCTGGCCGAGGAGCTAGGCATCCCCCACGTCGTCGCGGTTGGAAACAAGTCACAAGGCTCTGAGGACGTCGGCTTCTTCAAGGCGGCGTTGTCATCCAACGGCCTGGCGCTAGCTGCGATCTTGCCGTACGACCCGGAAATTGCGTCGGCCGACCGAGCGGGTGCCGGTGCCATCGACATAGTTCCGCCGTCGCTCGGGGTGGAGATAGAACGACTGCTCGACGTGCTCGACGACATGGTTGCCTCGAGCCCTTCGCTCAAGCGCTGATCGGCGACGACAGGACGCGTTCGCCCAGCTCGACGAGCGCGCGTACACCGGCGGCGTCTGGGGCGCTGTCGAGCGGAGCCACCCCGTTTCTCTCAGCTCTGGTGATGGCGGGCTCATCCGGAATCGAGCTCACCTCCAGGTCGGGCAGCACCGAACGGACCCGAGCCAGGTCATCGGCGTCTCGAACCCGGTTGGCGGCCACGATCACTCTGCCGAGGCCACGCTCTTTGACCAGGTCTGCCGCTCGCCGCGCCACCTCGAGCGACTTCGCTGTGGGCTCAGCGACGATCACGACGACGTCGACCGGATCGTCGCCCATGCGGATGATGGTTCCCAGTCCGGCCTCGAAGTCAGCTACCACCACGCCCTCTACGCTGTCCATGTCCGCGAGCAGCCGCTCCGGCGAGACTCCGCAGCAGGGACAACCAGGTTCCGGGTTCTCAATGGCGCTCACGATCGCTAGTCGCACCCCATCCGGGCCGTCGACACCAAATCGGTCGATCAGTTCGATCATGCTCCCCGCATGGCCTTCTTCGCCCGTGTCGAGCGCCTGCCGGACGCCGACAAGCTTCTCGGTGGCCTCCTCCCCGTAGCCCAGTGACAGCCCCAGGTTCGGGTTCGTGTCGCAATCGAGGGCAAGCGTTGCCAGACCCGACCGGGCGAAGGTACGGGCTAGGACCGCGGAGGTGGTGGTCTTCCCGGACCCGCCCTTGCCGACTACTGCCACCTTCATGGTTGCTCCTCCTCGTTGATCAGTGTGGACACCAACTCGTCGATGGCTGCCACGGCAGCTGCCTTCGGGGTCTGATCGAGCAGCGCTGCGCCCTCTCTGTCACCGTCGCTGACAGAAGTGTCAAACGGGACAGTACCTATGACAGGGAGCCCTGTTCCGTCTCGGACGAGCTCGGCGTCACCAAGGCTCCGAGTCTTGCTCGCGACTGCAACGAGTCGAGGCGCGCTCGGCATGCCGGCCAACCGAGCCAGCCGTCGTCCGGACAGCAGTGACGCCGGAGTGGGTTCGACCACCACCACCACCGTCCGGGCGAAGCGCCCCCAACCGAAGAACGGTTGTCGTGTGCCAGCCGGCAGGTCTCCCACGATGCTCCAGCCGTGGTCGGGCACACCCTCGACCACGTGCTGGAAGGCCTGATGCGAACCAGCGTTCTCGCCTCGAACCCCCCGTGCCTTGCCAAGCTGAAGCAAGAGCACCCCGTCGGGTCCGACGTCCGCGTAGCGGAGGACAGCCTCTTCTGCGCTCAGCCCAGAACGCAGCCGGAAGGTGTTGCGGCCGTCGATCACACACTCCTCGATAGCCACATCCGGGATCCCGGCGTCCGAGCGGTCGACCCCCAGCGAGAATGCCAATCCAGGCATCGGATCGGAGTCGATTGCCAGAACGCGCTCGCCGCGCCGTGCCAGCAAACGGGAGAAGGTCCCGGCGATTGAGGATTTGCCAGCGCCACCCTTGCCGACGAACGCCACCCGCATGCGATCACTCTAGGCGTCGACCCGAGGTGTCGCGCAGAAGGCGAGCGTACGAGCGAGGTAGGTCGCTCACTTGGCTATCACTGCTGAGAGACGACGGAGCCAATGCTACCCAAGCCGACCGCGTGCGCCCAGCGTCCAGCCACCCAGCGCATGTGCCCTCCCGCCGTACAGCTCCCAACCGACCGTCCTGCCGTCGTCGGCCCCGCCGATAGCAACTTACTATCCTCGATCGGAGCCCACGCGGGAGATCGGGTTCGCCACGGCCCAACAGAAAAGTCGCTGCGCCGCTGGATGCCGGCTGCGCTGCTCGCCGTGAGGCTGCGGTTACTCCCGCGCCCGGAGAAGTCGAGAGGCCGTTCACCGGCGTCTGCGATGGCGCTTCGCCCACCAGCGGCACGCGGCCCGGCTTGTCGCAGCGCCTGCTTGGGCTCGGCGGACCGATGGCTGGTTGGCCGGAGGCAGAGTTGGCCACAGCGGTGGACATGCGTTGATAGGCGGTCTGATGTACGCGCTCAAGTTTCGATGTCGCGAGTCGGTACAGGTTTACCCGGTTGTAGATCAACCCCGTCATCGGTCGTCCCTTGAGTGAATCCAGCGCTGATTCGAATTTTGGCCAAGCGGCGTGAATCGCTTGTATGTCCAACGCGACATCTCGGCTGAGTACAAGGCGCTCCACGGGCGTCACTCGGCTGATCGGTCCCAACTCAGTGACGACGTCTTGTGCCATGCTGCCCAACGTAATCCGCCGTACGGACAAGCCGCCCGCGAACACGTGGCGGAGTGCCGCTGAGCGGTGCGCCAACCGATCGGTGCGAACCTACAAGTGAGCAGGCGTGCGCCTGTGGCGGCCTCCCAGGGGACGGTGGCGAGATAATGGCTCGCTAGGCGCGTCGGCCAGCTCACGGACCACATCCAGATGTCCGACATGGCGGGCGTACTCCTGGACCACCAGGTGCATGAGACGCGTTGCAACGTCGCCGGATCAGTGCCGTCCCAGCGGTCCCTCGGCAGAGACGGTGGCCGCCGCCAGCACTGTCATCATGACGACATCGACGACGCCTGTCATGCGGCCACGGAGTAGATGGAGTACCAGATGTCTAGGCGCACGCTGATCCTGCTCCGGCATGCGAAGTCGGACTGGTCGGGAGACGACGCCGACATCGCCCGGCGTTTGGCCAAGCGCGGTCGACAGCAGGCGCCGGAGGCAGGGCGATGGTTGGACGCGAACATCGCCAGCATTGACCTAGCTCTCGTGTCACCCGCAAAGCGCGCTCGCAGCACATGGACCCTCGCCTCGGCAGAGCTCCAAATATCTGCGCTCACGCGGATCGACGATCGCCTGTACGCCGCGTCCGACAGGGAACTCCTCGATGTTGTGCGGACATTGTCTCCGGACATCGACACCGTGGTCTTGGTCGGCCACAATCCCGGGATCGAGGACCTGGTCTTGCTTCTCACGGGCGAGACCGTTCCGATGCCTACCTCGGCTCTCGCGGTGATAGCGGTGACGGGCTCATGGTCGACCGCAGGTCATTCCCCAGCAGCGCTGAAGGCGTCCGGCAGACCACCTGCCCATTGAGCACCGCCAACTTCCTCAGCACAAGGCGGGGTAGTGCCCGCGTCAGTCGACCCCGCCCACGCTGGCACAACTACCCCGCCGAGGACCCGGCGCCGGAATGGGCCACCCGTCGGGATGCGACGTATTCGTTTGGATCCGAGGCCCGCTCCCACATCAACACCATGTCGATGCGCCAGAACAAGTCGACTTGCTCAGCTATGCACTGCTGTCGCAACTTGCCTACGAGGAGCGCGAATTGGTTGAACCGCTCGCCCGCCTGGGACTGGGATGACCGTTGCCGTACCTGCTGCGGTCAGTGACCTCGATCGCTTGACCATTGCGAGTTGATACGTGGCCGACCCGATTGCCAGCGGTTAGCTTCTCAGCCACTCTGGAATTTCCGCCGTCCAGGGTCGCCAGGATGTTGCCTCAACGCAAGATGCGGTCCATGACGCCCTTGTGTACCTCGCTGAACCGCTGCTGCTCACCAGCGAAGGAGCTGATGACCTCGAGAGCTCCGGTCAGAGCCGGCACGCCCCATTGCAGCAACGCGAGTTGCTGTTGAGCCTTCGCTACATCATCAGGAGTCGCAGCCGCCGGAGTGGTACCGGAGCTGGCGGGGACGTTGTGGTGTTGTGAGACCTTCTTGCCCAGCACCCGGCTGTACGCCGTCGCGCCGAGGGCTGCAGCAGTGAGCACCGCCTTGGCGACAACCATTCCGGCCACGCCTCGCTGAGTGCGAATGCGGTCGCTGTTGGCCCCGAGTTGACCGATGCCGCCAATGATGTGGGCGCCGATCGCCACGGCGTTGACCGGCGCCCAGCGGTTCCAGCCCGTGTTCACAACCCTGCCGGTGCCGCTGGGGTCGCCGGCTTCAGAGGCGGCAGAGTTCAGCGCGATGGCGTTGGCCAACGTTCCGCCGAACCAGGCGGCGAGGCCAACATCGTGCAGTGAGCGAGAGAGAGTGTTGCGAGCCACAGGTGGCCTCCACTGAGAATTTGTCTCTGGCACGACACCGCAGCAGAGTCGCTCAGAGACGTGCGGGTAGATGCACCACTGGTCGCCTGCTGCGTTGGTCCTAACGGTGGCTCCGACAATGCTTGCACCCATTCACCAAGACTGCTGGTTCGCTGACGGGGTCACCAGCTCACCTGGTGGTACCGGATCAGGAGATCTCTTCGAGTCGCTCTACACCGATGATCGCGCCGCGGCCTCGATGAGGGCCAGGTGGGAGAACGCCTGCGGGAAGTTACCGAGGTGGCGGCCGGTGTCGACGTCGAACTCTTCGGCGAAGAGCCCCAGTGGGGAGGCGACCCGGAGGAGGCGTTCCATCAGGTCACGTGCCGGCTGCTGCTCCCCGATGATGGACAGCGCGGACACGAGCCAAAACGAGCAGATGAGGAACGTGCCCTCCTTTCCGGACAGTCCGTCATCGGTCTCGTCGGTGCGGTAGCGCAACACGAACCCGTCCTCGGTCAGCTCGTTCGCGATCGCCAGCACGCTGTTGCGCAGTCGTACGTCATCGTGGGGCAGAAAGCCGAAGCTCGCTGCGAGCAGGGTCGAAGCGTCCAGGGAGTCCGGTCGTAATGCTGGCGCAGGACTCCTTGTCGGTGAGCCCACGGTCGAGGATGTCCGACTTGATCTCGGCTGCGGTCACTCGCCACGTGTCCTGCAAGGCGGCATTGCCGTGGATATGGGCTAGCTTGGCAGCGCGATCGAGGGCAACCCAGCACAGCAACTTCGACGACACGTAGTGGCACGGTTGGCCGCGGGCCTCACAGATGCCTTGGTCCGGCTGGTGCCACACGGCCGCCGCGCATTCGGCTTGCGTTTGGACTATCGGCCACAGGCGCCTCGGCAGGCGTCCGCTTCGTCGGGTGTGGAGCAAGATGGCATCCAGCACCGCACCGAACACATCGTTTTGTCGTTGGTCAAACGCACCGTTCCCGACCCGTACGGGCTTTGCTCCGGCATACCCGGAGAGGTCGTCGAGCGTCGACTCGGTCAGGTCGCGTCGACCGTCGATCCCGTACATGATCTGTAACGAGCCGTCTTCGTTTGGCTCGAGGTCGGCGACGAACTGCATGAACTCGTCGGCCTCCCATGTCAGGTCCAGGAAGTGGAGTGCCTGCAGCGTGAAGGTCGAGTCGCGCATCCAGCTGTAGCGGTAGTCCCAGTTGCGTTCGCCGCCTGGGTCTCCGGGAGTGACGTGGTGAGCGCGGCGACCGTCGCCCCCGTCGGCATGTACGTGAGCCCTTTGATCGCCAGTGCGGAACGCTGAATGGGGTCGCGCCAACGATGGTCAGGAATGCGCTCCCGCCCCAGCCACCCCCGCCAGTACCGGGCCGTGGTGTCCAGCCGAGCCTGAGCTGCCGCAATGTCGTGCAGCGAGGAACGCTCCGGTGCCAAGGCCAGCGCGCAATAGGCCTTGTCTCCAGGCCCGACAACACGCCGAGCGCGTACCCGATCGCCTTCCACGCCGAGAGCGATGTCGGTGTCAGCCGAAGGGTGGCGTCCGCCCCACTCACCTCGGCGACGTGGCGACTGCCGTCGACGAGGGACCACTGTGCGGGGGCGCGGCCGTAGTCGAAGACCGGCTCGCAAACCAGCTCGATCTCGACGCTGGCTTCGAGTCCCTCGACCGTCCTGACCAGCATGTGGCCGGTCGGGGTCTTCCAGGTGGTTGTCAAGACGTTGGTGCCCGGCTCGTAGCGACGCGCCGACAGGTAGTTTATCCCGAACGGTCCGAGCTGAAAGTACCCGGCACCGCGGTCCAGCAGAGTTCCGAAGACGCTGGGTGAGTCGAAGGCTGGGACACAGAGCCAGCCAATGCCGCTGTCAGGGCGACGAGCGCC
>Ga0183260_10000439_pt1 | contig 35205 bp, 32 predicted proteins | sample AntDrymUQ4972206_2_FD_129768 | JGI IMG/M metagenome (GOLD analysis project Ga0183260, IMG submission 129768) | Polar desert sand microbial communities from Dry Valleys, Antarctica - metaG UQ497 (22.06) (version 2) (version 2) | ecosystem: Environmental > Terrestrial > Soil > Desert | place...
CGGCGTCGGGCTAGAGGTCCACGAGCGCCCGCGCCTGGCGCGCGATGCCGAGGGGGCGCTCGAAGCGGGAAACGTCGTCACCGTCGAGCCGGGCATCTACCTGCCGGCCGTGCTGGGGGTCAGGATCGAGGACCTGGTCGCCGTGACCGAGAGCGGCCACGAGGTCCTGACCAAGTTCCCGACTTCGGCGATCAGCGTCGACTAGCTTCGCCGAACGTGGGCGGACGGATCGTCGTCGGGACGTCGAGCTGGGCCGACCCCGGCTTTGTCGAGGACTGGTACCCGCGCGGGCTGCCGGCGCGCGAGCGGCTGCCGTGGTACGCGCAGCGCTTCGAGGCGGTCGAGGTGAACTCGACCTTCTACGCCGTCCCGGAGCGCAGGACGGTCGAGCGCTGGTCAGAGGCGACGCCCGCGAGCTTTGCCTTCGACATCAAGCTCCATCGCCTGCTCTCGCGCCATGCCGCGGCGCCGGACTCGCTGCCGCCCGACATGCGCAACGGGATCGAGCTGGGGCCGCGCGGGCGCGTGCTGGCGACCCCCGACATCGAGCAAGCGCTGGCCGAGCGCACGCTCGCGGCGGTCGCGCCACTGATCGAGGCACGCAAGCTGCGCGCGTTCCTGCTGCAGCTGACGCCCGCCTTCGCGCCCGGCAAGCACGAGCTCGAGGAGCTGGCGCGCCTGATCGAGAGCTTTGCGCCGCATCCGGTCGCCGTCGAGCTCCGCCACCGCGGCTGGGTCGCCGACGCGCGGGTCGAGGCGACCTTCGAGTTCCTCTCCGCGCACGATGCCGCGTTCGTGTGCGTCGATGCGCCGCTCGCAGACCACGTCCCGATCATGCCCCCGATCGACGCCGTGACCCGTGACGACCTCGCCTACATGCGCGTCCATGGCCGTGACGCCGCGGGCTACCTGTCGGGCAAGACGGTCGCCGAGCGATTCGGCTGGGTCTACTCCGATCGCGAGCTCGAGGAGATCGCCGGGCGTGCGACCGCGCTCGCGCAGCAGGCCTCCGATGTCCAGGTGATGTTCAACAACAATCGCTCCGCCGATGCGCCGAACGCGGCTCGCCGCTTCCGCGAGATCCTCGGGCAAGACGCTGGCCCGCCGGCGGGCGACCCGCAGCAGCAGCTCGGCTGAGCGCGGCGCTGGGACGCTCCGATCAGACCGAGGAGCCTGCGAAATAGACTGTGCGGCGATGATCTCCACAAGCCAGTTCAAGAACGGCGCGCACATCGAGATCGAGGGAACGATCTTTCGGATCGTCGACTTCCAGCACGTGAAGCCGGGGAAGGGCCCGGCCTTCGTGAGGACGAAGTTGAAACGCGTCGGCGATGGGGCCGTGATCGACAAGACGTTCCGGGCGGGGGAGAAGTTCCGCCCGGTGCGCACGGAGACGCGCAAGATGCAGTTCCTCTACGCCGACGGGTCGGGCGCCCACCTGATGGATCTCGAGAGCTACGAGCAGTTGGCGCTTGGCGAAGCTCAGGTCGGCGAGGCGCTCAAGTGGGTGCTGCCCAACCAGGCGGTCGAGGTTCTCTACGTCGATGCGCAGCCGACCGGGGTTGACGTTCCGAGCGCGGTCGAGCTCACCGTGGCCGAGACCGAGCCAGGCGTGAGAGGCGACAGCGTCTCCGGCGGGGGAGAGAAGCCCGCGACGCTCGAGTCCGGGGTCGTAGTCCGTGTCCCGCTGTTCGTGAGCACCGGCGACCGCGTCCGGGTCGACACCCGCTCGGGCGAGTACCTCGGCCGTGCATAGACGCAGCTGCTGACGATGCGCCGTGAAGATCAGCGGCGCGCTGCAGTTGTGGCGCTCTACCAACGCCACCTGACCGGAAGGCCCATCGAAGAGCTGGTCGAACGCGATGCAACCGCATTCACGCGCGAGCTGGTCGCCGGCGTCGAGGCGGACCGCGAGCTCCTCGATGGCGCGATCGAGTCACATTCGGTCGGTTGGGCGCTAGACCGAATCGCCCCGCTCGAGCGAAGCATTCTGCGCGTCGCGCTCTACGAGTTGCTGCAGCGCGACGATGTTCCCGCCGAGGTCGCGATCGACCAGGCGGTCGAGGCCGCAAAGCAGCTCTGTGGCAAGGCCGCGCCCGGGTTCGTCAACGGGATCCTCGGCGCCGTCCATCGAGAGCGGACGGCATCCGCATGAGCGCGGCCGCGATCGACTCGCTGATCGATGAGCTCGGGGCGACGGCCGCCGCTCTGCGCGCCGGCGATATCGACGCAGCCGCCGCCGCGGCGCTGGTCGAGCGCTGTGCGGAGATCGCCGGTAGGCTCGGGGCCGAGCTTGACCGCTACGCGCGCGGCGAGGCGACCGAGGGTGCTCGGCATCGGCCGGCGCCCGTCGGGCAGGAGGAGCTGCTCTGACCGTCTTGGGTGAGCGCGCTGCCTACCCCGCGACGCTGCAGGCCGAGGTCGATGCCTACCTCGCCGGCCTCTCCTTTGCCGGCGAGGCCGCGACCGCCGGGCTCGAGCAGGCGATGCGCTACTCGCTGCTTGCCGGCGGCAAGCGGATCCGGCCCGTCCTCGCGCTCGCCACCGCCGAGGCCGTGGGCCGCGATCCCGCCGAGTTGCTCCCGTTCGCGGCCGCCGTTGAGCTGATCCACACCTACTCGTTGATCCACGACGACCTGCCCGCGATGGACGACGACCCACTGCGTCGTGGGCAGGCAACCTGCCACGTGGCCTTTGGCGAGGACGTCGCCATCCTCGCCGGCGACGGATTGTTCGCCGAGGCGCTCGGGATCCTGCTCGGGCGCCAGCAGGGCGACCCCGCGCACGTCCTCGCCGCCGCCCGCGAGCTTGTTGCCGCGGCAGGCGTGGCGGGAATGGTCGGGGGCCAGTACCTCGACGTCACCGCGAAGGGAAGCCTTGACGCCGATAGGTTGCGCCGCCTCCATCAGCTGAAGACCGGCCGACTGATCGCCGCTTCCGTCGACTGCGTCCTGCTCCTCAGCGGGGTGAGTGAGCCAGCCGGGGCTCCGTTCCAGCGCTTCTCGGCCGAGCTCGGGATCCTCTTCCAGATCGTCGACGACATCCTCGACGTGACAGGCGTTGAGGCGGCGCTCGGCAAGCGGCGGGGGTCTGACGAGCGCCATGGCAAGAGCACCTATGTCAGTGTCTTTGGACTTGCTCGGGCGGGTGAGCTCGCGGCGGCGTCTCACGCGCAAGCGCGCGCGGCGCTGGCAGAGGCCGGTTCGGCGACCGCTACGCTTGAACAGATCACCGACTACGTCCTCAGACGGGAAGCATGAACATCCTCGACCGGGTCCACACCCCGCGCGACCTCCACGGCCTCTCGGACGCTGAGCTCCAGCAGGTGGCAGAGGAGGTGCGCCAGCTCATCATCGAGACGATCGGCGCGATCGGCGGTCACTTCGGCGCCAACCTCGGTACCTGCGAGCTGGCCGTCGCGCTCCACAGCCTGCTCGACTCTCCGCGCGACAAGATCCTCTGGGACGTCGGACACCAGGCTTACCCGCACAAGGTGCTCACCGGCCGGCGCGACGCGCTCGGGACGATTCGCAAGTACGGCGGCCTCGCGCCCTTCTGCTCGATCTTCGAGTCCGAGCACGACGTCATGGGCGCGGGCCACGCCTCGACGTCGGTGTCGTACGCCGTCGGCATCAAGGAAGCGATGCGCCGTGGCGTGGGCACCGACGGCAAGGTGGTCGCGGTGATCGGAGACGGAGCGCTGACCGGTGGCGTCGCGTTCGAGGCGCTTCAGAACGCCGGCGGCCTCGACATCCCGATCGTGATCGTCGTCAACGACAACGGCATGTCGATCGCACCGAATGTCGGGGCTCTCTCCCGTTACTTCAACCGTATTCGCCTCAACCCGAAGCTCTACAAGGCACGCGAGGAGCTCGAGTCAAGCCTGGCGCGGCTGCCCGGGATCGGCGAGCGCCTCGAGCGGCGCGGCCCGCAGCTGAAGGAGTCGCTGAAGGCCTTCTGGGCGCCGGGGCTCTTCTTCGAGCATCTCGACCTCGCCTATGTCGGTGTCGTCGACGGGCATGACGTCGGTGCGCTGCGCGAGGCCCTCGCCGGCGCGCTCGCTGCCGACCGTCCAGTGGTCGTCCACATCAAGACCGTCAAGGGCAAGGGCTTCGCACCGGCCGAGGATGGCGGGCTCGAGGGTATGGAGAAGTGGCACGCGGCGAAGCCGGCCTCGATCGTCAATGGCTCGCCGGCGCGCAAGCCGAACGGGTCGAAGGCCGCCGCTGTCGCTGTGGCGCCGCAGTACACGACTGTCTTCGGCGAGGCACTCGTCGAGGAGTGTCGCCGCGACCGGCGCATCTGCGCGATCACGGCGGCGATGAACACGGGAACTGGCCTCGACATCCTTCAGAAGGCGATGCCCGAGCGCTATTACGACGTCGGCATCGCCGAGCAGCACGCGGTTCTGTTCGCCGCCGGCCTCGCGCTGCAGGGCAGGAAGCCGGTCGTCGCGATCTACTCCACGTTCCTGCAGCGCGCCTACGACCAGATCGTCCACGACGTCTGTCTGCAGAAGCTGAACGTCGTCTTCGCGATGGATCGTGCTGGCCTCGTCGGCGACGATGGCCCGACCCACCACGGCGCCTTCGACATCTCCTACCAGCGTTGTCTGCCCAACCTCGTGCTGATGGCGCCACGTGACGAGGCGATGCTCGTCCACATGCTGCGCACAGCGACGCTCTGGGACGAGGGTCCGGTGGCGCTGCGCTACCCGCGCGGCGAGGCCGAGGGCGTCCCGCTCCCCAGCGTCGCGCGGCCGGTCGAGGTTGGTCGCGGCGAGGTCCTCCGCAGCGGCGGCGAGATCGCCGGTCCCAGCGTCGCGCTGCTCGGCTATGGCTACGGCGTCTCGCTCGCGCTCGCGGCGTCCGATCTGCTCGATCAGCGCGACCTCTCGGTGACGGTCGCCGATGCGCGCTTTGCAAAGCCGCTCGACCTCGAGCTGATTGCCGCGCTCGCGAGCGAGCATGACCTGCTCGTGACGATCGAGGAGAACGTGCTCGCCGGCGGATTTGGGGCGGGGGTGCTGGAGGCGCTCGCCGACAGCGGCCTCGCCGGGGCGGCGCGCGTGCTGCGGATCGGCCTGCCGGATCGCTACGTGACACACGGCACCCCGGCGCGCCTGCGTCAGGAGGTTGGGCTCACCCCGGCCGCGATCGCGGACGCCGTGGCCGAGGCCGCGCTCGACCGCGGTGCGGTTGTCGGCAGGCTGTAGCTCGGACGCGTCCGTAGCTGGCCGCAGCCAGACTCGACCGGAGCCGTAGGCCGCAGCCGTCGCTCGACCTCAGCCGTAGCTCGGTCGCGGGTCGGCGCCGCAATCCTCGCGCCGCGATCAACCATCTACGCTGAAGCGATGGCCAGGATCAGGTTGGACTCGCTTCTCGTTGAGCGCGGCGTCTTCGCGACCCGCTCGCGTGCGGCGGCCGCGGTGATGGCGGGAAACGTCCATGTCGGCGACCGCTCGGCTGTGGTGAAGCCGGGGCGCCTCGTCGAGCCGGACGTTCCGGTCCAGGTCGACGCGACCACGCCTTACGTCTCCCGCGGTGGGATCAAGCTGCAAAACGCGCTCGCGGCCTTCGACCTCGATCCGCGTGGTCGAGCGTGTCTCGACGTTGGCGCCTCGACCGGCGGCTTCGCGGACTGCCTGCTGCAACATGGCGCCACGCGGGTCATCGCGCTCGATGTCGCCTACGGCCAGCTCGACTGGGGGCTTCGCAACGACCCGCGCGTCACCGTTGTCGAGCGTCTAAATGCGCGCTCGCTCGCCCCCCAGACGTTGCCCTACCGGCCGGACCTGGTCGTCATCGATGTCTCCTTCGTCTCCCTGACCAAGGTCTTGCCGAGCGTGCTCGCCTGCACGGCCGAGCCGTTCGACTGCCTCGCGCTCGTAAAGCCGCAGTTTGAGGTCGGGCGCTCGCGCCTGCCGAGGGGCGGGGTCGTGCGCTCAGCGGACGACCGCCGGTCCGCGCTCGTCGATGTCGGTCGCTTCGCGCTTGACGCCGGCTGGTCGCTGATCGGCTACGCCTCCTCCGGTCTGCCCGGTCCGGCGGGCAACCGCGAGAGCTTCGTCTGGATCGCCGAGGCCGGGCGCACCGTCGCGGGCCGCCACGGCGGCGGTCTTGCGGGCGCCAGCGTCGACGAGGCCGCGAGGCGCGTCGAGCCGTGAGCCCGCCGAGCGCCATCACCGTTCTTACGCACGGGCAGCCCGCCGACACGCACGGGGCGGTTCGCCGTCTGCTCCAGGTGAGCGCTGGCGCCGGTGTCGAGGTGCACCTGCCACTCGAGGAGGCAGAGAAGCACGACATCGAGCCGCATCCCGGCGTGGTGGTCGGGATCGAGGCGCCGGGCAACGTCGACCTCGCCGTCGTCCTCGGCGGGGATGGCACGATCCTGAAGGCGTTGCGGCTCGTCACCGGCCGGCAGATCCCCGTCTTCGCCTTTAACTTCGGAGCGATCGGCTTTCTCTCCACGGTCGATCACGGGCAGATCGAGGACGGCCTCAAGCGCGCGATGTCGGGGGACTTCGACGTCATTGCGCTGCCTGCACTGTCGGTCGTCGCCGACGGTCAGAGAAGGCTGGCGGTGAACGACATCTCCTTTCACCGGCGGCCAGGCAAGCGCGTCGCTGAGCTGGCCTACTCGGTCGAGGGCGAGCAGCTCGGACGCGTTCGCTGTGACGGGCTCGTTGCCTCGACGCCCGTCGGCTCGACCGGCTACAACCTCGCGAACGGCGGACCTGTGCTGGCCTGGGGCGTCGAGGGCTTCGTCGTCTCCTTCATCGCGCCGCACACCTTGACGGCGCGCTCGCTGGTGGTCGCGCCCGATCACACGCTGCGGGTGCTCAACCTCTCAGACCGGGACGAGGTCGATGTCACGACCGACGGCCACACCGTCTGTGCGCTGGCCTGTCGGGCACACCTCGATCTGCGTTTCGAGGACGATCAGGCACTGCTCGCCCAGCTGCCAGGGGCGACGTTCTACCATCGCCTGCGCGAGAAGTTCGGCCGCTTGGCCAACTGACGCCCCGGGCCGGGGGTGCTCGGCCGGCTGCCGGCGAGCACGTAGACTGACGGCGAGGCGCTCGGCGCCTGCGATATGCCAGCACTTCGCATAAAACGCCGCGCCCTCCGGGCAGGCACCGCCAGCGTCGCCCGGAAGCGCCAGGCGGGCTCGGGCGCTGACGCTGCCGTCTCCGCTGCGATCACGGAGATCGAGGGCGTCGCGAAGCTCGGCCGGCGGACGAAGCAGTTGATCTCGCGGCTCGGCGAGCGGGATGTAGCGATCATCGACCACGAAGACCTCGATCGCGTCTGTGCCGAGGACCTCGTGACCGCGCGCGTGCGCTGTGTAGTGAACGTCGCCCGCTCCTCATCGGGCCGCTACCCGAACGCGGGGCCACTGGTCCTGGCGGAGGCGGGCGTCCATCTGGTCGACGTGCCCGGGGCGCCTCTGTTTGCTGTCCTCAAGGATGGTGACCGGGTGCTCGTCCGAGGCGGGCGGATCGAACGCGACGGCGAGCTGATCGCCGAGGGGGAGGTGCAGGACCTCGAGTCGGTCGCGCGCGCTCACGAGGAGCGCCGCCGCGAGATTGGCGAGGCGCTCGAGGCCTTTGCGCGCAACACGATGACCCACATCCTCGAGGAGCGCGAGCTGCTTGCCGGCAAGATCGATCTGCCGGAGCTGCGCACGTCCTTCCGCGACCGCCCCGCGCTGGTGGTCGTAAGGGGGGCGGGGCATCAGCGCGACCTACGCATGCTGCGCCCGTACGTCCGCGACGTCAGGCCCGTCCTCGTTGCGGTCGACGGCGGCGCTGACGCGATCCTCGAGGAGGGGTTCAGGCCGGACCTGATCGTCGGGGACATGGACTCGGCCAGCGATGCGGCGCTGCGCAGCGGCGCCGAGCTGGTCGTCCACGCCTATCCCGACGGACGCGCCCCCGGCCGTGCCCGCCTCGATCAGCTCGGGCTTGCCTACAGGGTCGTCCCGGCGCCGGCGACCAGCGAGGACGTTGCGATGCTGATCGCCGCTGAGAAGGGCGCCGAGCTGATCGTGACGGTTGGCGCGCACTTCAACCTTGTCGAGTTCCTCGACAAGAACCGCCACGGAATGTCGTCAACCTTCCTTACGCGGTTGCGAATCGGGGAGATCCTTGTCGACGCCAAGGGCGTGAGCCGGCTGTACCGGCCGTCCGCGGGCGGCGGACCACTGGTGGTCGTCGTCCTGGCGGCGCTCGCGACGCTGGCGATCGTGATTGCCGCCGCCCCGGCACGGGGCGCGATGCTCGACCTGATCGACCTGCTCTGGCTCAAGCTGCAGGTTCTGGTCGGGCTCGAGTAGCGCATGTTCGACTTTCGCTACCACGCGCTCTCGCTCGTGGCGGTCTTTCTCGCCCTCGGGATCGGGATCCTGCTTGGCGTGACGCTCGGTGACTCGCTTGTCTCGGAGGCGACGCGCAGCGTCCGCTCATCGCTGCGCGACGACGTCGTCGAGGCCCGCCGGCGCGCACGCGAGGAGCAGGCCTCGCGCGAGCAGCGAGACCGCCTGATCGAGGCGGCCTTCCCGCTGCTCGCCTCGGATCGGCTGCGCGGCGAGCGGGTCGCGCTCGTTGCGCTCGGAGAGCTGCCAGACGACATCGAGTCGGCCGCGCGCGAGGTCGTCGAGACCGCCGGCGGCAGCGTCGACTCCGTCTCCGTCCTCGACGTCGAGCCGGTCGAGGCCGACCTGCGGGAGGCATTCCCAGGCGACGGCGCGAGACCCAACCCGAGCGCCAGCGAGCTCGAGGCCTTGGCTCGACGCCTCGGCGCATCCACCGTCGCCGGTGGCAGGACCGCGATGCGACTCCAGGCTGCTTACCCAAAGCGCTTCCGAGGCGACTATCGCGGTGCCGAGTCGGTGGTCATCTACCGCGCGCCGCTGCCAGCGCCACACGCGGCGGACGGTGAGCTGGATGGCCCAGACAGCCCCGCTGACCGGCGCGCCAAGCTCGACCGGGCGCTGATTCGCGGTATGGAGCGCCGCGGGGCGACGGTTGTCGGCGTCGAGGAGTCAAACAGCGAGCCCTCGCAGATTCCCTTCTTCGTCGATGCCAGACTCACGAGCGTCGACAGCGTCGACCTGATAGGTGGTCGTGTCGCGCTCGTCTTCGCTCTTGATGGCGTTCAAGGAACCTTCGGCTTCAAGTCGACCGCCGACGAGCCGCTGCCGGAGCTGGCGACCGGCCGCGTACCGCGCTGAGCGTCGGCGTCGAACGCTAGGGTCGGACGGTGCAGTGGCTGCCGCTCCTTGTGTCGCTTGCCGCCGCGGCCATCGTCGCGCCGGCGGTCGTCAGGGGGCTCGGCGAGCGCGGCCTGATGCGCGCGAACTACCGCGGCGCGCTGGTCGCCTTTCCCGCCGGGATCGCGATACCCGCCGCCGCGCTGCTCGCGTTGGTGCCGCTGGCGCTGCTCGCTGAGCTCGCCAGCGCGGAGGTGTTCGGCCCTGACGCGGGTGCCGTCGCCACGTACGTGCTGGGCGTCGCGCTGCTGGGCCTGCTTGACGACCTGGTCGCGGGCGCCCAGCCGCCAACGCACGCGGCGGGCGGGCCGGCGGCAAGTCAGCCACGCGGTTGGCGGGGCCATGCGCGCGCGACGATCTCCGGAGGCTTCTCGACGGGGGCTCTCAAGGCTGTCGGCTCGCTGGCGCTGGCCCTTTTCGTGCTCGCCGGACGCGGGCTGGACGCCAGCGAGTACCTCCTTGCGGTCGGCGTTCTTGTCCTGGCGACGAACCTGCTCAACCTGCTCGACCTGCGGCCAGGGCGCTCGATCAAGGCACTGGTGGTCCTTGGCACCGCGCTCACGCTCGTCGGCGGTGTCGAGCCGCTGCGCGCGCTCGGCCTGTTTGCGGCCCCCGCGCTCGTCCTGCTGCCGTTCGATCTCGGTGAGCGCGCGATGCTCGGCGACACCGGCTCGAACGTCGTCGGCGCCGTTGCTGGGCTCTGGCTCGTGCTCGCCCTCTCGCCGGCGGGACAGGTCGCGGCGCTTGGGCTGATCGCGCTTCTGACGATATACGGCGAGTTTCGCTCGCTCTCGTCGCTGATCGAGCGAACGCCGCTGCTGCGCAGGCTAGACTCGCTCGGGAGACGTAGTGCCGATGCGTGACCGCCCGACTAAGACCAACTTCATCTTCGTAACCGGCGGAGTCGTCTCGGCGCTCGGTAAGGGAATCGCCGCCGCCTCGATCGGCCGGCTGCTGGTCTCGCGCGGCCTGCGCGTGACGCTGCAGAAGTTCGATCCCTACATCAACGTCGATCCGGGAACGATGAGCCCGTTCCAGCATGGAGAGGTGTTCGTCACCGAGGACGGCGCCGAGACGGACCTTGACCTCGGCCACTACGAGCGCTTTGCCGACGCGAACACGACGCGCGGGTCGAACGTGACGACCGGGGCGATCTACCACTCGGTGATCCGCCGCGAGCGCCGCGGCGACTACCTCGGCGGCACCGTGCAGGTGATCCCCCACATCACCGACGAGATCAAGCAGCGGATCCGCCTTGTCGCCGAGGCCCAGGACGTCGACTTCGTGATCACCGAGATCGGCGGCACCGTCGGTGACATCGAGTCGCTGCCCTTTCTCGAGGCGCTGCGCCAGTTCCAGGTCGACGAGGGTCGGCGCAACTGCATGTTCGTCCACGTCACGCTCGTGCCATTCCTCGGCCACGCCGGCGAGTTGAAGACGAAGCCGACGCAGCACTCGGTTCAGGAGCTGCGCCGGATCGGCATCCAGCCCGACCTCATCCTCTGCCGCGCCGAGGCGCAGCTATCGCGTGAGGTCAGGGCGAAGATCGCGCTCTTCGCCAACCTTCCGGTCGAGGCGGTGGTCTCCGCTCGCGATGCCGACTCGATCTACAAGGTCCCGCTCTACTTCCGCGCCGAGGGGGTCGACGACCAGGTTCTCGATCACTTCGGAATCGAGGCGCAGCCACCGGATCTCAGCGAGTGGGAGGCGCTCGTGAAGCGCGGCGACGCCGCGCAGACGCCCGTCCGGATCGGGATCGTCGGTAAGTACATCCAGCTCGAGGACGCCTACCTGTCGGTGATCGAAGCCCTCCGCCATGCCGGTACCCACCACGGCGCGCAGATCGACGTGCATTGGATCGACGCCGAGGCGCTCTCGCGAGAGGACGCCGAGGACGAGCTCGACCGCTGTGACGGCGTGTTGATCCCCGGTGGCTTTGGGGTCCGCGGTGTCGAGGGGAAGATCCGCGCGGCGGGCTTCGCTCGGACGCGAATGGTCCCGTTCCTGGGCATCTGCCTTGGAATGCAGATCGCCGTGTCGGAATTCGCCCGCGGCGTCGTCGGCATGGAGGGCGCCAACTCGACCGAATTCGATCCCGAGACGCCCTATCCGGTCATCGACCTCTTGCCGGAGCAGAAGGAGGTCCGCGACATGGGCGGGACGATGCGCCTCGGCGCCGACCCGGTGAAGCTCCACAGCGACACGCGCGCTCGCGAGATATACGGCGAGGCCGTGATCTACGAGCGCCACCGCCACCGCTACGAGGTCAACAACCACCTGCGCAAGCACCTCGAGCACGCCGGCCTCGTATGCTCGGGGACCTCGCCTGACGACCGCCTTGTCGAGGTCATCGAGCTTCGCGATCACCCGTTCTTCATCGCGTCACAGTTCCACCCGGAGTTCAAGTCGCGCCCGCTTCGCCCGCAGCCGCTCTTCCGCGAGTTCGTCCGCGCCGCCCTCGAGCGCGCGCTCGAGGGGGCGGACGAAGAGTCGCCAGCCGCTCGCTTACGCGGCGAGGCGGAGACGAGCATCTCCAACGCCTAGTTCCGGCCGATGACCACGCTCGGGCTGCCGCGCGCCTCTGCGGAGGAGAAGGAGCGTCTCGTCCACGACTTCGTCCGCCTCTGCGAGATCGAGAGCCCGTCGCGGCGCGAGCGGGGGGTCGCCGACGCCGTCGCCGCTGAGTTGCGAGCGCTCGATCTCGAGCTGGGCGAGGATGACAGTGGCGCGTGGACAGGATCAGACGCGGGAAACCTGCTTGCGCGAGTTCCTGGTCCACGCGGCGCCGCGACGATCCTGCTCTGTGCGCACCTCGACACCGTTCCTGTTGCTGCTCCGATTGAGGTCGTAATCCACGACAGTGGGGTGATCGAGAATCGCAACGACGCGATCCTCGGCGCCGACAACAAGGCTGCGGTCGCGGCGCTGATCGCGATTGCCCGCCGGTTGGTCCGCGAGCCGGCCCGAGTAGGCGTTGAGCTGCTCTTCACGACGTGTGAGGAGGCGGCGCTGGCCGGAGCGCGTGCGTTCGACGTTGGCGCCCTCGAGGCGCGGCATGGCTATGTCTTCGACCACGCGTCCCCGATCGGCGAGCTGATCGTGGCGGCGCCCACCTATCTGCGCCTCGAGGCCAGCTTTCGCGGCCACGCCGCCCATGCCGGGATCCGCCCCGAGCAGGGGCGCAGCGCGATCGTCGCCGCAGCTGCGCTGATCTCGGCGCTGCGGCTCGGCCGCCTGGACGACGAGACGACGGCGAACGTCGGCCGGATCGAGGGAGGGACCGCGGTGAACGTCGTGGCCGAGCGCTGTCGAGTCGAGCTCGAGGCGCGCAGCCTCGACCAGGACAAGGCGACGGCGCTCGCCGGCGAGATGATCGACGCCGCGGCGCAGGCCGCCAGCGACAGCGGCTGCGACGTCGAGACATCGCTCGAGGAGCAGTTTCGGGGCTACCGGCTCGCTCGTAGCTCGCCGCCCGTGGTCGTCGCCGCGGCGGCGCTTGAGGGGCTCGGGATCGAGCCGCGCTACGTCGCGACGGGCGGCGGCAGCGATGCGAGCGCACTGCAGGCACGCGGTCTCGCGTGCGTCAACATCGCCAACGGGACCGAGGCCAATCACGAGCCCGACGAGCGGGTAACGGTCGCGGCACTCGAGACGATGCTCGACGTCATGCTCGCCATCGTCGCGCTGAGCGGATGACGCGGCTGGTGCTGCGAAGGGGACGGGTCGTCTCGCTCGAGGGCGAGGAGGCGGCCGCTGCGCTGACGGTCGAGGTCGATGGCGCGCTGCGGCCGGCGATCTCCTACGGCGCGCTGACCGGGCCGGTCGAGCCGGGAGACGAGGTGATAGTGAACACCGCCGCGGTCGACCTCGGGCTTGGCAGTGGCGGCTTTGACGTCGTCCACGTCAACTTGACGCGCGGGCTCACAGCTCGGGCCGAGGCCGGCGCGCATGTGATGAAGCTGAACTACACGTCGCTGCAGCACGCAGTCCGCCCCCTTGAGGAGCGCGCGCCCGCACGCGAGCGCCCACTTGGCAAGCCGGTCGCCGTGATCGCCGTCCACGGACAGCTTCCCTGCGTGGCCTGGGCGGCGGCGCAGACGTGCCCGGCGGCGCGTATCGGGTATGTCCAGACGATCGGCGGCGCACTGCCCGGATCGCTCTCGAGAACCGTCCGCGAGTTGTGCTCGCGCGGGCTGCTGGCCGGCCACGTGACGGCGGGGGCGGCGTTCGGTGGCGAGCATGAGGCGATCAGCGTCGCCGGGGCGCTCCAATGCGGTCTGAGCGGTCTTGGCTGGGACGGCGCGATCGTCGGTCCGGGACCAGGGATCATTGGGTCGGCAACCGCTCTCGGGCACGGCGGCCTGGCGGCGCTTGACTCGGCGCATGCCGCTCTCGCTCTCGGCGCTCTGGCGATCATGGTCCCGCGGATGTCCTCCGGCGACGACCGCCCCCGCCACCGCGGGCTCTCCCACCACACGGCGGTCGTGCTCGAGCTGTTGCTGCGGCCAGCGGTCGTCGCGGTTCCGGACGCGGGCGCCGAGCTCCCGGGGGAGGGTCACGAGCAGCGCCAGGGCGCCGCTGACCTAGCGGGCTACGGTCAATCCGGACTGTCCACCCGGACGATGGGTCGCTCGATCGAGCAAGATGAGCTCTTCTTTCGCGCCGCCCTCGCTGGCGGCGCCGTCCTGGGGGGAGAGCTGGGTGGAGCCTGAGCGGATCGACAGCAGGGAGGTCTGGCGCGGGGAGATGGTGGCCCTTCGGGTCGAGCGCTTCCGCACGCCTGACGGGGCGCAGTTCGAGCGCGAGATCGTTACGCACCCAGGGGCGGTTGCGATTGCCGCCCACGATGGGGAGCGGATCTACCTTGTCCGCCAGCGACGCGAGGCCGTTGGCGAGGACGCGCTGCTCGAGCTCCCGGCCGGGAAGCTGGAGAGCGGGGAGGAGGCGCACGAGACGGCCGAGCGCGAGCTCGCCGAGGAGATCGGCAAGCGCGCCCGCAGCTGGACGAAGCTCACAACTTTCTACTCCTCGCCGGGTTTCTCTGACGAAGTGGTCCATCTCTATCTGGCGACCGATCTCTACGACGCTCCGGCGAAGGCGGACGAGAACGAGGAGATCGAGGTCGAGGCGATCCCGCTCTCGCGCCTCGACGACGCGATCTCGACCTGCCGTGACGCCAAGAGCCTGGTCGGGCTGCTCTGGCTACGAGCCTCCACGGGCGCCGGCGCGTGAGGGCGATCTGGTCGAGCAGCCTGGCGTTGCTCGCATCGTTGATCGTGGCCCCCTCGGCATTCGGGGCGACCTTCACCGTCACCAGCAGCGGCGACGGCGGCGACCCGACGCCCGACGGCAGCTGCGGCTCCTGCACGCTCCGCGAAGCCGTCGACGAGGCGAACGACACGCCGGCGTCCGACACGGTCGTCTTCGCTGCCGGCATCGGCACGCTCAACATCGCCAGCACGCTGACGATTCAGGCGCCGGTAGTGCTTCGCGACGACGGCAACGTCGAGCTCAGCTGGGTGGGCGGCGCCGGCCCGCTGCTGCGGGTGGCCGCCGCTGGGGGCGGGTCTCGCATCGAGGCGCTGACCGTCCGCGGCGCCGCGACCGGGATCGAGGTGACGGGCGCCCAGCGCGTGACGATCACGCGCAGTCCGGTCTTCGACACGACGCTAGAGCCGATCTCGCTGCTTGCCGGGGCCAATGCCGGCATCGGCGCACCGGGGAGCGTCAGGGTCGGTCCGCGGCGCGGCGACGGGGCGCTTCCGGTCAGCGGCAGCGCCGCGGCGGGCACGGTCGAGGTCTTCAAGGGCGATCCCGCGAGCGGCCCGACGGCGTTTCTCGGGCAGACGAGCGGCGGGCTGTTCGACTTCGTCCCGGCGATCGAGTTGGTGCCGGGCGAGAGGGTCGTCGCGACGGTCACCGATGGGCTCGGCAACACGTCGGAGCTCTCGCCGGGGGCGACCGTTCCCGCCGACATAGTGTCGCCGTCGCTGCGGCGCGCAGTCGCTGTCTCGGCGACGGAGGTCCGCGTCCACCCGAGCGAGCCGATCGATCCCGCCAGTCTGTCGGCGCAGGACTTCGTCGTCCAGATGGGCGGGGTCGCGCGTTCCGTGACGGCCGCGACGGCGCCGGCCGACGGCTCGTCGATCACCCTGACGTCCGGTGGCTGGCGCGGAGGTGAGGCGGGCTTCGTCCAGTTCGCCGCCGCCGGCGCCGTCTCCGACTGGGCCGGCAATCAGAGCCTCGCGCCCCAGGCGCTGAGGATCCTCGCGGCGCCCGGGGACTTTGCCGCACCGACCGTGACGCGACTCTCGCTCAAGCCGCGGGCGCTCTGCCTGACGAAGGCCCGCCGCTGCCGGCGGCCGGGAACCGTTGTCAGCTTCGTCGCGAGTGAGCCTGGGCGCGTCAGTCTCGCGGTCGGTCGCTCGAAGGCGAAGGGCGAGCGCCGGTACCCCGCCAAGGCGGGTCTCAATCGGATCCGCTTCGATGGGCGGATCCGTGGCAAGAAGCTTCGCGCCGGCGGGTACCTGATGTTCGTCGCGGTCGAGGATGCCGTCGGCAACGTCACCGAGGCGCCGCCGTTCGCGCGCTTCAGCGTCGTTCGTACTCTCTCGCGCCGGGCGACACGCGGCGGCCGCGCAAGCACGCGGCGTTAGCGGCCGCCCCCGCGCGGCAGCCGCAGACGCGGCCACCTCGACCTCCGGCGCCGCCGCCGCAGACGCGGCCACGTCGGTCTCCCGCGACGCGGCCGGGAACGGACCACCTCCGCCTCCGGCGCCGCGGCCGGAGACGCGGGCACGTCCGCCGTGACGCGGGTCTTGCAGCGTCAAGGAATGACGTCGCAAGGCGCGAAGCCCGTCGCGTGGCAACGATCCTCGAGCGCAGCGAGCAGGCGGCCGCCCCGCCGTTCGAGCATCTTGTGCTCGACTTCCTCGCCTACCTCGAGCTCGAACGCGGGCTCTCGCGCAACACACTGGAGGCCTACCGCTCGGATCTGCTGCAGCTCGGTCGCTTTCTCGATGACCGCGGCGTCGCGGCGACCTCGGCGACTGCCGCAGAGATCGCCGACTTCCTCTCCGGGCTCGCGATCGGCAATGGGCGACCGGCAGCCTCGCCGGCGACGATTCACCGCAAGGCCGCGTGCCTGCGCTCCTTCTATCGGCACTTGCGACGGGAGGGCGTGCGCGACTCCGACCCGACCTCGACACTGCGGGCGCCCAGGCGCGGCCGCCGGCTGCCACACGTCCTTGCTCGCGGCGAGGTCGCGAAGCTCATCGAGCAGCCGAAGGGGACGACTCCGACGGCGCTTCGCGACCGCGCGCTGCTCGAGCTGATGTATGCCTCTGGCCTGCGGGTGTCCGAGGTGATCGGCCTTGAGATCGCCGACATCGATCTCGACGCCCAGTTCCTGCGTGCGCGCGGCAAGGGCTCGAAGGAACGGATCGTTCCCTTCGGGCGAGCGGCGCTCGAGGCAGTTCGTCTCTTCCTCACGCGTGGCCGAGCGCATCTGATTCGTGAGCGCCAGGAAGCCCACGTCTTCGTCAACTTCCGCGGGACCGCATTGACGCGACAGGGTCTCTACAAGATCGTTCAGCGCCATGCGGCGACCGCCGGGCTGGCCGACAGGATGAGCCCTCACACGCTGCGCCACAGCTTCGCGACGCACCTGCTCGCCGGCGGCTGCGACCTGCGCGCGGTTCAGGAGATGCTCGGCCACGCCGACGTCGCGACGACCCAGCTCTACACCCACCTCTCGAGCGAGCGGCTGAAGGACGTCTACTTCAAGGCGCACCCACGCGCGACGCTCTGAGGTAGGAGGTGGCTGACGTAGAGGCTGCCTCTAAGCTGGGCCTCGATGCCGGAACTGCCAGAGGTCGAGACGGTCCGCCGCCAGCTCGCCCCGGAGGTCGAGGGCAACATTCTCGACCGGCTCGAGGTCATCGATGCCCGCTGGTGCGCTCCCGCGCCGCCCGCTGAGCTCGCCGCGGCGGTCGAGGGGCGCCGGATCGAGCAGCTGAGCCGCCGTGGCAAGCACCTGATCTGGGAGCTCGAGGACGAGACGTATTTGGTCATGCACCTGCGGATGACCGGCAATCTGCTCTTCCGGCGCCTCGGGGTCGATCACGATCCGACGGCCTACGTGCGTGCCAGGCTGGTCCTGGGCGCTCCGCGATCGCGCAAGCCGCGATCGCGCCAGCCCCGCTCCTGCGCGCAGCCCGGCCTGGGCGCGAATGCCGCGGCCGGCAGCGCGGACCTCGCTGCCGAGGTGCTCTTTCGTGACCCGCGCCGATTCGGGACGGGCCTGGTGATCCTCGGCGACGACGCCCGCAGCTCGTACTTCAGCCGGCGACTGGGCGTCGAGCCGCTCAGTCCGGAGTTCACCGCCGATGCGCTGCGCGCGCTTGCCGCGGGCCGAAGGGTGCCGGTCAAGGCCTTCCTGCTCTCGCAGGAGCGTCTGGCGGGCGTCGGCAACATCTACGCCGATGAGGCGCTCTTTCGCGCACGGATCCACCCGCTGCGGCCGGTCGGCTCGCTGACGCGCCCGAGGCTCGTCGAGCTGCGCGACGCCGTCGTCGCGTCGCTGGAGCGCGGGATCGACGCAGGCGGCGCAACGATCGACGACTTTCGCCATACCGACGGCGCGCGTGGGTCGTCTCAGGATCGCTTGCTCGTCCATCGCCGCGAGGGCGAGCCGTGTCCGCGCTGCGGGCGGCGGATACGAAAGCTGCGCGCGGCGGGACGGGGAACCTATGTCTGCGAGCGCTGCCAGCCGCCTCCTCGCATCAGGCGCAGCCCCCCGACGGCTGGGGCTGGCGGGCGGCGCAGCCCCGGCCCAACGACTGGGGCTGGCGGGCGGCGCAGCCCCGGCCCGACGGCTGGCCCTAGCGGGCGGCGCAGCCCCGGCCCGACGGCTGCGGCCTAGCGAGACCGCCCGTCAGGCCGCCAGCACGTCGGCGAGGATGCCGTCGCGGTCGGCCTCGAGCAGCTCTCGGAACCCGCCGATGGCGCGGTCCCCGACGACGATCTGCGGGAAGGTCATCTGACCCGTCAGCGCGACGAGGCCGGCACGGCCGTCGGCATCGCGCGCGAGATTGACCTCGTTGTAGGCGATCCCGCGGCTGTCGAGCAACGCCTTCGCCTGGCGGCAGAAGCCACACGGCTCAGTCGTGTAGAGGGTCACCGCTCGTTCGTCCGCCATCTCAAGCAAAGTCTAGAAACGTGAGCGGCTTGTTCAAGACCGAGGCGATTGTCCTTCGCTCGATTCGCTTTGGCGATGCCGACCGCGTTCTGCACCTCTATAGCGAGGAGCACGGGCGCCTGGGCGCGATGGCCAAGGGGGTCCGACGGACGCGCTCGCGCTTCGGAGGGCGGCTCGAGCCCCTCTTCCGCGTCCAGCTCGTGCTCCACGAGGGTCGTGGCGACCTCTGCACGATCACCTCGGCGCAGACGGTCAACGCGCATGGCGCCTTGCGAGAGGATCGCCAGGCGCTCGAGCGCGCCACGCAGGCCTGCGACGCCGTCCTGCGTCTGTTCGACTCTCCGGAGCCCAATCGGCCCGCCTACAACCTGCTCTGCCACGAGCTGCTCCTGCTCGACGGCGATCCGGGCGCAGCGACGCGCGCCCAGGCACTCGCTTTCAGGCTCAAGCTCCTGCTCGCAGCGGGGTTCATGCCGGAGCTCTCCGCCTGCGCGTCCTGCGGCAGGGACGGCGCGGACGCCCGCCCGAGGGCGTTCTCGGCGAGCGCCGGCGGAGTTGTCTGTGCCGCCTGCGAGGCCGGCTCGTTTCCACTCGACCGCGATGCGCACGAGTTTCTCGTCGAGGCACTCGCCCGGCCACTTGCGGGCGTTCCGGAAGCGACCACGCGGGCGCTCGGACAGGCCGATCGCGCAATCGCCGAGACGCTCGAGCACCACGCCCATGTCCGCCTGCGCAAGGTGGCCTAGCGCCTGTGGCGCCGGGGCCTGGCAGCGCCGAGCACGGTCACCGGAGCCGGGCTGAGAGAATCAGCGCGTGACGGCTCAGACGCGCACCGGCGCTCCGCTCGCCTTCGCCGAGATGGTTCGCGAGCGCGAGCAGCACTCGCTCGCGCCGCTTGCAGCCCGCTCGTACCCGGCGCAGCGCGAGGTCGATGAACCTGGGTCGTCGCTGCGCACACCGCTGCAGCGAGATCGCGACCGGATCGTCCACTCGAAGGCGTTCCGGCGGTTGATGCACAAGACCCAGGTGTTCATCTCGCCGGCCGGCGATCACTACCGGACCCGGCTCACTCACACGCTCGAGACCACCGGGATCGCTCGAACCGTCGCACGGGCGCTCACGCTGAACGAGGATCTGGCCGAGGCGATCGGCCTCGGACACGATCTTGGCCACCCACCGTTTGGGCACATCGGCGAGGGCGTCCTGGACTCCTGCCTCAGCGACCGCTACGGAATGCGCTTCAGGCACAACCATCACTCGCTGCGGATCGTCGAGCGGCTGGAACGCGACGGGCGCGGCCTCAATCTGACCCAGGCGGTGCGCGACGGCATACTGAACCACACGGGGGAGCATCTCCCGGCCACGCTCGAGGGCAAGGTGGTACGCCTGGTCGACCGGATCGCCTACATCAACCATGACATCGATGACGCCCTGCGCGCCGGTGTGCTCGCCGAGGACGATCTCCCGGCGGGCGAGATCTCGCTGCTCGGGTCGACGGCGGCCACCCGCATCGACACGCTCGTCCGCGATCTCGTCGAGCGCTCGGCGGCCGCTGGCGACATCGTGCAGGGGGAGGAGGTGGGAACGGCGATGAGCCGGCTGCGTACCTTCATGTTCGAGCGCGTCTACCTCGGTCCGGCGGTCCAGGGCGAGCACGCACGGATAGACCGCATGCTGCGCGCCCTGTTCGGGCACTACGCGCTGGCGCTCCCGCCGGCGACGACGCCTGAGGCAAGCGACGCCGAGCGCGTGGCCGACTATCTCGCCGGCATGACCGACCGCTACGCGATCAGCGCCTTCCGCGACCTCTTCGTCCCGCGAGGACCCTAGTCCCAGTGTCCCTCTACACGAAAGACTCGATCGAGCGCGTCAAGGACGCCGTCGACATGGTCGCCCTGGTCGGCGCCCGCAGCGATCTCCGCCGCGTTGGGGCGCGCTACACCGGGCTCTGCCCATTTCACGACGAGCGGACCCCCTCGTTCTCGGTCAACGTCGAGCACAAGCTCTACCACTGCTTCGGTTGCGGTGCCTCCGGAGACGCGCTCAAGTTCGTCCAGGACAGCGAGGGGCTCGACTTTCGCGGCGCCGTCGAGTTGCTCGCGGAGCGCACGGGGATCGAGCTGGCACTCGAGCAGGAGGACCCGCGCGCCGAGGCGCGCCGCCATCGCCGCGAGCGGCTGCTCGAGCTGGTCGAACGGGCGACCGGCTATTACGCGCGCTATCTCTGGGACTCCGCCGAGGCCGGCAAGGCCCGCGCGTATCTCGCCAGGCGCGGCCTCGGCGAGCAGATCCTGCGCGATTTCCGCGTCGGCTACGCCCCAAGCGCCTGGGACCGGGTCGTCGTCGCCGCCCAGCGCGACGGGTTCAGCCTCGAGGAGATGGCGGCCGCCGGGCTCGGGCAGCGCGGCCGCCAGGGCGGCTTCCACGACCGCTTCCGGGCGCGGATCATGTTCCCGCTCGCCGACGCGCGTGGCCGGGTACTCGGCTTCGGTGCCCGCGCGGCGCGCCCCGACCAGCGCCCGAAATACCTGAACTCGTCCGAGAACGAGCTCTACCACAAGGGACGTCAGCTCTTCGGGATCGATCGGGCGCGCTCGGCAGCGACCAAGGCGGGTCGCGTGGTCGCGGTCGAGGGCTATACCGACGTGCTGGCGCTGCACCAGGTGGGCGTGCGCGAGGCGGTGGCGATCATGGGTACGGCGCTGACCCAGGAGCAGCTTGCCGAGCTCGCACGCGCAGCGACGACCGTCTATCTGGCACTCGACGCTGACCGCGCCGGCCAGGACGCGATGCTGCGCGTCTCGCGCGCCGCGGCCGACCGCGGTGTCGAGCTGCGGGTTGTCGCCATCCCCGAGGGCCGCGATCCGGCAGAGCTCGCGACGGCGGAGGGGCCCGAGTCGTTTCGGGCACGCCTCTCCGCCGCACTGACGGTGCCCGAGTTCGCGGCACGCAGGGTCTTGGTCGAGGCGGATCTCGACAGCCCGCGCGGACGCGACCAGGCACTGGCACAGGTGCGGCCGTTGATCGGCGCCCTGCCCGACAGGTCGGCGACCCGAGACGAGCTTGTCCGCCACGTCGCCGACCGGCTCGATCTGCCCGTCGAGTACCTGACGAGCGACGCCTCGAGCTCTTCGATCGGCGTCACTCGCGCCGCCGAGGCGCCGACCGGCCGAGGTGAGCCATCCGCTGTGGCCGGACGGCCCACCGTCGAGGCGGTGATCGGCGCCGAGCGGTCGTTTCTGGCGATGTGTCTCAGCCAGCCCGAGGTCGGTCTGGAGTACCTTGGCCGGATCGGCGATCCGCATCTCTCCTCGAACTCGCTGCGACGCGTGCGCGACCACCTTGTGGCGCACTACGACGATCCACTCGCCGCGCTTCCCGGCGACGATCCCGCGGCGGCCGCGCTGATCACGGACGTCGTCATGCTCGCGGAGGAGGAGCCTTCCTCGCAGGCCGTCCTCGACCTGACGTTCCTCCAGCTCGAGCTGCGGCGGGTGGAGCGAGAGCTGCGCCATTGCGCGGAGCAGCGTGACTTCGAGCGCCAGCGACAGCTGTTCGGGGCGCGCGAGGAGATCAGGGAGCAGATCGCCGACGTGATGGGACAGACGGTATGACCGCGGAGTCGGCGGGCTGGGACGGGGAGGAGGCAGAGGCGATCGAGCCGGACGCAGAGCGATCGGAGGCCGTGGGCGACGTCGCGCCGCCGCGCCCGCCGCGTGTCGGGCGTCGGCCGACGCCCGGTGGCGTACGCGCGGGCGCCGAGGGCTATGACGCCTTCGACGAGGGAGGGGTCATCACCGCCGGCGTTCCCGCCGCGACCCCGACCGGAGGCGCCGATGACGCCGTGCGCCTGTATCTGCAGCGGATCGGTCGTGTGCGCCTGCTGACCGCCGATGACGAGGTCAGGCTCGCAAAGCGAATCGAGCGCAACGACATGTCGGCCAAGAACGCGCTGATCGAGGCGAACCTGCGGCTCGTCGTCTCCGTCGCGAAGCGCTACAACAACCGGGGACTTACGCTGCTTGACCTGGTCCAGGAGGGGAATCTCGGGCTGATCAGGGCGGTCGAGAAGTTCGACTGGCGACGGGGCTTCAAGTTCTCGACCTACGCCATCTGGTGGATCCGTCAGGCGATCACGCGGGCGCTCGCCGAGCAATCGCGGACGATCAGGATTCCCGTCCACACGGTCGAGGCGATCAATCGCATCGGTCGCGTGCGCGTCGCTCTGCTGCAGAAGCACGGGCGCGAGCCGACGGCCGAGGAGATAGGGCAGGAGCTCGACCTCGCGCCCGAGCGCGTCGAGGAGCTGCTGCGACTCGGCCGCGAGCCGATCTCGCTCGAGACTCCGGCCGGCGCGGCCGAGGGCGACGCCCAGCTGGGTGACTTCATCGAGGACTCCGTCCCCGACAGGCCGCTCGAGGCGGTATCGAAGCTGATCCGCGACGCCGACCTGGACGCCGCGCTGGCGACACTCGAGCCGCGTGAGCGACGGATCATCGAGTTGCGCTTCGGCCTCGACGGCGGCGACCCGCGCACGCTCGAGGAGATCGGTGCTGAGGTCGGCGTCACGCGCGAGCGGATCCGCCAGATCGAGACACGCACGCTGCAAAAGCTCGAGCGCTCGAGGAAGGCGGCAAAGCTGCGCGGTACTAACGACTGATCGAGTCGCGACCGCTGCGGTCCTCGAAGTCCTCGCCGAGGGGACTGGCCGGAGCGTCCGCCCCTGAACGGCTCGTCGGGACGGACCGGCCGGCGCCAGCACTCGCAACGCTCAAGTCGTCCGGTCGTGGAGCCGATGTCCGCTAGGCTGCGACTCGCCCGGGCGGCACTCGGCCGACCGGCGATCTCGCGCATTCCCCGGTAGCTCAATTGGTAGAGCGAGCGGCTGTTAACCGCTAGGTTGTAGGTTCGAGTCCTACCCGGGGAGCTTGGCTCTGTAGAGCGAGCTAAGCCAAGTCACGCTGGCGCCAGCCGACAGCGGCAGAAAGAGCGTTCGCCGTGAACTGGTTGAGGCTCACGTGCTCCTGCTCGGCTGCGCGCGCAAGCTGCGCGTGCAAGCTGGCCGGCAGGCGCACGAGGAACTTGCCGCTGTGGCTTGTGTCCCGCGGTTCCGGAATCGTCAGTCCGTCCCCGAGCGCGACCGACAGCCATCCCGCCATAGCATCGCGGAGGTTCTCGAACGCCTCGCTGGCATTCGAGCCCTGGCTGATGCAGCCAGGCAGCTCCTCGACCTCGGCCACGAGTCCGCCGCGTCCGTCCTCGTCGGTGTCGTGGGTGAGCACGACGCGATACGGAAGCTCTAGATATTCCTCAATCGTCCTCATCGTCCAGCACCTCCTCGATCGCCCTGATCGCCTTCCCCACATACACGGGGAGCAGCGGATTCCTCGGATCGATGGTCAGTGGATACGCCCTCTTGGAATGGGTGTAGATCCAGTGGTCGCCCTTCCCATGCCTGCGCTCGAAACCTGCCCTCCTCAACAGAGCGTCCATCGCCTGCGGTTTGACGCTGCGTCGGCGCTTCTTGAGGTTGGCGAGTTCTTTCCTTAGGATCACGCATAATACTACATGCGGTATCGGTTGCCTGGGAGGAGAACTTGAGGCCGCCTAGCTCTGCCGCCTGGGGAGGCGAGCGAGCGATGCGCCTATTCCCTGCCTACTCGGGGACCTTCGCCGGGCTCGCGCGTCGCGCAGAACCTCTCAACGGCGTTCGCCGCTCGCTCGGCGCCATTGTTGGCCGCCGCCCAGGCGGCGAGCTCCCCGGCCTGCCGCGCGTAGCGCTCATCGGCGAGCAGCCGCTGTAGGGCCAGCCGGATCGCGCGCGGGCCGACGAGCCGGCGCGAAAGCCGGACGCCCGCCCCCGCCCACCCCGCGCGTGCCGCGTTCTCGGCCATGTCGCCGCCCGCCGGGCAGGCGAGCACCGGCACGCCGCAGGCCAGCGCCCGCACGAGCGTCCCGTGCCCTGCGTGGCAGACGACAGCCGCACAGTGCGGCATCGTCTTGGCGTAGGAGAGCCAGGAAACGACACGCGCGTTGGCGGGCACCGCGATCAGCGCAGCAGGAGTCCGGCGGTTCGTTGTCGCGAGCACGCGCAGCCGCTCGCCGCCCAGGCCCGCGAGCGCCGCCGCCAGCATCCGTTGCTGGGGGTCCTGTGCGGTGCTCGGAGCTATCAGGACCAGCGGGTCGTCGCCCGGCGGCAGTTCCGTCTCGCCATGGGGCTGCTCCCAGAGCAGCGGGCCGGTGATCTCAACCGCCGGGTTCCACTCGACCCGTGGATACTCGAGCTGCGGGAACGTCGCGACAATCGCCAGCTCTCCAGAGATTCCGCCGTGGACATGCGCGAGCGGCGGCAGGCCAAGCTGGGCGCGGGCAGCGTTCAGCTCATCGCGCCCGCGCTGCTCTCCGGCGGAGGTGAGCGGGGCGAGCGAGCGCCAGAGAGCTCTCCCGAGGCTCGTGCGAGGCAGTCGCGCACCGCTCGAGTAGGGCGGAAATCCCCGCGCCGAGGTTGGCATGACGTGAGGGATGAGCGTCGCCCAACGCCGTCCCTCGAGCTCGGCGGCCAGCGCTGCGGCGACCGTGAGGATGTCGACGACGACCGCGTCCGGGTTCACCGCCTGGATCAGCGGACGCGTCTCGCGCGCGGCCCGCACCGCCGCCGCGTACGGCTTGAGTGGGCGCTCGAGCGTCGGGAAGACCTGGTACTCCGGCGCCGGTGCGAACTCCATTCCCTCGCGCTCGACGTGCTCACGCCACTTCGACCACGTTTGAAGCCAGACGCGGTGCCCACGGGCGGCAAGGGTGCGGCCGAGCGCGATCGCCGGGAACGCGTGGCCGGGGTCGCCGAACGCCGCAAGCAGGATTCGGCGCGGGCCGCCGACGGGGGAGAGCGGCCGCTCGGGCGACGAGCGCCTGCTCGGGTCGGTCATCGGTGCGGGTGAGGTGGCAAGCAGCGCAACCTACATTCGCGCCTCTGCCGAAGCGCGGCGCCACGACGCGGGATGCAAGGAGATGCAAAGGCGGGATTGAGCAGCGCGTAGGTTGGGATTTGAGCAGCGCGTAGGTTGGGATGGAGCAGCGCGTAGGTTGGGATTGAGCAGCGCGTAGGCAGGATATTTCAGCCGGCGCCAAACCAGGACACGCGTCAGCTCTAGCCTTCCACCGATGCCGCCGCAGCCCTTCTCGCTCACAGCCGGCCTGCTTACTGCGCTGACGCTCGCGTTGAGCGCCTGCGGGAGCGACGCTGAGAGGGATGGCGATGATGGCTCGAAAACTCCCCCCCAGCCAACGGCGAGCACCAGCGCCGGCTTCCCGCCGGCTCGCGGCAAGACCATCGCCGACCTGCGCGAGGGGCTGGCAGGTGGCCCCGTGCTCGTGCAGGCCGTCTCCGTGCTGGAGCCCGGCGACAACCGCTTTGGCTTCGGCCTCTTCGATCGCACCCATAAGCAGATCGCCGGAGCGCGGGTGGCGATCTACGTTGCTCGTGAGGGCGAGGGCACGAAGGCGCAAGGGCCATTTCGCGCACGGAGCGAGTCGCTTGCCGTCAAAGGGCCCTTTCGCAGCCGGTCGGTAGCCCTGGATCCCGACGCCGCCCGCTCGATTTTCACGGCGACGCTGCCAGTCGCGCTGGCAGGCGACTACGAGTTGCTGGCGCTCGCGCGGATCGGGGGGAAGCTGCTGGCGGCGGACAGGATCGGCGTCCGAGTCGCAAGAAAAAGTCCGGTTCCTGCGGTCGGCGAGCGCGCCCCACGGATCTCGACGCCCACAAGGCAGTCCGTCGATGGGCAAATCGGGGCGATCGAGACGCGCGTCCCGCCCGATTCGATGCACGAGACGGACTTCGCCGACGCCCTCGGCAAGCGTCCGATCGTGCTCGTCTTCGCCACTCCGGCTCTCTGCCAAAGCCGCGTCTGCGCTCCCGTCGTCGACATCGCCGAGCAAGTGAAGTCGGCACACAATGGCGAAGCGGCGTTCATCCATATGGAGATCTACAAGGACAACGAGGTCGAGAAGGGGTTCCGACCCCAGGTGCGCGCCTGGCGGCTTCCGACGGAGCCCTGGGCATTCACCATCGATCTGGCCGGCAAGGTCGCGGCGCGGATCGAGGGGCCGTTCAGCGAGCGAGAGCTCGAGCGCGCGGTTGACGCTGCTATGCGCTGACCGCTGCCGGGCGTTGACGACTGCCGCGCGCTGACGACTGCCGCGCGCTGACGACTGCCGCCCGCTGACCGCTGCTAGCGTTGGCTTGGCCGGGCCGGTAGCTCAGTTGGTTAGAGCAGCGGACTCATAATCCGTCGGTCCCAGGTTCGAGTCCTGGCCGGCCCATTGGGAAACTCCTCAGATGCGGCACGGCCCGTGGGGCAACGCTAGAGCCCCGTCGGGAACCCCGCACCTACCCCCAACATGGTTGAGGGCATAGGAGACGGTCCCCTGGGGCTCGCCCTTGATAAGAGCATGCGCAGACCGGCGAGTGGGCTCACGCGAACACCGCGCAGTCGCGCCCCAGCTACCAGAAGCTGCTTGCCGGACAGCCTCCCTGCCCTGGATATGGGCAGTAGCGATCGATCGATCGGTCGACATTTCTTTGGATAAAGAAGTAGCGCCCAGACTCGGAGCGAGCATATACCTCCATCACGTTGTTGTCATATGGCCCGCTCGTGCCGACCGCGGCGCCGCGCAGGCTCGGGTCAATGGCGTACAGGTCGTTGACATCGACTGTGTACCTGCCGTTCTCAACGAAATAGTCTTCCTCGGCCTCAAACGCTGCGCGTACGCTCGCCTTCGCCCTTGCGTCCTGTCCTTTCCCCCGCTGACTCAGGAATATCGGCAAAGCGATGGCGGCAAGCATGCCGAGGACGAGGATGACAACGAGCAGCTCGATGAGGGTGAATCCACGCTCGTCCGAGCGAAAACACTTCCCTGATGGCCACCATTTGGGCACGTCCATACTGGACGTATCGACAAGGCATGGCTTTCCTCAAGCGCCCTTGCCACCCCGTGAGCGCCTGGCTCGGACCTGGAGACGATGGTCTGGGTCAGGCGCGAGCACGGCCTTCGCCTACCACTCGGGTGGCCTCTACGAGGTCCTGCTCTGGAGCCCGGTGCCGATCCCGGCCAGTAGCAGGCCGTTGACGACGAACAGCGCGATCCGCGCCTCGGTCGGCTAGGCCCCACCTTCGGCATCTGGTAGGCCCGCCGCGGAGGGACGAGCGCGGCGACGCCAGCGCAAGCCGTCCGCTATCGGACCGAGCCGCGCAAATCGCTGAGAACTGCCGTTTCTCGGCTTCCTGGTCGGCAGCGAATGCGCTCGACCTGCCTCAAGACCGCCGCCTTGCCCGCCGATGACAACAACGTGACCTCGCTGAGCGACGCCCAGGCCGCTCCGTTCCCGGCCCGCGCCGCCGATCATCTCGCGCCGTACCACCGGCGCATCCGCGAGCGCGGGGTGAGCCTTTTCTGGTACCGGCTCGTCCAGCTGACGGTGTTCAGGGTCGTGCGGCGCTTCTTCCGCGTCGAGGTCCTCGGCTCCGAGCACATCCCCGAGGAGGGCCCGGTGATCCTCGTCGCCAACCACCGCAGCTTCCTCGACAGCTCGGTCCTGCCGCTCTGCACATGGCGGCCGATCTATTCGGTCGCCAAGCAGGAGATATTTCACAAGCGCTGGCAGGGGCGACTGCTGAACGCCTTCGGCGCGTTCCCGATCAGGGCCCGCGAGTCGGACCCGGAGGCCCTCGAGACGGCGAAGCTGGTGCTCGAGCGCGGCGACGTCTTCTGCATCTTTCCGGAGGGAATCCGGATGCGCAGCGGGCTCGGAAACCCCAAGCGCGGCGCCGCCCGGATGGCGCTCGAGACGGGTGCAATGGTCGTCCCGATCGCGATCAGCGGGACCGAGCGTGCCCGCCGGCGCTGGCTGATCCGGCCGGTCAAGGTCAGGGTGCTCTGTGGGCCCCCGCTGCAGTACGTCGGCGAGGCCTCCTCCCCGCAGCGCGCGGCCGACGTTCTGGAGGACATCTGGGCGCAGATCGAGACGCAATGGGAGCAGCTCGAGCGCCGCGCCGGGCGCAAGCCGAGCCGCCCCGCTCGCGAGAGCCCCGCCTACCCGTCCGCGGGTGATCACCCGACCTGCTCGGGCGGTAGCGCCAGTCTGCTGCCGCGCGCGCGGCTCGAGTGGCACGGACAACGCTTCCTGGCGGGCATGGTCCCGGGCGAGGATATTGCCTCGATGACGGGCGGGGGAGAGGATCCGATCAGGGTCTACGTCGGCCTTGCGCACGCCTCGAGCATTAAGCGGCGCGTCGACCTGGCAATCGCGGAGCTCGAGCGTCTCGAGGCGTTCTCGCGCCGGCAGATCCTGGTGTTCGCGCCGACCGGGATGGGCTGCGTCAACCCGATTCCGGTCGAGGCCGCCGAGTACATGTCGCACGGCGGCATCGCCACGGTTGTGCTCCAGTACGCCAGCCGGCGTTCATGGCGGGCGACGCGACAGGTTCCCTTCGCCCGCGACGCATACCGCCTGCTGCTGCAGCGGATCGCCGAGCGCGCCAACGCGACGGAGGAGCCCCCTGAACTGCTGCTCTACGGTGAAAGCCTCGGCGCCTGGGCAGCACTTGCCGCCGTCGCCGACCGTGGGCCCGCCGAGCTCGGGCTCGATCGGGGACTCTGGGCCGGCGTGCCGTCGGGGGCTCGGCACCTGCAGGAGAAGCTTGAGCGAGCGGTCGCGGTCAGCCGCTTCACTCAGGCGGCGGACTTCCCGGCTCAACCGGCGGACGGCCCCGCTCGGCCGGCGGCCGTTACGAGAGCGGCCGAGCGATGGGTCGTCCTGACGCATCGCAACGATCCCGTGGCGACCTTCACCAAGGAGTTGATCTGGCACAAGCCGGCGTCGGCCGAGCGCGGCTGGGTTCCATTGCTGAGCTTTCTGCATAACGCGCGGGTGCTGATGCGTGCCACCGACATCGAGCCTGGGCGCCCGAACCCCCACGGGCACGACTACCGGGGTGAGCTGCCGGCGGCCGTCCGCTTCGCCTACGGCTACGCAACGCCCGACGACCTGCTCGCGCGGATTCAACGGCGCGCCTGGGCGCGTGATGTCGCCCGCGCCGAGGTCGAAGCCAAGGCTGCGGCTGTGCGGCCCCTGAGACGCCGGTGAGCGACAGACCGACGCGCGCGCGTATCGATGAAGGTGCAAGCCACGCCGAGCGGCCGACCGCGGACGGCACACTGCCGGCGCCGGCGCCGGCGAGCCCGTGGAAATTACTCAGCCCGCCGGTGATCGGCTGGATCCTCTACGACTTCGCCAACACGATCTTCTCCTATGCGGTCATCACCCGCTACTTCAACGACTGGATCATCGTCGAGCGCGGGTCGCCTGACTGGTACGTGACCATCGGCGGCTTCGTCGTGGCGGCGGCGCTCATCTTCAGCCTGCCCTTCTTCGGGGCGCTCGCCGACCGGATCGGCCGGCGCAAGCCGTTTCTGGTCGGCTTCACCCTGCTGTGCGTGGCGATGACGGCGCTGCTCGGCTTCGTCGCCAGCACGCTGCTGGCGCTGATCGTCGCGGGCGTCGCGGTCTACGGATTCAACTCGGCACTGGCCCACTACGACCCGCTGCTGGCCCGTGTCGCCCCGGAGCGAATGCGTCCGCGCGTATCGGGGATCGGAGTCGCGTCCGGCTATCTCGGGGTGATGCTGACGCTCGTGATTCTCGGCGCGCTCGTCGCCGATGGCGAAAACCAGCAGGCGTTCCTTCCGACCGCGGTCCTCTTCCTCGCCTTCGCGCTGCCGTGCTTCTTCCTCGTGCGCGAGTCGCCCCGCCCGGCGGTCGGCGGCCCGCTCGGCCCGCGTGCGATCCTCGGTCAGCTCGTGACCAGCCTCCGGGCCGCCCGTGGCCACGCCTACGGGCGCTTCCTGCTCGCGCGCTTCTTCTACTTCGACGCGCTCGCGACGGTGATCGCCTTCATGACCGTCTACGCGAAACGCACTGGGGGGTTCTCGAACGGGCAGGTCGATCGCCTGCTCGCGATCGCGATCGTGTTCTCTGTGATCGGCGCCCTCGTCGCGGGGCTGCTCGCCGAGCGCCTCGGCCCGAAGCGCGTGCTGATCGCGACGATCGTGATGGTGGCGGCGACCCTCGTCGCGACCGGCGTCTCGGGCGCGCCGGCGCTGCTGTGGGTGGTCGGGCCGATGGTCGGGATCGGGCTCGGTGCGGCTGGGGCCACGGACCGCATCTTCCTGATGCGCCTTGTCCCGGAGGCCAGGAGGGGAGAGCCATTTGGCCTCTATGCGCTCGTCGGCAAGGTGTCGAGCGGCGTTGGCCCGTTCTTTCTCTGGGGTGGAACGATCTTCGTCCTCGGCACGGTCCTCGACCTGATGGGGCCGGCGCAGGCGAGCAGGGTTGCGCTCTGCATGCTCGCGGCCGCGGCGCTGGCCGGGGTACTCCTGCTGCGCCCGATCTCCGACGCTGCCCTGGCCGAGAATCCCGATGCGGAGCGCTCAGGAGCACCGGCACGGGCGTGAGGCTTCAGGCTCGCCGCGATCGCCCCGAACACGGCGCTCGCTGGGCCATTCGGTGCCTTTTGTAGAGTCACCCGCCGGATGGCCGCGTGGACCCAGTTCATCATCCGCAACCGCCGTAAGGTGCTGGCCGCCTGGCTGCTCGTCTTCGCCCTCGGAGGCTACGGCGCCTCGGGTCTCGGTGACCTTCTGTCGAATCGCTTCAGCGTCCCGGGCTCGGATGCCGAACGCGGTCTCGAGCTGACCAAGGAGCGCTTCAACGAGCGTGGTGATGGCGCGTTCTCGCTGGTGCTGGCGGCAACCGACGGCTCCAGCACCGATCCGGCCTTCGTGGCCGCCGCAGGGGACGCGGCGCGGCGGGCGGCCGGCGCCGTCGACGGTGCTCAGGTGCGGGGTCTCCAGCAGGCCGGCGACGACGTCGCGTTCATCCAGATCACGACGCCACTGGAGAACGCCGACGCCGCTCCCTTCACCGATGACATGCGCAAGGCGATCGGCACCGTGCCAGGCGCACGCGCATACCTCTCGGGCGCGCCGGCGATCAACCACGACACGCAGCCGATCTACAACGAGGATCTGGCGCGCGGGGAGATGCTTGCGGTGCCGATCGCCCTGCTCGTCCTGGCGTTCATGTTCGGGACGCTGGCCGCGATCGCGGTGCCGCTCGTCTTCGCCTTCGTGACCATTCCGACGGCGCTTGGAATCGTTTGGATCGTCGCCCACTTCATGGACATGGCGATCTATGTGACGAACATCGTCACGCTGATCGGGATAGCGATCGCGATCGATTACTCGATGCTGGTCGTGTTCCGCTACCGCGAGGAGCTCGGCCGGGGAGACGATCCTCACGATGCGCTGGTGCGGACGATGCGCACCGCTGGGCGCGCGACGATCTTCTCGGGTCTGACCGTGGCAATCGGCCTCGCACTGCTCTTCTTCATGCCGTTGCCGTTCATGAAGTCGATGGGCATCGGCGGTCTGATGGTCCCGCTGGTATCGATCGCCGCGGCGGCTACCTTCCTGCCCGCACTGCTTGCCGTCATGGGTCAGGGGGTCAACCGCCTGCGAGTGATCCCGCGCGGCGTCCTCGAGCGCCGCACCCAGCCCGAACATGGCATGTGGGCGCGGATCGCGCGCTCGATCATGCGCCGACCGGTTCCGTATCTCGTCGGGGCCGGCGCGGTGATGCTCGCGCTCGCCTATCCGGCGATCGATCTTCAGTTGACGGGCGGGGACAACCGCGGCGTCCCGAAGACGACAGAGTCGACCAGAGGCCTGGCACTGCTCGAGCAGACGCTCGGCCCCGGAGCGCTCTCGCCCCACCAGATCATCATCGACACCGCTACGCCCGGGGGTGCCTTTACGCCCGCCATAGTGGCCGCCAAGCGGCGGCTCGTGGCTGATCTCCGCCGCGACCCCGAGGTTGAGGCCGCGACGATCCAGATGCCGCCAGATACGCGGCCGTCCGGCGACGGAGCACTGCTGCGCTCCGGCCTCCTCGACGCGGATGCGCGCACGCTCCAGATACGGGCTGCCGGCCGCAGCGACGTCGGCACCGAGCGGGCAATGGAGCTCGTCGATCGGATCCGCGAGCAGTACGTCCCGGCCGCCGGCTTCCGCTCGGCCAGAGTCCTGGTGACCGGCGCCCCGGCGTTCGGCGTCGATTTCATCGACAAGTCGTACTCGGCGTTCCCGTGGCTCGTGCTCGGCGTTCTCGTCATCAGTTACCTGCTCCTGATGCGAGCGTTCAAGTCGCTCTTCCTGCCGGTGAAGGCAGTGCTGATGAACCTGCTCTCCGTGACAGCGACCTACGGCGTGCTTGTCCTCGTCTTCCAGTACGGCGTCGGCGCGTCAGTGGGACTTCCCGAGACTCCCCAGGTCGAGGCATGGATTCCGATCTTTCTCTTCGCGATGCTCTTCGGGCTGTCGATGGACTACGAGGTCTTCATGCTGTCGAGGATGCGCGAGGAGTGGGACGAGCATCACCACAACGAGGAGGCCGTGGCGCACGGTCTCGAGCACACCGGCCGGATCATCACGGCGGCCGCCATCATCATGGTGGCGGCATTTTCGGGCTTCACGGCGGGCAGCTTCGTAGGGCTCCAGCAATTCGGGCTTGGACTCTCGGCCGCGATCTTCCTCGACGCGACGCTCGTCCGCGCCGTGCTCGTGCCCGCGACGATGAAATTGCTGGGCGACTGGAATTGGTACCTGCCCGACGGCATGCGCCGGGCGCTGCGGCTGGAGCCCGCGGCGGCGGCGGCACGCAGCGAGAGCGGTGGCAGCTAGCCGCTCGCCGATCGCACCTCGCCGACTTGGGGCCGCCTAACGGTCAACCTTGACGCCCGGGGCCCGTTCTACAAGCAAGGGACCAAGGGGTCGGCGACAGGTTCCCCCGTCAGCCCCTTGTGCTCCTTGCCTGGCGCCAATTCGGGGCGCCTCGCGCGCACCGGGCCGCGGCAACCAAAGACGCCGGCAGGAACTCCCTCGGCGCGCGCCTCGCGCGTACCCCACCGCGGCAACCAAAGACGCCGGCAGGAACTCCCTCGGCGCGCGCGAACTCCTCTCACGTGACGCGCACCAGCACCGCCCTGACGCTGTCCGCCGAGATCCGTGGCCGCTTCGAGGAATTCTCGCGGTCGCAGAAGGATGTCGGCCAGTACATCGTCGATCACCTCGACGAGGCCGCCTTCCACACCGCCGAGGAGCTCGCGCGGCGTGCGAACACGTCGAGCTCGACCGTCGTCAGGTTTGCCCAGGCACTCGGGTTCGAGGGCTTTCCGGAACTGCAGTCGGCGGCTCGGGACGAGTACCGCCGCGCGCGTGAGAGCTCCAACGGCGGCACCGACCAGATCGTCGCGCCGCCGCTCTTCCCGATCGACCAGACGGAGTTCGAGGCCGCGATCGCCGCCGACCACGTCAACCTCGAGGACAGCGCGCGCAAGATCGATCGCGACGAGGTTGCCGCCGCCGTCGATCTGATCTCCCGCGCGGAGCGGATCGTGCTCTGCGGCACCGATCAGATGGCCTTCTTCGCCAGCTACCTGCGCCACCTGCTGATGCTGCTGGACCTGCGCTGCGAGGTCGTCACGAGCCCCAGCCAGGAGGGCTTGGCACGACTCGGGCGGATCGACGAGCGCACGGTCGTGATCGGGTTCTCAGCCGGCCGGCCGCAGCCGCTTGTCGTGAAGGCGATGAAGCTCGCGCGCCATCGCGGCGCCGAGACGATCGCGATCGCCGACGCAACCCTGTCCGAGGTCGCCAAGGTCGCCGCGCGCCGGATCTACTACTCGTCGAACAGCCCGACCTATGTCCGCTCCCACACGGCGCTGCTCTCCCTGATCCAAGCGCTCAGCTACGGCGTCTACGCCCTCGACGAGTCGGCCTACGCCGACCGCATCAAGGCGTTTCGGCTCAAGTAGCGCTCCGGAGTCCCTCCTCTCGGGTACGCTCGCTGCGCTCGCTCAGGGAGCCCCTCGATGAGGAACTCCTGCGCGCGGCTGGAGAACAACGGCTGCGGGGCGTCCGGTTTCGGTACTACTGTCGGCGCATGCGGGGCCTGAGGCGGCTTTCGATCGCGTGTTGGCCTTGCGCTGACGGGTCTGCTCGTGTCGGGCTGTGGCGCAAAGTCCGATCAGGAGAAGATCCGCCAGACGGTGACGACGTACAACGACGCTTATCTCGCGGGGGAGACCGAGCGAGCCTGCGAGCAGCTGACGCCGGTGTCACGCCGGCTCGTCGGTCGACACAGGCCAGATGGCGCGCGCTGCGCGGAGGACTTACGCTACATACTCGAGGGAAATTTCGACGCCAGCGTCGGGCGCAAGGACCTCAAGCTCGGGCGGATTGAGGTCGATGGCGATCACGCGACAGTTGCGCTCGAGCCGGGGAACTCGTCCCAACTGCTGAGCCTCACGAAGGTCGAAGGTGAGTGGAAGATCGATCTCTTCGCGACCGCCCGAGACATGGATGAGGCCCGTTGGCGCGAACTCGATCCAGCCGCTCGCCGTGACCGCGAGCTAAGGATCGCGGATGGGGACGCCCTGACCCGACTCCGTGCCGCTGCCACAGAGCTGGAGACATGCTTTGCGAAGACGCTTGATTACTCGGCCTGCGAGGACACGCTTCGCCGCTCGGACTCTGGGGCCGGTGAGGTCGAGTTGCGAGACGCGACCGACCACAGCTACACGCTCGCCAGCCGCTCGTCGAGCGGGAATGTGTTC
>Ga0183260_10000440_pt1 | contig 35189 bp, 30 predicted proteins | sample AntDrymUQ4972206_2_FD_129768 | JGI IMG/M metagenome (GOLD analysis project Ga0183260, IMG submission 129768) | Polar desert sand microbial communities from Dry Valleys, Antarctica - metaG UQ497 (22.06) (version 2) (version 2) | ecosystem: Environmental > Terrestrial > Soil > Desert | place...
GCGGTGCGGGAGTGAGCGCGGTGCGGGAGTGAGCGCGAGCGGTGGCAAGAAGGCGATCGTGGCGGCGTTGCTGGCCAACCTCGGCATCGCCGTGGCGAAGTTCGTGGGCTTCGCGCTGACCAGGTCGAGCTCGATGCTCGCCGAGGCGGTGCACTCGTGCGCCGACTCCGGCAACCAGGGCCTGCTCCTGCTCGGCGGTCGTCAGGCGGCGCGCAAGGCAGACGACGATCACCCGTTCGGCTACGGCCGGGCCCGCTTCTTCTGGGCCTTCGTCGTCGCCCTCGTGCTGTTCGCGCTCGGCTCGCTGTTCGCGCTCTACGAGGGCTACCAGAAGCTGCGCCACCCGCACGAGATCGACTCGGCGTACATCGCCATCGGCATCCTGGTCGTCGCGATCGGGCTCGAGCTCTTCTCGTTCCGCACCGCGATCGTCGAGTCCAACCACGTCCGCGGTGACCAGGGCTGGGTGTCGTTCATCCGCCACTCGAAGTCGCCGGAGCTGCCGGTCGTGCTGTTGGAGGACGCCGGCGCGCTGTTCGGCCTCGTCCTCGCGCTGATCGGTGTGAGCGTGACGCTCGCGACCGGCGACCCGATGTGGGACGCGCTGGGCACCCTGTCGATCGGCGTGCTGCTCGGCGTCATCGCCGTCGTGCTGGCCGTCGAGATGCGCAGCCTGCTCATCGGCGAGGGAGCGTCGCCACGCGACGCCGAGCTGATCCGGTCGGCGATCGAGGCCGGCCCCGACGTACGACGGCTGATCCACGTCAAGACCCTCTACCTCGGGCCGGAGGAGCTCCTCGTCGCGGCGAAGATCGAGATCGACGCCACGTCCACATCGGCGATGGCCGCGACCATCAACGCAACCGAGGCGCGGGTGCGCGCCGTCGTACCGACCGCTCGGGTGATCTACCTCGAGCCCGACGTCTACACCCTCTGAAAGGAAGCCTCACCATGCGCACCACCTTGCTGCTCGGCGACTTCGCCCGTGTCGCCGAGGGGAAGCTCGACGTCATCGGCGGCGGGTGGACCTACACCGGCCCGGACCCGGTGACGATGGGGCTCGGCATCATCGTGGAGGTGCCGTGGGACCAGGCGAACACCACCCACGAGCTGTCGCTGTCGCTGCTCGGCGCGGACGGCCGCCTCGTCGTGCTGCCCGGCCCGGACGGCGGCGAGCAGACCATCCAGCTGGCGACGCAGTTCGAGGTGGGCCGGCCGGCCGGTCAGGCGGCCGGTACGCCGATCCCGTTCCCGCTGGCGGTGAACGTCAACGCGGTCCCGCTGCCGCCCGGCGAGCGGTTCGAGTGGCGGCTGGAGCTCAACGGCGAAACCCACGAGGACTGGAGCCTTCGCTTCCAGACCCGCCCCCGCCCGCCGGCCGCGAACAGCCCCACCAGCTTCTAGGCCGCCCCCACCCCAACCGCGATCTTGCTGTCTCGGAGGGCGTGACCGACCATCACAGATCAGGATTGGAGGGGGGGTCAGCGCGGGGCGATCGGAACGACGCGGGCTTCGAGGGCGGCCTTCACCGCGGGCCACTCGTCCTTGACGATGCTGAAGACGACGGTGTCGCGGAAGGTGCCGTCCTCCCGCTTCATCTCGCGACGCATCACCCCTTCGCGGACTGCACCGAGCTTGGCGATGGCTGCCTGCGAGCGGGTGTTGAGTAGGTCGGTCTGGATCTTCACCCGGCCGAAGCCGCAGTCGTCGAAGCCGTGCGCCATCAGCAGCAGCTTGCACTCCGGGTTGACGACGGTGCCCCACCAGCGCGGGCCGTAGAGCGTGGACCCGATGTGGAAGCTCTCGTTGACCAGGTGCACGTCGAGCAGCGACGTCGTGCCCACCAGTGTCCCGGCCGCACCGAGCTCGCTGTCAACGGCCAGTCGTACGGCGTACGCGAGCCGGCCGATGCCGTTGCCCGTCATCACGTGCTGCATCGAGAGGAAGCGCTCGCGGGCCAGCGCCCGGCTGTCCTCGAGCGATGTCGGCCGGCGGTGCATCTCGTAGCCGCTGGCATAAACCGCCGGGTCCGACAATGACGGGTACAGCTCGTCGAGGTCGTACTCGGTGAGCAGGGCGAGCGTGATGTAACGGCCGACGAGCGGCCGGCCGTCTGGGAGCAGCGCGGTCATCCGGGCAGCGTAGGGGCGAGGTGCGAAGGCAGCGGCTCGGCGTGCACCACGGTCAGGGTCGACACGGCGCGGGTGAGTACGACGTAGAGCCGGCGCAGCCCGCGCGCTTCCGCGGCGACGATCTCGGCCGGCTCGACGACGACGACGTGGTCGAACTCCAGTCCCTTGGCCAAGGTCGCCGGCACCAGCTCGACCCGCGCGTCGAGCACGGTGTCGTCGGCACCGAGCCGTACGGCGGCGACGCCGGCCATCTCGACCGCCGCCGCGACCGCGTCGACGTCCGCGTCCGCGGCGATGACGCCGATCGAGCCTTCGTCGGCGAGCAGCCGACGTACGACCAGCGCGGCCTCGGCGAACGCGTCGCTCGTCGCGGTGACGCGCAGCGAGCCGGCCCCGCTGCGCACCGATGTGGCCGGCTCGACCGAGGAGGCGATGTGCGGCAGGAGACGGTTGGCGAAGTCGAGCACCTCCTGCGGCACGCGGTAGCCGCGGGTCAGCGCGGTCACGCGACCGTCGGTCTTGCCGACGTTCGCCAGAGTCGTGGCCCAGCTGTCGGTCGCCCACGGCGTCGTTCCCTGGGCGATGTCGCCGAGCAGCGTCACCGATCCAGTGACGCAGCGTCGCCCGACCGCGCGGCACTGCATGGGGGAGAGGTCCTGCGCCTCGTCGAGGATGACGTGGCCGAAGCCGCGCGGCCGCTCGAGCAGGTCGGCCACCTCATCCACCAGGAACGCGTCGGCCGCGGTCCACGGCGCCGAGCGGGCGCTGCGTGGCGTCTTCTCCCAGCGCAGCAGTGCCTGCTCGTCGTCGGAGAGCATGCCGTCGCTCGCCCGCGCGAGCAGGCTCTGGTCGGTGTAGAGCCCCGCGAGGAAGGCCAGCGGCTCCACCGGCGGCCAGTGCTCGTCGACGTACGCTCGCACCTCGGGCGAGCCGGCGATCCGCCGCGACGCCGCGTCGGTCGGTGCGCCGCCCTCCTCCTCCAGCTCGCGGCGCAGCACCTCGGCGAGGTGGGCGCGCAGCCGCTCGCGCGCCGTCGCGTAGCGGACATCGGCATGCAGCAGGTCGCGGACGAGACCGCGTACGACGTCGGCGTCGACCCGGCGACGTCGCCCGTCGGCCACCACCATGAGCGGAGCGCTCGGGCGGCGGATCCCGGCGTAGAGCGCCTTGCGCAGCACCTTCGCCAGCCGCGCGTCGCCCTTGAGGGTCGCCGTGGCGACCGACTCGCTGCCGCGGACGACGACGCCCTGCGGCAGCTCGTCGACCGTGGTCTGCGTGACGTCGACCTCGCCGAGCGCCGGCAGCACGTCGCCGATGTAGGACAGGAACGCGCGGTTCGGCCCGACGACCAGCACGCCGCCACGGCGCAGCCGCTCGCGGAACGTGTAGAGCAGGTACGCCGCCCGGTGCAGGCCGACGGCCGTCTTGCCGGTGCCGGGCGCGCCCTGGATGCACAGTGTCTCGGCGAGGTCGGCGCGGACCAGCTCGTCCTGGTCGGGCTGGATGGTCGCGACGATGTCGCGCATGGGACCGATGCGCGGCCGCTCGATCTCCTCGGCGAGCAGTCGGCTGGCCAGGCCGAGGCCGTCGCCCGCGGTGAGCCGCTCGTCCTCGAAGCTGGTGATCGACCCGGCCGAGAACCCGAAGCGCCGCCGGAGCTCGACGCCCATCGGCTCGACCGTGGTAGCCCGGTAGAACGGCAGCGAGATCGGCGCCCGCCAGTCGACCACCATGGGCTCGCCGCGGGTGTCGATGACGTGCCGGCGGCCGATGTGAAAGACCTCACCCGGGGCCCCGCTCGTCGAGGCGTCGGCGGCGGTGTCGATGCGGCCGAAGAACAACGGGGTCGTGGGGTCGTCGACCAGCGCGGCGAGCCGTCGCGCCCGCGCCTTGCCCAGCGCCTCGCTGGCGAACGCGTCGACCGCGACGTCGCCGATCTCGGCGGCCCGCGCCCGCATCGCGGCGAGCGCCGCGCGGCTCTCGGCGAGGTGCGTCCGCTCGGCGTCGAGCTCGTCGCGTACGTCGGAAGCCACGAGCGCAGCACCCTAGCCGTGAGCTCCGCGGCCGTCGCCTCCGTTCTGTGTCCGCGCCCGCGGTTGCGGCCGTTCTGTGTCCGCCGCCGCGGCGGGGTGCTGCACAGAACTGGACACAGAACGGCGGCCGCCACGCCGGCGGGTTGGACGGCGTCGGCTAAATCGCCGCGCTGCCGCGCAGGTGCAGCAGCGAGCGCGCCTTCTGCGCCTCGAAGTCCAGGGCAGCGATCGCGGTGGGCGCCAGCCGCTGCGACAGCGCGCCGAGGAGGCGCACGTCGGCCTCGACGGCGGGGTCGGAGAGCACGTGCAGGGCGAAGGCGAGCGCGCTCGGCGAGACGCCGTGCCGTTCCTCGATCTCCGCGCCGCACGCCGACGCGAGCAGCTCCCGCTCGCCGTACACCCGGTGATCTCCGCCGGTGCGACGTCGCGGCAGCAGGCCGAGGGCCTCGCGGTAGCGCAGCATCCGCGGGGTGGACCCGAGCCGCGCGGCCGCCTCGCCGACGCTCAGCCGGGTCCCGGGACCGGTCACACCGACCCGCCCGCGGACGTCGTCCAGACGCAGTCTCGTGGTCACTCGCTGATCTTGACACATCTGTGTCAGGTTTTCTTGACCGGCCGCCGCGCCAGCCGCCAGAGTCGTGCTCGACGCCAACCCCGACTCGCACCTGGAGCCCCGCGTGCCCGAACTGCCCGAAGTCCCCGAAGTCCCCAAGCACGACATCGCCGACGCCTCGCTGGCCGCCGCGGGCAAGCTGCGGATCGAGTGGGCGGAGCGGGCCATGCCCGTCGTACGCCAGATCGCGGAGCGCTTCGCCAAGGAGCGGCCCTTCGAGGGCACTCGGATCGCCGCGTGCATGCACGTGACCACGGAGACCGCCAACCTCATGCGCGCCCTGCAGGCCGGCGGCGCAGAGCTGCACCTGTGCGCGTCCAACCCGCTGTCGACGCAGGACGACACCGCCGCGGCGCTGGTGCACGAGTACGGCATCGCTGTCTACGCGCGCAACGCGGTGGACCGCGACGGCTACTACGCGCACATCAACGCCGCGCTCGACTGCGAGCCGCACTATGTCTTTGACGACGGCTGTGACCTGGTCAACGTGCTGCACACCACCCGCAAGGAGCTGCTGCCGACGGTCCTCGCCGGCTGCGAGGAGACGACAACGGGCGTCATCCGGCTCAAGCAGATGGCCGCCGACGGCGCGCTGACCTTCCCGATGATCGCGGTCAACGACACCGACACCAAGCACATGTTCGACAACCGCTACGGCACCGGGCAGTCGACGCTGGACGCGGTCTTCCGCGCGACCAACACGCTGCTCGCGGGCAAGACGGTCGTCGTCGCCGGCTACGGCTACTGCGGCAAGGGCGTGGCCGAGCGGTCCAAGGGCATGGGCGCCAACGTCGTCGTCACCGAGATCGACCCGACCAAGGCGCTCGACGCGAAGATGCAGGGCTACAGCGTCATGCCGATGCTCGACGCTGCCCGCATCGGCGACGTCTTCATCACCGTGACCGGCAACCGTGACGTGCTGCGCAAGGAGCACTTCGAGGTGATGAAGGACGGCGCGATCTTCGCCAACTCCGGCCACTTCGACATCGAGATCGACATCAAGGCACTCGAGAGCCTGGCGGTCGAGCGGCGCGACAAGATCCGCCACCAGACCGACGAGTACGTCATGGCCGACGGCCGTCGCCTGCTGCTGCTCGCCGAGGGCCGGCTGGTCAACCTCGGCGCGGCCGAGGGCCACCCGGCCGCCGTCATGGACATGTCCTTCGCCGACCAGGCGCTCACCGCCGAGTGGCTCACGCAGAACCACAAGGACCTCGCGCCGGGCGTGCACGACGTGCCGGAGCACATCGACAAGGAGGTCGCCCGGGTGAAGCTCGCCTCCATGGACGTCGACATCGACACGCTGACCGCGGCCCAGGAGGAGTACCTCAGCTCCTGGCAGCACGGCTCCTAGTCCGCGGTACGCCGGCGTAGCGCCAGCTCCCTTGCCCAAGGGCACGTACCACCACCTCGACCCCGACCGCGATGTCGTCGGGGTCGAGGTGTTCTCGTGCGCGCCGGGCCCGTCGGGCTGGCGGTGGGTCAGCCAGGTGCGTGACCCGGAGGGCCGGCCGCTGTCGCGGGTCGACCTCACCGTCGATGCCCGGTGGCGCCAGCTGCGGGTGCAGGTCACCGCCGGCGGCTGGGTCGTCCGTGGCGGGCTGGCCGGGCGCGAGGTGGTCTGGACCCGCGTGCCCGAGGACGCGGTCGCGGCGTCCGCGGCACTCGCCGAGGCGGTCGAGCACAACGCGCCCGCGGTCGGGTTCACCGGCACGTCGCCGGCGTTCGTCGTCGCTACCGCGCGGCTGCTCGGGCTCGAGCCGGATGGACGGCGTACGGCGAAGCTGGTTCGAGTCACCGAGCCCAACGCGCTGCCGCTGCCGGTCGACGAGGGCTGGGCGCTGGTCGACGTCACGACGCACGAGCGGGAGGACCATGACCCCGTCGTCGCGGAGACCTACGAGGTCGCCGACCTCGCGACCGCGGAACGGCGCGTCGTGCACCTCACCGGCGACGTCGTCCTCGACGCACCGGGCCTCGAGCTGGTCGCACTCGAGTCGCCGCCGACGCCGTACTCCGCTCGCTCCTAACCCCGGGCTCGCGCAGCAGGCCGCGGCGGAAGGGCGCGGCGCCCGCTGTCGCCGCCGCAGCGACTGCGTCCCCAAGATGACGTTCGCGTTCTCCGGAGCTGGTGCCCCTCGCTTAGCGTCGAGTCGAGCGGTTGCGACGATCGACGATCGGGGCGAGCATGACGGTGGACGAACGAGCCCGACACGAGCTCTACGAGCAGCTTGCGCGGGTGCTGGGCACGGAGGCCGCCACGACCCTCATCGAGCACCTCCCGCCGGCCGGCTGGTCCGACGTCGCGACGAAGCGCGACCTTGACGAGCTCGAGCGCCGCGTCGACCTGAGGTTCGATGCGCTGGAGCAGCGGATGCTCGCCGCATTCCGTGGGGAGCTGGTCGCGGCCGTCACCACGCAGACCCGCACGATGATCTTCACGATGGCGGGCACCGTCGTGAGCCTTGCCGCCGTCGCGCTCGCAGCGACCCGGGCGGGCTGATCGCGGCCCGAAGTCACCGACTGGCATGCACGGGCCCGATCCTTGGCTACTCGCTCTTGTCCTCGATCTCCCAGGCGTGGTCGAGGACGTGCCACGCGGCACGACGCACGGCGTACCGCAGTGGCCACCTGGCCTCGGGCGCACCCTCTCTCACCAATGCCGCCAGTGCCTCGCGCTGCTCCGGCCACGGCGTGCCCGGCGGCAGCCGGCGGCCGAGCATCCGGAGGTAGGACCGCTCCGCCTCCCGCACGTGCTCGGCGATCGGGTCGCGGTCGCGCCCGCCGCCGCGCGGGCCCCTGCGCTGGGCGGCCGGCGCACCGGCCACGACGTCGTCGAGCCGGCGCCAGCACGCCTCGAGCAGCTCGATCTGGCGGCGCCGTTCCGCCGCCGGCATCGGCTCGTCGTCCCAGGGTCCGCGCGCGTCCGGCGCGCCGAACTCCGTGGTGGCCGTCCCGGGCACGGCCCCGACCACGGTGAGCGGGCCGGGCCGGAACGCCGTTCCGACCACGGCGCGATAGCGCTCGGCGTACGCCGCCAGCGCCTCGAGCGCGGCCTCCTCGCCCTTGCCTCGCCGGCACCAGCCGGGCCAGTCCAGCGCCGAGGCGAACGTCCACCGGCGACCGGTCTCCAGGCACACCCGGGCCGCGCCGCGTGCCGCCACTGTCAGACCGGCGGGGCGAACGGGCCCGGCTGGGGACCAGGCTGCGGCGGCGGGGGACCCGGGTCCGCCGGCGGCCGGCCGAGCGCCGGACCGGTCCCGACCGGCGGCGCGGACGGCGCCCACGGCGACGGGGTCCCGACCGGCGCCTCGGACCCCCAGGGCGCCGGTACGCCGGCCGGCGGCGCGCCGACCCACCCGGACGACTGCCCGCCGGGGGCCGGTCGGCCCGCGCGCAGCCGTTCCTCGTCCCGCCGCCGACGCTCGGCGAGCACGGCCGAGAGGTACGCCCAGCCCGGCGTACCCGGCGGGGGCGGCGGGGTGACGACGGCGGCGACCGCGTCGCACAGGCGCCGGCCGAGCTCCTCGCGGGCCGCCGGCCGGAGCCCGGACGCGCGGCCCAGGAACTCCCGCACGGCGAGTGCGAGGTCGCTCGGGAGCGCGCTCAGGTCGAGCGTGGTCGCCCAGCCCGCGAGCTGTGGCGGCATCCGGATCGTCGTCGGCGTCCGCGCGGGGATGCGCTCCTGGAGCACGATCGTGCCGGCCACGATGTCACCGAGCCGCTTGCCCCGCTCGCTGGCCAGCGAGGTGATGACGCCGACGAAGAAGAACACGCCGAACGGCGGCCGCTCAACGAACAGGCCGATCAGGCCGCGCAGCAGCGCGTGCCGGAAGCGGATCGGGCCGCCGTCGTCGCGGACGACCCGCAGCCCCATCGCCGCCTTGCCGGGTGTGCGCCCCCGCCAGAGCGTCTCGAAGGCGACCGGGTACCCGAGGAAGATTCCGACCACGGCGAGGATGAGCAGCGTCACCGCGATCGCCGGGTCGACCGCGACGTCGGAGCGGGTGAACACCACGGTGACGGCCAGCATGGCGGCCAGCTGGATCAGCGAGTCGAGCATGGCGGCCGGGATCCGCGAGGCGAGCCGGGCGACCCGCAGGTCGAGCGCGACCGCCTCGCCGGTGACCAGCTGCTGACTCACGAGTCGCTCCTCGTCCGGGTCGCCGTACCATCGCCGGCGTGGACATCGATGCCTTCGTCGCGGCGCACAGCCCGGCCTGGCGTCGGCTGGAGCACCTGGTCGGCCGGGCGCGCCGGCCCAAGAACCTGTCGGGGCCCGAGCTCGACGAGCTGGTCGACCTCTACCAGCGTACGGCGACCCACCTGTCCGTCGTGCGCACGTCCTCGCCCGACCCCCAGCTCGTCGGCCGGCTGTCCACGCTGGTGGCGCGCGCGCGCAGCGCGGTCGCCGGCTCGCACCGCGCGGCGTGGCGCGACGTGGCGCGGTTCGTCGCCGTCGTCTTCCCGGCCGCGGTCTACCGGATGCGGTGGTGGGTCGTCGCGACCGCCGCGGCGTTTCTGCTCGTGGCGTTCGGGGTCGGCGCGTGGGTGGCCGCCACGCCGGAGGTCCAGGCGGCGGTCGGCACGCCCGAGGAGATCCGGGCGCTGGTCGAGCAGGACTTCGCGGACTACTACTCGAGCGAGCCGGCCGCGTCGTTCGCCAGCAAGGTCTTCGTCAACAACGTCCTGGTCGCCGCGCGTGCCTTCGCCGTCGGCATCCTGCTGTGCCTGCCGACGGTGCAGGTCCTCTTCGTCAACGCGGCGAGCGTCGGCGTCGTCGGCGGCGTCATGGTCGCCAACGGTCGGGGCGACGTGTTCTTCGGGCTCATCACGCCGCACGGCCTGCTCGAGCTCACCGCGATCTTCGTCGCCGGCGCGGCCGGGATGCGGCTCGGCTGGCGGGTCGTCGACCCGGGCCCGCGCCGCCGGGCCGAGGCGCTGGCCGCGGAGGGTCGCGCGGCGGCGGCGGTCGTCATCGGGCTGGTCGCCGTCTTCGCGGTCGCCGGCATCATCGAGGCTTTCGTGACGCCCTCCGGGCTGCCGACCTGGGCCCGGATCGGCATCGGCGTCGCGGTGGAGGCCGCGTTCGTCGCCTGGATCGTGGTGCTCGGCCGACGCGCCACCGCCGCCGGCGAGACCGGCGACCTCATCGGCCGCGACGTCGGGGACGTCCTGCCGAGCGTCTGAGCGGCTTGTGACATCCCGACACGTGCTTGTGGAAGTCACCGGAAATCCGGGCGAAATTACGCCGAAGCAGGGTATGCGGCCGGCTTCACCCGGATCACGGAGAACGACGTCGACATCGCGGACCTGCACGCTTTCATCGTGATACTGCCCGTTGGTGGTGGTCCGCCCGCGGATGGGGGACGATGAGGGCATGAACCACCCGGGGCGGCTGCTCGCCCGCCGCCTCGCGCTCCTGACCGGCGTGAGCGCGCTGATCGGCCTGCTGCTCGCCGGCGCCGCGTTCCCGCTGGTCGGCTCGGTGGGCGTCGCGGTCGGCTCCGGCGCGAGGTCGTTCAGCGAGCTGCCGCGCGTGCTGCTCGAGCCGCCGTTGCCGCAGAGGTCGCGGATCCTCGCCGCGGACGGGTCGGTGCTCGCGGCCGTCTACTTCAACGAGGACCGCGTCACGGTCCCGATCGAGCGCATCCCGACGCACCTGCTTGACGCGATCGTCGCGATCGAGGACGCGCGGTTCCGCGAGCACAGCGGCGTCGACCTACGCGGCCTCACCCGGGCGCTGGTGCGCAACCAGGCGGCCGGCGAGATCGAGCAGGGCGGCTCGACGATCACCCAGCAGTACGTGAAGAACGTCCTGCTCACCTCCGCCGACAGCCCGGAGGCGCGTCGGCGCGCGACCGAGCGCTCGGTGGCCCGGAAGGTCCAAGAGGCGCGCTACGCACTCGCGCTCGAGGAGCGCTACACCAAGGACGAGATCCTCGAGCGCTACTTGAACATCGCCTACTTCGGGCAAGGCGTGTACGGCGTGGGCACCGCCGCGCAGCGCTACTTCAGCAAGCCGGTCGACAAGGTCACCGCCATCGAGGGTGCGCTGCTCGCCGGGCTGGTGCAGGCGCCTGAGCGCTACGACCCGATCTCCTCTCCCGACGCCGCTCGGGCCCGCCGCAACGTGGTGCTGAGCAGCATGGAGCGGGTCGGCGTACTGGCGACCGTCGACGCCGAGTGGGCGCGGCGACAGCCGCTCGGACTGCGCCCGTCCACCGTGTCCGGCATCGAGGACAGTCCGATCGCGGGTCCGTTCCTCGACCTGGTCCGCACGATGGTCCTCGAGGGCAGCGACCCGTCGATCCGGGAGATCTTCGGAAGGACCGGCGCAGAGCGGGAGCGGGCGCTCTTCCAGGGCGGGCTGACCGTGCGGACGACGCTCGACCCGGCGCTGCAGCGCGTCGCGCTGGCGACCCTGCGGGAGACGCTCGGCGAGCCCGACGATCCGGCGTCCGCGATCGTCGTGGTCGAGCCGGGGACCGGCCACATCAAGGCGATGGCCTCGCTGAGCCACGAGAAGCTGACGCAGAAGGTCAACCTCCCGATCGGGGGCACCAGCGGCTTCCAGGCCGGCTCGACGTTCAAGGTCTTCGTCCTCGCGGCGGCGATCGAGCAGGGCTACTCGCTGAGTTCGACCCTCTACGCGCCGGCCCGCTACGAGTCCGCCCTATACAAGAACGTCGTCGACGGCCGGACGATCCCATACGAGATCGGCAACGCCGGCGACAGCGAGGAAGGGACGTTCACCATCTCGCAGGCCACGGCGCACTCGGTCAACACCTTCTACCTGCAGCTGCAGGAGAAGACCGGCTACGTCCGGCCGGCCGAGATCGCCGAGGCCCTCGGCGTACGCCGCTTCCCGCTGAAGGTGCTCCCGTCGTTCACCCTCGGCGCGACGGAGGTCAGCCCGCTCGACATGGCCAGCGCCTACGCGACGCTGGCGGCGCACGGCGTCGCCTGCAGCCCGATGGCGATCACCGCGGTGCAGTCCGCCGAGGGCAAGTCGATCGGTCGGCTCGCCCCGCGGTGCGAGCGGGCGATCGACGCCGACGTCGCCGACACCGTGACGTCGGTCCTGCGCGGCGTCGTCGAGAACGGGACCGGCACCGGTGCGTCGTTCGGCCGGCCGGCGGCCGGCAAGACCGGCACCACGAACGGCCCGAGCGCCGCCTGGTTCGTCGGCTACACGCCGCAGCTCGCCGCGGCTGCGTGGGTCGGCCACCCGACCAACCCGATCAAGCGACCACTGCGGAACGTGCACGGCGTACGGATCGTGTACGGCGGCGGGTTCCCGGCCACTATCTGGCGCAAGGTCATGTCCGCGGCACATGAGTCGCTGCCGTACGAGACGTTCGACCTGACCTCGCCGCCGCCGCTCACCAAGCTGCTCGAAAACCGGCTCAGGCCGTCCCTGACACCCGACCCGCTCGCATCCCTCGAGCCGATCCCGCTCACCGCGTTCCCGACGCCGTACGCCTCGAGCGCCGGTCCGGCCAACGGCAACGGCAACGGGTGCGCGAAGAAGAAGTGCCAACAGTCGCCGCAGCCGGCGCCGAGTCCCACCCCGACCCCCAACCCGCCCCCCAACCCGCCCCCGGAGCCGACGCCGTCACCGACCCCGGCTTCTCCCGCCGCCACCGCGGCCCCCACCCCCACCCCGTCCCCCTGACCGGTGGCGCCGGTGCTGCGCTACAAGCGGCCGGCGGCCTTGAGCGCCAGGTAGGTGTCGGCCACCGCCGGCGGGAACGTCGCCGGTGGAGCGTCCACGACCTCGACGCCGCGCCGACGGAGCAGCGCGGTGAGCCGGTCGCGTTCGGCCAGGGCCCGCTCGGCGGCGGCGGCCCCGTAGACCGCCGAGACGGAGCCGCGGCCCAGGCGCATCGCGTGCACCGCGGGGTCGGTCACGGCGGCGACGATCACCGTGTGCCGGGTGGTGAGCGATCCCAGCGCCGGGAGCAGCCCCTCCTCGACGACGGCGCTGTTGAGGTCGGTGAACAGCACGACGAGCGCGCGCCGGCGGGCCCGCCGGAGCACCGCTCCGACCATCGCGTGGTGGTCGGCCTCGACCAGTGCGGCCTCGAGCGGGGCCATCGCGTTCACCAGGGTCGGCAGGACGTCGGACCGCGAGCCGGCCGACACCGCCGCGCGCAGCACCTGGTCGTGCGCGATCAGGTCGACCTGGTCGCCGGCCCGCGACGCGAGCGCGCCGAGCAGCAGCGCCGCGTCGAGCGCGTGGTCGAGGCGTGGCGTGTCACCGACGCGGCCGGCCGAGGTGCGACCGGTGTCGAGCACCAGGACGACGCGGCGGTCACGCTCCGGCCGCCAGGTGCGTACGACGACGGTCTCGCGCCGCGCCGTGGCCCGCCAGTCGATTGACCGGACGTCGTCGCCGTCGACGTACTCGCGCAGGGAGTCGAACTCGGTGCCCTGGCCGCGGCCGCGGACGAGGACCGTGCCGTCGAGCTGGCGGAGGCGCTCGAGCCGTTCCGGCAGGAAACGGCGTGAGGTGAACGGCGGCAGGACGCGCACCGCCCACGGCGACTCGTGCCGCCCCTGTCGCCCGCCGAGGCCGAGCGGGCCGACCGATCGCACGGTGACGCGCGTCGCGCGGCGGTCGCCGCGGCGGGTGGGCACCAGGGTCGACGCGACCCGGCGTCGCTCGCCCGGGGGCAGGGTCACGTGGTGGACGCGAGGCGACGCGCCGGCCGACGGCGGCCATGCGTCGCGGATCGACGCACGGACGATCCTCGACCCGGAGTTGACGACCGACAGCCGCACCGTCGCCGGCTCGCCGAGGCGCACCGACGAGGCGCCGTCTCGTGAGATCCGCAGGCTGCGCACGGAGCCGGCGAGGGCGATGTCGAGGAGGACGAGCAGCGCGATGACGGCGTTGACCCCGACGATGCTCGCCGTCCGTCCGGGCAGGGCGAGAACCACGGCTGCCCCGAGCGCGGCCAGGAGGCCGGCGCGTCCGGTGATGGCCATCGTGGCGCGCTAGCGGGGGACCGGCACCGACGCGAGGACGGTGTCGAGCACCCCGTCGGCGGTGACACCCTCCAGCTCGGCCTCGGGCCGGACCGCCACCCGGTGGCGCAGCGTCGGCCGGGCCAGCGCCTTGACGTCGTCCGGTGTTGCGAACTCGCGACCGGACAGCCAGGCCCACGCTTTGGCGGTCCGCAGCAGTGCGGTAGCCCCCCGGGGGGACACGCCGAGCGACAGCGACGGCGACGTCCGGGTCGCGCGCGCGATGTCGACGATGTAGCCCATGACCTCGGGCGTCATCGTGATCTCCGCGGCGGCCAGCGCGCCGGCCTCGAGGTCGGCCGCCGACGCGACCGGCCGGACGCCGGCCGCCGCGAGGTCGAGGGGGTCGAACCCGGCGTGGTGGCGGTCGAGTACGGCGACCTCGTCGTCGCGTCCCGGCAGCGGCATCGTCAGCTTGAGCAGGAAGCGGTCGAGCTGCGCCTCCGGCAGCGGGTAGGTCCCCTCGTACTCCACGGGGTTCTGCGTGGCGGCCACGATGAACGGCGTCGGGAGCGCGCGCGGCAGCCCGTCGACGGTGACCTGGCGCTCCTCCATCGCCTCGAGCAGTGACGCCTGCGTCTTCGGCGGGGTGCGGTTGATCTCGTCGGCTAGCAGGAGGTTGGTGAAGACCGGACCCTCTCGGAACGAGAACGCCGAGGTGCGCGCGTCGTACACGAGCGAGCCCGTGACGTCGCCCGGCATCAGGTCCGGCGTGAACTGCACCCGCTTGGTGTCGAGGTCCAGGGCCGTCGCGACCGCGCGGACGAGCAGGGTCTTGGCGACCCCGGGCACACCCTCGAGCAGCACGTGGCCCCGGCAGAGCAGCGCGACGACGAGACCGGTGACCGCGCCGTCCTGGCCGACCACCGCCTTCGCCACCTCGGCGCGCAGCGCGACCAGTGCCTCACGGGGACCGTCGTGGCGGGCGGCGCGAGCGCCCCGCCGGCCGGCGGGCCGCGGTGGCGTGGTGGCGGCGGCGGGGACCGCGCGACGTCTGGTCGGCCGTTCGGCCGGCGACTCGCTCACAGGCTGCGCACCTCGCTGTCCAGGGAGTCCAGGTCGTCGGCGAGCCGCACCAGAGCGGCGTCGTCGGCGGGGGTCCGACCGTACAAGAGCTCGTCCAACGCTGCGGCGTCACGAGCGGTTCGCTCGGCGACCGCCGTGCACAGGCTCCGCCGATCCGGTACGGCGCCGAGCCCGAGCGCCCGCGTCAGCCGGCGGCGGACCGCGCCACGCAGCGCCTCGGCCGCCGGGTCGCGGGCCTGGGCCGACTGATAGAGGCCGGCCCGGCCCTCGACCGTCTCCGTCGCCCGCACCACGACCGGCAGCGGCTCGACGACGACCGGGCCGAGGCGCCGGGCGCGCCACACGCCGAGCCACGCCGCGGCGACGCCGAGCTGCACTGCGGCGAGCACGACGGGGTCGGGGAGCAGGTCGAGCACCGAGCGGTCGCGACCCAGCGCGGCCAGCTCGTGGTTGCGCGGGTAGACCCACTCGACGCGCGGCTGGCCTGACAGCAAGCCGAGCGCGAGAGCCGCGTTGCCCTGCTCGTCCACCTCGTCGTTGGTCATCGCGTCCGGCGAGCCGACCACCCGCAGCTCGCCGCCGCGATGCGGTACGACGAGCACGCTCGCCGCACCGCCGACGAGGTAGCAGCCGGTGCCGCCGGGCGACGTGTAGAGCTCGCCGCCGCTCGTCGCTCGTCCGGCCACGACCGCGAAGCGCGCCGTGCATCGCGGTGAGCGGGTGTCGACGTCGGCGTCGCCGACCAGTCGCACGTCCGGCCCGCCGGGCTCGCGTCGCAGCGCGTCGAGCAGCTGCACTCCGGGTGCGACGAGGACGACGTCGTGGCCCGGGCCTGGGATGAGCGACGCGATGTCGGTGTCGGGGGGGAGGAAACCCGAGATCGGGACGAACGTCGTCGTCCCAGCCGCCGCGCGGGACGACGGCACGACGACCCTGGTGACGTCGACGCCGCGATCCCTGAGCAGCACGGCGAGCGCCTTGCCGCCGAGCTGTCGCGCTGCCTCGGGGTCGAGGACCCCGCCGCGGATGCCGCCCTGCAGCAGGGCGAGCACCGTCGCGACGATGACCAGCGGGGTGACGACGAGCAACGGCAGCCGGACGGCGTCCCACACCTCGCGAGGCGTCCGGCTTACGACCGCCGACGACGGGTCGGCGGAGACCGCGCCGGCGTCGTCCGCGGTGCGCACGTCGGTCGTGGTCATGGCACGGACGCGACGGCGAGCCGGGCATCCCGGACGGCGTCGTCCGAGCGCTTGAGCAGGTCGTGGTCGGCGGCCGTCGCCGCGCGCCGGCCGTACCAGACCGCGTCGAACACCCCCGCGGCGTCGTGCGCCGGTGCGGACACGGCCGGTACGGCGTCGGCCGCCTCGCGGGCGATCTCGCCGGCGGTGCGCCCCGGACGCGCATCGAGAACGCCGCGCTGCTCGAGCTCGCGCACGATCGCGCGGAAGCGTGCGCGGACGGCGTCCTTCCACTCGCCGGCCGCGGCCAGCCGGTCGGCCTCCGCGCGGTAGTCGGCGGCCGTCATCGACCGCGCCGACCGGCGGCGGTCGGCGAGCCGGTCGCGGGCGGCCAGCGGGCCCAGCCCGAGACGCGTCGCCACCACGAGCAGGGTGAGGAGGACGAGCAGCAGCACGAGACCGCCCAGTCCGCCGGGGACCACGTCGACCGTCTCACCGAGCAGCTCCCCGAGCGACTCCAGCACGCGGTTCACGATCCGGTCGAGCAGCGACGGCTCGGCGACGTGGTACTCCCGCTTGAGGAGCTCGCGCTGGGCCGCCTCCCGCGCACCCTCCCGGGTCAGCGGCTCGGCGACCTGCGCCAGCCACGGGTGGGCCGTGGGTACGTGCGCCACGTCAGGCCGGCGGCGGGCCGGCGGTCGCGGCGGCCGCAGCGAGCGCCACGTCGAGCCCCTCGGCGCGCATCCGGCGGTCGACGTACAGCAGCGCGCTCACCGCGGCGGAGAACGGTGCGACGAACGTCCCGCTGATGATGTTGCCGAGGGTGTTCACGGCGAGGTCCGTCGTCGAGAGGTCTGCGGTCGTGTCCTGGGTTCCGACGATGAACTGGTCGAACCCGCCGCCGATCAGGACGAAGGGCGTCGAGATGGCCGCGCCGACGAACGTCTTGATCAGCCAGGCCAGGGCGACCACGCCGAGGCACCGCCAGAACTGTCCCTTCACGAGCGCTGCCGACCGGCGGATGGCGTTCCAGACGGTCTGCCGCTCGAGCATCAGAGCGGGCGTCGCGAGCGACAGCACAGGCCAGGCGTAGAAGAACGGGAGGACGAGGAGCACGAAAGCGATGCCGGTGAGGACCGCGACCAGGAGGGACGTGCCGATCAGCGCCCAGAACCGGGCGCGCACGGCGTTCACTGCGTCCTGCAACGCGATCGGCCGGCCGAGCACGGCCTGGCCGATCACGACCGTGAGCGCCCCGGACAGGATCCCCGAGGACACCAGCCCGAACATCAGGCCGAACACCAGCCCGGCCGAGCCCGTCCCCGTGAACCCGTCGGCGGTGCTGAACGACGCGGCGAACGGACGCAGGGCGAAGAACTGGACCACCTGCACGACGGTGACCACGGCCGCGGACATCCCGAGCGTCGCCGCGGGGTAGCGCCGTACGGTCGTGATCGCGCCGTCGAGGATCTCGCCGATGCCGAGCGGCCGCAGCGGGATCACCCCGGGCCGGGCCGCTGCGGGTGCTCCGGACCACGCCGTGCCCGGCTGCCACCCCGGCGCGGGACCCCAGCCGGGCTGCTGCCCGGACGGCGCCGGGGGCTGGCCCCATGCCGGCGGGGGCTGGCCCCATGCCGGCGGGGACTGGCCCCACGCCGGCGGGGACTGGCCCCACGCCGGCGGGGACTGGCCCCATGCCGGTGGGGCCGGTGGGGCGCTGCCGGGAGCTGGCGCCGGCTCGTCGCCGGGCGACACCCAGCCGGGAACGTCCGCCATGCCCACCTCAGTCTTCGTCGACGTCGTACACAAGGGTCGGTGTCGATCGTGTCACGCTTCGCGGGTCGGCCGACGTCGCCGTGCGCGACCGCGCGTGCGACGCGCAGAATGGGACGGCCGCCCGACGTGGCGCGAGGACGAGAGGTGGTCGGAGTGAGGGGTCGAGTCCTGGTCGTCGACGACGACCCGGCGCTGGCGGAGATGCTCGGCATCGTGCTGCGCAGCGAGGGTTTCGAGCCGTACTTCGTGGCCGACGGCGAGCGGGCGATGGCCGCGTTCCGGCAGACCAAGCCCGACGTGGTCCTGCTCGACATCATGCTGCCCGGGAAGGACGGCCTCGAGGTGTGCCGCGCGATCCGGGCCGAGTCGGGCGTCCCGATCGTGATGCTCACGGCACGAACGGACACGATCGACGTGGTGCTCGGCCTGGAGTCGGGTGCCGACGACTACGTCGTGAAGCCGTTCAAGCCCAAGGAGCTGATCGCCCGGGTGCGCGCCCGACTTCGCCGCAACGAGGAGGTCGGCCCCGAGACGCTGAACATCGGCGACGTCGAGATCGACGTCGCCGGGCACCGGGTCACTCGCGGGGACCAGCAGATCGCGCTGACACCGCTGGAGTTCGACCTGCTCGTCGCCTTGGCCCGCAAGCCGCGGCAGGTGTTCACCCGTGAGGTGCTCCTCGAGCAGGTCTGGGGCTACCGCCACGCCGCCGACACCCGGCTGGTCAACGTCCACGTCCAGCGGCTCCGGGCGAAGGTCGAACGCGACCCCGAGCAGCCCGAGGTCGTCCTGACGGTGCGCGGCGTCGGCTACAAGGCCGGGCCGCCCTGACGCCGTTGCGCCGTCTGCACGGCGGGCTGATCGGACGGTGGCGCCGCTCGCTGCAGCTGCGCGTCGTCACCTCGACCCTGCTCATCTCGCTGAGCGTCGTCACGCTGCTCGGGCTGTTCCTGCTCGGCCGCGTGACGCAGGGCATCCTCGCCACCCAGCGACGGTCGGCGCTCGCCGAGGCCGAGGGCGGGCTGCGGCTCGCGCAGGCGACGCTGCTCGACCTGCCGTCGACGAGCAGCGCGGACACGGTCGACGAGGAGATCGCCCGGCTCACCGACCTGCTCGCCAGCCAGGGTGGTGAGGTCGGGACCTTCGACGTTCTGGTGCTCTCCTCGACCGACGCGCGCGCCTTCATCTCGCCGGTCGAGGACTCCAGCCGGTCCATCGACGAGGTGCCGGTGGGACTGCGCCCGGTCGTCGCCCGACGGTCGCAGCTCGCGTACGCCTACACCGAGGTGGTTCGTCGCGGGAGCCGGCAGCCGGCGCTGGTCGTCGGCGCCCCGCTCAGCGGCAACCTCGTCACCGGTCGGTACGAGCTCTACTACGTCTTCCCGCTCGGCACCGAGGCCGCGACGCTGTCGCTCGTTCGTCGCACGATGCTGGGCGGTGGCGTCGGCCTGGCGATGCTGGTCGCCGCGGTCTCCGGCCTCGTCGCGCGGCAGGTGGTGAGGCCGGTCAGGGTCGCCGCCCGGACCGCGGAGCGCTTCGCCGCCGGACGCCTCGAGACCCGCATGGCGGTGCACGGGGAGGACGAGATCTCCCGGCTCGGCGAGGCGTTCAACGAGATGGCCGCCGCCCTGCAGCAGAAGATCGGCGAGCTGCAGGACCTGTCCCGCCTGCAGCACCGGTTCGTGTCCGACGTCTCGCACGAGCTGCGTACGCCGCTGACGACCGTCCGGATGGCGGCGGACCTGATGCACGCCGCGCGCGCGGACTTCCCCCCCGAGGTGGCGCGCGCCGCGGAGCTGCTGGCCAACGAGCTCGACCGGTTCGAGGCCCTGCTGGCCGATCTGCTCGAGATCAGCAAGCTCGACGCGGGCGCCGTCGCGCTCGACGCCGAGCCGATCGACCTCGTGGCGCTCGCCCAGCGCGTCGTGCGAGGGCTCGCCCCGCTCGCGGCGCGGAGCGGCAGCGACCTCGTCGTACGCGTGCCGCAGGGGGACGCCGCCATCGCGGAGTGCGACGGGCGGCGGATCGAGCGGATCGTGCGCAACCTTGTCGCGAACGCGATTGAGCACGGCGAGAGCCGGCCGATCGAGGTCACCGTCGCGGGTGACCCCGACGCGGTCGCCGTCGTCGTGCGCGACCACGGCGTCGGCCTGCGACCGGGGGACGCGAGCCGGGTGTTCAGCCGGTTCTGGCGCGGGGACCCCTCGCGGGCGAGGCACACCGGCGGCACCGGGCTCGGCCTGTCCATCGCGATCGAGGACGCGCGGCTGCACGGCGGGTGGCTGCAGGCCTGGGGCGAGCCCGGGCAGGGCTCGGTGTTCCGGCTCACGCTTCCCCGCCGAGTGGGCACCGAGCTGGCCCGCTCGCCGCTCCCGCTCCAGCCGTCGGCGGTGCCCAGTGCGTAGCCGGGCGCGGATGCTCGCTGCCGCACTCGCCCTCGCGACGCTCGTCGGCTGCACCGGGATCCCGGACGACGGCGACGTGCGCTCCGTCCGCGCCGTAGACGCCCCGGAGGACCGCACCGAGCTCGACCGGGGGCCGCGCAACGGGCCGGTCTTCCGGCGCTTCCCCCCGCCGCCGCGCCAGGCCAGCCCGGAGCAGGTCGTCCGCGGGTTCTTCGACGCCCACGCCGACCTCGAGCCGGACCTGCAGGTCGCCCGCCAGTACCTCGCGCCGGGCACCGCGTGGGACGCCCGGGCGCGGGTCACCGTGTTCGCCGGAGAGCGGACGTTCTCGCTTGCGCCGGTTGACGAGGAGACGCAGGTCGCGACGCTCGTGGTGACTCCGACGGCGACGATCTCCGGAGCCGGTGAGCTCTCGGTCGTGGCGCCACGGCAGGCCGCCCAGCGCTTCCGGCTGCGGCTCGTCGACGGCGAGTGGCGGCTGGCCGACGTGCCACCTGGGCTGCTGCTCAGCGAGAGCGGGCTGGCCGGCGCGTTCCGGCGGATCGTGCGCTACTTCCCGAGCGCGGACCGCCGCCGGCTCGTGCCCGACGTCGTGTTCCGGCCGCGGGCGGCTGCGTCGGCCGTGACCGCCGCGGCGGCCGCCGTGGTCGAGGGCCCCAGCCCGTGGCTGGCGCCCGCGGTGCGCACCGCCGTACCGGACGGCACCTCGGTCGTCGGTGCGGTCCCGGTCATCGACGGCACCGCGACGGTCGACCTGTCCGGTCAGGCGCTGACGGTGTCGTCGGACGCCCGCAGCGCTCTCGTGGCGCAGATCGTGTGGACGCTCACCGAGCCCGGTCTCGGCGTGAGCGCGGTGCGCCTGCTGGTCGCCGGGCGGCGGATGGTGCTGCCGGACGGGCGCACCGGCCAGGTGCAGAGCCGTGGCGACTGGGCCGGCTTCAACCCCGACCCGGGCAGTGACAGCGCCCGCCTCTACTTCCTGCAGGGCGGCCGGCTGCACTCGCTAGAGGACGGCCAGACGACCGTGGTCCGGCCCGAACCACGCGACCTTCGCGACATCGCGGTGAGCCGGTCGGCCGCCCTCGTCGCCGCCGTGCGCCGCGACGCCCGGGGCGGGGAGTCGCTGCTCGTGGGCGCGCTCAGCGGATCGCTGCCCGCCCTGCTGTCCGGGGACCGCGTGCTCTCCCCGAGCTGGGACTCCGACGGCGACCGCGTGTGGGTGCTCCGCGTCGAGGGCGGCCGCCGGACCCTCGTCACCGTCGCGGCGGCACAGACCGCGTCGGCGACGCAGGACGTACCGGTAGCCCTCCCGTTCGCCGGCGGCGTGGTTGAGGCCGTACGCCTCTCGCCGGAGGGCGCGCGCGCCGCGGTGCAGGTCCGGCGGGGCGCGCAGCGCCAGGCATGGGTCGGCCGGGTCGAGCGTCGTCCCGAGGGGCCCGCGCTCACCGCGATGCGACCGCTCCTGCCCACCGTTCTCGACGTGTCCAGCCTGGTGTGGGAGACCGCGACCACCCTGCTCGTCGCGGGCGGCACCGGGATCTCACGGGTGGAGTTCGACGGCTTCGACCGGGTCGTCGTGCCCTCGGACGGGTTGCCCGCCCGTCGCGTGCAGCGGGTCAGCGGCGGTCCGGCGGCGGACGTCGTCGCCGAGATCGACGGCCGGCTGTGGCGCCGTGCCGCCGGCTGGCGGGCCATCGGCCCGGGTACCGCAGCGACGTACGCCGGGTAGCCCTGCACAGATCGGCCGGCGGCTGGTCCGCCGCGGCGCGCCGGACCCGACGATCGACCGATGCTGTGCGCCCTCCTCGACCTGATCTGCCCGCGCCGGTGCGCCGGCTGCGCGGCCCCGGGCCGGTCGGTGTGCCCGGCCTGCAGACGCGCGGTCTGCGGACCGCCGGCGCGGCGCCGTCGTCCGACGCCTTGCCCGCCTGGCCTGCCAGTCGTCTGCGCGGTGGCCGACCACGAGGGGGTCGTCCGCGAGCTGCTGACCGCCCACAAGGACCGCGGTCGACGCGACGTCACGGCCGTCCTCGGCGCGGCGCTGGCCCGCGCGGTAGAGCCGCTGGCGGCCGGCCGCGCGGTGGTGCTCGTGCCGGTGCCGTCGTCGCCGGCGGCCGGCCGGCGGCGCGGCTACGACCACGCCGTCGACCTCGCCCGGGCCGCCGCCCGGGGCCTGCCGGGCGGCTCGGTCGCGGTGCCCGCGCTGGCGCGGGTGCGCCGTACGGTCGACCAGGCGGGTCTCGGCGCTGCCGCCCGGGCGGCGAACCTGGCCGGCGCGGTCGCGTTGCGCCCGTCGGTCGGGACCGTGCTCTCCGGTCGCCGGGTCGTCATCGTGGACGACCTCATGACGACCGGGTCGAGCATCGCCGAGGCCACCCGAGCGCTGCGCGCCGCCGGCGTGGCGCCGATCGGTGCCGCGGTGATCGCCTGCCGGGTCAAACGCCTCACGCGCTCCGCCGTGGAGGGATAGCGTTGCGTCCCGGACGTCCGTCCGGGTCCGTGGTTGCGCCGATCCGTCAGGGGAGGCAAGCCGATGCCAGCCGCAGGCGAAACGGCCCACGTAAGGCGACTCTTCGTCGTTCGATCATGGTGCGGCTTAGAAGTAAGCCCTGCCCCGCCGACGGTCCCGATGGCCGTCGTACCGGGAGAAGGCCAGTAGTGGCGCGTGCGCCGCGACCGCCTCAGCAGGCGGATGTGGGGTCAAAGACCAGGTCGGCCGGGCGGACGTCCCTAGCCGACGACGAGTGACAACGTGTCTGCGCGGTGGCGCGGACGGCGAGGAGTGCGCATGGACATCGTGGTCAAGGGCCGCCATGCCGATGTCAGCAGGAGCTTCAAGGACCACGCGACAGAGAAGCTGCTGAAGGTGGAGCGGCTCGACCACAGGATCATCCGACTCGAGGTCGAGGTCTCCGAGGAGCGCAACCCGCGGCAGTCCGGGATGCGCGAGCGCGTCGAGGTCACCTGCCTGAGCAAGGGGCCGATCGTGCGCGCGGAGGCGGCGGCCGCCGACCCGTTCGCCGCTCTCGACCTGGTCATCGACAAGCTCGAGGCACGGCTGCGCAAGGCGGCCGACAAGCGACGCGTGCACCACGGGCTGCGGGCACCCGAATCGCTACACTCCTCGATGGCGGCGATCGGCACCGCGGCGACCCAGCCGGCCGGTGACGATGTCGCCGAGGTGGATGACGAGCCGACCGGTGTCGTGGTGCGGGAGAAGAAGGTCGAGACGGGTCCGATGACCCTCGAGGACGCGCTCTTCCAGATGGAGCTCGTCGGTCACGACTTCTTCCTCTTCCCGGACGCGGACACCGGGCTGCCCAGCGTCGTCTACCGGCGGCAGGGCTACGACTACGGCGTGATCAGGCTGGGCGTGCACGAGACGGGCGACGGGTATGCCGCGAAAGCCGCGACGAAGGAGCACTAGGTGACGCAGGACACCGGCAACGACGGAGACGCCGCGCCCGCGGGCAGCGGCGACCCGATCCGGGTCCTCGTGGTCGACGACCACGCGCTGTTCCGCCGCGGGCTGCAGATGGTCCTCGAGCAGGAGGACGACATCGAGGTCGTTGGCGAGGCCGGCGACGGGGCCGAGGCGGTGGAGAAGTCCGCGGACACGATGCCCGACATCGTGCTGATGGACGTCCGGATGCCCAAGCGGGGCGGCATCGACGCGTGCACCGCCATCAAGGACGCCGTGCCCTCGGCCAAGATCATCATGCTGACGATCAGCGACGAGGAGGCCGACCTCTACGACGCGATCAAGGCCGGCGCCTCCGGCTACCTGCTCAAGGAGATCTCCATCGAGGAAGTCGCCGCCGCGATCCGCGCCGTGCACGAGGGCCAGTCGCTGATCTCCCCGTCGATGGCGTCGAAGCTGCTCAACGAGTTCGCGACGATGATCAAGAAGACCGACGAGCGCCAGCAGCTGCCGACGCCGCGGCTCACCGCCCGCGAGATGGAGGTCCTGCGCCTCGTCGCCAAGGGTCTCAACAACCGCGACATCGCCAAGCAGCTGTTCATCAGCGAGAACACAGTCAAGAACCACATCCGCAACATCCTGGAGAAGCTGCAGCTGCACTCGCGCATGGAGGCGGTCGTCTACGCCGTCCGCGAGAAGCTGCTCGAGATCACCTGACGCCGACACGGCAATCTCGCGATGGCTACGGAGTCGCCTGTCGCGCTCTCAGGCGGCGGGGTCCTCGGCGGTTTCGGAGTCCTCTGAGTAGGGGACCGGGTGGTTGCGGCCCAGCTCGGTGAACCGTTCGTTGAGAGCGTGCGCGATGCGATCGTGGTCGGGATCGGTGGCGACCATCGCTCCGTGGCAGACGGCCTCGAGCTCCAGGGCAGACGTCATCCCACCAAGAGCGAAATACCGGACCCACAGATCGTGCTGGGACAGGCCCGCGTCCTGGCGGGCGAGGTCCAGGGAGTTGTGCGGCGGCGTGCTCATGCCGTGCCCTCTGCGGGGACGCCGTGGGTGGGCGCCCCCACCGTGAGGTCTGGCGCTGCGGCGTTGGTCATCTCTTCGCAGATCCCGAGCAGGGGTCTGCTGGTGCGGCGACTGATGTCGATCAGGAAGCGGTAGGCGGCGTCCGGGCGCATCTGCCGGCGGGCCATGAGGAGGCCCTGCGCCAGGGCGATGGTCTCGCGGGCGTGCAACGCGGCGGCGATGTCGGTGTCGAGTGTGCTGGCGGTCGTAGTCGGGTCAGTGGCGATCAGGACCTTTGAGGCCTCCAAGGCGAACTGGACTGCCCACTCCTGTTCGTGGGAGGCCAAAGCGTCCGGGGCGCGACCGTAGACGTTCAACGCACCGAGCGGACGATCCGAGTCCATCAACGGGGTCGACATGATGCTCTCGATGCCCCGTGCGCGGGCACGGGGCACGAACTCCGGCCACCGACGCTCGGTCTCCAGGGATCTGGAGTTGAAGAGCTCCCCCCGGGTCGCAGCATCCAGGCAGGGTCCTTGGCCGGTGTCGTACTGGTCGTGGTCCATCTGCAGTACGACGTCGTTGCTGGCAGCGACCGTGCGCAACCGTCCGTCGCGAGGGAGCGTGATGCTGACTCCGCCCGCCCCCTTCATGACCGACTGGGCCATGATGACCACGAGGTGGAGCGCCGCGTCCAGGACTGCGCGGGTCATGGGAACAAGCGCCGCCGCGGCAAGGTCGAGGCTCAACACGCCTTCGGCGGTCGTCGCGGGCTGTACCTTGAGGGCGTCGGCGAGGCCGGTGACCTCGAGGAGCTTTCGCAGCGAGAAGGTCGCGTCGCGTATCGACAGCTCTCCGCCCGCTTCGCGAAGCTCGTTCGCCGTCGCGACGAGCAGCCCGAGCCCGGCGGCATCGCAGAACGACACCAAAGCCATGTCGACGACAACAGCGGTCACGCCGGCAGCCGTCGCCTCCTCCAACAGCGCTTGCAGAAGGGGGGCGCTGGCGATGTCGATCTCCCCGGCCGCCTTCACCAGGGCGAGCCCCTCGCTGAGGCGCACCGACCCGACGAACTCCGGAGCGCGCGTCACGAGGCGACGTCCGTGGGTCTTGCTACAGCCATGCCGCCAGGCCTAACGTCAATAGACGGGCCGTATCCTCACGAGTAGAAGACACTGCCCACAGTACTCGAACTGTCAAGCGAAAGCAGCGACTCCCGTGACCGACGACGGAACCGACACCGCTTCGCGGACGGCGAACGATGACACCGCGGCTGATTCTGGCGAAGACCTCGCGCTGCAGCTGGCCAACATCGCCAGCGTCCTGCTCGGCCCAGGCGGGGGCGCCACCGCCGCGGACACCATCGTGGCCCTCGCGCTGAGCACCATCGACGACTGCGATGAGGCAGGTCTGTGCGGCGACAGCGGCCTCACCCTGCACGCCTCGCCATCGGCAGTGATCGCTCAGCTGGAAGCCCTGCAGGCGCAGACGGGGCAGGGACCTTGCACCGAAGTCCTCGCGGGACTCGACTGCGTCTACGTACCGGACCTGCTCGATGACCAAAGATGGCCGGCGTTCTCGCCCGAAGCAGCTCGCCTCGGATTGCGCAGCGCCGTTGCCTACCGGCTGTCGCTCCAAGGCGAGACCATCGGAGCGCTCCAGCTCTACGCCCAGCTGCCCGGAGCTTTCAACGCCAGCGACCGCGCCCAAGGACTCCTCTTCGCCATCTACGCCGGCCTCGCCCTCGCACACGCCAGAGCGCAGGAAGCCGAGGAGAGCAAGATCGAGAACCTGCGGAGAGCCCTGTCCTCCCGGGAGGTCATCGGACAGGCCCAGGGCATCCTCATGCACCGCGAGAAGATCAGCGCAGATCAAGCCTTCCAGCTGCTCAGACGCTCCTCGCAGCACCTCAACCGCAAGCTCTGGGCCGTTGCGCAAGACGTCGTCGACACCGGCGAGATCGCTCCCGAGACCACCGGGCCGTGACGGACCGCGGCTGATCGTGGCTTCCCTGCGTGATCATGGAGAAGTCCGGTGTCACGGGGACTCCAGACACCGGACTTCTGCAGTTTCGGCGACGTGCGGCGGCGACCGCCTACGATGAGCCGGTTCGGCGGGTGACCGCCGGACCGCCGCGTGCCCGGGCGCGCGTGCGCTCACCCGCGGGGAGACGACGTGTCACTGCTCGACAAGGTTCTGCGCGCCGGCGAGGGGCGGGCGGTCAAGCGCCTGCACGCGATCGCCGACCAGGTCAACGTCATCGAGGACGACTTCGTCAAGATGACCGACGCCGAGCTGCGCGGCGAGACGGACAAGTTCAAGGCGCGCTTGGCCGACGGCGAGTCGCTCGACGACCTGCTGCCGGAGGCGTTCGCCGCCGTGCGCGAGGCGAGCAAGCGCACCCTGCACAAGCGGCACTTCGACGTGCAGCTCATGGGCGGCGCGGCGCTGCACCTCGGCAACATCGCCGAGATGAAGACCGGTGAGGGCAAGACGCTGGTCTCGACGCTGCCGGCGTACCTCAACGCGCTCGAAGGCAAGGGCGTGCACGTCGTCACGGTGAATGACTACCTGGCCCGCCGCGACGCTGAGCAGATGGGCCGCGTGCACCACTTCCTCGGGCTTTCCGTCGGCGTGATCCTCGCCCAGATGCGGCCCGAGCAGCGTCGCCCGGCGTACGCGTGCGACATCACCTACGGCACCAACAACGAGTTCGGCTTCGACTACCTACGCGACAACATGGCGTGGTCGATCGAGGAGTGCGTGCACCGCGGCTACCACTTCGCGGTCGTCGACGAGGTCGACTCGATCCTCATCGACGAGGCCCGTACGCCGCTCATCATCAGCGGCCCGGCGGACCAGGCGACCAAGTGGTACGCCGAGTTCGCCAAGGTCGTGCAGCGCGTCCACCGCGACGCCGACTACGAGGTCGAGGAGGGCAAGCGGACCATCGCGATCGGCGAGACCGGCGTCGCGAAGGTCGAGGACTACCTCGGCATCGACAACCTCTACGAGTCGGTCAACACGCCGCTGGTCGGCTACCTCAACAACGCGCTCAAGGCGAAGGAGCTCTACGCCAAGGACGTCGACTACATCGTCAGCAACGGCGAGGTGCTCATCGTCGACGAGTTCACCGGTCGCGTCCTGCACGGCCGTCGCTACTCCGAGGGGATGCACCAGGCGATCGAGGCGAAGGAGAGCGTCAAGATCAAGGACGAGAACCAGACGCTCGCCACGATCACCCTGCAGAACTACTTCCGCCTCTACTCCAAGCTCTCCGGCATGACCGGTACGGCGAAGACGGAGGAGGCCGAGTTCGACAAGATCTACGCGCTCGGCGTCATCCAGATCCCGAGCAACCGCCCGATGGTCCGCGACGACCAGCGCGACGTGGTCTACAAGAGCGAGGAGGCGAAGTTCGAGGCCTGCGTCACCGACATCGCCGAGCGCCACGAGAAGGGCCAGCCGGTCCTCGTCGGCACCGTCAGCGTCGAGAAGAGCGAGCGGCTGTCGGGGATGCTGCTGCGCCGCGGCGTGCCGCACGAGGTCCTCAACGCGAAGTACCACGAGAAGGAAGCCGAGATCGTCGCCCAGGCCGGGCGCAGGGGCGCGGTCACCGTCGCGACCAACATGGCCGGCCGCGGCACCGACATCATGCTCGGCGGCAACCCGGAGTTCATGGCCGCCCGCGAGCTGCGCGAGCGCGGCCTGTCCCCGGTGGACACCCCCGAGGACTACGAGTCCGCCTGGTCCGAGGCGCTCACCAAGGCCGAGACCGCGGTCGTCGCCGAGCACGAGGAGGTCGTCGGCCTCGGCGGGCTCTACGTCCTCGGCACCGAGCGGCACGAGTCGCGGCGCATCGACAACCAGCTCCGCGGTCGGTCCGGCCGCCAGGGCGACCCGGGCGAGAGCCGCTTCTACCTGTCCCTGCAGGACGACCTCATGCGGCTGTTCAACGCCGCCGCGGTCGAGGGGATCATGGACCGGCTCAACATCCCCGACGACGTGCCGATCGAGGCCGGCATCGTCACCCGCGCCATCCGCAACGCGCAGGCGCAGGTCGAGAGCCAGAACTTCGAGATCCGCAAGAACGTCCTCAAGTACGACGAGGTGCTCAACCGCCAGCGCACCGTCATCTACGACGAGCGGCGCAAGGTGCTCGAGGGCGCCGACCTGCACGCGCAGGCGCGCGGCATGATCGAAGACGTCGTCGCCGGGTACGTCGCGGGCGCCACCGAGGAGCAGTACCCGGAGGACTGGGACCTCGAGCATCTGTGGACCGCGCTGCGCACCCTCTACCCGGTGGGTGTCACGGCCGAGGAGCTGGAGGGCGAGGACGGCCGGGCCGGCCTCGACCGGGAGTTCCTGCAGGCAGAGCTCACCGAGGATGCGCTCGAGGCGTACGACCGGCGCGAGGAGACCCTCGGCGCCGAGGTGACCCGCGAGCTCGAGCGCCGCGTCATCCTCTCGGTGCTCGACCGCAAGTGGCGCGAGCACCTCTACGAGATGGACTACCTGCAGGAGGGCATCGGCCTGCGCGCGATGGGTCAGCGCGACCCACTGGTCGAGTACCAGCGCGAGGGCTTCGACCTGTTCGTCGCGATGATGGACGGCATCAAGGAGGAGTCGGTCGGCTTCCTGTTCAACGTCGAGGTCAAGGTCGAGGAGTCGCCGCCGGCCGGCGTCTCCAGCGACATCGACCTGGCCGCCGTCGCCGCCGAGCTGGCCGAGCCCGACACCGCGGCCGAGGTCGCCGCGCCGGTCGTCGCGCCGGTCGTCGCGTCACAGGACGAGCCGCCGGCCGAGCCGCCGGCCGAGCCGCACTCGCCCGCCGCCGCCGCCGCGGTCGAGCCCGTCGTACCGACGTCCGGTAACGACCGCGAGGTCGCGACGCAGCCGGCCGATCCGGTGACGCCGCAGCCGGTTACCGCCGCCGACGCGGTCTCCGGGCCCCTCGGCGACGACGCGGCCTCGCCGACCGGGTCGCCGCTCGTTGCAGCTGCGCCGACATCCACGACCGACACCCAGGCGTCCGACACCCAGGCGTCCGACACCCAGGCGTCCGACACCCAGGCGTCCGACACCCAGGCGTCCGACGACGCGGGGGCCGCCGCTTCGCCGGCCAAGCCTCCCGCGCCGTGGACCGGTCCGGTCGGCGCCGACACACCGGCCGAGCCGTCGCGTCCAGCCGAGCCCGACCCGCAGGCGCCCGCCGCACCCGACGCACCCACGGCTCCGGCCGTGCTGCCCAAGGGCTTCGGCGCACCCCAGCGGCCGGAGAACCTGACCTACTCCGCCCCGACGATCGACGGCGCGGGCGGAGTCGTGCGCAGCGGCGGCGGCGGGCCGACCGACCGGGTCGGCGCCGGCGAGGCCGGCTCGACCGGAGAGGTCCGCGGCTCCGGCCCGGCCCGCAACCAGCCTTGCCCCTGCGGCAGCGGTCGCAAGTACAAGCGCTGCCACGGCGCACCGGGCCAGCCGGGCTGACCCGCCCGACAGCAAGATCATCACAGATCACCGATACCCCTAACGGATGATCTTGCTGTCGTCAGCGCACAGCTTGAGACGTCAGGTGACGGTGAGCGTGGTCTGCATGCCGAGGTCGAAGTGGTTCTCGGGCTTGCCGTCGTGGACTTCGACGATGTTGCAGAACAGCACGTAGCTGCCGGCGGCGAGGGCGAACGAGCCCGCGCAGGTCTGCCCCGCGGGTATCTCCTCGACCTCGCCGACGAAGGCGCCGACCGGCAGCTTGTCCTCGTCGACCGCGGTGTTCGTCGCCGGGTCGGTGGAGGTGACGCGCGGGAACGACGTGGCGTCGCCCTTCACGACGACCAGCTCGTGTACCTCCTCGCCCTCGTTCGTGACCGCGAACGTGAGCCGGCCGGCCTTGGCGGTCGTCGGCGCCTGGATGGAGAACTCGTCCAACTTCACCTCGACGGTCGCGCCGCCCGGCGAGGGGCTCGGGCAGTCGGCCGCGGTCGAGCTCGACCCCGAGCTCGACCCGGACGCCGAGCCGGACTTCGATCCCGACGACGAGCCGGACGTCGAGCGGACGTCGGCGCCGTCGTCGGAGCACCCAGCGAGGGTCAGGCCGAGGGCGAGGGCGACGAGGACGGGGCGGGAGGTGCGGGACGACACGAGAGCTCCTTCGATCGGGTCAGGGCACGGGGTCGAGCTGGGGCTGGTCGGCGGGTGAGGTGCTTCGGTCTGCGGCCGGTACGACGGACCGCCAGCCGATCACGAGGAGCGCGACGAGCGCGGCGCACCACAGCAGGTGCGCGGCCGAGGTCGCGGCGCCGGGGTCGCGGTAGTCGGGCAGCAGCGGCCGCAGGGTCCGGTACGCCGGCGCCCTCGTCGTCTCGAAGCCGCTCACCCAGGTGATCCGTTCGGCGAACCCGTCGGCGAGCAGCCAGCCGAAGGTCGCCACGCCCACGACGCCGAGGGCACACGCCGCGGTCACGCGCAGCCGCGCAGCACCCACCCACCAGCAGAGCGCAAGGACGCCGAGCGGGAGGACGACGACAACCTGCCGCCCGGGCCACCAGTAGCCGTGCGCGGTGAGAGCGACGTACGTCGCGGTCAGCCAGCCGGCCGCCAACGGCGCCGCGACAGCCGCCCACAGAGGCGGCCGGCGGCGCACCAGCGCGGCAACGACGAGCGGCAGCAGCAGCCACATCGGCTGCCATGCCGCGATGCCGAATCCGCGGTCGGCGAGCAGGCCGACCAGCCGCAGGCTCCGGCCGGGCAGGTCGACGCCGGTGCCGACGACGGCGAGCTCGCCGCTGTTCTCGAAGTGGTCGCCGGTGGCGTACGCCGTCCATCCGCCGTAAATCCCGCGGTGCGCGACGGCGAAGGCGATGCCCATCAGCGCGAGCCCGCCGGTCAGCGCCCACGCGCGGGCCCGGTCGGCGCGGCGCACCAGCCGGACCAGCGCGACCGCGGCGAGCGCCGCCGCGACTGGGGAGTACTTGACCGACAGCCACGGCAGCGCGGTCACCGCGACGCCGACCGCGACGAGGCCGCGCCGCGTCAGCGAGCCGGTCACCGCCGCGAGGCCGGCCATGGCGGCCAGCGCCGCCGGCACCTCCGGGTAGACCTGCGTCGCGTAGACGCCGAGCGGCGGCGACACCGACGCCAGCCCGACCACGGCAGCCGCGACCGGGACGGCCACACCGAGCCGGCGTACGGCGACCCAGCAGGTCAAGGCGGCGAGCACTCCGCTCAGCACCGCGAGCGTCGCCTTCGCCGCGACGAAGCCGCCGAGGCCCATCGGCACGGCGAGCAGCACCGGCAGCAGCGGGTCGTGCGGGCTGATCCGGCGGTTGCCCGGCAGCGCCGCGGTCTGCACCGGCAGCGCGGCGTCGTGGAAGTCGCGCCACCGCTCGGCCGCGAGCTCGTCGGAGATGTCGAGGTCGCCGTCCTCCGCCAGGCTCAGCGCGGTCAGCAGGTACTCCGGCTCGTCGACCGCCGCGCGGCCGCCGTACGTCGACCGCACGCCGATGCCGAGCAGGCACACCGCCGTGACCACGACGGCGAGCGCGGAGATTACCAACGCGAACGGCATGCGCCGGGGCGGGGTCATACCGGTACGGCGATCGCTTCGAGCGGCGCCACCGCGTCGAGCGCCGCGGCCTGACGGCGCACCAGGGCCGGCAGGTCGGTCTGCGGGTGCCAGCCGAGCAGCCGCGCGCACAGCGAGGTGTCCGCCAGCGTGGCAGCGACCTCCTCGTCGCCGGCCGCGACGCAGCGCACCTCCGCCGGTCGGCCGACCGCGGCGCACACCGCGTCGAGCAGGTCGGCGAGGGTGCGGCCGACGCCGGTGCCGACGTTGACGGTGCGCCCCAGGCCCGAGTCCGCGAGCGCGACGAGGCACCGCACGACGTCGCGGACGTCGGTGACGTCGCGCGAGCGCTGCGGCCCGCCGAGCACCTCGACCGCGTCGCCGCGGCGTACCGCGTCGATCCATCGCGCGATCGCCATGTCCGGGCGCTGGCCCTCGCCGGCGACGGTGAATGGCCGGGCGACCGCGACCGCGCCGCCGGCATCGCGCCGCTGCGCGCAGAGCCGCTCGACCTCGACCTTCGACGTGGCGTAGCCGCCGCGCGGGTGCAGCCGGTCGTCTTCCCGGCAGCCGCGTCCAGTGGTCCCGCCGTAGACCGACGACGACGACGTGACGACGACGGGTACGCCGGGCCGCGCCGCGGCCAGCACGGCCGCGGTGGCCAGCACGTTGTCCCGGTGCCGCGCCGCCTCGACGTCCGGCCCGGTCTCCCGCACCCCGGGGCGGGCGGCGAGGTGGAAGACCGCGTCCGCGTCGCGAACCGCGTCGGCCGCGTCGTCGTCGAGCAGGTCGGCGCGCAGCGCGCACACGCCCGGCGCCGGAGCGACCAGCGTCCGTCGGTCGACGCCGAGCACGTCGTGCCCGGCGGAGGCCAGCGCGGTCACCAGGTGGCGGCCGATGAAGCCGGCCGCGCCCGTGACGACGACGCTCACGCGCACCTCCGACGACGGCCCACTGACCGGCCCGCGCGACCGGATTCGACGCAACTTAGGGTACCCTTACCTCGCGGTGCAAACGGGCCCGCGGCCGTCGTGCGGGACGCGGCATGGACCGGCGCGGGACCGGCGCGGGACGGGGACTCGACGGTGACGGGCGCAAGTGGGCGGTCGCGGCTGCTTCGCCCCCGCGCGCTGGCCGGTGTCGCCGTCACGCTGGTCGCCGCCGGCTACCTGTGGCGCGTCGTCGACGGTGACGCGCTGCGGGCCAGCGCGCGCGCGGTCGTCACCCACCCGGCCGGGCTGCTGCTCGCGCTGACGGCGTACGCCGCCGCGTTCGGGCTGCGGGTCGTCGGCTGGCGCCGCGTCGTGCCGACGCTGTCGTGCGGCCAGGCCTGGGCGGCGCTGCACGTGTCACTGCTCGGCAACCACGTCCTGCCGCTACGGCTCGGCGAGGCGCTGCGGGTGACCAGCGTCGTACGACGTACGTCGATCCCGACCGGTGTCGCGGTCGCGTCGTCGGTGGTGATGCGGACCGCCGACCTGCTCGCCGTGCTGGTGCTCGCCGCCGTCGGGGCACCGCGGCTGCTCGACGAGCTGGTCGGCACGCGCGTGCTGGTCGTGCTGCTCGGGGTCGGCCTCGCCGTCGCGACGGCGGGTGCGGTGTGGTGGCTGCGGCGCATCCGCCGCAGCGGCGCCGATCTCCGACTGCCCGGCGTCACTGTGGCTGTGACCGCGACCACCGCGTGGCTCCTGGAGAGCGTCGTGATGTGGCAGGCGGCGGCCTGGGCCGGCATCGACCTGTCGCCGGCCGAGGCGGTCGCCGTCACCGCGGTGACGATCGCGGCGCAGACCGTCGCGGTCACGCCCGGCGGGTTCGGCTCCTACGAGGCGGCCGCGACCGCGGCGCTGGTGGTGCTGGATGCTCCGCCCGGCGCCGCGCTCGCCGCCGCCATCACCGCGCACGCTGTGAAGACGGCGTACTCCGTCGTCGTCGGCGGCGTCGCGCTCTTCGTGCCGGGGCCCGGCTACTGGGGCCGGCTGCGGCTGCCGGCCACCCGTCCGGCGCGCCCGGCTGCGGAGCCGGTCCCGCCCGGCGCGCCGGTCGTCGTCTTCCTGCCGGCGCACGACGAGGAGGCGGCCGTCGGCGACGTCGTACGCCGTATCCCCTCCACGGTCGGCGGCCGCGACGTGCAGGTGATCGTCGTCGACGACGGGTCAGCCGACGCGACCGCGGACCGGGCCGCTGACGCCGGCGCGCGGGTCGTCCGGGTGTCGCCCAACCGCGGGCTCGGCGCCACCGTGCGCCGCGGGCTCGCCGAGTCGGTCGCCCTTCATCCGGCCGCGGTCGTCTACCTCGACGCCGACGGCGAGTACCCGCCCGAGGACATCGCCGCGCTGGTCACCCCGGTGCTCGACGGCCGGGCCGACTACGTCGTCGGCTCGCGCTTCGCCGGGACCGTCGAGGTGATGCGCGCGCACCGCCGGCTCGGCAACCGCGTCCTCACCGCGCTGCTGCGCCACGTCGCCCGCGAGCCGGTCACCGACGGGCAGAGCGGCATGCGCGCGTTCTCGCCGGCCGCGGCCCGCGCGGCCGAGGTCATCCACGACTACAACTACGCGCAGGTGCTCACCCTCGACCTGCTGGCCAAGGGCTTCGCGTACGCCGAGGTGCCGATCGGCTACTCGTTCCGCGAGACCGGGCAGTCCTTCGTCCGGCTCGACCGCTACCTGCGCCGCGTCGTACCCGCGGTGCATCGCGAGGTCAACAACACCTGGGCCGAGCTCGCCGCAGCGCCACCGGGGACGAACGTGACCTGACCCTCGCGTGATCTGTCCGCGGACACCCCGCCCGACCGCGCGCCGTGCAGTTGCGGTCGAGGTTGCGGCTCAGTCCTCGACGACGTGATGGCGGAAGCGCTCCCGCGCCGCGGCCCACGCCGCGTCGTCCCACCCGTCGTCGGTGAGCGCCGCAGCCGCGTCGCGGGCCATCGCCAGCGCATGGTGGGTGTTGTCGTGCGCGAACAGCCCGAGCCGCCCCAGCGTCGTCACCCCGGGCACC
>Ga0183260_10000443_pt1 | contig 35133 bp, 32 predicted proteins | sample AntDrymUQ4972206_2_FD_129768 | JGI IMG/M metagenome (GOLD analysis project Ga0183260, IMG submission 129768) | Polar desert sand microbial communities from Dry Valleys, Antarctica - metaG UQ497 (22.06) (version 2) (version 2) | ecosystem: Environmental > Terrestrial > Soil > Desert | place...
ATGCTGGTCGTGTGCAACCCGAACAACCCGACCGGCACCGCGGTCGCCCTCGCCGACATCGAGCGGCTGCTCGGGCAGGTGCCCCGCCACGTCGCCGTCGTCGTCGACGAGGCCTACTGCGAGTTCTCGACGCTCGAGGACCCTGACGCGAGCGTCGACCTGCTCGACGCTCACCCTAACCTCGTCCTCCTGCGCACGTTCTCGAAGGTCTACGGCCTAGCTGGTCTGCGGGTCGGGTTTGCGCTGTGCGGCGCCGAGGAGTTGCGCCTCGCCGTCGACCAGGTCCGCCAGCCGTTCTTCTGCAATGCCGCCGCCCAGGCAGCGGCGACCGAGGCGCTGCGCCACCAGGACGAGGTGGTCCGCCGCGTCGAGCGGACGATCGCCGCCCGCCTGGAGCTCGAGGAGGGCTTGGAGCGCCTCGAGCTCGAGCCGGCCGAGTCGCACGCGAACTTCGTCTGGTTCGACCTCGGCGAGGAGCGCGACGAGGCCGAGATCGTCCGCGGCCTCGCCGAGCGCAAGGTCCTCGTCCGCGCCGGCGCCGCGCTCGGCCGCGAGGGCGCCCTACGGGTGACCTGCGGCACCCAGCAGGAGAACCGCCGCTTCCTCGCGGCCCTTGGCGAGCTGCTCTGAGCTCGCGCTGACCGCTCAACCGCAGAGCCCTGCACGCCGATACCACTGGTGAACAGGCCGTGGCCCCGATGGACGCGGGTCCGGCCGTCTGCTACACATCATCCAGACATGCGCACGGGCGCCCACACGACCGACCTTCACAGCACAGTCGCGCAATGCGACGCGTCGGTCCGCGCCTTTGCTCTTCGCTACGCCTTCGCCGCCTGGCGATTTAGCTAGGCGCTCGGTCGGCTGGGGCAGCCGTCCGCATCGGGGTCCTCGGGGCCGAGCGCCGTCTCAGGGGGCACTGATCGCCCGCCAGCTACACGCCGTAGACCCGACGAGAGCGCGAAAGGACAGGCAGCATGAGGACGATGACGAGCACCGCATGTCAGGAGCGGGAAAGATGCCGCTGAGTTCAACTACCCAGCTCGAGCAGGTCCGCGACCTGCGCATCGCCCAGGCCGTCCCCCTTCAGACCCCGGCGCTGGTCTTCGAGGAGCTGCCCTTGGACCAGGCGCGGGCGGAGACGGTCCTCCAAGGGCGTGCGGACATCGCGAGGATCCTCGACCGCACCGACGACCGGCTGCTCGTCGTCGTCGGGCCTTGCAGCGTCCACGATGCCCGCGCCGCGCTTGACTACGCCCAGCGCCTGAGCGCTGTGGCCGCCGAGCTGCATGAGGATCTCTGCGTCGCGATGCGCGTCTACTTCGAGAAGCCGCGCACCACGACGGGCTGGAAGGGCATGATCAACGACCCGCATCTCGACGGGTCCTACGACGTGAACACCGGCTTGCGCCTGGCGCGCAAGCTGCTACTCGAGGTCGTCGAGCTCGGCCTTGCGGTCGGCTGCGAGTTCCTCGACCCGATCACCCCGCAGTACATCTCCGACGCGGTGGCCTGGGGCGCGATCGGCGCGCGCACCACAGAGAGCCAGATCCACCGCCAGCTCGCGTCCGGCCTGTCGATGCCGGTCGGTTTCAAGAACCGCACGGACGGCAACATCGGCGTGGCGGTGGACGCCGTCCGCGCCGCCGCGGCACGGCACGCCTTCGCGGGCATCGACGTCAACGGCACGCCCGCCATCCTCCACACGCGCGGCAACCTCGATTGCCACGTGATTCTGCGGGGCGGGCACGGGGCGCCCAACTACGGCGCCGCGACGGTCCAGGCCGCGCTGGAGATGCTGGACAGCGCCGGCCTCCAGAAGCGCCTGATCATCGACGCCTCACACGACAACAGCGGAAAGGACCCCGCACGCCAGCCCCTGGCCGTTGCCGACGTGGCCGAGCAACTCGCCGCCGGCAACGGGGCGATCGTCGGGATGATGCTGGAGTCCTTCCTGGTAGAGGGGCGTCAGGGCCTCGGCTCGGGAGCCCCCCTGACCTACGGACAGTCGATCACCGACGCGTGCATGGCGTGGGAGGAGACGCAGGAGGTCCTCGAGCAGCTTGCCACGGCGGTCCGCGACCGGCGGCGCAGCGTCGGTTGACGCCCGCGAGCCCGGCACCGTGAAGCGATTGGCGCAGCGTCGGTTCATGGCGGCGAGGCCGGCTTCGTGAAGCGATTGGGGCAGCTTAGGTCGACGGCCGCGAGCCCGGCACCGTGAACGTCGCCGTCGTCGGCGTCGGGCTGATCGGCGGATCGATCGGGCTTGCCGCGCGAGAGCGGCTTCACGCTCGCGTGCTCGGCTGGGATCCCGTGCCCGGGGTGCTGGAGGAGGCTCGCGAACGTGGCGCGGTCGACGTGGCCTGCGCATCGCTCGACACCGCCCTCCAGAGCGCCGAGATGGCCTTCGTCGCGGCACCGGTCGGCGCGCTCCCGGATGTGATCGGCGCCGCTCTGGCGGCGTCCGGCCCCGACTGCGTGGTAAGCGATGTGGGCTCGACCAAGCGGGCCGTCCTCGCGGCCCACGACGACCCTCGCTTTGTCGGCGGCCATCCGCTCGCGGGCGCGGAGACCGCCGGCGTCGCCGCGGCCCGCTCTGACCTCTTCGATGGCGCGACGTGGTACCTGACCCCGACGGCGAGCACCTCGGGCCTGCTCTTCGAGCGCCTGCACCGCTGCCTGGCCAAGCTCGGGGCCCAGCCGATGGCGATCGACGCCGAGACCCACGACCGCCTCATGGCCGCCGTATCCCACCTGCCCCACGTGCTGGCCAACGTGCTCGTCGGCCAGACCGCCCAGGCCCTCTCCGACGAGGACGAGCGCCTGCCCGCGACCGGGCCGAGCTTTCGCGATGCCACGCGGGTCGCCGGCGCCAACAGCGCGATCTGGACCGACATCTACCTCTCCAACAGCGAGGCGCTCGTAGCGCAGATCGACGACGCCGTCGCGCGCCTGGGGCAGGTTCGCACGGCGCTGGAGGCCGCAGACGGCGCCGCGGTCACCGCCTGGAACGACGCGGCGGCGGAGGATCGCCGGCGCCTCCTGGAGGCCCAGCTGGCCGGCGGCGCCACCCATGAGCTGCGGGTCTCGGTGCCAAACCAGCCGGGCGTGGTGGCGCGGATCGCGCTGGAGCTGGGCCGCGCCGGTGTCAACATCACCGACATGGCCCTCTACCCGGCCCCAGACATGCGCGAGGGCGTCGTCGCCCTGTGGATCGCCGGCGAGGAGCCGGCAGCCCGCGCGCGCGAGCTCGTCGCCGGCCTCGGCTTCCCGGTCGCGCGCGCGTGACCCAGACCGCCCACCTCGGCCCGGCGTGACCCGGACCGCCCACCTCCCCCCGGCGCGCTCGTGACCCAGACCGCTTACTTCCACCCGGCCGGCCCGCTCCGGGGAAGCGTCACCTCGCCGCCCGACAAGTCGCTCTCCCACCGAGCGGCGCTGATCGCTGCCCTGCACGACGAGCCGGTCCTCGTCCGCAACTACCTCGACGCCGGCGACACCAACAGCACGCTCCAAGCCCTGCGCGACCTCGGGGCGCTCGTCGAGAACCGCCCGGGTGAGCTGCTCGTGCGCGGGGTCGGCCTGCGCGGCCCCAAGCCCGTGGAGGAGCCGATCGACGTGGGGAACTCCGGCACGCTCATGCGCCTCCTGCCCGGCTGGCTCGCCTCCCAGGAAGGCGGCTCGTGGACGCTCGACGGCGACGCCTCGATTCGCCGCCGGCCGGTGGACCGGATCGCCGAGCCACTGGCCTTGATGGGCGCCCGGCTCGAGGCCACCGAGGGTCGCTTCCCGCCGTTCACCGTACACGGGAGCCCCCTGAGGGCCATCGACTACGCCCAGCCACAGGCATCGGCCCAGGTCAAGTCGTGCGTGCTCCTCGCCGGCCTACTGGCCGAGGGCGAGACGGGTGTGGTCGAACCCGCCCGCAGCCGCGACCACACCGAGCGCCTGTTGCTCCGGGCCGGCGTGCGGGTCTGGCGGGAGGGCCCCGCGGTGCACGTCTCCAACACCGACGAGCTCGGCCTCGAGGCGATCGACGTACCCGGTGACCTCTCGTCGGCCTCCTTCCTCATAGCCGCGGGAATCCTCGTCCCTGGCTCACGGGTGGTCCTGCGCGACGTGGGCGTCAACTGGACGCGCACCGGCTTCCTGCGCATCGCCGAGCGCATGGGCGCCGTGGTCGCCGGGGACCTCGAGGGGCCGCCCCGCGGCGACGAGATCCTGCCGCTGGAGCCGGTGTCCGACCTCGACGTGGCCGCCGGGCCGCTCGTCGGAACGACCGTCGAACCGGTGGAGGTGCCGCTGGCCATCGACGAGCTTCCGCTCGTGGCGCTGCTCGGCTGCTTCGCGGAGGGCGAGACCGTCGTGACTGGCGCTGGGGAGCTCAAGGTCAAGGAGTCCGACCGCATCGGGGCGGTGGTCGAGGGCCTGCGCGGCCTGGGAGCGGACATCGAGGCCACCGAGGACGGCTTCGCGGTCACCGGGACGGGTGGCCTGGAGGGCGGCGTACTCGACTCCAGGGGAGATCACCGCCTCGCGATGCTCGGCGCGGTGGCCGGCCTCGCCTCGCGCGAGGGGGTGCGCGTCGTCGGGATGGACGTCGCCGCCGTCTCCTACCCGCAGTTCCACGAGCACATCGGCACGCTGATCTAGCAACCAAAGTCGGTACGTCCACGATTGGATGCTAGCCTCTGCCTGTGAGAGGAGATCGCTTCATCGGTCGCGAGAACGCCTTGGCTGTGATTCGGCGTGAGCTGAGCGAGGTGCGCCACTTGCGCTCTGGTCGCTTCCTTCTCGTTCACGGGCGGCGCCGCGTGGGGAAGTCGCGTCTCGTCGATGAGTTCCTGCGACGCGACGCCCCTCGATACGTCTTTTTCGCCGCTTCCCGGCAGGCCCCAAGCCAGGAGCTTGAAGCGTTTCGGCGAGCCGTCGCGGAGTCGACCCTTTCGATCGCTGAAGTCGCTGCCGCGGGCATCACCTTCGAATCTTGGGACGCAGCTCTCCAATTTATCGCCAGCGCGGCGCAGCCCGACGATCCCGAGGTCATCGTGATCGATGAGTTCCCTTACCTGCTTGGAGGTGAGCCTGCGCTCGAAGGCTCCATGCAGAAGGCTTGGGATCGGCATCTCGAGCGAGCGCCGGTCCTGCTGATCTTGATTGGCTCTGACATGGCAGTGATGTCTGCGTTGAGCGACTACAGCCGTCCGCTGTTCGGGCGCCCCACGCGCCAGCTTCGACTCGAGCCCTTCACTCCGCCGGAACTGGGGCGGATGATCGGGCTGGCCGGGGTGGATCTGCTCGACGCCTACTTGGTAGTGGGCGGCTTCCCACTGATAGCGCGTTCGTGGCGTGAGGGGGAGACCTTGTGGGACTTCGTCGAGAGAGCGCTTCTCGATCCAACTTCGGCTCTAATCGTCGACGGGGAGCGGATGCTCGCAGCGGAGCTGCCTGCCGAGCTGCAAGCGCGTGAGGTCCTTATGGCTATAGGTGCCGGTGAAGTGACCTTCAATCGCATCGGCAATCGAAGCGGGATAAGCCAGACGTCGCTACAGCGAGCTCTCCGTGTACTGGTCGATGACAAGCGGCTGGTCGGCCAACTGCGTCCCATGTCCGCTAGGCCCTCGCGGGGGAGCCGCTACTACATCGGCGACGCCTACCTCCGGTTTTGGATGCGCTTCATCGCGCGCTACTTCGAAGAGCTGGAGCGCGGGCGTGGAAGGGTCGTGCTGGAGAAAGTTCGCGCCGAGTGGCCCACCTACCGGGGAGGCGCCATTGAGCCGTTCGTCCGGACCTCCATCGAGTCGCTGCTCCCCGACGACCGGTTCGGAGACGCGCGCTATGTCGGCAATTACTGGACTCGTGGTGGCGAGATCGAAGTGGATCTGGTGGGAGTCCGAGAGCGATCTCCGTCCAGCGTCGCCTTCGCGGGGTCGATCAAGTGGCGCGAAGATCGCCCCTTCTCCGCAGCGGACGAGCAAGCGCTGCGGCGTCAGGCGGAGAACCTGCCCGGCGCAGGATCTCGAACCCGCATCGTGGGGGTCTCGCGTAGTGGATTCGAGGGCACATCCCTTGATCTGGCTCTGGGTCCCGACGACATGCTGCGTGCCTGGGAGCTCATCGAGTCCGAGAGCGCAGCCAGCGGATGACTGCTGGCGAGGAGCACCTCCGCGGGGCATTTGTCCTGATGCCGTTCGACGCGGAATTTTCCTCCGTGTACTCCGAGCTCATCAAGCCGGCGCTAGAGAACGCCGGCTATGAGGTCGAGAGGGCAGATGAACCTCTGGAGCGGCAGAACGTGCTGAGGACGATCGTGCGGCGGATCTATGAAGCGGAGCTCGTCGTGGCGGATTTGACTGGCGGGAACCCCAGCGTCTTCTATGAGCTGGGCATCGCCCATGGCCTAGGGCGACCGACGGTTCTCATCGCTCAAGCGCCGGATGGAGCTCCCAGTGATGTTCCGTTCGATCTCCGGAGCTATCGCATCGAGTTCTATTCAACGCGCTTCGACGAAATTGGGGAGCTCGCCTCGGCGCTCGAAACGGTAGGAAGAGAGCACCTCGCGGGTAACGTCGTGTTCGGGAATCCGGTTTCTGACTTCGTCACGGCCGACGACGGCGCGAAGGAAGTGGAATACCGCATCGACCCTGCTCAGCCAGTAGGAGAAGAAGAACCAGGCTGGCTCGATTACCTCGAAGAGCTCGAGGGCGCGGCTGAGAGGATCGGCGAAACCATGCAGCGGCTGGGACAGGCCACCGAGGACGCCGGTGAAGATCTCCAACGGAGCACCGAGCGGGCGGAGGAGCTGGCCCGTCGTCCGAGTGGCGCGTCGACCCACGAGCAGCGCAAGGTGGCGTCAATTGCCGCAAGCGACCTGACGCGCTACGCGGAACCCCTTGAGCAGGGCCTTCCTCTACTCAACTCCGCCGTCAAGCAGCTGACCGACAGCGGCCTCGGGTATCTCTCGCAGGCCTCTGCCGAGACGGAGGGCCAACGCAAAGCGCTTGGGGAAGCGGCCCAAGCGCTTGCCGAGCTGAGCCAAGCCACGACGGAGGGACTCAAGGGCCTTCGGGAGCTTCGCCAAACAGTGGGCGAAATGCCCCACGTGACCAAAGAGTTTCGGCGAGCAGCTCGGAGGGTCGTCAAAGCACTAGACAGCATCGCCTTGCTGCTCGAGCAATCGGTGTCGTTCGCGGAGAACGGCGCCTCGCTGATCAAGGAGAAGCTTGAATGATTGACCGCGCTCGACATGCCTGGCGCCCGCGCTGCTTGACTAGCGCGCGTGGTCATCGCGATTGACGGCCCGGCGGGCGCGGGCAAGTCCACCGTCGCGCGCGGCGTAGCGGCGCGGCTGGACTTCACCTACCTCGACTCGGGCGCCATGTACCGGTGCGTCGCGCTGGCGGCGCGCGAGCGCGGAGCGCAGCCGGCGGCCGTCGCCGAGGGGCTGGGGATCGACCTCGGTGAGCGCGTCGTGCTCGACGGGCGCGACGTCACCGACGCGATTCGGTCGCGCGAGGTCGGGGAGCTGGCCTCCCGCGCGGCGGAGGATCCCGCGGTCAGGCGGGCGATGGTGGCCAAGCAGCGCGAGCTGCTGGCTGATGGCGACTGGGTCGCCGAGGGCCGCGACATCGGCACCGTCGTCGCACCCGACGCCGAGGTCAAAGTGTTCCTCGAGGCGAGCCCGGAGGAGCGCGCCCGGCGCCGGGCCTCCGAGCTGGGCGCCGATCCCCAGACCGTCCTCGCCGAGCAGACCATGCGCGACGAACGCGACCGCACCCGGACCGACAGCCCATTGGCCGCCGCGCCCGATGCCACCACGCTGGACACGACCGGCCTCTCGATCGACGAAGTCGTCGAGCGGATTGCGGCGTTGGCTCGAGCGAGCGGCTGAGTCGTCAACCCGTGCGCGCGGTTATACTCGACGGTATGACCTACAAGGTGGGACCAAAGGGGCAGGTGGTTATTCCGAAGGGCGTCCGCGCCCGACTGGGGATCCAGCCCGGCGACGAGGTCATCGTCGAGGAAGTGGATGGCGAGGTTCATATCCGGCCCACCGCCCGCAAGGTTCGGTTGCTCGGTCTCCTTGCCGACGTTCCCGGCGGCGGGACGGACGCGCTGGAGGCGTCTCGCAGGGAGGATCGCCAGCTCGAGGAGCGCAAGCTGCGAAGGCTGCTCTCCTGACCGCGGTCCTCGATACGTGGGCGCTCGTCGCCGTGCTCAAGGAGGAACCCGCCGGCCCGCAAGTGGAACGCAAGATCGAGAGCGGTCAGGCGATCGTGTCGTCGATAAACCTCGGAGAGGCCTACTACAGCCTTGCGGCCAAGCTCCCCGTCTCCGAGGAGGGCCGCGTCCGTGCCGCGATCTCGGCGCTGCGGGACCGCGTCACGCTTGACGAGCCCGACTGGCCGCTCGTCATATCCGCTGCCCAGCTCAAGGCGCGAAACGCTATCTCCTACGCGGGTTCCTTCTGCATTGCCACCGCGCGACGACACCGCGTTCCGTTGTGGACGGGCGATCCTGAGATCGTCGCGCTCGCTGAGCTGGTCGACGTCGTCGATCTTCGAGACAAGCCATGAAGGTCGCTGTCCTCGGCTACCCCAACGTCGGCAAGAGCTCGCTGGTCAACCGGCTGACCGGCTCGCGCGAGGCGGTCGTCCACGAGCGGCCCGGGATCACGCGGGACCGCAAGGAGCTCCAGACCGACTGGAACGGCAAGCGCTTCACGCTGGTCGACACGGGCGGGGTCGACCTCGACGACCGCGACGAGCTGGCCCGGTCGATCCAGGACCAGGCGCGCGCGGCGCTCGCCGAGGCCGAGGCGGCCCTGCTGGTCGTCGACGCGCGCGCCGGGGTGCGACCGGGCGACGAGGAGCTCGCCGACCTGCTGCGCAGATCCGACCGCCCCGTCGTCGTCGCCGCCAACAAGTGCGACGACCCGGCCGACGCGCCGCTCGCCGCCGACTTCCATCGGCTCGGCCTCGGCGAGCCGGTCGCCGTGTCGGCGACCCAGGGCCTGGGCACCGGGGACCTCCTCGACCGCGTGGTCGAGCTGCTTCCAGATGACGAGCCCGAGCCTGACCCGGCCGTGCGCCTGGCGGTCATCGGCCGGCCGAACGTCGGGAAGTCCTCGCTGGTCAACCGTCTGGCCGGCGAGGAGCGGGTGATCGTCTCCGAGCGCGCGGGAACGACCCGCGACGCCATCGACCTGCGCCTGGAAGTGGAAGGCCGTCCGTTGGTCGTGGTCGACACGGCGGGCCTTCGCCGGCAGGGAAAGGTGGAGGAGTCTCTCGAGTACTACACCGCTCTGCGCTCCCGGCGAGCAGCGGAGCGGGCCGACGTCGCCGTCGTGGTGAGCGATGCGCAGGACGGAGTGACCGCGCAGGACCTCCGGGTCGCCGAGCTGGCCATGCAGAGCGGCTGTGCGACGGTGATCGCGCTGAACAAGTGGGACCTCGCCGACGAGCTCGACCTCGAGCACCAGCGAGCGCGGGTCCTGACCAAGCTGCGCCTGCGCCCGCGCGTGCTCACCGCCAGCGCGCGGACGGGCCGCGGGGTGCTTCGCCTGGCCCGCGAGGCGCTCACGCTCGCCGACCGTGCGGCGGGTCGGGTCCCCACCGCCGAGCTCAACCGCTTCCTGGCAGAGCTCGTGGCCGCCCGCCAGCCACCCGCCCGCGAGGGCAGACGCCTGAAGCTCCTGTACATAAGCCAGATCGAGACCTCGCCCCCGAGGTTCGCGGTCCAGGTCAACACCCGTGCACGCCTGACGCGGGACTACGCCTACTTCCTGGAGAACCGCCTGCGCGACCGCTACCGCCTCGAGGGCGTGCCACTGGTGATCGACTTTGTCGAGCGCAAGGAGCGCAGGCGGGACGACGGCCGCCGGCGCGAAGCGGGAGCGCGAGGGTGAGCGGCGATGGCGAGCCTGGGGCAGAGGAGCCAAGTGCGCTCTCGCCCGCGGCGCCCGCGCTCGGCAAGCGCCGCCGCCTGCTTGCCGCGTCGCTCACCGTAGGCGCGCTCCTCGCGGCGCTCGCGATCACGGTGCTGCTCGAGCACGAGGACGAGGGCGACGACGGCTCTCCGCCCGCGACCCGGGCCGCCGCGCTCGTGCCGGCCGACGCCCTCACCTACTTCCATCTGTCAACCGACCGCGACCGGACGTCCGTCGAGCGGGCGCTCGAGCTGGCCAAGCGCTTCCCCAGCTGGCCGGGCCTGCGCGACGCCTTGATCGCTCGTTTCGCGGGAGGAGGCGGTCCGCAGGCGGCCCGCGAGCTCGAGGAGTGGGTCGGGGACGAAGCGGCTCTCGCGGTGCTGGACACGCGCGGCGAGCAGGCCGACTCACTGGTCCTCCTCGAGGTTCGCGACCGCGAACGGGCGCTGCGCTACCTGGAGCGCCGGACCGGGAAGCCAATCGGCCAGACGCCCTACCGGGGCACGGTGATCCGCAACTACCGCAGCACGCAGGCCGCCTTCGCGGGCCGCTTCCTGGCGCTCGGACCGTTCGAGTCCGTCCGCAAGGCGGTCGACCTCCAGGCGGGTCGAGGCACCTCGCTGGCGGCCAGCTCCGCCTACCGCAAGGCCGAGGCCGGGCTACCCGCTGGGCGGGTCGCCGACGCCTGGGCCTCGACCGCTGGGGTTCGGCGCGTGCTCGCGCCGGCCGGGGGCGTCCTCGGGGCGGCCGGCCAGCTCCTCGATCGCCCCGGCCTCGCCGGTGCCGCGGCGGCGATCGCGCCCGACGGCGACGGGGCCCGCCTCACCGTACGAAGCCTCCTCGCGCCGGGCGCGCCGCAGGCCGCCGCCTTCAAGCCCAGCCTGCTCGCGAGCGTCCCGGCCGACGCTATCGCCATGCTCGAGACGACCGGCCTCGATCGGGCCGCAGGGCGGCTGCTCGGGCTCTCGGGCGGCGGATCGGCGGGCTTAGGGGCGGCGTTCGCCCGGCTCAAGGCAGACCTCGAGCGTCGCACCGGCGTCGACCTGAACGCTCAGATCCTCCCGCTGTTTCGCGACGAGGCGGCCATCTCGATCGTCGCCGGCTCCCCCGTCCCGATCGTCACGATCGTCGCCCGAACGCGCGACGAGCAGCGTACGCGCGAGGCGCTCGCCCGGCTGCAGCTTCCGCTCGCGCGGCTGCTCCAGGCACCCGGCGCGGGTCAGGTGCCGGGGCAGGGATCGACCGGCGCCGTCTCGGCGTTTCAGCCGGTCAACATAGCCGGCGCCGACGCCTACCAGCTCGACGTCCAGCCGGGCCTGAGCCTCGTCTACACCGTCCGCGACGGCAAGCTCATCGCCTCTACCAGCGGCCTGGGCGTGGAGGCCGCGCTAGAGGCGAAGAACCGGCTCACGGACACCGACGTCTTCAAGATCGCCGTTCCAGACCGCGAGGGCAGGATCACGTCGCTAGTCTTCCTCGACTTCAATCAGCTCCTCGGGCTGGGCGAGCAAGTCGGGCTCGCCGACGACCGAAGCTTTGCGCGGTTCCGCAGGGATCTGCGCAAGCTCGGGTCGATCGGCGCCTCCACGTCAACCGAGGGGACCACTACGAGCGCGGAGATCTTCTTCGAGATCAGATGACCCCTCTGTCCGACAACGAGTTCCTGTTCACCTCCGAGTCCGTCACGGAGGGCCACCCCGACAAGATCGCCGACCAGATCTCCGACGGCGTCCTCGACGCCGTCATGCGCGAGGATCCCGAGGGGCGCGTGGCGTGCGAGACGCTCGTCAACACGGGCCTCGTCGTCGTGTCCGGTGAGATATCCACCGAGACCTACGTCGACATCCCGGACATCGCGCGCGAGACAATCCGCCGCATCGGCTACACGGACGCCGACCTGGGCTTCTCGGCGGACTCCTGCGCGGTGATAAACGCGATTGACAAGCAGTCGCCTGACATCGCTCAGGGCGTCAACTCAGCGCTCGAGGCGCGCACCGATCCCGCCGACGACGACGAGCTCGACATGGCGGGCGCGGGCGACCAGGGAATGATGTTCGGCTACGCGACGCGCGAGACACCTGAGCTCATGCCGATGCCCATCTCGCTGGCTCACAAGCTCGCCCACCGCCTGGCGGAGATCCGCCGGGCCGAGGTCATGCCCTATCTGCGGCCCGACGGGAAGACCCAGGTCACCGTGCGCTACGAGAACGGCCGGCCGATCGAGATCGAGAAGGTCCTGATCTCCACCCAGCACCGGGACGGCGCGGACCCCGACACGCTCATCCGCCCCGACCTCTGGGAGCACGTCGTCCACCCGGTCCTCCCCGCGGAGCTCTACGACGAGCGAAAGCTCAACACGCGCAAGAACTTCCTGGTCAACCCGACCGGGCGATTCGTGATCGGCGGCCCCGTTGGCGACTGCGGCCTGACCGGGCGCAAGATCATCGTGGACACCTATGGGGGCATGGCCCGCCACGGCGGCGGCGCCTTCAGCGGGAAGGACCCGTCGAAGGTGGACCGCTCGGCTGCCTACGCCGCGCGCTACGTGGCCAAGAACTTGGTGGCGGCCGGGCTGGCCGATCGTTGCGAGCTCCAGGTCGCCTACGCGATCGGCGTGGCGCATCCGGTCTCGGTGATGGTCGAGACCTTCGGAACCGAGAAGGTAGCCCGGTCGCGGATCTCCGAGCTGGTCGACAAGCACTTCGACCTGCGGCCGGGCGCGTTTCGCAAGGAGTTAAAGCTGCACCGCCCGATCTTCCAGAAGACCGCGGCCTACGGCCACTTCGGCCGCGAGGATCACGACTTCACCTGGGAGAAGACCGACAAGGCCGACGCCCTGCGGGCGGACGCGAGCGTGGAGCGGGCCTCGGTCTGACGTCGGGCGCGGACGGAGCGGCCCGGGTGCTCCCGGGCGCCTCCGGGGGCCGGTTCAGCCCTCCGGCCCGCCGCGAGGCCCGGCCGCGAGCTCTGATGCGGACTCGCCCTGGGCCCGGTCGACGGCACGCACGACGTCCTCGGGCTGCGCGACCCCGGCGCTTCTACGGCGGCCTCTTCGGCTGGGAGGCCGAGGACATGCCGGTCGGGGACGGCGTCTACTACTCGATGATGCGCGTGAACGGCAAGGACGTGGCAGCGATCTCCCCGCAGCCCCAGCAGCAGCGCGACGCGGGATTGCCGCCGGCTTGGAGCTCCTACATCACGGTGGAGAGCGCCGACGCCGCCGCCGAGAGCGCCAAGCGGCTCGGCGCGACCGTGCACGCGCCGCCGTTCGAGGTCATGGAGGCTGGCAGGATGGCCGTCATCCAGGACCCGCAGGGGGCGTTCTTCATTGTGTGGGAGCCGCGGCGGCATATAGGCGCCGGGTTCGTGAACGCGCCCGGCGCCCTTGCCTGGAACGAGCTCGCGTCCACCGACCTCGACGCGTCCGCCGCATTCTACGGCGATCTGTTCGGGTGGACGGCGGAGCCCTTCGAGGGCAGCCCGCAGCGCTATCTGGTGGTAAAGAACGGCGACCGCGCCAACGGCGGCATCCGGGAGCTGGGCGACCAGCCGGCCCCGCCGCACTGGCTTGTGTATTTCGGGATCGATGAGATCGACGCCGGACTTTTGAAGGTCGAGGAACTGGGGGATCGAAGATGGCCGGGCCGATCGACATCGGGATCGCAAAGATCGGGATCGTTCAGGACCCGCAGGGCGCCGCGTTCGCGATCTACGACGGTCAGTTCGAGCCCTAGTGCGACGGCGAGGTCGGCGACGAACCGCTGCGCCTCGTCGAGCGAAAGGTAACGTCGAACGAGTCGCATGGCGGCGTCCTCTTCCAAGTCGCTCCGGCTGCGAATCCGCGCCGCCAGCGAGCGCAGGTCGGCTACGCGCAACGCGCGCTCGACGATCTCGCCCTCGGTCACGTGCGCATCGGCCGCCTGCATGCGCAGCCACGACACCACTTCGGTGTCAAGCTCGGGCCCGCTTCAAGATCGGCGCACGCGTCTTGCGCCAGCGTCTGGCCACAGGCCTCACCCAACAGCAGCTCGCCTTCGCCTCGGGTATCGCCCAAGCCGACATCAGTCGGATCAGCCCTTCGGTTCAGTAAAGGATTGTGGTTGCTATGGGCACCCAAATCGTTCACTCGCCGCGCGCTCCCGCGCTCCCGGCCCGAAGCGCGCCCGGTTCGCGACGCCCGTCGAGGTCGTCCGCGTGCGCGCCTAGCCTCAGGTCATGGTCGCGATCGCCCGCGTTGAGCCGCTGACCACCGCGCGCGCCGTGCGCGGACCCTTCGATTACCGCCTCCCCGAGGAGCTGGAGTGGGTGGGGGAGGGGTCGCTGCTCGTCGTGCCCTTCGGGCGCCGCCGCGTGCTCGGGGTCGTGCTCGAGCTCGCCGAGCACACCGATGTCCCGCCGGAGAAGCTCGCGGCGCCGCTCCGGGCGCTCGAGCTCGGGGTTCCCGCAGAGCTCGTGCGCCTCGCGCTGTGGGTGGCGGCCGCCTACTGCTCCACGCCCGCGCGAGCCCTGGCGCTCGTCCTGCCGCCCGGCGCGGGAAGCGGGACGGAGCCGCGTGTGCGCGAGCGAACCGGGCTGGTCGCGGAGCTCACGGATGAGGGCGCGGCGGCGATCGGGCGCGGCGCGGGGGCGGGCGGGACGCGAGAGACGAGCGGCGAACCGGAGCCGGGCAGCGGTCGGCCGGGCGACGAGTCGCGAGCGGGCGGGCCGCCGCCGCTCTCCTCCCGGCAGCGCCCGGTGCTCGAGCGTCTCGCCGGCGGGCCGCTTCGCGCGACGGCGACCGGGGCCGACCACGGCGCGCTTCGGCGCCTCGAGCGGCGCGGGCTGATCGCACTCGAGCGGCGTGTGCTGGCGCGACGGCCAGTCCACGTTGCGGTGGGCGCTCGGCGGCCGCAGCCCGCGGCGCTCACCGGCGCCCAGGCCGCTGCTCTGAGCGAGCTGGAGGCAGCCCTCGCCCGGCCGCACACCCCGGCGAAGCAGCGGCGCTTCCTGCTCCACGGGGTGACCGGGTCGGGAAAGACCGAGGTCTACCTGCGTGCGGCCGGCGCGGCGCTCGAGGCGGGTCGTGGCGCGATCGTGCTCGTCCCCGAGATCGCGCTGACCCCCCAGACGGTCGGGCGCTTCGTCGAGCGCTTCGGCGACACAGTGGCCGTGCTCCATTCACGGCTGGCGGCCGGCGAGCGCCACGACGAGTGGCTGCGGCTGCGCCGCGGCGAGGCGCGCGTGTGCGTCGGTCCGCGCTCGGCGGTCTTCGCGCCGGTCGCCGACCTCGGGCTGATCGTCGTCGACGAGGAGCACGAGTCGGCCTACAAGCACGAGGGCGACCCCCGCTACGACGCCCGGGCAGTGGCGGAGCGTCGCGCGGACGTCGCGGGTGCCGTCCTGCTGGCCGGAAGCGCGACCCCGCGCCCCGAGACAAGACATCGCCTTGCGCGGCTGCGCCTGCCCGAGCGCGTCGACGGCCGCGCGCTGCCGCCCGTCGAGATCGTCGACATGCGCGAGGCGTCGCATGCGCTACATCCGACGACGCGGGAGGCGCTCGTGGAGACAAGGCGCCGAGGGGAGAAGGCGATCGTCCTCCTCAACCGCCGCGGCTGGTCGAACTTCGTCTCCTGCCGCTCGTGCGGGCGGACGTGGGAGTGCCCGCAGTGCGACGTCGCGCTGGTACTGCACCGCGCCCAGCGCAGGCTCGCCTGCCACCACTGCGGCCACCACGAGGCGATGCCCTCGCGGTGTGGGAGCTGCGGGTCGATCTCCGTCGCGCGGCACGGCGCCGGCACCGAGCGCCTCGAGCACGAGCTCGCGGCCGCCCTCGAGGCTCCCGGCTTCCCGGTCCTGCGCCTCGATGCCGACGTCTCCACCGGTCGGCCCCCTGATGCCGCGGTTCCTGCTCGCTCATCCGCGGGCGTAGCTTCCGACGCCGCGGTTCCTGCTCGCTCATCCGCGGGCGTAGCTTCCGACGCCGGCCGCCACTCCGCGGCCGCGGTGCTCGCGCGCTTCGACTCCGCCCCGGCCGGTGTCCTGCTCGGTACGCAGATGGTCGCCAAGGGCCACGACTTCCCCGACGTCACCCTCGGCGTAGTCCTCGACGCTGACCGCACGCTTCGCTTCCCCGACTTCCGAGCCGAGGAGCGGACCTTCGCCCTCCTCACCCAGCTCGCCGGCCGAGCGGGCCGCGGGCCGCGGGGCGGCCGGGTGCTCGTGCAGACCCTCGATCCCGACGCGCCCGCCATCCGCCTCGCGGCCGCCCACGACGCCGACGGCTTCCTGGAAGCCGAGCTGGCGCGGCGCGAGGCGCTGCGCTACCCGCCCTTCGCTCGCTTGATCCGTGTCGTGTGCGGCTCGCCGGCCCCGGGCGCCGCGCTCGCTGCGGCGGGCGCGGTGCGCGAGCACCTCGACCCGCCCGGCGCGCTCGTGCTCGGCCCGGCGCCGCTGTTTCGCCTGCGGGGGCGCGAGCGGGCGCAGGTCGTCGTCAAGGCGACCGACGCCGACGCCGACGCCGCCGCCGCCGCCGCGGCGAGCGCGGTGGGCGCCGCCGTGGAGGCGGTCGCCCGCACGCCGACCGGCCGGCGCGCCAGCTTCAGCGTGGATGTGGACCCGCAGTAGGAGGCTCTGCTGGGGTTGTCCGGACGTGGTCCGGACGTGGTAGCCTCTACGGATATGGGTGCGATGTCTCCGGACACGAACCGTCGTCACCGGATCGAGATGCGGATCACGCCTGATCAGGAGGCTCTCATCCGCGAGGCGGCAGACCTCGCCCATGAGACCGTGACCGCGTTCGTGCTCACCACGGCGACGGAGCGGGCCAGGACGCTCCTCGAAGCGCGGCGCACGGTGACCCTGCCCAACGAGACGTTCGACCGGTTCTACTCGGCACTCGACGAGCCGGAGACGGCCGTGCCCGAGCTCGTCGAACTGCTCGGCGCCGAGCCGCTGCCGCGGAGTTGAGCGGCGAGGAGCTGCGCCTCGAGCGGCTCCACTCTGATCACGAGCTCGCAAGGTTCTCCTGCGGTGTCCAAGAGCTAGACGGCTGGCTGCGGCGGCACGCCGTTGTCGCGCAGCAGATCGACTCGGCACGGACCTTCGTCGTCGTCCGGGGCGCTCGCATCGCGGCCTACGTCAGCTTGACGATGGGCTCGGTGCAGCGCACCGATGCACCACCGCGGCTGGTCCGCGGCCTGCCGGCTTATCCCGTCGGAATGGTCCTCATCGCCCGCTTGGCGGTCGATCGGACTGAGCAAGGCGCCGGCCTCGGAACGCGGTTGCTCGCCGACGCCCTGCGCATGGCGGTCATCGCCGGTGACGCAGCGGCAGCACGGCTCGTCGTGGTCGATGCGGTCGACGACAGAGCTGCGCAGTTCTACCACCGGCACGGGTTCACCGGCACTCTCGACCACCCCCTTCGCCTCGACCGACGGATGAAGGATGTGCGAGCCAGCCTGCAGCGAGCAGAGCGAAACCAGCTGTGACCAGCTCGCCTTCCTGCGAGGCGTCGGTGCGGGCGGCGAGGCTGTTGCTTTGAGTGAGAGATTAAACTAGCGCTGATGGCCGAGCCCACCACCGAGGTCGTAGACGAGCACGAGGGAGACGAGCCCGAGGAGCGCGCGCCCCTCGATCCTGAGCGGGCTGCCCGCCGGGAGGCGGCGCTCGGCCTCGTTCGCCGCTGGGGCGACCCCGTGCTCAAGAGCGGCGCCCTCCCCGTCGGGCGCTTCGACGAGCAGCTGCGAGCCGAGGTCTCGAGGATGGCGGGCATCATGGAGGACGCGATCGGGGTCGGGCTCGCGGCGCCGCAGATGGGCACGCTGCACCGCCTGTTCATCTACCGGGTGGGCCATGAGGCTCCCCTCGCGGTCGTGGTCAATCCCGAGCTCGAATGGCGCTCCAAGGAGAAGGAGACCTACGAGGAGGGCTGCCTGAGCATCCCCGGCGTGGTCGTCGACGTGGAGCGCCCGATTCACGTCCGCGTTCGCGCCCAGGACGAGTTCGGCGAGCGCATCCTCATCGAGGCCTCGGGCCTCGAGGCTCGGGTCATCCAGCACGAGACAGACCACCTCGACGGCGTGCTCATGCTCGAGCGCACCTCACGCGAGCAGCGCAAGGAGGCGCTTCGCGCGCTGCGCGAGGCGGCCGAGCAGCGCGCAGCCTGAGCGCCGCGTGCGCACCGTCTACCTGGGCACGTCGCTCTTCGCCGTCTGGGTCCTGGAACGGCTCGCGGCCAGCCCGCACCGCCCGGCGCTCGTGGTCACGCGCCCCGACCGGCCCAGGGGTCGCGGCCGGCGCCTCGCGGCGCCTCCTGTAGCCGATGCGGGGCGCGACCTGGGCATCGAGGTCTTCCAGCCCGAGAGCGTCAACGCTCCCGAGGCGGTCGGGCGGATCGCCGCGGCGCAGCCCGAGGTGGTCTGCGTGTGCGCCTTCGGGGCCCTGGTCACCGAGCCGCTGCTCTCCGGGCATTTGATGCTCAACGTCCACCCGTCGCTGCTTCCGCGCTGGCGCGGCGCGGCGCCGGTCGAGAGGGCGATCATGGCCGGCGACCAACGAACGGGCGTGTCGATCATGCGCGTCACCGCCGGGCTGGACAGCGGGCCGGTATGCCTTCGGCGCGACGAGCCGATCGGCTCCGAGGACACCTACGGCACTCTGTCCGAGAGGCTCGCGACGCTCGGTGGCGAGTTGCTCGTCCAGGGCCTCGACCATCTGCCCACATGCGAGGAGCAGGACGAAGGGGGCGCAACCTACGCGGACAAGATCACCGCGCAGGATCGCCGGCTGGATCCCTCGCGACCCGCGGTGGAGCTGGAGCGGATCGTGCGGGCGTTGACGCCCCACGTCGGCGCACGGGTGGAGCGTGCCGGCGAAGAGCCGCTGGGCGTGCGGCGAGCGGGCGCCGTGGAGGTGGGGCCACCGGAGGGGGCGCTGGAAGCGCGTGACGGACGGCTCCTGCTCGGCTGCGCCGAAGGCGCGGTCGAGCTCCTCGAGGTCCAGCCGGCCGGAGGAAGAGCGATGAGCGCCGCCGACTACCTCCGGGGGCACCGGCCGTGAGCGCCGGGCGACAGCGCGGCGCGGCGCGCGAGACCGGCGGCGGACGCGCCGCCGGAAGGGGCGCGGCCGGCGCGGGCGCCGCCGGAAGGGGCGCGGCCGGCGCGGGCGCCGCCGGAAGGGGCGCGGCCGGCCCCTCGCCCGCGCGTGTGGTGGCCTTCGCGGTGCTCGGGAGGGTCTTCGAGGAGGGCGCCTACGCCGACCGGGCGCTGCTCGGCGAAGCGGACCGCCACGGGCTGAGCGAGCGCGACCGGGCGCTTGCCACCCGCATCGCCTACGGCGCGATCCAGCGCCGAGCGACGCTCGATCACGTGGTAGAGCGGCTCGCAAAGCGCAAGGTGCGCCAGCTCGACCCACCCGTCCTCGCCGCGCTGCGGCTCGGGGTCCAGCAACTCCTCTTCATGGACCGGATCCCCGCCCATGCCGCCGTCGACGAGAGCGTCGAGCTGGTCAAGGCGCACCGGCCCCGGGGCGCCGGGCTGGTCAACGCCGTGTTGCGCCGCGCCGTCAGCGAAGGCCGTGCGCTCGTAGACGCGATCGACGACTCCACGCCCGAAGGCGCGGCGCTTCGCCACTCCCACCCCGCCTGGGTCGCGCGCACGTGGTGGTCACAGCTCGGCGCCGACCACGCAAAGGCGCTCATGGCTGCCGACAACGAGCCGGCTGAGACGGCGCTGCGCGCGAACACGCTGGTGACGAGCCGCGACGCACTCGTGGACCAGTTGCGCGGTGAGGGCTTCGACGCTCGTCCCGCGGATCTTCCGCCCGACAGCGTCCTCGTCACCGGCGCGCTCGACGCCCACGCCCACCCGCTGCACGAGCGGGGCGCCTTCATGCCGCAATCCCGGGCGTCGGCGATTGTCGCCCGGGTCCTCGACCCCCACCCGGGTGACCGTGTGCTCGACCTGTGCGCCGCGCCGGGCGCCAAGACGACCCACCTCGCTGCACTGATGCGCGGCGAGGGCGAGGGCGAGGTCGTCGCCCTCGAGCGCCATCCCGGCCGGGCGCGCGCCCTCGAGGCGACGTGCCGGCGCATGCACGTAAGCAACGTCCGCGTCCGCACCGCAGACGCACGCGAGCCGGCGCCGGGCCCGCTCTTCGACCGCGTCCTCGTCGACCCGCCGTGCACCGGCCTGGGGACCCTGCGCTCGCGACCCGACTTGCGCTGGCGCGTAAAGCCGGACGACGTGTCAGCGCTCGCGGCCACGCAGGCGGAGATCCTCGCCGCCGGCGCCGCCGCCACGCGTCCCGGCGGCACGCTCGTCTACTCGACGTGCACCATCTCCGCGGAGGAGAACGAGCGCCGGATCGACGCCTTCCTGCGCTCCCATCCCGCCTGGAAAGCCGACGACCTGCGCTCCGTCGTGCCTGTCTGGCACCATCCGACCGTGGCGCGCCACCTCCAGACCCTTCCGCACCGCGACGGCACGGACGGCTTCTTCATCGCGCGCCTGCGGCGCACCGCATGAGGATGGAGCACACCATCAGCGCCAACCGGCCGCTGTGCCCGGCCTGCTCGGAGCCCTGGCTGCGGCCCACGAACCTCCCCGGGCGCTATCGCTGCGTAAACTGCCTGCGCCGCTTCGAGTTGGTCTCCAACTGCCCCAACTGCGGCGAGCATTCGACCATCGTCCGTATGGAGCACTCCGCCACCATGATCTGCAACCACTGTGACGCAAGCATGCTGAGGCCGATCTGATGGCCTCCGACGCCACGGACGCCATCCTGCGCAGCCCTCGGGTCGCGCCCTCGATTCTCTCCGCCGACTTCGCTTGCCTGGGCGATCAGGTCGCCAACGTGATGGAGGCGGGCGCGCGGATCATCCACGTCGACGTCATGGACGGGCACTTCGTGCCTCCGATCACCATCGGGCCGCTCATCGTCGACGCGCTGCGCGACCAGGTCCACGACGCCGGCGGCGTCCTCGAGGTCCACCTCATGATCGAGCGCCCCGAGCGCCAGATCGAGCCTTTCGCGGAGGCCGGCGCCGACGTGATCATCATCCAGCCCGAGGCGACGCCCAACCTCCATTTCACGCTCCAGGCCATCGAGAAGGCCGGCGCCAGGGCGGGGGCGGCGATCAATCCGGGAACGCCGCCGGAATCGCTCACCGAGGTCGCCGAGATGCTCGAGATGGCGCTGTGCATGACGGTCAACCCCGGCTGGGGCGGCCAGCCGTTCATCGAGCACTCGCTCGCGAAGATCGAGCGCATGCGCGAGATCCTGCCCGATGGGGTTGCGATCGAGGTCGACGGCGGGGTGGACGCCGAGACGGCGGGCCCGTGCGCTAAGGCGGGCGCGACGCGCTTCGTCGCGGGGTCGGCGATCTTCGGCAAGGACGATCTCGCCGAGGCATACCGCGCCATCGCGGAGGCAGCGGGGGCGGAGTAGGGCGGCGCCGCCGGGGGAGGAGGGCCGTGCGGCTCGGAATCCTGACCGTGCTCGACGAGGCGCGGCGTGCGGAGTTCGCCTACCTGCGCGACGCCCTCGGGCTGACCGACGGGAACCTCTCCCGCCACTTGCGCGTGCTCGAGCATGCGGGCCACGTCGCCATCGAGAAGGGGTTACCTGGTGCGCCCGCTGGCGAGCATCGTGGGCATCCCGATGGAGCGCATGCGGGGAATGACCGGGCGCCTGGCGCGGGAGAACGCCACGCGCAACCCGGGCCGCACGGCGACCACCGCCGCCGCGCTGATGATCGGCATGGCCCTGGTGACCTTCGTCACGATCTTGGCCGCGGGGATCAAGGACTCGGTGGCCTCAGCGTCGACAAGGGGCTCAAGGGCGCCTTCGTCGTCCAGAACAGCGACGGCCAATCCTCGATCCCCGCGGCGACCGCGACCGCGCTGCGCGGGGTGCCGGGCATCACCACCGTCATCGAGACCCGCTTCAGCCAGGCCAAGGTGCACGGCGTGAAGGGAAGCGACAGCGTGAGCGGCGTCGACCCCGCGACGCTTCCCTCGATCTACAAGGTGGACTGGAAGAAGGGCTCCGACGCGACGCTCCGGGAGCTCGGGCCGGGCGAGACCGTGGTCAAGGACAAGTGGGCCAAGGACAACGACTTCAAGGTGGGCCAGACGCTCACCGTTCTGACCCCGTCGGATCGCACGGTCCGCCTGACCGTGAAGGGAACCTACGAGGACGACGCCCAGCTGCTGACCGACCTGACCGTGCCCAACGCGACTATCGTGCGCGACTTCGGCTCCAAGGACGTGGCGGTCGCGCTCGCCGGGGTCGCCCCGGGCCAGAGCGTCGACGCGGTGAAGAAGCGCGCCGAGAAGGCGCTCGAGGCCAAGTTCCCGTCTGTCGAGGTGCTGACCAAGAAGGAGCTCAGCCAAGACGTGGCGGGGCAGATCAACAAGCTCGTTAGCTTCTTCTACGTCCTCCTCGGGCTGGCGGTGATCGTATCCCTGTTCGGCCTGGTCAACACGCTCGCCCTGTCGATCTACGAGCGCACGCGCGAGCTGGGCATGGTCCGCGCGATCGGAATGTCGCGCCGGCAGGTCCGCGCGACGGTCCGCTACGAGTCGGTCATCACAGCGCTCATCGGGGCGGCGCTGGGCCTGGTCCTCGGGGTCCTCTTCGCCATAGCGATGACCCCGGCGCTCGCCGACCAGGGACTGAAGATCTCGATACCCATCGCGACCTTGATCATTCTCATGCTCCTCGCGGCGATCGCCGGCGTTCTCGCGGCGATCGGGCCGGCGCGCCGCGCGTCACGCCTCGACGTGCTCGAGGCGCTGGCTTACGAGTAGCGCCCGGCGGGACGGCCGCGTAGCGACGTGCTCAACCGGGCGCTCGAGTCGAGAGGACCGCCAAAGGGGATGTGCTGTGAGGAGAAGTACGGCATCACGCTGCGCAGCAAGAGCCGCCGCTGTCGGCGCTGCCCAAGGTCGCGCAGCAGTGGTAAGCGGCCCTGCACGAGATTAGGTGGTGTCGCACGAGACACGCTAGTATCGCACGACCCGAGGAAAGGAAGCGCCGTGCGCACCCGGGTTGTCGCCGCGAATGAAGTCCGTATCCCCGAGCCTGTGCCCGGAGAAGTACTCGTCATCGAGCGCTACGGCAAGCCCTACGCGGCCGTCATCGACGCGAGCGCGCTTGAGCTGTTCCAGCGCACGCTCGCGATGTTCGGCGAGCATCAGCCCGTTGAGCTTTCTCTCTCGGACGCTGCGCTCGCTGTCCATCGCGCCTCCGAGGCCGGCACGGACGTCGAGGAGTTCGACTTCAGACTGCTCGATACTTACGCCGCGGGGTGAGCGCGCCCGCGCCCGCGCCGTCGCCGTCGCCGTCGCCGTCGCCGGCGCGCGGTTTGCGCGGCGCCCTCGCCTGGGCGTTCACCGCCTTTCAGCCGGAGGCCCCGTTCGAGCTCGTCGGCGTCGACGGCACCGCGCGCTCCTATCCGACGGCTGTCGCCGTGGCACGAGCCGTGCGGGCCGGCGAGCTCGCGCAGGCGCCGACGTTCAATGTCGCAGCGAAACTGCGCCCGCTGGTCTTCCTGCAAGACCGCCCGCGCGGAGCGCTTCCCGAGTACGCCGCGCTCAAGCTGACGCGCTTCACCAAGCTCCCACCCGCTGACCAGCAGAGCGTCCGCGACGGCGAGGAACCCGCGCTCTTTTACTTGCCCGTCGACAAGGCCAAGTACGGACTCATCCAGGAGAACGCTGTTGACCTCAACTCGCTCGGGCGAGTGCACCGCTCCGCCATCCTCACTCGCCCGGTTGGCTATCTCGACGAGACCGAGATAGACGTCCTCGGACGCCGCTTGGCCACCTTCCTCGACATCGACCTCGGGCCGGCCATCCGGGAAGGCGTCATTGCGCGCTGGGAGAAGCTCGTGGCCGACCAGCAGGCTCGCGGCAAACCCTGAGAAGCGCTCTCCCGCGAACGACACGCGCTCTGGCCGCGCCGCCTCGCAGACGACGACCTCCTACGGCGACGCGCGATGGGGATGTCGCGCCGGCAGGTCCGCACGACGGTCCGCTTCGAGTCGGTCATCACCGCGCTCATCGGGGCGGCCTTGGGACTGGTCCTCGGGGTCCTCTTCGCCATAGCGATGACCCCGGCGCTGGCCGACCAGGGCCTGAAGATCTCGATCCCCATCGCGACCTTGATCATTCTCATGATCCTCGCGGCGATCGCCGGCGTGCTCGCGGCGATCGGGCCGGCGCGCCGCGCGTCGCGCCTCGACGTGCTCGAGGCGCTGGCCTACGAGTAGCGATGCAGCCGGCTTGCAGCGAGCAAGGTCGGGGCACCCGAGTCGCCATTTCGCTCCACGAATATGTATGTGCTGAGTGCCTACACTATGGGCTACACGGTTGTAGTCCGAGAGGGGGACGCTATGGCGACCACCACGACGGTTCGGATCGGCGAAGAGGCCCACGAGGTCGCACGGTCGCTTGCACGCGAGACTGGGCAGTCCGTGCGCGAGATCGTCGAGCGTTCTGTTCACGCCTATCTCGGCCACTGGATCATCGAGCAGAGCAACCAGGCGTTTGGGCGTATGCGGAGCGAGGATCCCGAGGCGTGGGCCGGCTATCGGGCCGAGAGCGAGCGCTGGCAGAACGCCAGCACGGACACCCTCGAGGACGAGGCGCCCTATCCGGTGCCTGAGGAGCACCGCGGCCGGTCTCCCGAGTCTTACGCCGAGCGTGAGTAGCAGCGTGCCCGTGCGCGCCCCGTCGTATCGCGACGTGTGGTACGCCGATCTCGGCATACCCGCCGGGCGTGAGCAGGGTGGCCGGCGCCCCGCGCTCGTGGTATCTCCCGACCAGTTCAACCACGGCCCGGCTGGACTCGTGATCCTCGTGCCGCTCACCACGACCGCTCGGGGGGTGGCGCTCCACGTTCCCGTTGAGCCCCCGGAGGGCGGCCTGCGGGTGCGCAGCTTCGCAATGTGCGAGCAGGTCCGTTCGCTCTCGCACGATCGGCTCATCGAGCCGTGGGGACGCGCGCGCGCCGCGACGCTTCAAGAGATCGTGATGCGGCTCCGGCTCTTGACCCCAGCCCCGTAGGTCGCCCAACCCGTTCGGGTCTCCGTCCCATCTTTCGCTTTCCCCGGCAAAGACAAGTTACGCAGAGCGGCGAGTACAGCACCCGGGGGGATGCGCCTGACCCCGGCGCATGCCTTGCAGGCGGGCCGGAGTTTGAGTTTCGTTCCCATATAGTGGGATGGCCCTCGACGTGCCCGTTTACCGTGGTCGTCGAGGGTTGGTCGCTACTTTTGGCCGGCCTCGGCGTTGTTTGTTGTGATGACTGGTTCTCTTTCGACGCGAACCTTCATCTCTGTCGCTCTTGCTTCAGTGGCGCTTGGCGCCGTGCCGGGCCCGGTCTTCGCCGGTGAGGCGCGGGTTGTCGACAAGCTGCCGGCGTTTAGGGCCTTCGCGGGCGAGGCTAACCGGGTTACGGTCGCTCGGATCGGGTCGATGACCTTCACGATCGAGGACCTCGGGGTCCGGGTCACCCCGGGCGCGGGTTGCACTGCGATCTCGGCCAACAAGGCGCGTTGCATCGCTTCTGGCAAGCGGTCGGTCATTCCGGGGCCGGTCAACCTCGGCGACGGCGACGATGCGGCGACCACGCGCGGTGCTGGCGTGCCCGTCTTGCTCGACGGCGGCGTGGGCAACGACCGGATCAGCGCCGGGAGCGGCTCTGAACCGGTGCTGGCCGGAGGCCCCGGCGATGACATCGTGACCGGTGGCGAGGGCGACGACGTCATCTTCGGCGAGGCGGGCTATGACCAGGGCCCGGCCGGCAACGACCGGATCGACGGGCGCGGCGGCGACGACCGGATCGAGGGCGGGCTGGGCTCTGACGTGATGGTCGGCGGCGCGGGCGTGGACACTGTCATCTACCAGGAATTCGGCTTTGCCTCCGGCCAAGCCCTGCGCACCACGCCGGTAAGCGTGACTCTCGACGCGGTGGCCAACGACGGCGCCCCGGGCGAGAACGACAGCGTGGCCGGCGACGTCGAGAGCGTGGTCGGCGCCACCGGGGCCGACCAGCTCGTCGGAAACGAGGCCGACAACTTCCTGCGGCTCGGCTTCGCGGGCTTCGGCGATCCCACCGGAGGCAGCGCCCAAGGTGCGGGCGGCGATGACCGGGTGTTCGGGGGGGAGGGCGCAGACACCGTCGATGGGGGCGCCGGCGACGATGTCGTGAGCGACGGCGACCTCAATGGCGCTGTCAGCACCCTGTCGGGCGGCCCGGGCAACGACCTCCTGCACGCCGAGGACTTCGCCGAGGAGCAGGGCAATACGTCAGAGCTCGAGCTCGCTCCCACCGCGGACGCGATCTCCTGCGGGGCGGGCCGCGACCAGGCCTACCTCGACACCGCCGATCAACGGCCCGCGGACTGCGAGATCGTAACGGTCCGCACAGCGACCCTGGCCACGACGCGCGGCACCGAGGGCATGGACGTCATCGTGGGCGTGGAGGGCGAGGTGGGCGAAGATCGCATCAGCGCGCGCGCCGGCAACGACCTGGCCAGCGGCCTGGCCGGCAACGATCGCATCGACGGCGGCGCGGGCCGCGACAAGCTCTCAGGCGGCGACGGCAACGACGTGATCCGCGCACGCGACGGCGAGCGCGACAGGATCCGCTGCGGATCGGGCCGCGACGTGGTCAGCGCCGACCGCAGCGACCGCGTCTCCCCCGACTGCGAGCGCGTCAGCCTCCCGGCCAGCAGGAGCCCAACCGGCTAAGCAACGTCCCGCGCGTGCCACAGGGCGTGTGATCTACCCCCACGCCGGCCGCTCCCCAAACAGACCGAGAGAGCAGACACCCCGGCGCCCACCTAGCCGGTCGTCGGGTTCGACGATAGGGGGTAGACGATCGCGCCAGCAGGAAGCGCCCGCCGGGCCAGCGGTCCTCCGAGCCGCGCTACGGGACGCCGGCCTTCGACTCACAGCTAGCCTGGTCGCGACCCCCGCCCCCGACGCAGCGGTCGCGTCCCTTGCCCCCGATCAGCTGGTCGTTGCCGCCCTCGCCGTAGAGGGTGTCGTTGCCGCCCAGCCCGCAGATCACGTCGGGCCCCGGCGCTCCTCGCAGCGTGTCGCTCTTGGGGGTGCCGACGATCGTGCACTTCACGGCAGAAACCTTGGCCACGAACGCGTCGGTTGAGCCGAACGGACCGTTCTTCGTCTTGTCGGGACCGCCCTTCGCCGGGAACGTGGACTGGTTCGAGTCGGTGGAGCCGCCGACGTAGGCGCTTCCCGCCAGGTCCACCGCGACGCCGATGCCGGTCTCGTCGAGCGCGCCGCCCACGTAGCCGGCGTAGCCCAGACCCGTGCCTCCGGCGCTCAGCTTCGCGACGAAGGCGTCGTCCGGGCCCCCGTTGTAGGTGGAGTCCGGACCTCCCCTGGCGGGGAAGGTGGCCTGGTTGGAGGCGGTGGTGCCGACGACGTAGGCGTTCCGGGCGCGGTCGAGATCGATCGCGACGGCGTCGTCGCTGCGGGCCCCGCCGATGTAGGTGGCGTAGTCGAGGGCCGATCCGCGGGCGTTGAGCTTGACGACGAAGGCGTCTTTGGGGGCCTTCTCGCCGCCCTTGCCATTGGCGTTGAGCACGCGGTCGAAGCCGGGGATGGAGCCGAAGCCCTTGCCGTTCGGGAACGTGCGCTGGTCAGAGGTCGTATAGCCGGTGATGTAGACGTTCCCGGAGCTGTCGACGGCGTTGCCGAAGGGATGCTCGTCGCCGGCTCCCCCGATGTAGGTCGAGTAGACCACCTTCGTGCCCGAGGGGTCGAGCTTCACGGCGGCGGTGTCAGCGGGTGTGGGGGAAGGCGGCCCGTTGAAGGTCTTATCGAAGGCCCCGGCGGTCACGGGAAACCCCCCGAAGGGGTTCGACGGTCCGGGCGGCCCTGGCTTGGAGCCGGTGTACACGGGCACGTAGGCGTTGTCGGCGGCGTCCACGCTCAGTCCCGTCGCGGCGTCGGCGCCGACGCCGCCGACGTAGGTCGCATAGCCCAGGCCCGAGCCGTCCGCGTTCACCCTGGCCACGAAGGCGTCGATGATGCCGTTGAAGCTGCGGTCGAAGCCCGGGACCGCTCCGAAGCCGTCGCCGTCGGGGAACGTCATGTCGTTGGACTGCGTGAAGCCGGCGACGTAGGCGCGGCCCGCTCGGTCGACCACGACCCCGTTGGCCTGCTCGTTGTTGGGGTTGTCGGGCGGGAAGGGGGGCGCGGCACCTCCGATGTAGCCGGCGTAGTCGAGGCCCGTACCGCCGGGCCTGAGCTTGGCGACCCAGGCATCCTGAGGGCCGCCGTTGTAGGTCGTGTCGGGGCCCACGGTCACCGGAAAGCCATCTGCCTCCGAGGAGCTCGTCGAACCGCCGACGTAGGCTGCGCCAGCGGGGTCGACGGCGATCTCGATGCCGGTGTCGCGCTTGGCGCCGCCGATGTAGGTGGCGTAGAGGAGGCGCTTCCCAGAAGGGTCGACCTTGGCGACGTACGTGTCGTCGAGGCCGCTCGTGTCGTTGAAGGTGGTGTCCGCGGCTCCGACCGTCGCGGGGAAGTCGCTGGAGGTCGTGGTGCCGACGACATAGAGGTTCCGCGCGCGATCGACCGTCACGTTGTTGACCTTGTCGTCGCCCGCGCCGCCGATGTAGCCCGCGTAGACCAGCCCCGCCGGGTCGATCACGAGCGGCCGGCGGCGGTCATAGCCACCCACGCGAAAGCCGTAGGAGTGCCCCGCGCCGAGCGCGTAGGAGCTCGCCACCGCCACGCGCCGGCCCCCAATGAGCTGATAGGAGCGGGGGGCTTCGTCGCGCAGCTTGCGCGCCGGAGTCGAGACCTCGAGCTGGCCGCGCCGGTTGACGTCGAGGCCGGTGGCTCCGCGCCAGGCGAAGCGGATGGCCCTTGGATCGGCTCCCGGCCTCACGAGGAAGCTGTACTTCAGGCGGGACGCGCTTCCGGAGTAGACGAGGTCCACTCCGGGCCAGACGTCGCGATAGGCGACCTTCGAGTAGGTCGGGATCTTCGACTTCCAGTCCTGCCGAGGGCCCTTGAAGTAGTTGACCACGGCGGGCGTGCGGGCCTGCCCCACCGGTCGCGGGCGCGCGGGCGCCGTTCCGAGGAAGTCGAGCCGCAGACCCCAGCGCCGGCCGGCTCGGTGCTCGTCGGCCAGCGAGAGGGCCAGCCCGCCCGGGGTGAAGAAGACCGACGCCTCCTTGCCGTGGACGTAGTAGCGGGCCCTGCGGTCCGCCTGCCCGCGATTCTCGATGAAGTAGAGAGGAAGGCTCTTGGCCGTCGGCGGTCCGTCGGCCACTCGCCCTGCGGCCTTCGTCGCCAGCGGATCGCGCCCGCAAGCGGAGCCCGTGAGCAGCACGCTCGCCGCGAGCGCGATGGTGACCGCGCAGGCGGCGGCGGAGGAGCGGCGCGGCTGCGAAGACGTCACGACGACGCTGTCCCGGGTCGGTGGCGTTTCCCACATCTCAGCTTCGGCAGTCAAGTCATCTCCCCTGGAGCCGACGTTTGCACCGAGGTGTGAGCTTACCCACTTTGTGGCGCTCTGTCGCGACGGTCGGCTCGCACGTCGGCAGCGCCCGCATCGACGGCTTTCGGGTCCGATCGGATTCCTCGCCGCCACGCCCGTTTCCGGCCAGCCTGCGCCAGCCGCGGGGGTTGACACGCGGTGCAAGGCCTGATTGAGTTGGGGCGACTTGAAAGGATCGTTGGCTCAGAGGAAGGTTCTGGAGGATCGATGACTCAGAGGATGCGTCGCAGCCTGTTTTTGAGCGCTTTCGGCGCTCTCGCCGTGACGATCGGGGTTGTCGGCCTCGCATGGGCGTGCACGCCGCAGGCCTACATCTACCTGAGCAAAACCTCGGTGGCCACGAAGGGATCGAAGGTCACCGTCACCGGCAAGGGATTCGCTCCCGGGCCGGTGCAGATCCGCCTCGACTCCGGCCCCACGCTCGCCACCGCGACTGGGCCTGACTTCACTACCACCGTGAAGACTCCGAAGGCCAAGCCGGGCGTCTACTACGTGCATGCCCTTGCCTATCAGGCCGACGGAAGCGTCGCGGGCGATGCTTCCCGAGCGCTGCAGGTCGAGGCCCCCGCTGCTCCTCAGCGCCAGGAGCCCGCTCCCTCGCCGAAGCCGGCGCCTCGCCGCGAGCGGCCCGCGGCCACTCCGGACCGAGCGAGCGCATCCGAGGAGAGCACACCCGAGCGGAAGTCCACGCCGGCCGTGACCGCAACGGCCGCGACCGCAGCGGAGAGCGCCAACACCCCGGCCACGGTTCCGTCGCGGGCAACGAGCTCAGCACGGGCAAAGAGCCCCGCCCGGGCCAAGGCTGCGAACCCACCCGCCGCGCGGCCAGTTCCCCAGCCACGAGTCATCTCCCCGCTCGTCTCGTCGCTGAGCAATCCGTGGGCTGCCCGCCCGACAGCCCGTTTGGGCCTCGACGCGGCGCGGACGAGCGCCGAGCCTCCCAGCCGCGTGCTCGTCCTGGGCATTGGCCTGATCACTCTCGGTCTCGCCGCGCTGGGCGGCGCAGGCTTCTCGCTGGTGAGGCTCCGCTCGCGCTCGCCGGCCCCCGAAACCAGCGCCACCATCGAGCTGCCGATCCCCGAGCCCGAGCCCGAGCCCGAGCCCGAGCCCGAGCCGCTCTCGCTGGAGGCCGAGCTGGAGGAGCTGCTCGCGAAGCGCTCCGCGCCCCCCGAGCTCGATCTCGCGGGCGGCGAGCAGTCATCTGAGCTCGAGACGGCCGGCACCCCGCGCTAGGAGCGTGGGTCAGTAACCCCGTTTGAGCCGTCCGGCTCGCGCGGGAGGATTCTCCTGCAATCGAGCGGGAGGGGTCGGATGGCGACGGCGGCGATCGGTGGGGCTCAGGGAACGCTGGTGGAGATCGAGCCCGAGTCGGGCGTGTCAGTGGCGACGCGTGTCTCAGTCGCTGAGGAGAAGACCTTCCGTGCCTATGACCCTGATCAGGTGTTGTTGATGTCGCCGGTGATCTCGGAGTGGGTGCCTGAGGGCGATCTCGCCCACTTCGTTTCCGATCTCGTCGAGGGGGCGCTGGACCTCTCGGCGGTCTATGCGTCTTATGAGTCTGAGCGGGGCTATCCGCCTTATGACCCGCGCCTGATGCTCAAGCTGTTGATCTACGGTTATGCGAACGGGGTGTGCTCCTCGCGTGCGCTTGAGCGCGCCACTCATCGCGATGTGGCGGTGCGGATGCTCTGCGCTGGCCAGCATCCTGATTACCGCTCGATCGCGCGCTTTCGCGCCCGCCACCTCAAGGCGCTCTCCGAGCTCTTCGTGCAGGCGCTTCGCCTGTGCGCCGAGTCGGGGTTAGTCAAGCTGGGCAGGCTCGCCCTGGACGGCACCAAGCTGCGGGCCAACGCCTCGCGTCACAAGGCGATGAGCTATGAGCGCATGACCAAGAAGGAGACAGAGCTCGAGTCAGAGATCGCCGAGCTGCGCGCGCAGGCCACGGCGCTGCTTGAGGAGGCCGCTGCCATCGACGACGCCGAGGATGAGCTCTACGGGGCGGATCGTCGCGGTGACGAGCTGCCCGATGAGCTTGTCCGCCGCGAGAGCCGCCTGGCGCGGCTGCGCGAGGCCAAGGCGGCCCTGGAGGCGCAGGCCCGCGAGCGCGAGGAGCGCCGCCGCTCAGAGATGGCCGCCGAGGGCCGCACGCCGCGCACGCCGCCCGATGGCCGTGACCCTTTCGCGCCCAAGCCCACCGACCAGCGCAACTTCACCGATCCCGAGTCAAAGATCATGAAGGCCTCTGACGGCGCCTTTCACCAGTCCTATAACGCCCAGGCGATCGTCGATGAGCACGCGCAGGTGATCCTCTCAGCCGACGCTTCTAACCAGGCGCCCGACACCCCGCAGCTAGAGGCCGCCCTTGACCAGCTCGCCGAGAACCTGGAGGCGATCGAGATCGAGCTGCCCGCCAACGCCGCGCTGACCGCCGATGCCGGCTACTTCTCTGAGGACAACGTCAAGGCCGCCCAGGACCATGGCCTTGACGCCTACATCGCCACCGGACGCACCAAGCACTCAGACCCGCCGCCGATCGCCCCGCGCGGTCGCATCCCCAAGAACGCCACGCCCAAGCAGCGAATGGCCCGCAAGAACAAGACGAAGAAGGGCCAAGCCACCTATGCCCGGCGCAAGGTGATCGTCGAGCCCGTCTTCGGCCAAATGCAGACCGTCCAGAACGCCCGGCACCTACTCCTGCGCGGCAAAGACGCCGCCCGCGCCCAATGGCGCTTTCACTGCGCCATCCACAACCTGCTCAAGCTCCACCGAGCCGGCGGGCTGGCGCTGGTCGGGGCAGGCTGAGCGCCCAAACAGGGAGTCCTTGCCCTCCCGCAGGGTGCTACGCGGTGCCCGAGGACACCTCCTGGCGCCCACCGCCGGCGATCATGGGCCTGATCGCGCTCGATCCCACCCGTTGCCGTCGCTCAACCACCGGGAGTCGCGTTAGCGACCCACGCTCCTAGCAGACGGGCCTGAGCCGAGCGCTCAGCGCGAGGCTCGCCGTCCGCGGAGCGACAGACGTACCGGGCTGGTGCATGAGCACCCCCCTCAGCCCGTGGGCCGACGGTAGAGCGCGTAGAGGAGCGCCGTGAGGATCGCGGCGGCGCCGAAGTAGCCGACCTCTGCGCGAAGGACCTGGTCGGAGACCGCCGGAAGGGTCATCCAGAGAACGAACCCGACCGCCGCCAGCCCCCAGGCGACGGCGGCGAGGCCGGCGCGCCGGCGGGCGAGGGCGGCCTGGTTGAGCGTGCCGGCGACGAGGTGGAAGCCCATGCCCAGCGCCACCAAGGCCAAGCCGCCGCGGGCGTAGGCGAAGTCGCCGCCGAAGAGCACGTCCATCGCGAACGGACCGATCGCCAGCAGCCCGAGGGCGACCGCGCCGGCGAAGGCGGCGATGGCGAGGACGGTGATCCGTACGGCCCGGTGAAAATCATCTCCGCCCTCGGTCGCCTCCAAGCCGGCGAGGTGGGGCAGCAGCGAGGTCTGGATGGACTGGAAGAGCTGGAGCGGAGCACGCGCGATGAGCAGGACGTTGAAGACGAATCCGGCCAGCGCGGCATCGGTCGCGGTGGCCTCGACGGTGATCACCGCAGCGTTTAGCAGCGTCTGCTCGGCGAGCATGATGGCGAGGACGGCCACCGCGAAGCCGGCGCCGTGGCGCAGGCTCAGCTCAACCGCGCGCTCCTCCGCGGCCTCGGCCGCAGGGCCCTGCTGCGGCGCCACCACCGGCTGCGCCGGCGGTGCCGGCTCGGCGATCAGGGGGCCGGCGCGGCTCTCATCCTCCCGCCCTCTGCGCGCGAAGGCCAGGGGCACCACGACGAGCGAGACGAACGGGGCGGCGGCCATCCCCATCGCGACGACCGATTGGCCCGAGGCGATCCCCACCGCCACGGCGAGGGCGAAGAGGAAGCGCGAGGTCGCCTCGAGCAGGACCAGTCCGCCGTAGAGCGCGAAGCGCTCGTGGCCGGCCAGCCAGCCGCGGGCGAAGTAGCTCGCCGCGTAGGCGAGCACCCCGACCACCAGGACCCAGTACAGCGCCGCCGAGCCGTCGAAGACGCCGTCCTCGATGCGCCCGCGCAGAGCCAGCGCGACCGCCAGGAAGATGAGCGCGAAGCCGAGCTGGATGGTCATCGCCACCCGCAGCGGCTGGCCGGCCAGCCCGCGCGCGCGCCGGTCGGCGATCGTGCGCGAGAGGAGCTGCTCGATCGGCCGGTAGATGACCGAGACGATCACGAACATCACCGACCACAGGAGGCTGATCCGCTTGTAGGCGACCTCGTCGAGCACGTGGCTGGCCACCGAGAAGTAGGCGAAGGTGACCAGGCCGGTCGTCGCGATCCCGACCGACAGGACCGTGGCCCCGCGGCCGTAGGAGCGCGACGAAGCGGACCCCTTCGCCGGACGCCCCGAAGCGGACCCCTCCTCCGCGGCCATGCCCGGAGAGCTCAGCGCACCCGCACGAGCAGCATGGTCCACGGCAGCGGCGTGCGCGCCTCGACCACCTCGCCGTGCCCGGAGAGCAGCTCGACGAAGGAGCGCCTGGACCAGTGGTTGAGGTGGCCCGGGGTGTTGCCCAGCTCGCGCAGATAGGAGCCGCGGGCCAGGTTGAGCGCGCGCCATAAGGGCTCGCGCGGCACGCTGACGAGCAGGTGGCGCCCGGCCACGCGAGCCATCTCGGCGAGGGTGTGCTCAGGGTCGGGAACGTGCTCGAGCACCTCGATGGCGGTGGCGACGTCGAACTCGTCGTCTGAGAAGGGGAGGTTCTCGGCGCGCATCACTCGGTACTCCAGGTTGGGCTGCCGGCGGGTCGCCCACTCCGCCTGGAGCTTTGCGTCCTCGAGGTCGATCCCGACGACCCGGCACTGGCCCAGCCGCTGCGCCCAGCGCGAGGTCAGCACGCCCTCGCCGCAGCCGATGTCGAGCAGCGAGCGGGGGGAGGCCATCTCGAAGAGGTCTCCCAGCGAGCGCTCGAAGCCGGCCTGCAGGCGGCGGGCCACCGGGTTGGTGGTGTTGTACTTGTCGTAGGTGTTGCCGGTCGGGACCGGGTCGGCGGCGAGCTGGCTCATCTTGCGGCGGAGGAGGGAACGCCCACGACGTCGTGCTCGCCGGTCTTCCCGGTCGCGCCGCCGGACTCGGCGCCGGTCGTCCGCGGCTGGCCGGTGTCGCGCGCGCCCGGCTCGTAGTGGGAGGGAGCGACTCCGAGCTGGAGCTCGACGCGTCGTACGCGCTCGAGCGTGCGCTGGGAGAGCACGCGCTGGGCGTGGAGGAGGTCGCCGATGATCCCCAGCGCGAAGAGCAGCATCGCGGCGTTGAAGAGCACCGCGCCGAGGATCAGCGACTGGACGTGGCCCGCGCCCTCGTCCTGCGCGAGGTAGAAGTAGGCGAAGCGAGCCCACACGACCGCCGCGACGACTCCGACGATCGTCGCGAGCGTCCAGAAGACCCGCAGCGGCTCGTACTGCGAGTAGACCCGGAAGATCGACACCGTGTTGCGCCGCACGTAGGACCACATGGAGGGGAACAGGCGCGACTCGCGCGTCTTGTCGTTCGTCCGGATCGGAACGTGGTCGATCGCGACGAGCATCTTGCCCGCCTGGATGATCGTCTCGAGCGTGTAGGTGAACTTCGAGACGACCTGCATCTGGATCGCGGCCTCGCGGTTGTAGGCGCGAAAGCCCGACGTC
>Ga0183260_10000444_pt1 | contig 35119 bp, 35 predicted proteins | sample AntDrymUQ4972206_2_FD_129768 | JGI IMG/M metagenome (GOLD analysis project Ga0183260, IMG submission 129768) | Polar desert sand microbial communities from Dry Valleys, Antarctica - metaG UQ497 (22.06) (version 2) (version 2) | ecosystem: Environmental > Terrestrial > Soil > Desert | place...
ATTAATTCCTGTACATTAGTAATGCGTGACATCGCGGATTCCTTATTATTTTTCAAATAGTTTATGAATTCATGGGTTAATCCTATTTCTGTGCGGATAAAATTGGAATCAGTGGTATTGATGATCACACTGTCTTCCGAAACCAAAGTGTCCATTCTATTTGATAATGCTTTTTGAAAAGTTTTTTTATCCGGATTGGCATGTCCGTACAAGCTCCAAAATCCTCGTCCCTGTTCTGTAATCCCATCGCTTGTAAACCAGGCGTATTGATAGTTTCGAACATTATAAAAATTGCGGATGCTTTTTGAAACTGTATCGTTAAGTTTTTCTTTTTGGATATAATTTTCTACAGCTACGCTATCAAGAAAAAGATCTGAAAATGCATTGGCAGGCGTTATTGTCAAATCTCTTGCAGTAGTCCTAGCCTCATAACTTGTATTTACATATCCTGAGGTAGTAGAATTTTTTTCATTGCTTACGGAATCAGTGGAATTAGTGCAGGAAAAAAATATGAATGACAGGATGCTAAGGGAAAGAATTAATTTTTTCATACCATAGCGTTAACAAAAGCTGTGCCTTAGGGACAAACTCTGCATCTAAACTACTTTTTATCCTGAATTATTAATTTATATATAAGTTTCACATACTTAACATTAGCTTGGATAAAATATTTTGAGAGACTTTAAAACAGTACATATATTTGCACCGATATTGAGTTAGTGCATTAGTAAGAGTACAATTATTCCGCTAAGAGTTTTTCTGCAGTTAGTTAGACCCTTTACTTTCCAGCCTCTTCTCAGACATTTTTAACATCAAAAAGAAAGTATGAACATTTACGTCTCAAATTTAAGCTTCAATGTACAAGATGAAGACTTAAAAGATTTTTTTACAGAGTATGGCGAAGTAACTTCCGCCAAAGTAATCACAGACAAATTCACTGGTAAAAGCCGTGGTTTTGGATTTGTGGAAATGCCCGATAACGAATCAGCACAAAAAGCAATTGCTGAATTAGACAATGGAACCGTTGAAGGAAGAAATATCCGTGTAATGGAAGCTAAGCCTAAGGAAGAAAGACCTGCACGTACCGGCGGCGGTGGCGGTGGTTACGGCGGTAACAGCGGAGGTGGTTATGGTGGCGGCGGAAATCGTGGCGGCAATAGTGGTGGCGGCGGTGGATATAATAAAGGCGGTCGCTATTAATTCACATTTCATAAATGTATAAACCTTTCCTCTGGAAGGGTTTTTTAGTTTAAGACACATTATCAATGCTTTTGTTTTATGCTAACATTTTAAGTTTGATTTTCAACTGAGCAAATACATAAATTGCATTCTCAATTATAATTTAAAGAATTAATTATTAAAGTGATAGAAGATGGGTGATTGGAAAACGGAGATAGATTCTCTTTTCAAAAATCAGGGTTTTGAGAAAAAACTACCGCAATTATCAAGGGAAGATGAAATTGCGATCAAAGAATTCATGGATAATATTGGTAATCCTGCTTTTGAAAATATTTGCGATCAGCTCAACAGTTTTCTGCATGTAAAGGCCGAACTCATTCCCACGGTTAAACCTGTATCTGGACAAATGAATGCAGTAGAACTTAATATTTCGAAAATGAATCAGCCCAAACTCACTTACAGGCTGAAGTTTCAAAAGAAAGAAAGTGGGGTACATATTAGGGGCGAATACAGCATTCCTAATATTTATGGTGAAAATACAAGATTTCAGGACACGGCTCTTGAACGCCTGATGGCCGGTACTACAGAAGAGGATATTGGTAATGACCTTTCAGATGCTTTGAAGTCAAAATTTTAATAAACTCAGATTCACCTTTTATTCAACCATATCAATCAACTGATGTGTCTTTATTTATTTTAGCTACGAGGCCTCTTAGATATTTACCATTTGGGTTTTACTAAACTTTACATTGCTCAAAAATAAATTAACCTGTTAATATTCATTTTCTGATTCAATTACTCAAGCGTTTTAAAAACCATTGGTGCAAATGTTGCATCGGTATGTAATTGTATTTAAATAAAGACCGGATCAGATTATGCCAAATTTTTTTTCTTCTCTCTTCGGTGCACCCGAAATACTCTTTTCACTTGTAGATAAACTTCAAAAGCAAGCTCCGAACATTATCATTTGGGCCGCCCCGTTTATGTTTTTCTTTGTACTGTTAGAGTGGATCATTTCTTACAGGCAGAACAGAAACCTTTTCGATAAAAGGGAAACATGGGGATCAATTGCCGTCGGAGTTGGGAATGTAGTTATCAGCACACTTTTGAAGCTGGGTTTATTTTATATGATTGTTTGGGTTTATAATTTACTACCCTGGCGTATGCACTTTAGCTGGTGGACTTTTCTTCCCTGCTATATTATCTTTGATCTTTGTAGTTATTGGGCACACCGCATTTCTCATCAGCAGCGTTTCTGGTGGGCAACGCATGTGGTGCATCATAGTGGGGAGCATTATAATCTTACCGTATCATTTAGGCTGAGTTGGGTGCAACATTTAAAACTGATTTTCTTTTTACCTGTTGCCCTCATTGGCTTTCACCCTATTATATTTTTTATTGTTAACCAGATTGCAGTTCTTTTTCAATTCTGGGTACACACGGAATATATAAGAAAATTGCATCCGGCATTTGAATTTGTATTTGCAACTCCTTCCAACCATAGAGTACATCATGGCTCACAAGAAAAATATATCAATAAAAACTATGGAGCCACTTTTATCTTCTGGGATCGCTTATTTGGTACCTTCCAACCCGAAGAAGAGCAGGTTATCTATGGCCTTACCACCAATATTAAGCATAAAGCAAATCCTCTTTTCATTAACTTTCACGAATACATAGATATTTGGAAGGATGTAAAAGGCGCTAAGGGGTGGAAATTAAAATATTTTTACCTTTTTGGCGACCCAATTGAGATCGCAAGGTTCAAAAATGCTTTGGATTCGCATGGTAATCCGCATTCTGAGCTCATTTGATGTTTAGTTCAAATAAGGCACTAAATTAGTACATCAATTATCAGCGCATCAGCTTAAATACATATTTAAAACTATTATAAACCTTTTTTATGGAACGCGAAACAGACAACAGAACAGGTGATTATACCGAATCTAATGACAGGCTTACATTCATGACGGACCTTCAGAAATGTTTAAAACGTCTTGAGGAAAAAGGACATACCGACCAATTTAAAGTAGAAAAAAAACATCTTGTATCACTAAAAGACACTAAGAAAAAGTATAAAGCAAAAGATGTAAAAGCAGTCAACTTTTATCGCTTTGAAGGTATTTCTGATCCCGATGATATGTCCATTCTCTTCGCTATCGAAACCTGCGATGGAAACAAGGGAACTCTCGTGGATGCTTACGGACATTACTCCGACGATGATACAGGAGCATTTATGCAGGAAGTTGATATCAACAAAAAAGTGTCATCTCGTTTCACAGAGTGATTTCATTTTAAATACACTTTTTGGGGCAACGATCGGTTGCCTTTTTTTGTGCCTTTTACACGCTGTGATAACAAAGCCATAAGCTTGTTAAAAACTTTCTGCACTGCATTTTCAGCAAACCTTTTGCTAAATGGATGCGTAACTTATTTATAAAACACCTTCAATGTCAATCCTAAAAAAATCACTGGCCTTACCTTTCGTGCTTGGAATTTTATTCTTCACTGCTTGCAAAAAGGACAAGGTGGGAGGAGATGAGGTAATAGATCCTTCAGCATCTGCCTCCGACAAAATAAAAGACTCAACGCTGCTTTATACAAGAGATCTTTACCTATGGTACAAACAAATACCCGCCACATTCAATGCAAGGAGCTATGACGATCCGGCTAAAATAATGATCGCCATCAGAAAGTACAGCATGGAGCCTGGCTTTGCAGAACCGGTGGACAAATGGAGTTTTGCAGTAAAGCAGGCAGAATGGGATAAGGTAAGTTCAGGTATTGCTGGCGACTTTGGAATCAATGTGTTTTTCCGCACAGCAGATGATCTAAGAGTGAAAGCAGTAGAACCTAATTCAGCAGCCGGTAAGGCAGGTATTCGCAGAGGATGGCGCATAGTGAAAATAAATGGTTCTGAGAATATCACCACTGCCAATGTAAATTTTGTAGTTCAAAATGTTTTTGAAAGCAACTCGACAACATTCAGCTTCCAAAAGCCGGACAATAGCATCGTAAATATTACACTAAATGCTTCATCTTATAAAGAGCAACCTGTATTATTGGATACTATTTACAATGTCAACTCCAAAAAGATCGGGTATCTGGTTTTCAATTCATTTTTGGGAGATACTACTCAGATATATAATTCTTTTTCCAGGATATTCACCGGCTTTACAGCCACCGGCATAAACGATTTGATTATTGACCTTAGATATAATGGTGGGGGTTATGTAAGTGTTGCCGAAAAATTAGGAGATTATATTGTGCCCCCCTCAGGTAATGGAAATGTAATGATGAAGCAGCAATTCAATGATAAATACACACAATACAACAGTGTAGATTATTTTAATAAAAAAGGTTCACTGAATCTGCCGCGGGTATTTTTTATTGTCAGCAGTAGTTCAGCTTCCGCCAGTGAATTGCTTATCAATAACCTGAAACCTTATATGGATGTTATCTTATTAGGGGCATCCAAAACTTATGGCAAGCCTGTAGGCTTCTTCCCGATACCTGTAGCCGACTGGTATATATTTCCTGTTTCATTTAAAACTGTTAACAAGAATGGAGAAGGAAATTACTATGGTGGATTTAATTTGAATAACCAGGTGGCCGATGGACTGGATAAAGACTGGGGAGATCTCAATGAGTCTTCACTCAAGGGTGCTGTGAGTTATATTTCAAGCGGAGTATTCGGTAGAGCGGGAAACACAGTTGATAGAACTTACAAAGAAATACCTGAAGTGAAAGCCGGTAATACGATCTTAGACGAACCTTCATTTAAAGGATCAATTGATACAAGACGATTGAAATAAAATATTCTAAAAACTCAATAGGCGTCTCATTGTTAGGCGGCTAGTGAGGTTAAGTTTATTAGTCTCTGCATTCAAATAAATAACTCCATCGGAAGTTGTTACCATTCATAGAAGTTAATTGGTCATCATAATTAAGTTTAAATATAGAAGAAGGGAATTGCTACTAAACTATGTAGTGAATCAAACTCAGGATTTTTTGTTAGCTTTTTTTCTTTTCTTTTTGGTGGTTGAAAGTGGCATATTATCTTTTGCCACAGTGCTATCTGAAGCTATCTTATTCTTTTGAATAAACACATCAGCTCTGGCAGCGTTTTCTATTCTTTTGGGATTTTTATGCTGCCTGTCAATATTTTCTTTAATAGTTTGTGAGTTGCCTTGTAAAGACATAAAGCCAAATGATAAAATGAATAATAATTTATTTTTCATAATTCTTAGACGTCGAAATTAGAATGAAAGTTTGCTGGGGCAAGCTAACATTTACTTTTAATTAAGCAGTGTCTTAGCTTCTTTGGCCATACAAATGGATAGGTCAAGCAGCGTTTGTTTGAATTCCTCGGTTAAGGTATAATCAGCCTGTACCTTATTTTGTGTAAAACGAATGGTCTTTACTTTTTTTGTTGTAAGTTTTTGTAAATATGATTGAGTAACGGGAGTATTCCGCATGGTGAATTGAAAAAACCCTTCACAATTCATCGTACCCGTATTTTTAAAATTCAATTTTGTTTTACCATCTTCCAATATCATTGTAAGTGTAGATGCATCATCAAAGCATTTTGAAGTGCCGGTGTTGTTTAATGTAAATAGAAAATTGATTTCTTTTTTATCTGCATCAATAGTCATGCGCATATTTCCAAGCGATTTGAAGCCCGTAGATATTTTGTTTTCCTGGCTAAATGGGTCTTTTGTTTTCTTAACCTTACACTCTTGAGAAAAAGCCGATAAAGGGAAAACCATTAAAAAATAAAAAAGGTATTTCATATTGTATTGTAAATAAAGGGAAAAGTTTGTTGGCGCCATGTTAAGGTAAAGAGTAGTGAAACCTTTAGTTTTTGCAGATGAATTTTCAGCTGACCGTGCGAACTTTATAATAAAAAATAATCGCTAAAATTTTTGAATTAAATAAATTTTCTAACAATGTTATTATGAATCTGCGGGACGAAACTGAGCATGAACAGAAACATTAGATTCAAAACCATAATTGTTAGTAAAACAACGCCAAAAGAGTGAGCATTGAAATTTGTTATAGCAAGGAACATATAATTAATAATTCCATTATCATACCAATAATTGCTAAGAAAAGCTTTATTAATAACAAACCTATTTAGAGTCTATGTCAGTGTCAACCGTACTTAACACTACCTTTGCAACTCGAATTTTCATGTATGACCGAGGAAAAAACTAATAATTTTTTAGAAGAGATCATTGAAAATGATTTGGCTTCAGGAAAGTATAAATCTATCATCACCCGTTTTCCTCCTGAACCTAATGGTTACCTGCACATAGGTCATGCTACAAGCATCTGCCTCAATTTTGGGCTTACAGAAAAATATCAGGGCTATACAAATCTTCGGTTTGACGATACGAATCCCGTAACTGAAGAAACAGAATACGTAGAAAGCATTAAAGAAGATATTAAGTGGTTAGGTTTTAAATGGAAACATGAATTTTATGCTTCTGATTATTTTGAACAGCTCTATGAATATGGCGTAAAACTTATCAAGAAGGGGTTAGCTTACGTGGATGATTCCACTGCCGAAGAAATTGCTGTATTGAAAGGTTCACCAACAGAGCCAGGAAGGGATGGGCCATTTCGCAACAGGAACATAGCTGAAAATCTGCAACTTTTTGAAGAAATGAAGGCTGGTAAATTTGCTGACGGAACCAAAGTTTTGCGTGCCCGCATAGATATGACACACCCAAACATGCTGATGCGTGATCCTATTTTATATCGTATTAAACATGCTCCTCATCACCGTACCGGAAACAAATGGTGCATTTACCCTATGTATGATTTTGCACATGGTCAAAGTGATTCTATTGAACAGGTCACGCACTCTATTTGCACATTGGAGTTTGTTCCCCATCGCGAACTATATGATTGGCTGATTAAAAGCCTGGAAATTTTCCCATCACATCAATATGAATTTGCCAGACGGAATCTTACTTATACAGTTATGAGTAAGCGGAAATTATTGCAGCTCGTTCAGGAAAAACATGTAGAAGGCTGGGACGATCCCCGTATGCCAACTATAAGTGGCATGCGTAGAAGAGGATATACGCCTGAGTCTCTCCGCGATTTTTGTGATAGGGTGGGGATTGCAAAAAGAGAAAACCTCATTGATGTGGGTTTACTGGAGTTTTGTGCACGTGAGCATTTGAACAAAATAGCCTTGCGACGTATGGTAGTTTTCGGTCCTTTGAAAATAGTGATTACTAATTATCCAGCAAACGCAAACATTGAAATGCTGACAGGTGAAGATAATCCTGAGGATGAGAAAACCGGAAGCAGAGAAATTCCTTTTGGGAGAGAGATTTATATAGAGCGTGAAGACTTCATGGAGATACCTGCCAAAAAATACTTTAGACTATTTCCGGGGGGAACGGTTCGCCTGAAACATGCATATATTATCAGGTGTGATGAAGTATTAAAAGATGAAAGTGGTCATATAACAGAGTTATTGTGTTCGTATTTCCCTGAAAGTAAAAGCGGGAATGACTCATCAGGTCTTAATGTAAAAGGAACCTTGCATTGGGTGGAAGTTACCAACGCCATTACTGCAGAGGTTAGGCTTTATGACAGACTTTTTAAAGTAGAAGATCCTTCAAAAGAAGAAGCGGATTTTAAAGAATATATAAATCCGGAATCTTTAAAAAGTGTGGAAACAGTGTATGCAGAACCGGCATTAAAAACAGCAAAATTTAAAGAGCGATATCAGTTTTTACGGAAAGGATATTTTACGCTCGACAATAAAGACACCTATCATCATTTAATATTTAATAGAACTGTGACCTTAAAGGATACATGGGCAAAAGAACAAAAGAGAATTTAAAGGGAACACAAATAATTCTCAGCAGAATTAGTGCACTTGATTTGTAAACTTTGGGATGGCATAAATTTTATACCTTTATTTAAAATAATTTTTTTATGAAAATGAGATCCATCACATTCTTAATGGGTTTAAGTTCTGTATTACTTTTTTCATGTAATAATGATGAAACCACCACAACAACAACAGAAGATTCTTCAACCATCACAACCTTAGATTCCGGAACTACCTCAACTGATATGGCACCTACAGGTACTCCGCTCATGGGCGAAGACAGCACATTCGCTATGGAGGCAGCCAGCGGTGGGATGATGGAAGTAGAAGCTGGAAACATGGCTCAACAAAATGCAAGCAGCCAGCGAGTAAAAGATTTTGGTGCCATGATGGTGCGAGACCATTCGCAGGCAAATAATGAATTAAAATCCCTGGCATCTTCACGCAATATGATGCTTCCTGATTCCATGTCAAAAAAACATAGAGATCATTTAACCGCAATGGGAAAAATGACCGGAAAAAGCTTTGATAAACATTATATGAGCATGATGATGAATGACCATAATAAGGATATCTCTAATTTTGAAAAAACTTCAAAGAGTGCTACTGACGCAGACCTTAAAGCATTCGCGGCGAAAACATTGCCGGTACTAAAAATGCATCTTGATTCAGTAAAGGCTATCAGTAAGAAAATGTGATTCGGTAAAACAGTTTATTTAAGCCTGTAGCTTCGGTTGCAGGCTTTTTTTTAATCAAATGAGGATCTTTTGAAGATTTTTATCTATTTATGCTCTCCAAAAACGCTTCTCAATACGTCTGAAATTTCGCCTAAAGTGCATTTATTCTCAACTGCCTCTATCACTGCAGGCATTAGGTTTTCATTATCAACAGCTTTCGATCTGACAAGAGCAAGCGATTTTTGACAAGATTCACTATCACGTTGCTCCTTAAGATTTCTTAATTGTTCTGATTGCACATCCCGAATTCGATCATCAATACGGAAGCCCGGAATGGGTTGCTCTTTATCAATGGAAAACTTATTTACTCCTACAATAATTTTTTCACCGCTCTCTATTTTTCGCTGATAGAGATAAGCGCTTCTGGCTATTTCTTCCTGTATAAAATCTTGTTCTATTGCAGAAACACTTCCGCCCATTGCTTCTATTTTTCCCATTAATTCTAAAGCCTTTTGCTCTACTTCGTTTGTAAGATTTTCGACAAAATATGAACCTGCTAAAGGATCAGCGGTATCGGCAGCTCCACTTTCATAGGCTATTATTTGTTGCGTACGAAGCGCTATGCGTGCCGCTTCTTCAGTAGGCAGACTCATCGCCTCATCATATCCATTCGTATGCAGCGATTGCGTACCCCCTAATACTGCGGCTAAACTTTGTATCACTACTCTTGAAATATTATTGAGCGGTTGTTGTGCAGTCAATGTGCTGCCACCCGTTTGAGTATGAAAACGAAGCATCATTGCTTTGGGATCGGTCGCTCCAAGATCCTTCATTATCTGCGCCCACATTTTTCTTGCTGCCCGAAACTTGGCTACTTCCTCGAATAAGTTATTGTGAGCATTAAAAAAAAATGAAAGCCGCTTACCAAATACATTTATATCAAGCCCTGTCTCTATAGCTGCCTGGACATAGGCCTTGCCATTGCTCAATGTCAGGGCAATCTCCTGCACTGCTGTACTTCCCGCTTCCCGGATATGATAACCTGAAATAGAAATAGTATTCCAACGCGGCAATTCTGTGCTGCACCATTCAAATATATCTGTGATGATACGCATGGAAGGCTTGGGTGGAAATATATAAGTGCCTCGTGCTGCGTATTCTTTTAATATATCATTTTGAATAGTACCTGTAATTTTACCCAGGTCTGCTCCTTGTTTTTTGGCCTGCGCTACGTATAAAGCCAGTAAAATAAAGGCCGTTGCATTAATGGTCATAGAAGTGGAAATATCAGCCAACTTAATGCCATTGAAGAGTGTTTCCATGTCTTCTATGGAATCTATGGCTACACCTACTTTGCCCACCTCTCCTTCAGCGAGTGGGTGATCACTGTCATATCCTATTTGAGTGGGCAGATCAAAAGCCACACTTAAACCCATCACTCCCTGAGACAGCAAATAATGATAGCGTTTATTGCTTTCCTCTGCTGTACTGAAGCCTGCATATTGACGCATCGTCCACATGCGGCCCCTGTACATATCGGGTTGTACACCGCGGGTAAATGGAAATTCGCCAGGTAATAAGTTTAGTGGATAGCAGTGTACATCTGCAGAAGTGTACAAAGGTTTTACTTCAATATCAGAATCGGTAAAGATTTTTTTTACACTCATAATGGATAATAGGTCAGAGGTTTAGTTCATTAATTTTTTTGCTTCACTATTCAAAGCTTCTAATACCAGTGTATGCAATGCTTTTTCTTTTTGATTCATCATTACCTCGAGCAGGTGCTTGCTCAGATCGCTTGCTTTTGCCTCAGGGTCCAATACATTACTGATTTGATTAATGGTCAGGAGGTTTTGGTCTTTTAAATTTTGTACAGCATTCCATGCATTTTTACTTACATAGATCTGTTGCGTAGCATTATATTCAAATTCCTGTTTTATATTTTGGGATAATACCATCTGCATTTCTTTAGCGCTTAATTGAGGGTCAATTGTTCTGCTGATAAGATTGGGAAGCGAGATTCTTTCAGTGAGCATCACAAGGCGTTCATAAGCCTGTAGCTGCAATCCATTCGTCGATGTTGAAGTGCCGGCCTCACCCTTCTGCTTCATGCCGGTGACTATGTAGCTCGCAATAGAAATAAACAAGGCAATCACAGCAATTATAAGACTCAAAGCAGATTGATCCATAACGGGCAAAATTAAAAGAAGATGTGAAGAATTGCGATTAAACTCTCTAAAGCCATTAACTTATAAATTTGGAGTTCTATTTTTGCAATATGGAAACATTGATCCTAAGTCCTGTAACATTTACTTCAGGCGCCATGGAAGAGATACAAAGATTGATTGAGGCTGAGGGATTTGATCAGTCGCAGGTATTGAGAGTGGGTGTAAAAGGTGGTGGTTGTTCAGGCCTTTCTTATATTATGGGTTTCGACGTATCGAAGGAAGATGATCAGCATTACGAATTTAATGGCATTCCATTCGTAATGGAAAAAGCACACGAAATGTATTTACATGGTATGGAAATAGACTGGCAAAATGGATTGAACAACCGGGGGTTTACATTTAAAAATCCTAATGCATCCACTACATGCGGATGTGGGACTTCTTTTGCAGTTTAGTATTTGACTTTTGCAAAATTAATTTTTCCAAAAACCAGATATAGCTATTAAAAAAAAGTCCCAGTCAGGGACTTTTTAAATGAATTTATGTATTCTTTACGACAATTGGTTTAATTGAGGGTTTAGTTTTTTCTGGAGGTAATAAATTTCCGCTTCCCAATGCTTTTTCTCCACCAAGATCTACAAGCACAGGAGCGGCTACGAACACGGATGAATAGATGCCCACGATCACGCCGATCAACATCGCAAAGGAAAATCCACGTGTCACTTCGCCGCCGAAAATAAAGAGAATCAATATAGTCAAAAACACCGTTAGAGATGTCATAATGGTACGGCTTAATGTATCATTGATCGCCCGGTTTATGATCACTTCTTTTGGCTCACCTACCAATTGCCTGCTGTACTCTCTAATCCTGTCAAATATCACCACTGTATCATTCATGGAAAAACCGATCACTGTCAGTATTGCCGCAATAAAATGCTGATCAATCTCTAATGGAAAAGGTACAATTTCACGCAGAAACGAGAACACCGCCAGCGTAACCAATATATCATGAAGCAAGGCTGCTATAGTACCTAAAGAATATCTCCAATCGCGAAAACGAATGAAAATATAAATTGATATAATTAATATAGACCAGAAAGTTGCCCACTTGGCTCCTGATTTTAAATCATCAGAAATTGTAGGTAAAACCGTTGTTGAACCCAGCTTGTACTGCTTATCAAATTGTTGATAGGAAACACCGGCCGGCAAATGATTTTTTAGACCTTCGTATAATTTTCTTTCCACTATTGTATCCACACCAATGCGTGCATCTTCTATCAGGTAAGAGGTGGTGATGTCTAATTGATTGCTGCTTCCTATTGTTTTTATTACAGGATTTTCTCCGAGTGTTTTTGCAAGGTCATTACGTACTTGTTCTACATCCAGGTTTTTATCGAAACGAACGATATAACTACGGCCGCCTTTGAATTCTACTCCGTAATCGAAGCCATGAATGAATGCACCTATTCCTAACGCTAAAACCAATAAAGAAATGCCGTAAGCGATTTTTCTTTTTTCAATGATTTTAAAATTTGCATGCTTGAAAATGCTTCGTGAAATAGGAGTGAAGTATTCCAAATGCTTTTTCTTACTGGTAAACCAATCCGTGACCCAGCGGCTAACGAGGATACCACAAAAAAGAGATAAAAGAATACCGATGATCTGTGTGGTAGCAAATCCTTTTACCGGGCCTAAGCCAAATGAGAAAAGGATGATTGCGGTTAAGAGTATAGTAATGTGACCATCAAGCACGGGTGGTAAAGAGCGCCGGTAGCCATCATTGATTGCAGCTACATAAGATTTTCCCCTTGTCAATTCTTCCTTGATTCTTTCGTATATCAATACGTTAGTATCTACTGCCATACCAATTGTAAGTACAAGACCTGCTATACCGGGAGCGGTCAGCGTAGCGCCTAAACCTGTCAACACACCAACAGTGAACAGAATGTTTAAAATAAGTGCAATATTGGCGATCCATCCACTTGTATTGTAATAGACCAACATCAATAAAAAAATGACGATAAAAGATATTGCAAAGGCTGTGATTCCTCCTTTGATAGCGTCTTTACCCAGCGTAGGTCCTACCACTTGCTCCTGAACGATCTTAGCAGGTGCAGGCAGTTTACCTGCTTTTAAAATGTTTGCGAGGTCAGTTGATTCTTCGGCAGAAAATGCACCGGAAATACTGGAACTACCGCCGGAAATTTTTTCATTCACACGAGGTGCTGAGTACACAGAATTATCCAATACAATGGCAATGAAACGCTTCGCATTTTTTTCTGTAAGTGCTTCCCATGCCCGTGCTCCGGCAGGGTTCATTTTCATGGTTACCTCAGGCTGACCTGTTGTAGGATTGAAATCAGAACGTGCCTCTGAAACAGCTTCACCTTCTAAAGGCGCTTTTTCCCTGCCATAAGTTTTGATGGCATACAAAGAAACAAAAGTTGATTTTTTATTTTCCTGCATATCCGGAATACCGAACATGAATGAGACATCAGCAGGAAATGCTGATCTCAATGCAGGATTTTCAAGATAAGTACGTACAATCGAAGTATCATTGATCATTACATACCCAAGCATTCCATTATCCACAGCCTGGCCATTTGCCGGATCAACAGAAAATTGTATGTATTGCCATAGAGATTTGCGGGTAGCTGCAGATTGTCCACTCGTATCGGTTGTTGTTTTTAAATCTGCTATGTCACCCTTGCTGGTATCTTTTCCTTTTGCCGAATCTATTTTGGTTCCGGCTAGGGCAGAAGTGTCTTTTTTAGCAGTTGTATCAGTAGCCTTACCACCCATTAAAATATTAAAAGCTTCATCTGCTTTTTGTACTGAGGGCCCTAATTCACTGATATTATAAACCTCCCAAAACTGAAGGTTCGCAGACGATTGTAAATACTTACGTACTCTTTCCTGGTCCTGAATGCCTGGCAATTCCACTGTGATGATTCCTTTGTTGCGGTCAGGATTAATATTAGGTTGGGCTACTCCAAATTGATCAATACGGGTACGCAAAACCCGGAATGTACGATCAAAGGCTGAATAGGATTCTTCCTTGATCTCTGTTATTACCTTATCATCAGTATCCGTTATTTTTATCTTATCCTGCCCGGGAATAGCAAATAAAGATGCTAAGCGCCCCGAAGGATTTAGCTTTTTATATTCGTCGGAAAAGAGTGTTACAAAATCCGCATTGCTATTTTTTTTTCTTGCACTTGCATTTTCCAATGCTTTATTGAATGACGGATCTTTAGAATTGTTAGTCATTGAACGAAGCAAACCGGAAAGTTCTACTTCCATGGTCACATTTATTCCACCCTGAAGGTCAAGACCGAGGTTCAATTCATTTTCCTTTGCCTGCTGGTAACTTATAGCACCCTGTATTCCATAATGTACAGTTTGTCCTTTTGTGCTATCGAGCAATCTCTTGAGCCTGTCTTTGTAAGCCTGTTCTTTTTGGGCAGAGGTTCCATCTTTCACCTGAAAGTTGGCATAACTCTTTGCTTTTGCCTCCATCTTTTTTTCGTGACTACGCACTACCCAGGTAAATGAAAGTTCGTAGATTGAATATATAATAAGCAGGATAGTGAAAAAGCGGACTAAGCCTTTTAGTTGCATAAATAAATAATTTTAAAAGACCTTTTTCCCTTAGGTTTTAGTAAGATAGGGGAAGGGCTTTTTTTTAGAGTGGGCAAAGATAGCTTTTTCAGCCTAATTTCAAGGCTTACTGCAGGTGTAAAACTCTTGATTGTTAAAGTCCTTCAAAGCTTCTTTTCAGAACATGAAAACAACTCTTTTATTTTATATTTCCCTGGTGTTGATTTTGTTTTCAGGATGCAAGCCTGTACAAACAACGCAGACCCTTCCGACACCAAAGCCAATAAATATTATCCAAGTGAGTGCTTCCAATAAAGATGCTTTTTTGACAAGCCTAATGGCAAGCCATCCTTTGTTCTTTGATAGCATTATAAAGGATAAAAAAAAGTATAATGTGGAGATCATCTATACACAGATTAATAGAAGAGAAGGAAATCAACCTGTGTTCACGGATTTTTACTTCAATATTGATTCGGCGGCTTATCGCTACCCGGCCTCTACCATTAAATTACCCATTGCTGCCCTTACACTTCAGAAATTAAATGAATTGAATATTCCCGCCTTGAATAAGTACACTACAATGATTACTGAGGCGCAAAGTGCAGGGCAAACCGCAGTATATAATGATCCTACAAGTCCCGATGGCAGACCAACTATCGCCAATTACATCAAAAAGATTTTATTGGTAAGTGATAACGATGCTTCAAACCGTTTATATGAGTTCTTAGGTCAGGCTTATATTAATAATGCATTACAAAAAATGGGTTATGACAGTGCTCAAATCCTCCATCGGTTAAGTGTATCATTAAATGAATCGCAAAACAGAACAACCAATCCGGTAAAATTTTATAATGCTGAGAACAAAATATTATGGGAGCAAAAAGAAACAAAAAGTGAGATCAGGTACCATATTCGCAATGAAAAGTTAGGCAAAGGATATATAAGTGATGACCAACTCATAAACAAACCATTTGATTTTTCAGGAAAAAACAAATTGACACTTTCTGATCTTCATTCCATTTTGCGCAGCATCATTTTTCCGGAATCAGTACCGCGACAAAAGCGTTTTGATCTAACCAAAGAGGATTATCAATTTTTGTATAAGCACATGTCCATGATGCCTCATGAATCTAAATTTCCTCAATACGACAGCACCTATGATGATGCCTATGTAAAATTTTTATTGTTCGGGGCTAAAGGATCAATAGGGGATTCATCTATTCGCATATTCAATAAGGTCGGCGATGCATATGGTTTTCTTACCGATGCCGCTTACATTGTTGATTTCAAAAACGGAATCGAATTCATGTTGAGTGCTTCTATTTATTGTAATAGTGATGAAGTGTTCAATGATGATAGGTATGATTATGATACGATCGGTTTTCCATTCATGAAAAATCTCGGGTCAGTCATTTATCAATATGAACTAAAGCGTAAAAGGAAGAACAAGCCCGATTTATCTTCTTTTAAATTTAATTACGCGGAATAGAAGTCCTTACTTTTGGCAATTCACAAAATCAATACATGGAGTTATCATCTTTATTGACACGATTCAGTGAGCCTGAGACTTTAAAAATGGCCAGGCTGGGAAGAGAGTTGCGCAGTCAGGGTATTGATATTGTTGACTTAAGCCTTGGTGAGCCGGATTTCGATACCCCACAGCATATAAAAGATGCTGCAAAAAAAGCAATAGATGAAAACTGGAGTCATTATACTCCTGTATCCGGTTACCTTGATCTTCGCGAAGCCATTTGTCAAAAGTTTCAAAAAGATAATAATTTGCATTATACTCCTGAGAACATTGTGGTATCAACGGGAGCCAAACAAAGTCTTGCAAATGCTATTTTAAGTATTATAGATGAAGGCGATGAAGTGATCATACCTACTCCGTTTTGGGTTACCTATGCTGCCCTGGTTGAGTTGGCAAAGGGTAAAGTAAAATTGCTAAAATCAACGTTAGCCAATGAATACAAAATCACTCCGGCGCAATTAGAATCAGCCATTTCACCAAATACAAAGTTGTTTATTTTTTCATCACCCTGCAATCCGAGTGGTGCAGTGTATAGCCGGTCTGAGATTGAAGGTTTGGCCGATGTGTTTACAAAACACCCTGATGTTATTATTATTTCAGATGAAATTTATGAATATATAAATTATGCTGGTAGTCATGAAAGCATTGCACAATTTGATGAGTTGAAAAAGAGAACCATCGTTATCAACGGGTTGAGTAAAGGCTTTGCTATGACGGGATGGCGATTGGGGTACCTCGCAGCACCGGTGCAAATAGCAAAAGCCTGCGAGAAATTACAAGGGCAGTTTACAAGCGGCACCAATGCGGTTACACAAAGAGCAGCTATCACGGCATTGACAACTCCTTTGGATGCAACTTTTGAAATGGTAAAAGAATTTAGGCGAAGAAAAGAACGTGTGATGGAATGGATGCAAAAACTTGAGCATTTTGAATCTGCCGAGCCCGACGGAGCTTTTTATGCTTTCCCCCGTGTACAGTATTATTTTGGTAAAAGTGATGGATCAGAGATGATTAAAGATGCTGATGACCTTGCAATGTATTTGTTGAATAAAGGACATGTTTCTACTGTTACAGGTTCAGCTTTTGGCGATCCGGATTGTTTACGTATTTCTTTTGCGAATAATATGGAGAAAATTGAGGAAGGTTTTAAACGAATAGAATCGGCACTTTCCAAACTGAGGTGATCTTAATTTTCTCCTTCCGATTTATTCTTTGCCAATGTAAGCAAATGCTCATGAAGTTTGATTACTTGCGGAATCAGTAAATGTTTTTCATCATTGTTGATTAAGAAATCGCATAATCGCATTTTGATCGTTTCATCTATCTGGCTATTCATTCGTGCTATTATAGTTTCCCCGCCTGATCCATCTCTCTCCATGGCCCTGCTTATGCGTAAATACTCTGGTGCCTGTACACCTATTACATAATCGAGGCTTCCCGCTGAGCCTGATTCAAAAATCAAGGCAGCTTCCTTTATTATATATGGAGCTTTTTGAACCCGCATCCATTCTTCGGCATGGGCAATAGTAGCAGGATGTACAAGACTGTTGAGCAGTTCCAGTTTTTCTTTATTTTCAAATACAATAGCTGCCAATTGTGATCTGTTCAGTCTCCCATCAGTGTAAATGGAATCGCCGAAATGTTCTTTCATTCTCTTTATCAAATTCTTGTCGGTATGGTAAAGGTTTTTTGAAGCTTCATCGGCATAGTAAACCGGAACGTTTAACAGCTCAAAAATTTTTGCCACTGTAGTTTTTCCAGAACCAATACCTCCTGTTAAACCGATTCTAAGTGTCATTTCAAGAATGATAAAAGTTGCAGAACAGAATCGTGCTTAAAGCAAATGAATTCTATTTTTTATCAGCAGTCACTGCTGTAGAAGTTGCACTTTTCTGAAGATTAGCAGTCCATTCCATAGAAATAGCGCTCTTTTCAATTTTAAGATAAGAGCCAGGGTTTATTTCTAAACTGATAGTGCCATCGTCATTTACTTTATTGATGGTGCCGTGTATGCCTGCAATGGTCACTACCTTTTCACCCCTGTTCAGATTTTCAAGAAATCCCTTTTGCAGCTTTGCTTTCTTGGCCTGCGGACGTATGAAAAACAACCAGAAAACAACGATCATCAATCCTAAAAATATAAATTGGAATCCGCCAAAACCCGGTGCCTGCGCTTGTAATAAAAACATGATAAAATATTAAATGTGGTTTATTTCTTTTTTTGTACTTCTACCGCAAATGATAATTGATGATTGGTACCACCCGTTGTATTTGCAGACACAAATACATCTTTTCTTTGCGATCCTTCGCGACCTTTACTGTCAAATTTTGCTTTTATTATTCCTTCACTGTTTGGAGCAATGGGCGCTTCAGGTTTTTCTGCAACCGTGCACCCACAACTCGCAGACGCATTTGAAACAATTAGTGGTTTGTTTCCAATGTTTTTAAAATGCCAGGTCACTTCAACCACAGCACCTTCCTGTACACTGCCCAGGTTTTGATGTACAGAATCTATCCATTGAACAATAGTGTAATTTGATGAATCATTTATTGCATTATTTTGAAGAGCAATATTAGCAGAATCATTATTTGGCCCAGCTATAGTTTTTGCATCATTACTGGTGCAAGCTATTAAGAGCGATGCTAAAGCAATATAAAATATAAAGTGTCTCATTTGTTTTTTTTCGAATGCAAATGTAAATCAAAGAATCTAAGCTTTTTTAAACTCTCTTTTATGCATAGTTCCTTCTTTCATAAGGTCTTTATGAATGTTGTCCAGTATACCATTGATAAACTGGCCGCTTTGCGCCGTACTGTAATCTTTTGCCAGATCTATATATTCATTGATTGTTACTTTGGGAGGTATCGTTTCAAAAAATAGAAATTCCGCAATACCCATTTTCAAAAGGATCATATCTAATGCGGCAAGGCGTTCTGCATCCCAATTCTTCAATTTTGGGAGTATGAAACTTTCGAGATGATCGTTTTTATCTAAAACGGTACTTAAAAGATCTCTCGCAAATTGCATCTTGTCTTTGCTGATGAATTGAGCAAAATCTATGGATCCTGGTCTGCCTAAATAATTTTTAATCATTTGTACCGCCATTTCACCATCGTCATCCCAATTACTGAAGTGCTCCTCGATATGTGCAAGAAAGAGTTCATCGGGCAGAAGTAAATTTTCAAAAATAAATTCTACGATTGCTTTTTCTTCTTTTTTATCGCGGTAATGAGATGTTACATAAACTTTATATTCATCTGTTTCTGCGAGTTTGGTATAAAACAGGCGTACCAATTCTTTATCTAAACGATTTTCAGGTTTCCATTGATTCCATTCAGAATTAATTAGCACATCTTCCTTTATTTTCCAAAGCCATTCATTGCCTGCAATCTTTACGTTTACATGTAAATCTTCATCAGATGGTAAATGTTTGCCGCTTCTTTTATATGCATCTTTTTCTGCATAAGCCGCTACTTGCGCAATAAAATAAATGAAATAGGTAATTAATTCTTTTGAGTTATCGAAATGCTTTTGCAGTATTCTTTGGGATTCTTCTGTTTTTGCATCTTTTTCAAAGGCACTCATTGTGTATAATGCCTGCATCACCTTAATCCTTATATTCCTTCTGCTCACCATGATTTAAGAACTCTTTGAGCGGGCGAAGATATGATGTAAATGAAGTTGTGAAAGGTGATTTAAATATGAAATTTTAATAAGCTTATTTATTTGAATTTATAACTCTTGCGCACAAAGAAAGTTTTAATATAATTTTGTACTACTGCAGGCTGAGCTATCAATCTCATTTTTTTGAGGTAGGAAAGTCCGGACAGCATAGAGCAACGCATCCTGCTAACGGCAGGACTCCCGCCTAAATGCGGGACGAGAAAGTGCCACAGAAAATAACCGTCTTGCATTTTTTGCGGGATAAGGATGAAAACGTGGGGTAAGAGCCCACGGAGGTTATTGGCGACAATGACTTCGGGTAAACCTTGCGTGCTGAAATGCCATGTATAGGATCGCAGTAGGGTGGCTCGTCCGATGATCCAGGGTAGGCAGCTACAGGTGGGCAGCAATGTTCATCGCAGATAAATGATAGCGCTTCATGAATCTTGTTAAAAACAAGTCATGAAGAACAGAATCCGGCTTACAGGCCTGCAGTATTTTTTTACCTCTCAATGAGTTACAACGTTACGCCGCTATAAACTTCAAATTATGTTACACCGGAAATAACAAGCCTGTCAAATTTCTTTGAAAGTTCAACAAGTCCTGTTTGCGGTTTATCGGTGCTTCGGAAATAATCAATCAACAAGCTGGTATCAACCATTAGAATTTTATCCGCCATTGTTGATTGATGCGTTTGCTCAATAGTTTTAATTTGCTCAGCTATGTTTTTGTCTCACCTGGAGAATGGAAAATTTTTAACTAAACTCATTCTTACATCCTGGAAAGATGTCCCAGATATCCGCCTAACTCCATCATCCAGGCAATGCCGAGGTGCACCATCAGTCCACCGAATATGCTGCGGGTGTTGTAGGTAACAACGCCCAGTATCAACCCACCAAAGAAAGAGGAAATACATTCTCCTAAAGGTTTACCGAAATGGATGGTGCAATAGAAAAGTGCCATTGGCAATATAGCATCTTTACCTGCCCATTTTACAAATGCAAGTACAAGAAAACCACGAAAAAAAAGTTCTATGCCAATAAAGTCGCTCCCATAAGAAAGCTCGTATAGAATTTTGTACCATCCTTTATTCCCCTGTAAATTGAGGAATGCGATGTTGTGCAATTTTGGATACATGTTGAGAAAGTCAGTCTGAGTGGATGCTGCAGCGATTACAGGGATCATTATCAATAGCATGACGAAATAAGGTTTCGCATCAAACTGTTTTATTTCGAGGCCATAAAACTTTTGATCCTTATCAAAAAGCCTCCACACAATTAAAAGTGCCAGAATAATGATGATTAATTTAGCAGGCCAGTAGAAAACATTATTCCAGTAAGTATTTTCATCTACTGTCGCAGAGAAATTGAAATTGGTGTTGTATGATATTTTCCAGGCAAAAATTGCCGGTGCTACGAATAGTAATATATTGAATGAACGATGACGGAAGTAAGTATTGCCGGATAATAAACTATTGGTTACATAAGCAAAAGAAATTGCGATCAAAAACACCAGAAACCATCCTGTATATTGAAATGGAAAAGTGAAAGCACTCAGCGTTTTATTTAAGCCGAAATAATAATTGATAAAAATGGCAGCAGTAATAAAAATACATGATAGCCATAATACACGCCGGTCAATGGTTTGCCAATAGTCCAATAAATATTTAAGTATTTCTTTCATAGTACTTCAAATAGTGAAATGCTATACGGTTATTTTTGGTACAAGTTAACAAGCTTGAATAGATATAAAATTTTATGAGTGTTGTGATCAGGATTGAATGTGGGCTTTTAATTCATCGTTTACATTTGTATCGTAAATTTTAAAAGATGGCTGAAGATTTAATTATCACTGCAGGTACCAGAGCAGATCAGTATGAATCATTGATTCCGCAGATACAAGGATTATTACATGGAGAAAAAGATGGCATTGCAAATCTCGCAAATGTGTCGGCTGCATTAAAAGAACAATTTGATTGGTTGTGGGTCGGTTTTTATTTAGTGAAGGATGATGAGCTGGTTCTGGGTCCATTTCAGGGTCCTGTAGCATGCACACGTATAAAAAGAGGAAGGGGGGTATGTGGTAGTAGTTGGATACAGAAAAAAACTTTGATCGTACCGGATGTAGAAAAGTTTCCGGGACATATTTCATGCAGCAGCCTTTCCCGATCAGAGATTGTAATACCTATTATTAAGGATGATATCGTAATTGGTATATTGGATGTTGACAGTGAAGAATTGAGCACCTTTGACTCCACAGACAAGGAATATCTTGAAAAGATAATAAGCATTGTATTGGTAAACGGACTTAATTTTTAAATAGTTCATTCTAAGAGTTTTTTTATGAAGACAATAGGATTGATAGGTGGATTGAGCTGGGTATCCACACTCGATTATTATAGAATAATTAATGAGGAGGTGAATAAATCGAGGGGCGGCGATGAAGCTTCGCAATTGATCTTATATTCTTTAAATTATGGAAAAATAAAAAAACTGACTTTTGCCGGAGATTGGAATGCTATTATAATTTTGATTACTAACGCTGCTCAAAAGTTGGAAAAAGCCGGTGCAGATTGCCTTTTGATTTGTGCCAACACTATGCACAAAGTTGCAAATGAAGTGAAAGCTGCTATTTCAATACCGCTCATACATATTGCTGATGTAACTGCTGATGAAATTAAAATGTCAAACCTTAATGTAGTAGCATTGCTTGGAACTGAATACACTATGAAATTGGACTTTTATAAAGAAAGATTAGCTGGGCATGGTATAAAAACCATTATTCCAGATAATGATGAAATGGGTATAATTAATAATGCTATATACGATGAATTGGGCAAGGGAATTTTCCATGAAAAAACAAAAAAAAATTTTCTTAGAATCATAAACAATTTAGCGGATAGAGGAGCTCAGGGAGTAATACTTGGATGTACAGAAATTCCGTTATTGATAAAACAAAGTGATTGTGATCTTCCTGTTTTTGACACAACATTTCTACATGCAAAGGCTGCAGTTAATTTTGCACTCGCTTCTTAAAACGGGGACGGCACAAAATTTTCAATGATTATAAAAAATATTTATGGAAAATAAAAATAAAGGCACACACGATAATAAGGAAAAAGGCAAACATGAACATCCATTACCCGGTGAAATTTCTGATGAGCAAAGAGAAATAAATAATGCTGCACATGAACAGGCAGACAAAGACATAGAAAATGACCCGGAATTTTCAGCGCATAGTCCTAATGATGATCTCGATGAAGGAGAATTGGCAAGATTAGGCGAAGACAATACTGATCCTCTTTAAGGTTTTTAAGAATTAAATTATTTTAGGAACTGTATTAATATTTTATTTATGGTGTGCTGTTTCAATTAACATCCGAAGGCTGAAGCTTACTATAAAAAAGAAAAAGCACCGAAGTTTGTTTTATACCTGCCGAAGCATGTACTACTTACTAACCCGATGCTCTTCAAATCAAATTGCAAATGTTCTAATGAAAGAATTCTTTGCTTTTCGATTGTAGATCAAATATACATTTTGAAAATGCCCTTTTCCAAACTTTTACCCTAATCGTTATCCACGCATTTTGCACCTGGATATACACATTCACATAAACCAATTATATTCAATACATTCTATCTTAAATCGAGTTATTACCAAAAACTTTTATATTCGCAGTTATGACTATAGAACAAATTAATAATGTAAGGGACCGCCTATCTGTCCTGAGGAGGTTTCTTTGACGTTGACAATAGATTAGAAAAAATTTCAAATAATAAGCAAGTTTCGCTATCCCCCGGCTTTTGGAATGACAATGACCGGGCTACTTCCATATTGAAGGAAATAAAAGCAAACGAATTCTGGGTTGACTTGTACAATGAGGTTAATAGTTCTGTTGAAGACTTTGTTGTATTATTTGAATTTTGGAAGGAGGGTGAAGCGAATGAGCTCGAAGTAAAAGAAGCCTTTGACAAAGCATTGGGCCTTGTAGAGGATGCAGAATTTAAAAGCACACTAAATGAGCCGGAAGATGAATTGCCAGGAGTACTCCAGATAAATTCAGGCGCCGGTGGTACAGAGAGCCAGGACTGGGCTGAAATACTTGCCCGTATGTATAGGATGTATGGGGAGAAGCAAGGCTGGAAAGTAACTGAACTTGACTGGCAGGCAGGTGATGGCGCAGGAATTAAAACATGTACTTTCCAATTTGATGGCCCATTTGCATATGGCTTTTTAAAAGCCGAAAGCGGTGTACACCGTTTAGTACGTATATCTCCTTTTGATAGTAATGCCCGCAGACACACATCATTTGCCTCAATTTTTGTGTATCCCCTTGTTGATGACAGCATCAACATCGAAGTCAATCCGGCAGATGTGAAAATGGAAACTTCCAGAAGTGGCGGGGCTGGTGGTCAGAATGTAAATAAAGTAGAGACCAAAGTACAGCTCACACATATTCCAACCGGGATAGTGGTAGTCTGTCAGCAAGATAGGAGTCAGTTAGGCAACAGAGAACTGGCAATGCAAATGCTTAAGAGCCGATTGTATGAAGAAGAACTACGCAGGCGCCAGGCAGTAAAAGATGCTACCAATTCCACTAAGAAAAAAATAGAATGGGGCTCACAGATCCGCAGTTATGTCTTTCATCCTTATAAGATGATAAAAGATCACCGTACAGATTATGAAGTAGGCAATGTGCAACCTGTAATGGATGGCCATCTTGACGATTTCATCAAAGCGTATTTAATGTTGGAAAAAGAAAACAATTCGATAGCAGGCTAATGTATCTCTCTGGTATTACATGTTATATTGCCGGATTATTAATAACTATTTTCGCCTCTGTCAAAACATTTGGGGTTAGCTATTCAACACTAATTTTTGACGTTATTTTTTTGTTCTCATTCAATTATTATTTATGAGTTTAGGTTATTTTTCTTATCCCTTACCGGTAAATGAACCTGTACATAACTATGCTCCCGGGGGTCCGGAACGTACTTCATTGAATACAGTATTAAAGGAATTGAAATCAGAAGAATTGGATATACCAATGTATATAGGAGCTGAAGAAGTGCGCACAGGCAATACCCTTCCTATTCATCCACCTCATGAAAGAGCACACACATTAGCACATTTTCATGTAGGCACTGAAGATCATGTTCACCAGGCTATAGATGCAGCTTTGGCGGCACGAGAATCCTGGGCTTCTTTAAGTTGGGAGAACCGTGCAAATATTTTTATCCGTACAGCCGATCTTATATCCACCAAGTATCGCTACCACATGAACGGTACTACCATGCTGGGGCAAAGCAAAAATGTATTTCAGGCCGAGATAGATGCAGCATGCGAGCTGATAGATTTCCTTCGGTTTAATGTTCACTTTTTAAGTGAGATATACAGGCAACAACCAATCAGTGCTACCGGCATGCATAACCGTATGGAGTGGCGTCCTCTAGAAGGATTTGTATTGGCAGTTACACCATTCAATTTCACTGCAATTGGCGGCAACCTGCCTACATCTGCAGCCATGTGTGGCAATGTAGTGGTATGGAAGCCTGCCAATACGCAAATATATTCGGCGCAGATGTTCATGCGCATTTTAAAAGAAGCGGGTTTACCAGATGGGGTTATTAATTTAATATACGTGGATGGACCAACCATTGGAAAAATTTGTTTAGCACACCGGGATTTTGCAGGTGTACACTTCACCGGTTCTACAGGAGTTTTCAATTCAATGTGGAAGACAATTGGTGAAAATATTTCAAATTATAAAAGTTATCCGCGGATAGTAGGGGAGACGGGTGGAAAAGATTTTGTGATTGCCCATCATTCGGCCGATCCTGGAGTAGTGGCCACTGCTTTATTGCGAGGGGGTTTTGAATACCAGGGACAAAAATGTTCTGCGGCTTCCCGGGCCTACATTCCATCTAATATGAGTGATGAAGTAAAACGATTATTAGTAGAAGGAGTTGAATCATTTAAGGTTGGAACAGTTGAAGACCTGGGCAATTTTGTAAATGCGGTGATTGATGAAAAAAGCTTTGATCGGATAGCCGCATATATTGATGGGGTGAAAGATGATGCTTCTGCAGAAATTTTGGTTGGGGGTACTTACGATAAATCAAAAGGTTTTTTTATTCAGCCCACAATTATTGAAGCAAAAGAGCCTAAATATATTACTATGTGCGAGGAAATTTTTGGGCCTGTATTGACCATATATGTTTATGATGAAAATGCATTTGAAGAAACCCTGGCATTGGTAGATCAAACCTCACCTTATGCATTGACAGGAGCTGTAATTGCACAGGATCGTTTTGCAGTGGAGTTAGCTACCAATAAACTAAGGCATGCTGCAGGTAATTTCTACATTAATGATAAGCCCTCTGGTGCAGTGGTTGGGCAGCAGCCTTTTGGTGGAGCCCGTGCTTCAGGAACCAATGACAAGGCAGGTTCTATGATCAATCTGTATCGCTGGCTTAGTGCACGTACTATTAAAGAAACATTTTTTCCACCTCTGGATTATCGTTATCCTTTTATGAGGGGTGAAAGTGAAGGAATTTGAAGTATTGAAACTTTAATAAAACATTCAGGTAATGCCTTTGATTAATTAAATTAGAATTACTCTTCAATGGTTTTGATTAACAGATAATTTTTATTTTCTTTGAGCTTATATTTAAACAATAACTATGAATAAATCATTCTTACTCATTGCATTGATTACACTCTCTTACCTGGTGCAAGCACAGCCTACCTTCGGTGTGCATGTAAATGGAATATTTGCAAGTGCAAAAGCGGAGAGCACCGAAGATGGTGAAACCATAAAACTGGACTACAAGGGGCGTGCATCCTATAAAATTGGCGGTGTTGCAGAAATCCCTTTTAGTGAAAGCCTCAGTTTTATGCCTCAGCTAAACTTCTTAAGCAAAGGTGGAAAATTAGACTACAATGAATCAATAAATGACGTTGGGATTAGTTATACTATAAACCTTAAGGATGAGCTAAGTTTAAATTATTTAGAGTTACCCCTGAATATTGTTTATACTCATACCAGTGGTTTTTTTATAGGTGCAGGCCCTTCCTTTAGTTATGGCTTTGGAGGTAAAAGCAAATATTCATTTACTGAAACCGCAACGATATTAGGAGAAATCATTACTGACTCTCAATCAGGAAAAGATGATGTAAAATTTGATGGTGATATCAATGCTACAGACCAAAACAGACATTTAAACCCTTTTGAATTTGGTGCATCTGTACTAGCAGGCTATAAATTGACGAATGGTGCATTTGTCAATCTTCATTACAATAAAGGATTTTCCAATATCAGCCCTGATGCAAATACTACATTTAAAAACCAATATTTTGGAATAGGAATTGGCTTTATGTTTGGTTCATCCTCAGAATATTAACTCCATATTTTTTCTACTCTTTGTAGGATTCAAAAAGACTTATTAACCTATCATTTAGAAATTTATTTATTTACGGCCTTTTTTTTGGTTAATGCGTTCAAAACCATCAAACAATGAAAAAGATCAGCCTAATTATTACAGCAGTATTGCTAAGCACAGCTTTATTTGCGCAAACAGCGGCAAATATTGGATTAAAGGGAGGATTGAATATTGCATCATTGAAAGTAGAAGATCAGGAATCCAGTGATTCACGCTTTGGCTTACACCTTGGAGCACTTGCACATATTCATTTGTCGCCCCAGTTTGCATTGCAACCCGAAGTTGTATATTCTCAGCAGGGAATGAAAACCAATGTTACAGGAACGGAAACTACTTTCAAATTAGATTATATCAACATCCCATTGATGGTTCAATACATGTTCAGCAATGGTTTTAGGCTAGAAACAGGACCTCAATTAGGTTTTTTGATCAATGCCCAGGTAGGCAACCTAGAAAACAAAAAAGATTATAAGAGCACAGATGTCGCATGGGGTGTAGGCCTTGGGTATTTGAGTACATCAGGACTGGGCATTAATGGCAGATATAATTTCGGCTTGACGAATATCAATGAATTTGACCCAAATAATAATTTGACAAACAGAGTAGGTCAGATTAGTCTTTTTTATATGTTTAACAGGGCACATAAAGTACAATCAAGATAAGGAAGGGCTCCAATTTTAACACTGTGTTTTTGTATGGCCATAAAATTTGATGTTACTTTGCGAAACGAAAAAATAATATTTATGAAAAAAATTAGCTTACTCTCACTGGCATTTATGTCATGTTTTGCTGTAATGGCTCAGAATCCTATTGGAACGGATCCAAATATGGGAACAAAGCCTATGAGGACGGAAATGTCAACTGCAACTCGTTTTGGTTTAAGAGCAGGTGTTAACCTTGCAACACTGGAAATAGATGACGATTCTCAAACCAACCCTTTGAACACAAATAACAAGACATCTTTCCATGCAGGTCTATTTGTAAATGTCCCTATAGGTGGAGGTCTTCATTTTCAACCTGAATTGATTTACAGCGGACAAGGAAGTAAAATAAGTACTACATCAATCGGTCAGAATGTAAATAACGAGTATGATATGCATTATTTAAATGTTCCATTAATGTTTCAATGGCAGTCTAAGGGCGATGGTGGATTTTTTGCAGAAGCTGGTCCCCAAATTGGTTTTTTACTTAGGGCTAATGATGAGAATGATGTAGATATCAAAGAAACTTTAAATTTAAAAACTTTGGATTATGGAGTTGGTTTAGGTCTGGGTTATTTGACACGCATTGGTCTTGGAGTTAATGCACGTTATAATCTTGGATTTGCTAATATCTATGATCAGGATGCGAATAATAATGATGATGGTAAATATAAGAACAGAGTAATCAATCTCGGTTTTGTTTATCATTTCGGTGCAGCTAAATAAATTAATTTATAAACAATAAATAAGAGTCCCGCTTTCGAGCGGGATTTTTTTTGACCATACACAAAAGTGGATTGTATTACTTTAGCCAAAACTTTCCTGATTGAAGCCTATCCTGAACCAACAGCAAATTTTATTGACCATTCGCCGCCTGGCTAATCAATTGATTGAAAATCATATTTCCTTTGAAAATACAGTCCTGATTGGCATTCAACCCCGGGGTATTTATCTTTCAGATAAAATCGTTCAGGAGATATTAAATGAGTTGGGAAATATTAAATTGAATTATGGGAAATTAGATATTACATTTTATCGCGATGATCCGCGAAAAGAATTTCATGTTGCAAATCAAACTGATATTGCATTTTCTATAGAAAGCAAAAAAGTTGTGCTTATAGACGATGTGCTATATACCGGCAGAACCATCCGGGCTGCAATGGACGCACTAATGGATTTTGGCCGCCCTGATAAGGTGGAATTGTTAGTGCTGATTGATCGAAGATATAGCAGGCAACTTCCCATTCAACCTGACTATGTTGGAAAATCCATTGACTCAATTATTTCGCAAAAGGTAAAAGTTCAATGGCAGGAAAATGGCGGCATAGATGAAGTGCAATTAATTTAAATGATAGGGGCTTAATCTACTACCAGCTTCTTTACATTATATTTGTTTTTTAATGACCCTCTCGTCGAAACATTTACTGGGAATTAAGCAACTCACGCCCCAGGATATTTCATTGATATTACAAACTGCACAACAATTTAAAGAAGTATTGCAACGACCAATCAAAAAAGTGCCATCTCTGCGGAATATTACAATAGTGAATCTTTTTTATGAAAATTCAACCCGTACACGTTTATCATTTGAACTTGCAGAAAAAAGGCTTTCTGCCGACACCTTAAATTTCAGTGCTTCAGGTTCTTCAGTGTCCAAAGGAGAGACTTTATTGGATACCGTAAATAATATTCTGTCTATGAAAGTGGATATGGTGGTGATGAGGCACAGCGCCAGCGGAGCTCCACACTTTCTTGCTCAACATATATCGGCAGCTATTATCAATGCAGGCGATGGGGTAAACGAACATCCAACTCAGGCCTTATTGGATGCATTCTCGATGCAAGAAGTATTCAGCACCCTGCAAGGCCTTAAAGTAGCGCTTATAGGTGATATTATGCATAGCAGGGTAGCGCAAAGCAATATTCATTTACTGTTAAAAATGGGAGCGGAAGTGATGCTATGCGGACCACCTACATTAATACCAAAATATATAAAGGAAGCATTCAATGTACAGGTAGAATACAATTTGAAAAAGGCGTTGGAATGGTGTGATGTTGCTAATGTTTTGCGCATACAATTAGAGCGGCAAAACCAACAACTGTTTTCCTCATTAAGAGAATATAGTTTAGTATATGGGATCAATAAAAGGGTATTGAATTCTCTTTCAAAAAAAATTACCATCATGCATCCGGGTCCTATAAACAGAGGAGTAGAATTGGATAGTGATGTAGCTGATAGTGACCAATCAATAATTTTGCAACAGGTAGAAAATGGGGTTGCAGTAAGAATGGCCGTATTGTACCTTTTATCCAATCGTAATTCAAATTAAACTTATGCGTATCTGCCTTTTTCCCGGCACATTTGATCCGCTTACTTTCGGACACGTGGATATCATATCAAGAGCAGTTTCGTTATTCGATAAGCTATACATAGGCATTGGTATGAATGCAAATAAAGAACCTATGTTCTCAGCAGAGCAAAGAAAGGATTGGTGTAAGGAAATATTTGAACAAGAACCGAGGATTGACGTATTGGTTTATGATGGATTGACAGTAGAGTGCTGCAAGCAAATCAATGCGCAATACATTTTACGCGGCATACGCTATGTCAGTGATTTCGAATATGAAAAAGCTATTGCAGATATGAACAGATCCTTAGATGGGGGTATTGAAACGGTTTTCCTTACCTGCCTTCCGCAATATACATCGGTGGCTTCCACGCTGGTAAGAGATGTGATGCGTAACGGGGGAGATGTATCCCAATTCGTACCGGAAATTATACTGAAGACTTTAGAAAAATAATGGGTTTTTCAATTTACCCAAGCTGGCATTGACAACATCTTTTATGGATGGATGCGTATTCTTCATGTAATAGTCAAGATTGCTCAGCTCTACCCACCTGCATGCTTCAATGCTTTCAGCAAATTGAGGAACAAGTTTTTGTAAATGTTCACTCTTCATTAAAAACCAATGGGTCTCCTTGAGAATATGCTTCTCTTTTTCATAATAAGTATGGTAAGTAATGATCAGCTTTTCAGCAAGTTCAACAGAAGTCAGGCCGGTTTCTTCCTCTACTTCACGTACAGCACATTGCTCCAGCTCTTCACCATCATCTAATTTTCCTTTTGGAAGATCCCATCTGCCCTTCCTGAATATCAATAATAAATGATTATCGGGATGTAGTACAAAACCACCTGCAGCTTTTATGACTGTAAATTTATTTTTTATAGCTTCTTCCAATTCACTGATATTATTATGGAAAAATATGCCCGCTTCAACGGGGGAAGATTGCATTCTATCTATTATTTCCGTTAGATTTTCTTCATTTAATCCTTGCTTAAAAACAGTACTGGGAGCCGATTTTAGATCCTGGAAGCCCGATGATAAATCATTGATCAGAAAAAGGGGTTTATCGTTGAAGTATATTTTTTGCATCAGCAAAAGTAATTCGTGAGCACTATTGTTTCTAATACCTTCGCATCATGACCAATGCAATACTTACGGCAGAAAGATTATTACAAACAGGAGCTGTACAGCTAAGTACAACGAAACCTTATACATGGTCAAGTGGATGGAAAAGTCCTATTTATTGTGATAACCGCAAGTTACTTTCCCAACCTTTTACAAGGGATTTTATCAAAAGCGAACTGTGCAATATATTATTTGAAAACTTTCCGGATGGAGACCTTGTTGCAGGTGTGGCTACCGCCGGTATTCCCTGGGGAGCAATGGTAGCAGACCAGTTGAAATTGCCATTCATCTATGTTCGTCCAAAGCCCAAGGAACATGGTATGGGCAATCAGATAGAGGGAATGTATGAAACCGGACAAAAAGCAGTGATCATAGAAGATCTTATTTCTACCGGTAAGAGCAGTTTACTCGTTGCAAACGTATTAATCAACCAGGGAGTAGAAGTTGTAGGTATTTTATCCATTTTTAATTATGGATTCGATTCTACCGAAGTAGAATTCAAAAGGGCAGGCATTCAATTGTTATCCCTTACAAACTATGATGCATTGCTGTCTTTATCACTACAAAAGGAAATGATATTAAAAGAACAACATGAAATTCTGTTAAGGTGGAAGGAAGACCCTGCTAACTGGACAGGAGTATTTTAAATTTACAAAAATCTTTTTTATGAAGTCTTTTCTGACCACATTGATTGTATTAATGGGCTTTGCATTTACTTCTTCAGCTCAAACCAAAGCGCAACAAACTGTCAAGATTTCCACGCCTTCGGTACAATGTGAGATGTGTAAAAAGAAGATAGAAACTTATCTCAATCGCTATGATGGAATAGCCCTCGCTACCGTAAATATCAAAAGGAAAGAGACTACTGTAAAATTTCTTTCTGACAGGATAAATAAGGAAGAAATAAAAGCTGCAATTTCCAATTCCGGTTATGATGCTGATGAAGTAACTGCTTTTGAAGATGCTTATAAAAGATTACCCCTTTGCTGCAAAAAACCTGCTGATGGAGGAGGAATGAAAAAGCATTAATCCCCGCTGTCAGTTTACTGTTCGTCCCCCTCCGGTCTATCTCAACACATTATTATCCAGCAGATGCCTGCCCTGGTAATTAATAGCTTTTGTAATAAAAGCTCCCGCCTTACCTATTTTAATTGTTCCATTGGCCTTGACAAGTACTTCTTTTCCGATGAGGGATGTGACATTTGCATTAAGCGCATCCATAAGTGAAATCCTGCCTTCCAATGGGATGGAAAAATCAGCATTGCGCTGTACTGCAACTTCCTGAGGCTGATTGAATTTCCCTAAATAAACAGAATCTAAATACACATCTAATAATGCCTCCTTCACGGCTACTCCGAATCCATTAGGATTGTGGTATGTCGCATTAAAGCCAATCGTTGTTTCCTGCAACCCCAGTTTTTTGATTTTAAAATTTTCAATCTTTTTAAACTGGGGATCTTCAATTTTTCCACAAGAGATCAATAGGATAGCTACACTCAAAATAACCAGGTAAGTTTTTCTCATGAACTGCACTATGCAAAAATAATGCACGGCACGACTTGCATTCCTAAATTAGATCAATTACCTATCCTAAATATTTTAGTTTATAAGTATTGCAACCCAGCTAACTTATTACTAATAAATTTAGTTGTAAAATGTTTTATATTTAATTAGTAATCAATATATTACAACTTTTAAAAAGATCAAACTTTTCTATATAGTTGCTTAAAAAAATACGATTATTGTTTTGCACTTTGGATTATTCGAAAATGTGAAAAAAAAATTATAAATAATTGATTTTCATTATACTATTGGACATGAATAGGAATAAATTTTAATTGTGCCTTAAGATTTAAAAAATCACTTATATGAGAATAGTTTTTTTCCAAAATACCCCATTTAAAAGAATGAAAATTCTCTTTTGCCACTATGGTTCGAATTAAAGGATAGAAGCCATCCTTAAGGATATTATTGAGTCAACCTAATAGCTTCTTCGAAAAATGGTTATGGATGATCACTCCCTACGGTACCTGAGTTTATGAGATGTCTAACTAAAGGAGGGTAATTGAATTTATATCCTTCGTTCTGATTTCAACAGAAGCCTTAGAGAAATATCTTATTGAGTTAGACTCAAAGAGATGCTCTTTAAAAAATCGAAATAATCAATCTTCAAGCCTAAGCCTTAAGACATAAGTCTTAAGATTAAAATCAAACTAAGGGGGAAGGCTGTTTCATTTTAGCCTACAGTAATTAAATACCAAAGAGAGACGGCATTGCAATTGATGGAAAGCGAAGCCAGATTCTTTGGTTCAACCGACAAATGAATAGATATCAGAGATCGTAAGCAAGTAAAATCCTTGACCAAAAAAAGGGAAAAATCCAAACGAACCCCGTTCATTTTGGATTCAATGATCATTAAAAAAAGCGAATAGATAATTTTCAAAGGTGAAGGGTAGGGCTAAATACGTATAATCTTTTTACTTTTAAGCCTTTGTACCTGCTGAAGTTGATTCTGTATTTCCAGTTTTGCCCTGGCTTGCTCTTTCAAACTGACATCGGGAAATGGAAGGGTCGGAACATTTACCATAGTGAGGGTGTTATTCAATACTATTAAAACATCATTGATATGAGATTCTATACTGTCTAATCTGGCCATTGAAAGAACCAGGTCCAGCTCCAGATCAATTTTATCCCAGTGAACCCGCTCATACTCAGCCTCAAGGTTTTTTTGCATACGCTCCCAATCTATTTGCGCTAATTCCTTGTAATATTGAGCTTTGGCACTTTCCTTTTCCTCCAAAGACAATGCCTCCCCAATAGATTTTTCAACCTCCTTCCAGTGGATATTTAATACCTTTTTGGTATTTTCTATAGTTTTTTCAATTCGGTTTTGCTGTTCTTTTGTAATTAGGTTTATGCTTCTTTCTTTCAAAGCAACCTGAACAATGTTTGCAGCTTGATCTTCTATCCCTGTTATTTCCGCCGCTATTGACTCTTCGGTATCAAAATCATTTTTGTTATCAACAGAGACTATTTTTTCAGGTTGTTTACCAACTATGCCAACAGAAAGCTCAGCTTTGGTTTGAGATTCTTCCTTATCGAATATATATGGAGGTGGGGAGGTAATTTCAGGCGACTGGGATGGTTCTAAGTTTTTCATCTTTATAATAGGAATATCTTTATTCCCAGGCCCGACAAGCTTATTTACTGTTATCAAAGAGAGGAGACCAATAATAACGATAGTCCGGAACCGGGCATTAAATGAGGTTTTTTTTTGACACCCGGCTATTTTTTGAATACGATTAAACAGGTGATTGGAATTAGCGGCTGCCATAGCTAAATGAAAAGCCCCTGCATTTCTTTCCAATTGCAGGAGCGCAGAAGCATACTCAAAGCGGTTATATTGGAACTGAAGTACCATTTCATCACAGCAATTTTCTCTTTCCACTTCAATGCTCTTTACAAAGAACTTTAAAAAAGGATTGAAGTAAAGAATTACCTGTACCACTGTCAGTAACAAATTTATCAGATAATCATGTCGCCTGATATGTGCTAGCTCATGAAGCAATACTGCTTCGGTTTGGGCCACACTTAAATTGTTGAAAGCAGCTACTGGCAAAAGAATCATGGGTTTCAGAAAACCAATAGTTACGGGAGACTGGATAAAGTTTGAGATATAGATTTTTACGCTCTTAGCAATTCCAAGTTGAGATGCTATTTTTCTAACATACAAACGATAATTTAAAGGAGCTTTTTCAAGACCTTTTGTCCTTATGCACTTTATGTACTGCCAGTTGGTAAGGGCTTTATATGCAGGTACTATTAATAAA
>Ga0183260_10000445_pt1 | contig 35101 bp, 31 predicted proteins | sample AntDrymUQ4972206_2_FD_129768 | JGI IMG/M metagenome (GOLD analysis project Ga0183260, IMG submission 129768) | Polar desert sand microbial communities from Dry Valleys, Antarctica - metaG UQ497 (22.06) (version 2) (version 2) | ecosystem: Environmental > Terrestrial > Soil > Desert | place...
CCACCGGCGGATGTCGTTGGTGGCGACGGGCTCCTTGAGCTCGCCGGGCTCCATGGGCACGCCCATGTGCTGGTCGAGGTCCGACGCGTCGAGCGTGCCGGTGTCGGTGTCGCTGGTGGTGGGCGGCGTGTCGGTGGTGGTCATCGGGCTCCGCGGGTGGTCGGGACGGGGTCGGGCGCCAGGCGCTCGGTGACGAGCCGGACGAGGGCGTCGTCGCGCACCTTCGTCTGACTGGTGGTCATCGGGATGTCGCCGTCGGGGAAGAACAGGACGCGCTTGGGCACCTTGTAGGCCGACACCCGCTCCCGCAGGAAGGCCTGGATGTCGGCCTCGGTGGCCGCGGCGCCGTCCTTGAGGGTGATGCAGGCCACCACCAGCTGGTCGAGGCGGTCGTCGGGCACGCCGACGATGCGGCTCAGCTTCACGGAAGGGCAGGCCCGGAGCTGCACCTCCAGCTCGGCCGGCGACACGTTGGCGCCGCCGGTCTTGATCATCTCGGTGAGCCGGCCGCCGAAGTGCACGAACCCGTCGGCGTCGACAGAGCCGGTGTCGCCGGTGTGGAAGAACCCGTCGTCGTCCAGGCTGTCCTCGGGCGACTCGCCGAGGTAGCCCTTCATCAGGGTGGGTCCCTGGATGGCCAGCTCGCCCTCCTCGCCGACGCCGAGGGATCTGCCGGAGCCGGGGTCCACGACGCGCAGGCGGTTCCCGGGGAGCAGGCGGCCGATGCTCTGCCTGGTCAGCTCCCGAGGGGTGCTGGAGCGGTGGCTCACGAAGGAGGCGCACGTCTCCGACAGGCCGTAGCCCACCGGCATGACCCAGCCCGGATCACCCTCCACGGTCGGGTGCCGGGCGAAGGCCGACTTGCCGTACACGCAGCGCAGCGACGACAGGTCGGTGGCCGCCCAGTCGGGGTGCTCTTCGAGGGCGGCCGTCTGGTGGGGGAGCGTGTACGGCTCGGTCACCCGCTCCCGGGCCATCAGGGCCAGCGCCGGCCCCGGGGCGAAGGTCTCCTGCATCACCCAGCAGCCCCCTGCGGCCAGCGTGGCACCCATGGCGGTGTTGAGCCCGGCCGTCCAGAACAGCGGCAGCGCCGAGAACATCCGGGTGGCCGGGTGGCGCCCGAACAGCTGTGCCTGCAGCCAGAACTGCAGGGTCGGGGCACGGTGGCCGTGGAGCATCCCCTTGGGCGTGCTGGTGGTGCCGGAGCTGAAGATGATCAGGGCGTCGTCGTCCGACGTGGCGGCGGCCAGCGCATCGGGGTCGAGAGACGCGCCGGCGGCGAGGAGGTCGTCCCAGGAGGGGGTCCCGAGCACGGCCACCCGCCGCAGCCCCGGACGACGGCGCTGAAGAGTGGCCAGATCGTCGCCGAAGCGCCGTTCCAGCAACCGGTCCTGGGTGAGCGCGACGGCGACGTCGGCCTGGTCGAGCATGTGGGCCAGCTCGCCCGGTGGGGCGAAGGTGGACAAGGGGACCGCCACCGCCGCGGCCAGCGCCACCCCGAACAGCGACGCCACCGCCTCGGGCCGGTTGCCCATCAGGATCGCCACCCGCTCCCCGGGCCCGACGCCGAGGCCGACCAGCCCGCCCGCCACGCGCCGAGCCTCGGCCTGGAGGTCGGCGTAGGTCCACCGCACTGTGGCGCCGTCACGCAAGGGGTCGTCGAAGACGAGAGCCTCGTTGGGCCCGAACCGGTCGGCGACCTCGGTGAGGAAGCCCCCCAGGGTGAGGGCGCCGATGCCCTCCACCTGGTCGATGGGCGGCCCCTCGAAGGTGGTCACGCCGGTGCCGCCGCGTGCTCGAAGAGGCCGTCGAAGCCGTGGTCCCGGACGGCCGAGGCCAGGAGGGCGGTGGTGCGCTCAGCGCTCCACGGCAGGCGCAGGGCGGGCTGCACCATCCGCGTGAGGACGGAGATGTCGTACTCGTCGCACACCCCGGCGGCTCCGTGCAGCTGCTGGCAGGTGCGCAGGACCGACCGGGCCACGTCGACGGCGTGGAGCCGGAGGGCGAGGACGTCGGGGATGGCGTCATCGAGGGCGGTGGCGAGGCGCCAGAGCGTGAAGTGGGCCAGCTCCCGCAGTCCGGCCACCGCCACCGCGGCGTCGGCCAGCTGGAACTGCACGGCCTGGAAGGCGGCGATCGGCTTGCCGAACTGGACGCGCCCGTTCACGTGCTCGACGGCCAGCTCCACGGCCCGGTCCGAGGTCCCGAGGACCCCGAAGGCGGTGAGGGCGAGGTGGACGAGCACGTCGCCGTCCGTGTCGTCGACGGAGGGCCGCCCGGTGACGGCGGCACCCGGACGGAGGTCGGCGACGAAGGGGCCCAGCCGGGTCCCGAGCCGCTTGCCGCCCGTCGATGCCAGGACGGCCGGACCGGAGCGCGGTGCCACCACCCACTCGGCGAACAGGTCGCCGTGGTCGACGCGCGCAGCGCGGTCGGGCACCACCGCGAACGGGCGCCCGTCGCCGTCGGCCAACAGCACGGAGGCCACCGGGTAGGGCAGGGCGACGCGTCCTGAGGCCTCGCAGAGGGAAGCGGCGGCGGCCAGCGAGTCGGGATCGGTGCGCGGGTCGAGATCGTCGACGCCGAGGGCGACGAGGGCGCTCGCCACCTCGCCGGCGCGCACGGTGGGATCCACCTCTGCCCGCCGGGCCGCGTCCACGCCATCCAGGGCGGCGAACGCCTTGGCGGCGGCGATGCCGAAGGCGACGGCCTCCTCGGGGAGGAGGGGGTTCACGAGGCCCGGCCCGCCAGCAGCGACTTGGACACGATCATCCGCTGCACCTCGATGGTGCCCGAGGCGACGGTGGCGGCCTGGGCGTAGCGCCAGTGGTCCTCGATGGCACCGTGCAGGGGCGCGGGTGGGCCGGCCTCGAGGGCCTCGTGCTCGACCGCCTGGAGCAGCACCTCGGCCACGGTCTGGTCGCACTGGGTGACGGCGATGCGGGCGGTGGACGCGAGCACGTCGGGAACCTCGCCGCTGTCCTGGGCGTACACGGTGCGATAGGCGAGGAGGCGGGCCACTCGCACCTGCACCAGGGCCCTGGCCCACTGGGCATGGAGAGCGGCCGGCAGATCGTCCCAGTGGGGCGCCAGCTCCCGGGCGAGCGCGGAGAGCAGCCGCTCGCAGCGGGCGTAGCGGGCGATGCCGACGCGCTCGTGGGCGAGCGCCCGGCGGATGACCGCCCAGCCCTCGCCGACGCCGCCCAGCACCGCGTCAGGGCCCACCGCCACCTCGTCGAGGAACACCTCGTTGAGGTGGTGGGGTCCGAGCATCGAACGGATCGGACGGACCGTGATGCCGGGCGCGTCCATGGGGACGAGGAACATGGTGATGCCCTCGTGGCGCTCGCCGGGCCCGACTCGGGCGGCCAGCACGCACCACTGGGCCATGCCCGCGTACGACGTCCAGATCTTCTGACCGCTGATGCGGTAGCCGTCGCCGTCGGGTGTGGCACGGGTCCGCAGCGAGGCGAGGTCGGAGCCCGCCTCCGGCTCGCTGAAGCCCTGGCACCAGATGACCTGGCCGGCGGCGATGGCGGACAGGTGCTGGCCCTTCTGAGCGTCGGTGCCGAAGGCCATGACGGCCGGACCCACCCAGTTGAGCCCCATGTACTGGGCGCCGCGAGGCTCGTGGTGGGCCCACATCTCCTCCCGCACCACGGTCTGATCCCACAGAGATCCGCCACCGCCCCCGTGCTCGGTCGGCCAGGCGATGGTCAGGAGGCCCTCGTCGGCCAGGACCTTGCAGAAGGCCTGGGCCACCGCCAGGTCGGCGGGGTCGTCGGTGAAGGCGCCGAGGTAGTCCTCGTCGACGTGGGTGGTGATCAGCGCTCGCAACCGGTCGCGCAGGTCGGCTGCCTGCGAACCGAGGTCGAAGTCCATCCTGCTCCCCGGTGCCAAAACCTGACGTGAACGTTAGTCGCGGCACTACGTTCGCCTCCCATGCGGCCCGTTCCCCCTTCGGTGGCCCGAGTCCTCGACGGTGCCCTGGCCGCCGACCCGGATGCGGAGGCCCTCGTCACCCGCACCCGGCGCCTGTCCTACGCCGAGCTCGACGCGCAGGCGGACCGGGCGGCGCGGGCGCTGCGCGAGCTCGGCGTGCGGACCGGCGACCGGGTGGCGGCCTGCCTGCCCAACGACGCCGACGTCGTGATCGCCTTCCACGGGGCCTTGCGACTCGGCGCGGTGTGGGTGGGGGTCAACCGGGCGCTGGCCGCCCCCGAGAAGCGGTACCTCCTGTCGGACTCCGGCTCGACGCTGCTCCTCTGCGACGACGATGCCGGCGACCTCGGCGTGCGGGCGCTCGACCTCGCCGACTGGCGGGCGGCGGTCGACGCCGCCGAGGCCCGCCCGATCGCGGTCGACGTCGACCCGCTGGCCCCGGCCGGCATCGCCTACACGAGCGGCACCACCGGCCACCCGAAGGGGGCCGTGCACAGCCAGCACAACCTCCTGGCGCCGGGCACCGTCCTCGTCGAGACGCGGGGCTACGGCGCCTCGTTGCGCAAGGGGGACTGCTTTCCCTTCACGATCCTGAACATGGCCGTGCTGACCACGCTGCTCGTGTCGCAGGCAGGGGGATGCTCGATCGTCATGGATCGCATGGATGCCGAGGGCGTGGCCGAGTGGATCCGCACCGAGCGGGTGACCACCTGGAACGGCCCGCCGGCCCTGTTGCACAGCCTGGCGTCGACGAACAGCGTGTCGCCGACCGATCTGGCCTCGCTCGAGGAGGTGTGGACCGGCGGCGCCGACTGCCCGGAGGCCATCCGGGACGCCTTCGAACAGAAGTTCGGCTTGCCCGTCGTCGCCACCTACGGCCTCAGCGAGGCGCCCACCGTCGTGACCATCGATCCCCGCGGCGGCGCCCACGTGCCCGGCTCGTCCGGCCGGCCCCTGCCCCACCTGGCGGTGCGCATCGCCGGCGACGACGGTGCGTCGCTGCCCGCCGGCGACACCGGGGAGGTGTGCGTCGCGTCGGCCGACGACCGCTACCGCCTGATGCTCGGCTATTGGGGGCGACCCGACGTCTCCGCCGAGGCGCTGGCCGGCGGCGAGCTCCACACCGGCGACGTCGGCTTCCTCGCCGCCGACGGCTACCTCCACGTGCGAGACCGCAAGCACCTCGTGATCATCCGCGGCGGTGCCAACGTCTACCCCGCCGAGGTGGAGCGGGTCCTCGCGACGGCCCCCGGGGTGGTCGCCTGCGCAGTGCTGGGTGTGCCCGACGACCGTCTCGGCGAGCGCGTCGTGGCGGCCGTCGAGACGAGCGCGAACTACGACGAGGACGCCGTCCGCACACACTGCGAAGCGAACCTGGCCAAGTACAAGGTCCCCGAGCGGTTCGTGGTGGTCGACGCCCTACCCCGCAACGCCATGGGAAAGATCGTCCGAACGGGGCTCGCCGCCCAGTGGTGACCACCTGCGTACCATATGTGGTACGGTATCGCGATGCCCGTGAAGGCCGACGCAACGCCGGTTCCGGCGAACTCTGCCACCGCTCGTCTCATTGACGAGCTGGACCGGGCGCGCCGTGCTCGTGGTGAGTCCAAGGCGGACGTCGCCCGCGGTGCGGGCCTCGGGGAGCCCGCGGTCCGTCGTCTCTTCTCGAGTCGGGGCGCGAACCCAACCATCAGGACCTTGGAAGCGGTGGCCGCCCATCTCGGTCTGCAGCTTGCTCTCGCATCCCGGCGCGGGGTTCCCACGGCGCCGACGTTCGCTGAGCTGCAGGCCAAGGCTGATGTGATCGAGGGGATCGTCGAGGCGCACGGAGGGCACAACGTTCGGGTCTTCGGATCGGTGGCTCGTGGCGACGCGCGTCCCGACTCCGATGTCGACCTGCTCGTCAACGTGGAGCCCGGCACAGGCCTGCTCGAACTCGGCGCGATGGAGGACGAGCTCGCGCAGGCGTTGGACCGACCAGTCGATGTCGTCACATCCGCCCACGGCCGGATGCGGCACATCCACGACGAAGCGGTACCGCTCAGATGAACGACCCTCGGCGCCGCCTCGATGACGTCGTCGCCCGCTGTGACGAGGCGACGCAGCTGGTCGCACGCGGCCGCGATGCATTCGAGAACGACGTCATCCTCCGACATGCGGCGAAGTCGATCATCGCCGACATCGGCGAAGCGGCGAAGAACCTCGAGGAGCTCGTCGACGAGATCCCCGATGTGCCCTGGACGCAGATCGCCCGGATGCGCGACCGCGTGACCCATCGGTACTTCGACGTCGACGACGGCGTCATCTGGGACACGCTCATCTCCGACCTGCCGACCCTCCAACGAGCCATTCGTGAGTTCATCGACCAGGACGGTGCCTGACCGGTCACCGAACCGAGCTCAACGTTGCAGTCAACGCGCATCGAGTCACACTGACCGGAGGGTGCCGCCGTCTACCTCCAGGGTGGCTCCGGTGATCCAGCTGGCGGCGTCGCTGGCGAGGAAGACGACGGCGGCCGCCACCTCGTCGGGACGGCCGAAGCGGCCGACGGCGATGTCCTGCTTGACGAGCATGCGCTCCATCACCTCCTCCGGCGTGCGGCCGGTCTCCTCGGCGGTGCTGAGGGCATTGGCCTTCACCATCTCGGTGATCGTCACGCCCGGGATCACGCAGCTGCTGAGCACGCCGTCGGAGGCATACGCCCGGGAGAGCGAGGTGGACATGTTGAGCAGGGCCGCCTTGGCCGCCGAGTAGGGAGCGAAGAGCGGATCTGGCTCGCGGCCGCTGATCGACGCCACGTGCACCAGCCGACCCCACCGGGAGGCCCGCATCGTCGGCAGGGCGGCGACCGACAGCCGCGCGACGGCGAGGAAGTTCACCTCCAGACCCCGCTGCCAGTCCTCCGGGGTGAGCTGGGCCAGGGGCTTGGGCTCGGCGAACCCGACGTTGTTGACGACGATGTCGAGCCGTCCGAACGATGCCTCGCAGGCTTCGACGATCGCCGAGGCCGACCCGGGGTCGGTCACGTCGACGGCGAAGGGGACGGCCCGGCCGTCGAGCTCGGTCGCGACGGCCTCCAGGGCCCCGAGGTGCCGGGCGCAGAGCAGCACCCGGCAGCCCTCCGCGGCGAGCTGGCGGGCGACCTCGAGTCCGATGCCCTTGCTGGCGCCGGTGACGATGGCCGCCCTGCCGTCCAGCCCCAGGTCCACGCACGGAACCTACCGCCGTCGGCGTCGTGCGATGGGGGGCGGGTACGGTCCAGGACCGATGGGGATCGGCTGGGGGAGGCGAGGGGTGCTCATGGCCTTGGCCGTCGTGGCCGCAGGGGCCACGACGATCGGGGGCCCGACGGGCGCCCAGGTGCCGCCGCTCGACGGGCCCCCGCTGTGTGGCAGCGAGGCGGGGCCGGGGGCCGAGGCCGCCGACGACGGCACCCTGCGGGTCGCCACCTACAACATCCTCCACACGGTCGACGACTACGCCGACGAGACGCAGGGCCGCCGCATCGAGCTGGTGGCCGACGAGCTGGCCGCGGCTGCCGTCGACATCGTCGGGATGCAGGAGGTCGTGCGATCAGCGCGGCACGGCGTCGTCGCCCAGCGCGTCGCGCAGGAGCTGGCCGCCCGGACCGGCGACACCTGGGCCTGGTGCTTCTTCCAGTCGAACCCGCACCTGCCCGGCGAGCCGGACACCGGGCCGGGCGGGGTGGGCGGTCCGATCAGCCAGCAGATCGCCGAGCTGGCAAGGGCCGGGGACGCGCCTTGGTCGGAGGGCGTGGCCATCCTGGCCCGGTTCCCGATCGTGGACCAGGCCGCCCACCGCCTGGTGCCGAGGGGCATCGAGACGCCGGCCTGCGTGGTGGCAAATCCCACCGATCCCCTGGCCGCCCCCACCTGCGCTTTCGACACCCGCCAGGTGCTGTTCGCCCGGGTGGCGACCTCCTGTGGCGAGGTCGACATGTTCAGCTCGCACCTGGCCAACGACGCCTCCCCGGTCACCGAGGAGGTCCGGGTCCTCCAGGCTCTCGACGCCCTCGCCCAGATCGACGCGTGGGCCACCGAGGACGAAGCCCCCGACGTCTACACCGGCGACTTCAACACCGAAGAGGGCAGTCCCGTCTGGCAGGCGGTCGTTGACGGTGGTTTCGTCGACGGGTTCCGGGCCGCCGAGCCCTCCGCCGCCGGCTTCACCGGCGGTCAGGCCATCGATGATCCGTCGCCCACCGTCGACCAACGGATCGACTACGTGTTCGTTCGCCCCGGGTCCGAGCTCCTCACCCCAACCGAGGCCGAGATCCTCGGCGACGCGCCGGTTCCCTTCGAGGGCTCCGGTGGCGAAGCGGTGGTGTGGCCGTCGGACCACTACGGCGTGGCGGTGAGCCTCCCGTTCGCCGAGCCGTGCGGCCAGGCGCAGCTCCCTGCCCCGATGACGTCCTCGCCCGAGCCGACGACCGGCGCCGCCGAGACCGAGGGCGCCCTGCCGGCGACAGGCGGCGTTCCCGGCGGGTGGCTCGTGACCGCGATGGTGGCCATGGCTGCCGCCGTCGGGATGCGTGGCGTCCGAGACCGCTCGTCCCACTAATCTGACACTCACGTCAGTTTTGTGGGGCCAGGGTGAGGGGGACCGATGGTGAGAGGTGGCGAAGTCGGGGGTTACGACCCCGAGGCCGTCCGCGCCAAGTACCTGGCCGAGCGCGACAAGAGGCTGGTCCCTGGTCGCGCCGAGATCCGGGATCTGTCGCGCGACGAGCACTTCGCCAGCTTCCGCGACGACCCGTTCACGCCGATCACCGAACGGCCCCCGGTGGCCGACGATGTCGACGTGGTGATCGTCGGTGGCGGGATCGCGGGTGTGCTCGCCGGAGCCCAGCTTCGCAAGGCCGGCATCGAGCGGATCCGCATCGTCGACCAGGCCGGCGGGATCGGGGGCACCTGGTACTGGAACCGCTACCCAGGCGTGATGTGCGACGTCGAGTCGTACATCTACCTCCCGATGCTGGAGGAGCTCGGGTACGTCCCGAAGCACCGGTACGCCTTCGGTGTGGAGATCCGGCAGCACCTTGAGGCGGTGGCCGATCGGTTCGACCTCGTCTCCGACGCCCTGTTCCACACCGGGGTGACCCGCTCGGAGTGGGACGAAGACGCCGCCCGCTGGCGGATCCGCACGGACCGCGACGACGAGCTCACCGCCCGCTACTACGTGCTGGCCGTCGGGATCCTCAACCTGCTCAAGCTGCCGGCCATCGCCGGCATGGAGCGGTTCGGCGGCCCGTCGTTCCACACCGCGCGCTGGGACTACGGGATCACCGGTGGAAGTCCGGGGGAGCCGCTCACCCGGCTCGGCGACAAGGTCGTCGGGCTCATCGGCACCGGCGCCACCGGCATCCAGTGCCTGCCGGCCCTGGCCGAGGCGGCCGAGCACGTCTACGTGTTCCAGCGCACGCCGTCGGCCATCGGAGAGCGCGGCAACCGGCCCACCGAGCCGGCCTTTGCCGACGGGCGGCGACCGGGCTGGCAGCAGGACCGGATGGACAACTTCCAGGCCGTCATGCTGGGGCGGCCGGTGGAGGCCGATCTCGTCGACGACGGGTGGACGCAGCACTACGCCGCCGTCCACCACCCGCCCCGCTGGAAGGGCATGACCCTCGACGACTACGTCCGGAGCGGCGAGGAGGTCGACTACGGGATCATGGAGGCGCACCGCCAGCGCGTCGAGGAGCTGGTGACCGACCCGGGCACCGCCGCCATCCTCAAGCCCTATTACCGCTACCTGTGCAAGCGCCCGTGCTTCCACGACGAGTTCCTGGCCGCTTTCAACAACCCGAACGTCACCCTCGTCGGCTGCCCCGGGGGCATGGACGAGGTGACCGAGCAGGGCCCCGTGGTGGACGGTCACCAGTACGAGGTGGATCTGCTGATCTACGGCACGGGGTTCGAGGCGGAGCTCACCCCGCTGCACCGGCGGGCCGGCCACGACGTGATCGGGCGGGACGGCCTCAGCCTGGCTCAGAAGTGGGCCCCCGGCGCCGCCAGCCTCTTCGGGATGATGAGCCGCGGGTTCCCGAACCTGTTCGTGATGCCGGCCCCGGGTCAGCAGGCAGTCGTCACGGTCAACTACACGCAGCTGGCCGTGCTCGGGGCCGAGTTCATCGGTGGGGCCGTCGGCATCCTCGAGCAGTGCGGTACTCGGGTCTTCGACGTGAGCGCCGAGGCCGAGGCGGACTGGACGCAGCAGATCGTCGACTCGTTCGTGGACGGCCGCGCGGTCATGTCTGCCTGCACGCCGTCCCGGATCAACCAAGAGGGTGATCCGGGGTCGCTGAACCCTCGCAACGGCAACTACGGGCGGGGCTTCGGCGACTACTTCGCCTACCGCGAGCTGCTGCGGGCCTGGCTGGACCAGGGCGACTGCCAGGGCCTGGAGCTCGACGACCGCGTCGGGGCGCCGTGACGCGTGCAGCAACGCCGAGCGAGGGGCAACGAGTCGTCGCCGTCACGGGCGGCGGCGGCGGCATCGGCGCGGCCATCGCCGAGGAGCTCGGCCGTCAGGGCGCGTTCGTCGTCACCATGGACCCGCTCGTCTCCCTCGACGGCACCGAGCGGCTCCCGACCCCCGAGGAGACCACGGCCGGACGCATCGTCGCCGCCGGTGGATCGGCCCGGGCCTCGTCGGTCTCCGTGACCGATGGCGCGGCGGTCCGCGAGCTGTTCGACGAGCTGGGCCGTCTCGACGCCGTGGTCAACGTGGCCGGCATCAGCCGACCCACCAGCTTCGCAAGAGGGAGCGAGGAGGACTGGCACGACGTGCTCGCCGTGCACCTCGACGGCTACCTCAACGTCCTCGGCGCCGCCCTCCCGATCATGGCCGACGCCGGGCACGGCCGGATCCTGGGCGTCACGTCAGGCTCGGGGTGGCGACAGGCCGACGCCGGCGCCTACAGCTGTGCGAAGCGAGCCGTCGCCGCCCTCACCTGGCAGATCGGACGGCTGGCACCGCCCGGGGTCGTCGTCAACGCGATCTCGCCGATCGCAGTCACCCGCATGGTGACGGCTGCACTCGGCCGCGCCCAACCCAAGGCGGCAGGCGGGGGCTCGAAGGCGACGGGAGGGCTGTCGCTCGGTTCCATGCCCGAGCCCGACGAGCTCGGGCCCTTCGGTGCGCACCTCGTGGGGGAGGACCTCTCGTGGTGCAGCGGGCGCGTCTTCTTCGCCGGGGGTTCCGAGGTGGCGCTGATCGACGAACCTCGTCTGCTGGAGGTGGTGCCCACCGACGGCGCGGGGTCGCTGGCCCAGGTGCTCGAGGTCGTCATCCCCGGGGCGCTGGCGCCGGCGGAGGCGCGGCAGGCGAGCGGCGGGGGCAGCAATCCGAGGTTCGTCGGGGTCCTCGACGGACCCGAGGGAGTCCTGCCGCCCGGCGAGGTGGCCTCGTGCGCCATCATCGCTGACGACCCCGCCGTGGCGGCCGCGATCGGCGCCGCTCTCGAGCTCCGGGGCGTGGCGAGCATGTGCATCTCGGCCGGGGAGGCGGGGCCCGGCTTCCAGGGTGCCGCCGACGCGTTGGTGGCGGCGGCCACGCGCGTCGGCGCGCTGGATGCCGTGGTCGTCGCCCTCCGTGGGGCCGCGCCGGCGGCGAGCGCGGGAAGTGGCTGGGCGCGGGTGCTCAGCGAGCACGCTGGTGTGGCGGAGCGCATCCACGCCGATGCCGGCTGGGCAAGGGCGGCGGCCGACCACGCCCGCGCCGGCGGCCGTCCCCTGCGACTGGTGACGGCCACCGACGCGACGACGGCGGGCGGCCGCAGCCGGGCCCAGGCCTCCGCGCAGCTCGCCCGGGCAGCTCGGGGGGCCACCGACGATCGGGTCTCGGCCTTCGCCCTCAGCCTGGAGGGTGGGACCGGGCTGGCGACCGGCGAGCTGGTGGCACACCTCGTAGGCAGCGCCGAGGCGACCGCGCTCGCCGGGGCCGAGCTCGTGGCCGGTGCCGGATGGCTCGGGCTCCGGAGCCATCCGCGTCCCGGGGGGAGCGTCACCCTCGGTCGACCCAGCATCCCCGATTGGTTCGACGACACGCTCCGCCGCGTCGTCGAAGGAGAGCCTCGATGACCCCGAAGCCCACCCGGATCGTGGACGCCCACGTCCACCTGTGGGATCCGGCTCGCACCGAATGGTATCCGTACCTCTCGGGCGGGATGCAGCTGAAGGACATCGCTGACCCATCTGGGATGGCGCGCCACTTCGACGTCCTCACCTACCAGGCGGAGGCGGCGGCCTGGAACGTCGAGAAGCTGGTGAACGTGGCCGCCGCCACCGGCCACCACTCGATCGACGAGACGCTCGAGCTCGACCGCCGCGCGCAGGTCGACGGCCACCCCGACGCCATCATCGGCGGGCTCCCGCCGACGGATTCAGTGGCCGAGGCCGTGGAGCTGATCGACCGGCAGATGGCCGCCTCCCGCTTCCGGGGGGTCCGGCCGATGGGGGTGTTCGACGGCCCGCTTCCCGCCGGCGAGGTGCTCGCCGTCCTCCAGGAGCGGGGCCTGGTCTTCGAGCTGATGGCCCACCCCGACCAGCTCCGGTCCGCCGCCGAGGGTCTGACGGCCTTCGGCGAGATGACCGTGGTCGTCGAGCACACCGGGTGGCCCCGCTCGAGCTCCGACGAGGAGCACGCGCTGTGGAAGTCGGGCCTCGACGCTCTCGCCGCGCTCGGTGAGAACGTCGTGTGCAAGCTGTCCGGGCTGGCCATGCCGCTGGGCTCGATGGCCGTGGAGGCGCTGGCGCCGTGGCTCGAGCCCGCCATCGAGGCGTTCGGCGTCGACCGGTGCATGTTCGCCAGCAACTTCCCCGTCGACGGCATGCACGGCACCTTCGACGAGCTGTTCACCACCTTCTCGGAGGTGACGGCCGGGCTCGACGACGACGCACGCGACAAGCTCTTCGCCACCAACGCCGAGCGCGTCTACCGCTGCTGAAACGGGGCCCAGTTGGAACCAGATGGTCCGGTGAACTGCCCCTCAGAGCTCGGTGCGACCGAGGCGCCGGGCGGCCTCGGGCACGAAGGGCTCCGGCGCGAACGGCCCCGCGTCAACCGACGAGAGCACGACTTCAGGCAGCACGACGTTCGGAGGGAGGGAGTCGAGCCACACGACAATGTTTGCAACGTCGTCGACGCCGAGCGTGCGCATCGGGAAGCGGACGTCGTCGAGCATCGGGGTGGCGACGGGACCGGTGGTGACCACGTGCACCGCGATGCCGTCGCGCTCGACCTCCTTGGCGAGCGCGCCGGCGAAGGCGTTCAGCCCCGCCTTCGACGCCGAATACGCGGCTCGGCCGGGCTGGGGGGCATGAGCCGAGCTCGACGAGAGGAACACGATCCGGCCACCGACGGGCATGACGGGAAGCACGGCGTTCGTCACCACGTAGGCCGAGGTCAAGTTCGCGCGCAGCACCGACTCGAAGCCCTCGAGCGACTCCTTGCGCACGAACGTGCCGTCCATGATCCCAGCGGCGTGCACGAGCAGATCCACCCGCCCGGCCTCCGCCACGACGCCGGCGAAGGCCTGCGGGTCGGCGCTGTCGGCCGCCACGTGGCGCGCGCCGATCGATACGGCCGCGGCGCGGAGCTTCGACTCCGTCCGGGCGGTGAGCACCACGTCGTAGTGCTGATCGGCGAGCCGGGTGCCCACGCCGAGCCCGATGCCGCTGCTGCCCCCGGTCACGATCGCTACCCTCGGGCCGCCGTCCATGGGGGAGGAACGTAGTGCTCTACGACCTGGCGGGGATCGACGTGCGGGCGGACGGCCCGGTGCGCGTCATCACGCTCAACCAGCCCGACACCCTCAATGCGATCAGCGAGGACCTGCACGGTCAGCTCGTCGCCCTGTGGCGGCAGGTCGAGCAGGACGACGACTGCCGCGCCATCGTCCTCACCGGGGCTGGCCGGGCCTTCAGCGCCGGAGGGAGCTACGAGGACTTCGAGCGTCGTCGCGTCGACCTGGCCGCTCGCCGCCGCAGCCTGCGCCTGGCCCGTGAGCTCGTCGACGGGATGCTGAACGTCGCTGTCCCCGTCGTCGCCGCCGTCAACGGCCCAGCCGTCGGGCTGGGCTGCACGGTCGCGACGCTGTGCGACATCGTCTTCATGGCCGACTCGGCCTTCCTGGCCGACACCCACGTCTCGGTCGCCCTGGTGGCGGGCGACGGTGGTGCGGTGACCTGGCCGGCCATGACGAGCCTGCTCAAGGCCAAGCAGTACCTCCTCACCGGCGACCGGCTGCCAGCGGCGGCGGCCGTCGAGCTGGGGCTCGCCAACTTCGTGGTCCCGGGCGACCGGCTGCTCGCCGAGGCCACCGCCTACGCCCACCGCCTCGCCGCCCAGCCCCCCCAGGCAATCCAGGAGACGAAGGCGCTCCTCAACCAGCACCTCAAGGCCAGCGCGGTGCGCACCCTCGCTCTGGGGCTGGCGGCGGAGGGCCACTCCCACGACACGCCCGAGTACGAGGCGATCGGCGAGCAGCTGAAGAAGCAGGAGCACTGACGATGACGACCATCTTCCACGACGGCGACGCCGACCTCGCCGATCTCGACGGCCAGCGGATCTACGTCAGCAGGAGGCGCTTGAGGAGCTTGCCGGTGGGGAGCCTCGGGAGGTCGTCGACGAAGCGGACCTCTCGCGGGCACTTGAAGTGGCTGAGACGCTCACGGCACCAGGCGATCAGCTCGTCATCGGTGGCTGACGCGCCGTCGGCGAGCTGCACGAAGGCGGTGACCCGCTCGCCCATGTCGCCGTCGGGCGTGCCGATGACGGCCACGTCGTCCACGGCCGGGTGCATGACGAGGACGTCCTCGATCTCGCGAGGGTAGATGTTCACACCCCCGCTGATGATCATGTTCGAGGCCCGGTCAGTCAGGTACAGGTAGCCCTCGTCGTCCACCCGGCCCACGTCGCCCAGCCAGCTCCACCCTCTCGGGTCGAAGACGGCCTTGGTCTTGTCCGGGTCGCCGTGGTACTCGAAGGTGCGGTTGGTCTCGAACCACACCTCCCCCTCCTCGCCGACGGGGAGCTCCTCGCCGTCGGTTCCGACGATGTGGATGGCGCCGGTCATGGACCGGCCGACGGAGCCGGGGTGGGCCAGCCAGTCCTCCGGGCCGATGTAGCAGAACCCGGCCCCCTCGCTGCCGCTGTAGAACTCGTGAACGATCGGTCCGAGCCAGTCGAGGAACGCCTGCTTCACCTCCACCGGGCAGGGTGCGGCGGCGTGCACCACCATCTGAAGGCTGGAGAGGTCGAAGCGCGACCGCTCCTCCTCGCTGAGCCTGAGCAGGCGGATCATGTGGGTGGGCACGAGCTGCACGTGGGTGACACCGTGGCGCTCGATGGCGGCCAGCAGCTCCAGGGCGTCGAAGTGCTCCATCACCACCGCGGTGCCGCCGAGCCGCTGCGTGCCGATCGTCCAGCCCGCCGGGGCAGCGTGGTAGAGCGGCGCCGGGCTGAGGTAGACGGTGTCGGCGCTGAACCCGAACAGGCCGCTGAGCAGCCGGGTGAGGAACGACACCGCGCCGAGGTCGGTGTCGAGCAGGGGCGGCAGGATGCCCTTGGGCTGGCCGGTGGTGCCGGAGGAGTAGAACATCCAGCCGCCCTCCCGCTCGTCGCTCAGCGGTGAGGCGTCGACGCCGGCCACCAGGTCCTCGTAGCGCTCGAAGCCGGGCAGATCGCCGCCGACCGAGATCCGGGTGGTGAGCCCGGCGAGGTCGTCGCCCATGGCTGCCACCACGTCGCCGAGCGAGGCGGCGGCAACCAGGGCGGTGGCGCCGCAGTTGCGCACGATGTAGCCCGCCTCGCCCGACGCCAGGTGCCAGCTGATGGGGGTGACGTAGAGCCCGATCCGCAGTGCCGCCCACACCGCGTCGAAGAACTCGGCCTGGTTCTCCACGAGGACGGCGAGGTGGTCGCCAGTCTGCATGCCCCGCCCCCGCAGCGCCTGCGCCAGGCGCACCGACGCGTCGTCGATGTCGCGATAGGAGCGGGTCTCGCCGGACGGGTGCATGACGAGGGCCACGCGGTCGGGGGTGGCCGACGCGTGAGCGGCCAGGTGCTCGCCGACCGGGTCCATCGTCATGCCCGGGTGAGGAGCCGCCCGGCGGCCCCGCCGAGGTACTCGGCCATGCCCTCCTCGGACAGCGGCAGGGCCCGGGCGGCGTCGAGCGCCTTCTTGGCCGGGATGACCGGGTGGTCCGAGGCGAACAGGAGGCGGCCCCGACCGCGCGAGGAGTCCATGAACCTCACCATGGCCGGGTCCATGTAGGTGGCCAGGTAGGCCGAGGTCATGAGGTGGAGCTGCGGCCACTTGAGCATGTACTGGATGAGCAGGCCCTCGTAGGGGTGACCCATGTGGGCGCCGATCACCGGCATGCCCGGAAAGTCGATGAGCACGTCCTCCAGGTGCACGGGGTCCTGGCACCGCGACCGCACCTGGGGACCGGGGACCCCGACGTTGATCGACACGGGCAGGCCGGCCTCGGCGGCGGCCGCGTACACCGGGTAGTAGAGCCGGTGGTTGAGGTCGTACTGCTCGACCAGCGGCGTGACCCGCATCAGCACCACGGCCGGGTGCTGGGCCAGCTCCCGCACCCGCCGCACGTTGGCGACGGGCTTGGCGGCGCGGTCCACGGCGGCCGACACGAGGAAGCGGCCGGGGTGCTGCTCGGCGATGGCGATGAAGTCCTCGGCCGCGTAGCCGCCCAGCCGGTGAGAACGCTCGGGGTCGCTCAGCCCGGCCGTGAGCACCCCGGTGGTGATGCCGGCGTCGTCCATCGCCTCCAGCAAGCCCTCCACCGTCGGGCCCTTGGCCAGATCGTCCCCGAAGAGCTGGCGCACGCCCTGGTTCTCCTCCTGGGCCACCCACTTCGCCGCGAAGGCCTCCGGGAACAGGTTCACCCAGGCATCGATGATCATGCGGCCGCACAGTACCTGACACGACTGTCAGAAACCGGCCCATGGGAGTACGATCCGATCCATGCACGATCTCGGCTTCCGGCCCTTCGATGCCGACAACCACTACTACGAGGCGGAGGACGCCTTCACCCGCCACATCGACCCCGGCATGGCCAAGCGGTGCATGCAGTGGGCGGAGGTGGGCGGCAAGAAGCGCCTGCTGGTGGGTGGGAAGATCAACAAGTTCATCCCCAACCCCACCTTCGACCCGATCGCAGCACCGGGCAGCCTGGAGGACTACTTCCGGGGGCGCAACGAGGGCGGCCTGGACCTCAAGACGATGTTCGGCGAGCTCTCGCCGATCGCCGAGCACCCCGGCTACCGCAGCCGCGACGACCGGCTGACCTTGCTCGACGAGCAGGGCCTCGACGGAGCCCTGCTGTTCCCCACCCTCGGCGTCGGGATGCAGGAGGCCCTCAAGCGCGACGTGCCCGCCCTCCACGCCGCCTTCCGCGCCTTCAACGACTGGTTGGACGAAGACTGGGGCTTCGACCGCGGCGACGGCCGGCTCTATGCCGCTCCCATGATCACGCTGGCCGACCCGGTCCTAGCGGCGGAGGAGGTGGGCAGGGTGCTCGAAGCCGGCGCCCGCATCCTCGTCATGATCCCCGGCCCCGTCCCCAACGGCGAGGGCTACATCTCGCCCGGCCATGGGTGCTTCGACCCGGTGTGGGCGCAGCTGCACGAAGCCGGCATCCCGATGGCGCTCCACGCCGGTCTCAGCGGCGTCAGCCGGTACGGCGGTCTCTGGAAGGCCGGCGGTGATGCCGGCGGCGGCGACTTCGAGGGCTTCAAGCACGCCGCCTTCCCGATGGTCGCCTTCGCCGACCGGGGCATCTCCGACACCTTTGCGGCACTCATCTGCCACGGCGTGCTCGACCGGTTCCCGAACCTGCGGCTGGCGTCGATAGAGAACGGCGCCATGTGGGTGCCGGACCTCCTGCGGAACCTCAAGGACGTCAAGGGCAAGATGCCCTTCGCCTTCCAGGAGGATCCGGTGGAGCAGTTCAAACGGCAGGTGTGGGTGGCCCCGTACTACGAGGACGACATGGCGATGCTGAAGGACGCCGTCGGCATCGAGCGCCTGCTCTTCGGCTCCGACTTCCCCCACACGGAGGGCTTGCCGGAGCCCACCCACTTCGTGAAGGACATCCCCTCCTTCAGCGAGGACGAGACCCGCGCCATCATGCGCGACAACGTCCTCGAGCTGATGACGCCCCGCCCCGCCTAGGGGTCCTTGCGGGTTTCGGCGGCGAAGGCGATCACTCCGGCGAAGAAGTCGTCGATGGACGTCGTCTTCATCTCTGCGATGGCCTTCATGTCGGGCAGGTAGTGCTCGAAGGCGTCGCCTTCGATGGCCGCGATGATCCCCGCCGCCACCGTCTCGGCCGGTTCGAGGGGGCCGTCGTAGAGCGGTGCGTCGTTGCCCGGCTGATCCCAGATCTCGGTGGCGATGGCCCCGGGGAGGATGAGGCGGATGTCGACGCCGGTGTGCCACAGGTCGAGGGCCATCGACTCGCTCCACCCGCACATGGCGAACTTGGAGGCGCAGTAGGCGGGCTCGCCCGGGATGCCGACTCGACCCCCGAAGCTGGCCACGTTCACGATCACCCCGCTGTCGCGCTCGAGCATGCCGGGGAGCGCGGCGAGCGTCATCCGCACCGGCGACTCGAAGTTGACCCGCATCGTCTCCCGCACCTCGTCCATGGTGATGTCGCTCGCCGACCGGCGCTTGGGGATGGCGGCGTTGTTGACGAGGACGTCGATGCCGCCGAGGTCCTGCCAGGCCTGGTGGACGAGTGCCTCGGCGGCGGCGGTGTCGCCCAGGTCCATGGGGTACATCTGAGAATCGGGCGCGTGCAGCCGGCACTCGGCGAGCACCTCGGCGAGTCGGTCCGGGCGCCGGGCGACGATGCCCACCGTCGCCCCCCGCTCGGCCAGCAGGGGTGCGAGGGCGGCACCGATGCCAGAGGAGGCGCCGGTGACGAGGACGTTGGCGCCGTCGATCTGCATGGCTTGGACGTTATCTGACACTCGTGTCAGGTTCAGGCCATGATGTCGATCATGACGCGCGTGGGGGTGGTGGGGCTCGGCAACATCGGCGGGGCGATCGCCGCCAACCTGGTGGCCGACGGCCACGAGGTGACGGTCACGGACCTGGATGCGGAGCGGGCCAAGGCCGTCGCCGGGGCGACGGCGGTGGGGTCGGTGGCAGAGGTGGGGGCGGCCAGCGAGATCATCATCACGTCGCTCCCCACGCCCGAGGTGGTGGCGGCCGTCGCCGCCGAGTGGGCCGGTGCGGCCGCACCGGGATCGATCTTCCTCGACCTGTCCACCACCCTCCCGGCGAGCAACCAGGACATCGCGGCGCAGCTGGCGGCCGGCGGCCACCACTTCGTGGAGGCGCCCCTCACCGGCGGCGCCGTCGGGGCCCAGCACCGAGCCCTCGTGTTCATGGTCGGCGGCGACGCCGAGCCCGTCGAGCGGGTGAGGCCGCTGCTCGACCAGCTCGGTCGGGCCACCATCCCGATGGGACCGGTCGGTGCCGGTACCACCATGAAGCTGGTCAACAGCCTGCTGGCCTTCACGTGCACCTGGGCCTCGCTCGAGGCCCTGGCGATGGCAGTGGCGGCCGGCATCGACGTGCGCAGCGCCGTCGAGGTCGTGAAGACCGGCGGGGCGTCGAACTTCTTCGTCGACCGTGCCGTCGAGGGCATCAACCAGAGAGGCAAGCCGGCCCAGTTCGCTCTCGACCTGGCCGCCAAGGACGCCGGTCTCATCCAGCACGTGGCCGACGGTCACGGCGTGAGCGCGGCGATGGCCTCGGCCATGGTCGAGGTGCTCGACGACGTCGTCGCTCGCGGTCTGGGCGATCGTGACTGGAGCGACCTGGTCGTTGCCGTCGAGCAGCGCAGCGGGGTCGAGCTCACCATCACCCCGAAGGTCGAGGCCTGACGTGGGCCGCGTCCCCATCGAGGACGGCTTCTTCACCGTCCCCGAAGATCCCGCCGATGCCCCTCGCCTGCTGGGGAGCCGCTGCGGTTGCTGCGGTGAGCACTTCTACCCCCGCCGGCTGGTCTGCGCGAAGTGCCTTCACGAGGGCACCGACGACGTCTTCCTCGGCCCGACCGGCCGCCTCCACACCTGGACCTACGTGCACGTTCCGCTCTTCGCCAAGAAGGATGGCTCCGTCGAGGCGTACGGCGTCGGCCAGATCGACCTCCCCGAGGGGCCCAGGGTGCAGGCGATCCTCGTCGGCGGCCCCGAGGACTTCGCCATCGGCATGAGCCTCGAGCTCGACCTCGAGACCCTCAGCACCGACAAGGACGGCGACGAGGTCGTCATCTACCGCTTCAGGCCGGTGGAGACCCCCGCATGACCCTCACGACCCCCGATTTCTGTGTGCGCTCACGACCGGTATCCGGTTGTGTGCGCACACAGATCACAGGGGTGGGGCAGTCGTGAGGATCGAGGGGGCCGCGGTGGCGGGGATCGGGATGGTCCGGTTCGGCCGGTACCCCGAGCGGTCGACGGCCGAGCTGGCCCGGGACGCCGGGCTCGCCGCGCTCCACGACGCCGGCATCACCCTGGCCGGCGTCGACGAGGCCTTCGTGGGGTACATCCAGCCGGCGGCCATGATCGGGATCAAGGCCATGAAGGAGCTGGGGCTCACCGGCCTGCCGGTGACCCACATCGAGAACGCCTCCGCCACCGGGCTGATCGCCTTCCGAGAAGCGGCGTGGGCGGTGGCGTCCGGTCGGGCCGAGGTGGCCATGGCCATCGCCTTCGACAAGATGACCGACATGGCGCGCGGCGGTGGCGCCAGCCGGGGCACGGGCCGCGACCAGCTCGATTCGACGATCCTGCCCGCCGCCTACTTCGCCCTCTGGGCCCAGCGCCGGATGCACGACCACGGCACCCGCCCGGAGCACTTCGCCGCCATCGCGGCCAAGAACTGGAACCACGGCGCCCTCAACCCGCTGAGCCACCGCCGGCCCGATCACACCGTCACCGTCGAGGAGGTGCTGGCCTCCCGCATGGTGGCCGAGCCGCTCACGGCGATGATGGCCTGCCCGGCCGACGACGGCGCCGCCTGCGTCATCGTGGCGTCGACGAAATGGGTCAGAGCCCACCAGCCCGACCGCGGGCTGGTGCGCCCGATCGCGTCGGCGCTCCAGAGCGAGGCCTACTCGCCCGGCCACACCTTCCTCGGGCCGGTGGTCGGCCCGGCGACGATGACGTTGACCACCGCTGGCCTCGCCTACGAGGACGCCGGCCTCGGCCCGGACGACATGCACCTGGCCCTGTGCCACGACGCCTTCGCCAACGAGGAGCTCGAGTACTACGAGCTGCTCGGCTTCTGCGGTGAGGGCGACGGCGAGAAGCTGCTGGAGGCCGGCGACACCGCCCTCGGGGGTCGCATCCCCTTCAACACCGACGGCGGCCTCATCGCCCGCGGCCATCCCGGTGGCCCGACCGGCCTCGCGATGGTGCACGAGATCGTGGTGCAGCTGCGCGGCGAGGCCGGTGCCCGCCAGGTCGAGGGCGCTCGACGAGGGCTGGCCCACCTCGTGGGCGGCGGCAGCGTCTGCACGGTCAACATCTTCGAAGCCGACTGACGGAGGTCCCATGGACGAGGACGAGCTGCTCGCGAAGGGTCGGGAGGTCCAGACGCAGCTGTGGCCGGCGATGGCCAAGGGCCCGACGGGCGCCTTCCCCGCCGCCAAGCTGGCCCCGGACTTCTACCGGTACGTGGCCGAGTCGGCCTTCGGCATGCTCTGGTCTCGCCCGAACCTGGCGATCCGCGATCGCAGCCTGGTGACGTGCGCGCAGCTGGCCGCCCTCGGCAAGACCGAGGAGCTGAAGGCCCACCTGCGCGGCGCGCTCAGCGTCGGCATCAGCCAGGACGAGCTGGTCGAGGTCCTCATGCAGACCGCCGTCTACGCCGGGGTCCCCGCGGCCAACGAGGCCCTCAAGACCGCCGCCGAGGTCTTTGGCATCGAGTAGATCGGGGAGTCCACCGAGCGGGTGCCGTCGGACGGTGAGATGCTCGTCCGGGCGGCGACGGGCCTCGTCCGCAAACCGGGAGGGGCCGCGCCGGCGCACCGCCACGGTCGGGTGGGACTGCACCGCTCGCTGGGCGGGCAGGATGGGGCATGGTCATCGAGGTGTTCGCCGAGCTCACCTGCCCGTTCACGCACCTGGCGCTGCGCCGGATCGTCCAGCGACGCCGGGACGAGGGTCTGTCGGAGCCGCACCTGTGGATCCGACCCTGGCCGCTCGAGCTGGTGAACGGCAAGCCCCTCGATCCGCACCACGTGGGCAAGGAGATCGGCGCGCTCCGGGCGCAGATCTCGCCCGACCTGTTCGGCGGGTTCGACGAGGGGTCGTTCCCCACCGCGTCAATGCCGGGGTTCCGGTTGGTGGAAGCCGCCTATGCGGTCGACGACGTCACGGGCGAGCGGGTGAGCCTCGAGCTGCGCCGCGCCCTGTTCGAGGAGGGCCGCGACATCTCCGACCCCGAGGTCCTCGATGACATCGCCACGGCGCACGACCTGGACGTACCGGGGGAGGACCTCGACGCCGAGGTCGAGCGCGCGTACGCCGAGGGCAAGGAGCGCGGCGTCGAGGGCTCGCCCCACTTCTTCGTGGACGACTACTCCGCCTTCTGCCCGCTCCTCGACATCCAGAAGGACGACGCCGGCGACTTCCACCTCACCCTCGACGAGAAGGCCGTCAACGCTCTCCTCGACGACTGGTTCGCCATCGCTGCCGCAGGGACGGGAGATGGCTGAGGTCCTGGTTGCGGGCTGCTCGAACTGACGGAGATCGCTGGGGATCACGCCGCCGACTATTCCGGAGGCCGGACCGCTCGAGCTCGGATCGGCTGTGTTGTGACGTGTCAGTAGTAGATGCTGGTCTGCTCGCCGAGGCGGACGAGGGCGCCGTCCTGGTTGTCCCAGCGGAACTCGCTCGTGAAGAAGACCATGGGGCCTCGCTTCGTCTCCCGCTCGACGACGTCGACGAAGCGGCGCGTCGCCGAGATGATGTCACCCGGGCGGACAGGGACGACGTAGCGGTTGTGCTGGCCGCCGTTGAGCAGCCGGCGACCGGGTTCGGTGCCCATGCCCCAGAGCCAGTCACCGGCCCAGGGGCGCTCCGGCATCCAGGCGAACGGGTCGAAGTCGCGCGGGGCCACGATGCCGCCCCACGGACCCTTGACCGCCACGTCGGTGTCGACATAGCGGCAGGGTGGAGGCTCCGGCCAGTAGGTGGCGGTGGCCCAGCGAGCGATGTCGTTGGCGCCGACTGCGGGAGCGGCCACCGGCGAGTGCGTGCGGCCGATCTTGTCGATCGTCTCCTGCGTGAGGAACGTGCCGGTGGCTGCTGCGCCGGATGGCTCGGTCGGCGCGGGCTCGGCAGGCATGGCGGCCTGGCAGTCGGCGAAGTGGACGACGGTGGCCGACCCGGGCGTGGTCTCGACGTCGTCCTGGTTCCTCACCGACAGGTCGAGGGTCGAGCAGCGGAGGCCGTCGAGCTCGCCCTCGTCCGCAACGGCGGCTGAGCACGTCAATACGTCGCCCTTGAGGTTGAGGCCCCGGAACTCGCAGCGCAGCTCGGTGATGTCGCCGTCGTCCCCCAGCCAGTCGGCCAGCAGGTTGTGCAGGTAGGCGATGCGCAGGTTGCCCATGCCGAACACCCCCGGCATGCCCACCGCCCGCGCTGACTCGTCGTCCATGTGGATGTCGATGAACTCGTCGTTGACCGCGGCGTAGCGGTTCCAGTTGGCGAGCCCGGTGGTACGGACGAAGGGCGGGACCTCAGACATGACGCAAATGTTAGATTGTGTCGATGCCGCTCAAGGACAACGTGATCGCGGACAGCGACCTGCACGTGATGGAACCGCCCGACCTCTGGCAGCGGTACATCGCTCCGGAGTACCGGCACGCCGCCCCGGTCGGGCTCACCGAGCTCACCCGGGACATGCGGGTGCGGGTGAAGAACCACACGCTGCTCCGACTCGGCGCGGTGCGCCCGCAGCCCATCGACGGTCGCAAGACCGGCTGGCGGGACGAGCACGAGGCCGTGTACGCCGACGCCGAGGCCAACGGCTGGGACGCCGCCTCCCAGGTGAGAGCCATGGACGTAGAAGGCCTCGACCTGGCCGTCCTGTTCCCCTCGCGCGGTCTGTTCGTCCTCGGTCTCGACTCCGCCGACCACATCGGCGGCGACGGCCTCGAGCCCGCCTACGCGTCAGCCATCGCCCGGGCCTACAACGACTGGCTGGCCGACTTCTGCAAGGAGTCGCCCGAGCGGATGTTCGGCGCCGCCATGGTGGCGCCCCACGACATCGACGGCGCCGTGCTCGAGGCCCGCCGCGGCGTGGAGGAGCTCGGCTTCAAGGCCGTGTTCCTGTCGCCCGGCTGCGTGAACGGTCGCCCCTGGCACCACCCCGCCTACGACCCGCTGTGGCAGGAGATCCAGCGCCTCGACGTGCCGCTCAGCTTCCACGGCGGCGGCCAGACCTACCTCACGCCGGACTTCTCGCTGCAGGTGCTCGACAAGCTCATGCTCTGGCACACGTTCAACCAGCCGCTGGCCATCCAGTTCTGCACGGTGAGCCTGTGCGGTGGCGGCGTGCTGGAGCGCTTCCCCGACCTGCGCGTGGCGCTGCTGGAGGGCAACTGCTCGTGGGCGCCGTGGCTGCTCGACCGGCTCGACGAGCACTACGAGTGGGTGGGCTGGTACGAGGCCACCGATCTGACGATGAAGCCGTCCGACTACTTCCGCCGCCAGTGCTTCCTCGGCGTCGAGTGCGAGGAGTCGACCGCTACGCAGTACGTCGAGTGGTTCGGCGACGACAACCTCGTCATGTCCACCGACTATCCGCACGGCGACTCGCAGTTCCCGCACGCCATCGACACCTTCGACAAGCTCGCCTTCAGCGACGAGACGAAGATGAGGATCTGCGGCCCGAACTGGGAGCGCCTCTACAAGATCCCCCTGGTCAAGCACACCTGAGCTGTCTCGGAGGGGGTTTCAGAAGCGGTCGGGGGCGTCGCGGCCATCGAGGTCGGCATTGGGGCGGGCGGTGGCGAGCAGCTCCTGGATGAGTTTGCCGGCACCAGCCGGGTCACCCGCTGCGTTGGTGCCGTCGGGCCCTCGGTGCCAGCCCTCCGAGATGGCGATCGTCTCGCCCCGCACGTCGAACATTCGACCGGTGACGTCCTTGCTCAGCGGGCTGGCCAGCCAGGTGGCGACGGTGGCCACCCATCGGGGCGAGATGGCCTCGCGCACCTCGTCGGTGATGTTGTCGGCGCCCCCCATCAGCGGCTCGACGAGGCGCGTCATGGCGGTGGGGGCGAGGCAGTTGGCGGTGACGCCGAGGCGGCCCAGCTCAAGCGCGCAGACGAGCGTGAACCCAGCGATGCCGGCCTTGGCGGCGCCGTAGTTGGTCTGCCCGGTGTTGCCGTACAGGCCCGACGGGGAGGCGGTGTTGATGATGCGGGCATCGACGGCCTCGCCGGCCTTCGACTGCTCCCGCCAGTAGGCGGCGGCGTGACGGGTGGGGCAGAAGTGGCCCTTGAGGTGGACCTTGATGATGTCGTCCCACTCGGCCTCGGACATCGAGAAGATCATCCGGTCGCGCAGGATGCCGGCGTTGTTCACGAGCACATCGAGCTTCCCGAAGGCGTCGATGGCCTGCTGCACCATGGCGCCGGCCTCGTCGAAGTCGGTGATGTCCGCCCCGTTGACGACCGCCTGGCCGCCCATCGCCTTGATCTCGGCCACGACCTCGTTGGCCGGACCCGGATCAGCCCCGCTCCCGTCCGGCTGCGCCCCCAGGTCGTTGACGACGACCGACGCGCCCTCGCTCGCCAGCATCAGCGCGTGCTCCCGTCCGATGCCCCGCCCGGCCCCGGTCACGATCGCCACCCGTCCCTCGCAGATCCCCACGCGCACCCCTCCAAGCCGTTTCTGACAGTAGCGTCATCTTAGTGCTGGCTGGGGTAGTAGCACCGTAGTAGCACCCTTGCGGGCAATTCGGTCAGAGCGCGAGGATCGCCGAGAACGCCGGCGGAAGGGCATGGACATGGGTGTGAGCCTGCTGGACCGGGTGGACGCCCTGGGCGATCTCGTCCGCACCGAGGCGGACACGATCGAGCGGGAGCGGCGCATCTCCGAGGACCTCGTGGCCGCGCTGCGGGCGACGGGGCTCAACCGCTCGATGATGCCGACGTCGCTCGGCGGCGACGACCTCCCGGTGCTGGAGGTCATCGAAGCGATCGAGCACGTCGCGGCGATGGATGGCAGCACCGGCTGGTGCGCGGCCATCGGTGCAGGCAGCAACCTGTTCTCCGGCTACCTGGCCCCTGCGGTCGCCAAGGAGATCTGGTCGGACCCCGATCAGGGGAACGCCTCGATGTTCGGACCCTTCGGGCAGGTGCGCCCCGCCGGCGATGGCTTCGCCCTCTCGGGCCGCTGGCCCTTCTCGAGCAACTGCCTCCACAGCGAGCACATCGGCCTCGGCAGCCTGTGGTTCACCCAGGGCGACGACCCCGAACCGATCCCGCGGCTGGTGTTCGTGTCGATGGCCGACGTCGAGGTCGACCCCACCTGGACCTCGCCCGGCCTGTGCGGCACCGGCAGCCACCACACCGTGCTCGCCGACCTCCCCGTCGACCGCGACCGGTCCCTGACCTTCGTCGACCAGGCGTTCGCGGACGGCCCTTTGTGGCGCATGCCGCTGTTCACGATCCTGGGACCGGCGCTCGGCATCACCCCGCTCGGGATGGCCCGTGGTGCCGTCGACGACGTGCGGGCACTCATCGCCGGGCACACGGGCAGCACGCGCGGCCCCATCGCCGACGACCCGATCGCGCTGGCGGACTTCGCCATGGCCGACACCCGCCTCCAAGCGGCTCGCGGCGCCCTCACCGACGCCGTGGGGACGGCCTGGAGCGCCGTCGAGCGAGGAGACCCGGTCACCAAGCCGATGCAGGCCCGGGTCATGCTCGCCGTCGGCTACGGCGCCGACGTCGCCGTCGAGGTGGCGAGCACCTGTCATCGCCTGGGTGGGGGGGCAGCGGCCTACGCCGGCAGCTCTCTCTTGCGTCGCCTGCGGGACGTGGAGACCGCCCGGCAGCACGCGATGTTCGGCCACGGCTCCCGCCCCCTGCTCGCGAGGGCCCTGGCCGGCGAAGACGTCTTCGCCCCCCCTTCATCGTGTAGCGGTCAAGCCTTGGCGAGGTTGACGCCGGCGGCGGTGGTCTCGAGGTGGACCGGGCGACCGACCCACTCCTCGGCCTCCAGCGCGGTCAGGAGGTCGGCGTCCTCGACCCGGGTATAGGCGCGGGTGGCGTCCTCGAGGTCCGTGATGAGCAGGCCCCACTGGGGAGTGCCGTCACGGCCGTGCGCGACCGTGTAGCCGGCGACGGTGGCGGGGCCGGCGTGTCGGTCGGTGATGGCGACGGTCGGCATCGGTGAGATCTCCGCAGGACGGCGGACCTTTCCCATCGGCGGGGTAGCGGTGGAGTAGAGGCCGAAGGCGTGCTTGGTCATGTGCATGCCGACGCCGGTCACCATGCCGACCGAGCCGGGGTCGGCTCGGAGGACCTCGGCCATGGTGGCGATCGAGTGCAGCATGTAGTTGGACCCGGCGCCGCCCGAGAACGGCAGGCCGCCGGTGACGGTGAGGCCGCGGGGGTCGTCGGTGGCGAGGCCGAGGGCGTCGCAGGCGAGGTGCACGGAGCTGGCGAAGCAGCTGTAGAGGTCGAGGTGGGCGACGTCGTCGATGTCGATCCCGGCGCAGGTGAGCGCCTCCCGGCTGGCCGCCGCCATCGCCGGTGACGCCGACAGGTCGGGATGCTCGGCGAGGTAGACGGGGTCGGCGGCGTAGGCCCAACCGTGCAGGTAGACGCGGCGGTCCTGGGGCACGTCCAGCTTGTCGGCCTTGGCGTGGCTGGCGACGATGACGGTGGCAGCCATGTCGACGTCCATCACCGACACGGCCTGCTTGGTGTAGGGGTACCCGACCGTGCGGTTCGACGGCGTGGGCGTCGCCAGGTGCTCGGCGGACAGCGCAGTGGGGAACCAGGCGTACGGGTTGCTCGCCGCCACCTCGCTGAAGGGAGCCAGCAGCTCGCCGATCTGCGCCGCATACGTGGCCGGGTCGATCCCGAGGCGGGCCCGCCGGGCGATGTCGAACACCGGGAAGGTGAGCCAGGCCTGGAACACCTCGTGGGCGACCTCGGCGGGGTGGAACGGCGCCTCGAACGGGAACGGTGGCGCCGGCTTCGCTCGGTGGCTCCACGCCAGGCGCTCGCCGACCTTCTTGGCCTGGCGCACGGTATCGAGCGCCTCGGCGCCGGCGATCACGGCCAGGTCGCACTCGCCGTCGAGGATCGCCCGGCCGGCGTCTTGCACGAGCACCTGCGGGGTGGTGCCGCCGATGCCGGAGTAGCGACGGTGCCGCGGCGCGATGCCAAGGGAGTCGGCGAGCCGGTCGACAGGCGCGTCGTAGGGCCACGCCATGCAGTAGACGACCTGCAGGCTGTCGACGGACGCCAGCACCCGCGTGCCGTTGCCCGGCAGGGCGTCCTCTGCGGCCTGCCGGGTGACGTCGTCCCACAGCACCAGGGGCTCGGGCGACGGCCCCTCGTCGGGACGGACCGTCCGCTGCGCCACGCCGATGAGGCACGGCGTGCGGGGGTCGATGCTCACCGGCCCTTCCACACTGGGTCACGCTTCTCGGCAAACGCGCGCGGGCCCTCCTTGGCGTCCTCGCTCGAGAAGACGGTGCCGGCCAGCTCGCCCTCGATCCTGTAGGCCTCGCGCTGATCGACGGCCAGGCCCCGCAGCACGCTCTCCTTGGTGGCCTGCACGGCCAGCGGCGCGTTGACCGTGATCCGGCGCGCCCAGTCGAGGGCCCGATCGGCCAGGGCGTCCGCGCCGACGATCTCGTTGAGCAATCCGAGAGCGAGCGCCCGTGACGCCGGGAACGCCTCTGCAGTGAGGAGGAACTCCATGGCCGCCGGGTAGGCCAACTGGCGCGGGAGCCGGACGGTCGTACCGCCGCCGGCGAACAGCCCCCGCTTGGGCTCCATGACCCCGAAGGTGGCGCGCTCGGTGGCGATGCGGATGTCGACGCCGCCGAGCATCTCCATACCGCCGGCCACGCAGGGGCCGTCGACCGCGGCGATGATCGGCTTGTAGATCTTCAGGCTCCGCAGCACGGCGTCCGTGCCATCCTGGAGCCGGCAGCCGTCGATCTCGTCGACCTCGCCGGCCTGGATCTGCTGCTGGAGCTCGGTGATCTGCGGGATGTAGGTCTTGAGGTCGGCGCCGCTCATGAAGTCGCCGGGCACCCCGGTGACGATCGCCACCCAGGCCCCCGGCTCGTCCCGGAAGCGACGCCAGGCGTTGGCGAGGTCGCGGAAGTGGTGGAGGTCGAGCGAGTTGCGGGCCTCGGGGCGGTCGATGGTGATCCGGGCGACGTGGCCGTCGAGCTGTTCGTAGTGGATCGACATGCGACTGGCAGGCTAGATCGGCCCGACCACTACTGTGACGTGAACGTTAGAAGAGGGCGACGAGGGGGCAGGGGATGAGCATCGCCATCGGTGAGGACCACCTGGCCCTCCTCGACGCCGTCCGCCGGTTCACCGACGACCACTGCACCCCGGCGGTGGCCCGCACCGCCATGGAGGCCGGCGCCGAGGGCATGCCCCCGTTCTGGGAGCCGCTCGTCAAGCTCGGGTGGCTGGCCCTGGCCCTGCCGGAGGCGGACGGCGGCGAGGGCTTCGGGCTCACCGAGCAGGCGGTGGTGCTGGAGGGGCTGGGTCGCTCGGTGGCTCCGGGACCGATGCTCCCCACCGTGTGGGCGGCCGCCGCCATCGCGGCCGGGACCGACGACGCCACCGCTTCGGCTCGTGCCCACCTCGGCGAGCTGGCCGCCGGTCGTGAGGTCGGCACCGTGGCCCTCGGTGCGGGGCTCACCGCTGACGGCGCCACGGTCGACGGTTCCATCGGTCCCGTGCTGTGCGCCGACGGCGCCGACGTCGTGGTGGTGCCGGTCACCATCCGCGGTGACGAGCGATGGTGCGTGGTCGCTCGGGAGGACGCCGAGGTGGCGCCCCTCGACGCCCTCGACCCTACCCGGTCGCTCGTGCGGCTCACCTTCGCCGGCGCGCCCGCCGTCGTCCTGCCGAGTCTCACCCGACCGGTGGTCGAGCAGCTCGGCCTGGCGCTGGCCGCCGCCGAGTGCGCTGGCGGGGCGGCGTGGTGCGTCGACACCGCCGCCACCTACGCCAAGGACCGCCGCCAGTTCGGACGCCCCATCGGTCAGTTCCAGGCCGTGAAGCACCGCTGCGCCGACATGCTCGTGCACCTCGAGCAGGTGCGGGCGGTGGCCTGGGATGCCGCCGTGGCCCTGGACGCGGACGACCCCCACGGCCCCGAGGCCCGGGTCGCGGCCGCCGCTGCGGGTGCCATCGCCTTCGAGGGCTTCGCGGCGGTGGCCAAGGACTGCATCCAGGTGCTCGGCGGGATCGGATTCACCTGGGAGCACGACGCCCACCTCTACCTGCGCCGGGCCATCGCCCTCCGCCAGCTCTTCGGAGGCGCCTCGCCGTGGCGGGCGGCCACGGCCATCGCCGCCCTTGACGGCGTTCGCCGCCACCTCGCCCTCGAGCTCCCGCCGGAGGCGGAGTCGTTCCGCCAGGAGATCCGCACCACCATCGAGGCGATCGCCGGGAAGCCGAAGGACGAGCGTCGCGTCCCGCTCGCCGACGAAGGGCTCCTCGTGCCGCACTGGGCGCCGCCCTGGGGTCGTGACGCCAGCGCCGTCGAGCAGCTCGTCATCGATCAGGAGCTCAGCCGGGCAAAGGTGCGGGCACCCCACCTCCAGGTCGGCGCCTGGGCGGCGCCCACCATCGCCGTGCACGGAACCGTCGACCAGCAGGAGCGGTGGGTCCGTCCTACCCTCCACGGCGAGATCGCGTGGTGCCAGCTCTTCAGCGAGCCCGAGGCCGGCTCCGATCTCGCCTCCCTCACCACTCGGGCCTCCCGCACCGACGGCGGCTGGCTCCTCAACGGCCAGAAGGTGTGGACCACCATGGCCACCGAGGCCGATTGGGGGATCTGCCTGGCCCGCAGCGCCCCCGACGCGCCGAAGCACCTCGGCATCACCTACTTCGTCGTCGACATGCGCTCGCCGGGCATCGACATCCGCCCGCTGCGCGAGCTGACCGGGCTGGCCATGTTCAACGAGGTGTTCCTCGACGATGTGTTCGTCCCCGACGACTGCGTGGTGGGCGAGGTGGACGGCGGCTGGCCGCTGGCCCGCACGACCCTGGCCAACGAGCGGGTGTCGATGGGGAGCGGCTCGTCCTTCGGTGGCGGCATCGAGCAGCTCGTCTCGCTGGTGGCCGACCGCGTCGGCAGCGGCGGGCTCGCCGCCGACCCGCTCTTGCTCGACCGGCTGGGGGCGCTGGTGGCCGAGGCACACTCCATCGCCGTCATGGGGTTGCGCACCACGGTCCGCTCGGTCACCGGCGCCGCGCCAGGGCCTGAGGCCAGCGTGCGCAAGCTGCTCGGCGTCGAGCACGACCAGCGCACCCAGGAGCTCGGCCTCGAGCTGCTGGGCCCCGAGGGAGCCACCACCGTTGGCGCCGCCGCCCAGTGGACCTTCGGCTTCCTCGCCAACCGCTGCCTCACCATCGCCGGTGGCACCAGCGAGATCCAGCGCAACGTCATCGGCGAGCGCCTCCTCGGCCTCCCCCGTGACCCTGAGCCGTCGCCCTGATGGCGGAGATCCTGCCCGAGCAACTCCGGATGATGGCCGAGGCGTTCCCCGACGAGGTCGGCTTCACCGATGTCTCCTCCGGCGTCGACCTGACCTTCGGCGACTGGGAACGCCGGTCGAACCGGCTGGCCCGCTGGCTGATGGCACAGGGCGTGGAGAAGGGCGACCGGGTGGCCATCCACGTGCCGCCGGCCGAAGGCGACCGGTTCCTCCTCTCCTACTCGGCCATCCACAAGGCCGGCGCCGTCGCCGTCCCCACCAGCACCCGGCTCGTCGCCCGAGAGCTCGGCTACGTGCTCGGCCACGCCGGAGCCGTCGTGGCCATCAGCGGGGCGAGCACGACCGCCACCCTCGTGGCGGCTCGACCGGATCTGCCGGCGATGCGGGCCGTCGTCACCACCGGTCCGCCCGCCGACGACCTGGTCGGCTGGGCCGACGCCACCGACCCCGACGACGCCGCCATCCAGGTGGCCATCGACGGCGACGACATGGCCGACCTCATGTACACGTCAGGGGCGACCGGTCGCCCCAAGGGCGTGGTGGTGCGACATCGCAACGTCGCCATGATGCCCAACGGGCTTCCCCGTTGGTCGGGGAGCGGCTGGCTGCACGCGTCGCCGATGTTCACCTTCGCCGGCATCGCCTCCACCTACAACCCGATGAAGCTGGGGATGCGGCTGCTCTACCTGCCCAGGTTCGACGTCGACGAGTGGTTCGACGTCGTCGAGCAGCGCCGGCCGGCGGCCACGTTCCTCGTGCCGGCCATGGCCGAGCTCCTGCTCGCCAGCCCGCGCTTCGACGGTGCCGACCTGTCCAGCATCACGATCTGCCCGCTCGGCAGCGCCCCGGTCTCACCGTCCACGCTGCGACGTCTCCAGGAGAAGCTGCCCAACGCCATGGTCTCGAACTCCTGGGGGATGACGGAGGCCGGACCGGCCTTCTGCTTCATGCCCCCGGAGGAGCAGGCGACCCGGGTGGGCTCGGTCGGCAAGCCGACGGCGCCTACGGAGTTCCGGATCGTCGACGAAGCCGGCGCCGAGCTGCCCGCCCGGGAGATCGGCGAGCTGGTCGTGCGCAACCCCGGCCGGGAGCGCGAGTACTTCAACGACGAGGAGGCGACCGCCTCGACCTGGCGGGACGGGTGGCTGCACTCCGGCGACCTCGCCTACCTCGACGAGGACGGGTTCCTCTACATCGTGGGTCGCCAGAAGGACCTCATCATCCGGGGCGGTAACAACGTCCACGCCACCGACGTCGAAGCCGCCCTTTACGAGCACCCCGCCGTGCGGGAGGCGGCGGTGGCCGGTGTCCCCCACGCCGTGCTCGGCGAGGACATCGGCGCCTGGCTCGTGGTGACCGATGGCGCCGAGGTCACGCCCGAACAGCTGACGACGTTCTGCGCCGAGCGCCTCTCCGACTACAAGGTCCCGCGCGCGTGGACGTTCCTCGACGAGCTGCCACGGAACGCCACCGGCAAGGTCGTCAAGCACGAGCTCCCCGGCCGCTAGGCGTCTCCCACCCCCACCCCCGGGATCTGTGTGCGCTGACAACCGCCAGGCGGTGCTGAGCGCACACAGATCTGGGAGTTCAGACGGCGTTGATGACGAGGTCGGCGAGGCGCTGGCGCTGCCAGCCCTGCCGGCCGAAGAGCACGTCGTTGGCCTTCACCCGGCGGAACAGCAGGTGGCAGTCGACGTCCCAGGTGAAGCCGACGCCCCCGTGGACCTGGATGTTCTCGCCCGTGATCATCACGGCTGCCTCGGCCACCACGCTCTTGGCGATGGCGGCAGCCGCCTCCCGCTGGGGGTCGTCGACATCGCTGGCCCAGGCGGCGTAGTGGGTGGCGACGCGGGCCAGCTCCAGCTGGTGGAGCATGTCCACGATCTTGTGCTTGATCACCTGGAAGGTGGCGATGGGGCGATCGAACTGCACCCGGTCCTTGGCGTAGTCGGTGGCCATCTGCAGCGCCCGGTCGCAGGCCCCCACACTCTCCGCACACAGGGCGATGCCGATGTCGTCGACGACCCTGGCCAGCAGAGCACGTTGATCCCCCGACGGACCGACCCGCCGGGCCGGGCGGCCGTCGAGCACGACCCGAGCGACCTTGCGGGTGACGTCCATGGTCGGAACGAGCTCACCGGCCGGGGTGTCGAGGGCGAAGGTGGCCAGCCCGTCGCCGTCCCGTGCCACGACGTAGGCGACATCCGCGGTGTGCCCGTCGAGCACCAGCGGCTTGACGCCGTCGAGCAGCCAGTCGTCGCCCCGCCGTCGAGCCACCGCCGCGATGCCGTCCAGCGGGTCGCGGGTACCGGCCTCCTCCACGGCGACGGTGGCGCGGACGGACCCGTCGGCCACGTGGGGGAGCACGGCGTCGTCGCTGGTGCGGAGGGCCACCAGGGCGCCGGCCACCGCCGAGGACAGCCACGGCCCGGGGAGGGGGAGGGCGCCCATCTCCTCGCCCAGCACCACCACCTCCAGCAGGCCCATCCCGGTGCCGCGATGGTCCTCCGGCACCATGACCCCCGGCCAGCCCAGATCGGTGATCTTCGCCCAGAGGTCGTCGGTCACCCCGCCCTCGTCGTCGAGCATGGCCCGCACGTAGGGCCCCGGGGCCTCGGCGGCCAGGAAGGCCCGGGCCGCCGAGCGCAGAGCGTCCTGCTCGTCGCTGAAGGTGAAGTCCACCGCCGGGAACCCTAGATGACGTGAGTGTTAGTTTCCGCCCGTGGACTTCGGCTACGACGAGGAGGACCTGGCCTTCGGCGCCGAGCTCCAGACGTGGCTCGACGCCAACCTCCCCGACTTTGTGGACGGCGCCGAGATCGGCGACGACCACGCGGACGAGACCCGCCGGACCATGGCCCGCCGCCAGGTCTGGCAGCAGCGGCTCCACCAGGGCGGCTGGGCGGCCATCAACTGGCCGAAAAGGTGGGGTGGTCGCGAGGCGACCACCATGCAGAACGTCATCTACTCCGAGGTGATGGCCCGGGCGGGCACGCCAGGGATCTACAACGCCAACGGTATCTGGCAGATCGGCCCGATGATCATGCGTTGGGCGGTGCCCGAGCAGCAGGGGCGGTGGCTGTCGGGGGTCATCGGCGCCACCGAGCACTGGTGCCAGGGGTTCAGTGAGCCCGAGGCCGGGAGCGACCGGGCCAACCTGCGCACGCTGGCCGTCGCCGACGGCGACGAGTACGTCGTGAACGGCACGAAGATCTGGACCTCGACGGCCCACCTAGCCCGGTGGGGCTTGTTCCTGGTGCGCACCGACCCCACCGCCATCAGCCGCGGCGCCAAGCACGACGGCATCACCGCCCTCATCGTCGACATGGACGACCCGGGGGTCCGGTGCAACCCGATCCGGGAGATCACCGG
>Ga0183260_10000446_pt1 | contig 35087 bp, 39 predicted proteins | sample AntDrymUQ4972206_2_FD_129768 | JGI IMG/M metagenome (GOLD analysis project Ga0183260, IMG submission 129768) | Polar desert sand microbial communities from Dry Valleys, Antarctica - metaG UQ497 (22.06) (version 2) (version 2) | ecosystem: Environmental > Terrestrial > Soil > Desert | place...
CCCCTATTCCGCTGGGCAGTGGCGTACTCGGTGTAAGCCTGCAGGTCGGCCCGGGTGAGATCGACACGGTCGGTGAACGGGGTGAGCAGCGACCCCAGATACACCCTCTTCTGCGATGAGCCGCTAATCGCCTGGCAGGATCACGAGCAGGCCGGGCAGCGCCTCGCCATCCTGCGGCACGGCTGGGCCGCCACGGCAGTGTTCGGCGACGACATCGGGGAGTCGTTCGCCTACACCGTGGGGCTGACCGGGTTCGACCATCCGGAGCTGTTGCTGACGGGCATGCCGCCCGAGGTGGCGGGCCGGCTGCTGAACGGGGCCGGCGAGCGGGTCCGCTCTGGCGACCCGCTGGCCTGGTCAGCGCTGAACAGACCCGGTGGTCAGGCGCCCGGTTGAGCTCATCGAGGTCCACGATTCATGGAGTGCCGGGCTGCTGGAGGCGAACGCGTGGTACGAGAGCGAGGACGGGGTCGCCGTACGCGCTCTCCAGCTGGTGTGGTCCGACCCCGCAGGACACCTGCCGTCGGAACCCGGGTACACCCTGGCCGGTCACCTGCAGCCCCTCCACGGCAACCCGGTAGGGCGGACGGGAGGCACTGGCCTATAGTTGCAGGGTGCAAGCACATAAATCGGTCACCGAGGGCAGGCAGGTCCTCGAAGCCGTCGTCGACATTCTGAGCGGGCTGAAACGGCACGCCATGGAGCGGGAGAACCCGGCCACGGTGTTCCTGCTCCGGCACCTGCGCGACTCCGAGCCCCGTCGAGTCTCCGAGCTGGCCGAGTGTTCGCGGTTGGACATCTCGACCGTCAGCCGGCACGTGAAGTCGCTTGAGGAGGCCGGGCATCTGGTCCGGATCGAGGACCCGGACGACAAGCGCGCCTGCCTGCTGCGGATCACCCAGGGCGGGGCGCAGCTGTACGACGCGGCGATGACGGCACGCTGCGCCGTACTCGAACGCGCGCTCGGTGAGTGGTCCGCCGCTGACCGGCGGCTGCTGGCGGGCCTGATGGACCGACTGGCCGAGGACCTGACACCCCACGAGCCGCGGAGCCGTAGTTGAGTAGCGAGCCCGACGGCGCCGAGCTGCCGGCGACCTCGACGTACCTGACGCACAAGCAGATCATCGTGGTGATGGTCGGCGTGATGTCGGGCATGCTGCTGGCGGCGCTGGACCAGAGCATCGTCGGTACGGCGCTACCGAAGATCACCAGCGAACTGGGCGGGTTGGACAAGCTGTCCTGGGTGGTCACCGCGTACCTGCTCACGGCCACGGCGGTGACGCCGCTCTGGGGCAAGATCAGCGACCTCTACGGGCGGCGGCTGATCTTCCAGATCGCGATCACCATCTTCCTGATCGGCTCGGCGGCGTGCGGCTTCGCCCAGGACATCAACCAACTCATCGCCTTCCGGGCCCTGCAGGGGATCGGCGGCGGTGGGCTGTTCTCGATTGCCCTGGCGATCATTGGCGACGTGATCCCGCCGCGGGAGCGCGGCCGGTACGGTGGGTACTTCGGCGCCGTCTTCGGTGTCTCGTCGGTGGCCGGCCCCCTGCTCGGCGGGTTCTTCGCCGACGGCCCGGGCTGGCGCTGGATCTTCTACATCAACCTGCCGATCGGCATCGCGGCGCTGTTCGTCACCTCGGCGGTGCTGACCATGCCGGTGGTCAAACGCGAGCACAAGATCGACTATCTCGGGGCGCTGACCATCGTCGGCGCAGTGACCTCGCTGTTGCTCTACCTGCAGTGGCGCGGCCTGGACTACGGCTGGACCGAGCGCGGCGCGTTGGCGCTGGCCGCAGCTTTCGTCGTACTCACGGTCGCCTTCATCCTGATCGAACGCCGGGCGCAGGAACCCATCATCCCGATGGGGCTGTTCCGCAACGCCACCTTCCGGATCGGGAACATCTTCGGCTTCTGTGCCGGCGTGGCGATGTTCGGAACGATCGTCTTCCTGCCGCTGTACCTGCAGGCCGTGCAGGGGTACTCCGCGACCGGGTCCGGGCTGGCCATGATCCCCATCGTCGGCGGCCTCCTGATCTCCTCGATCGGCTCCGGCGCGATCATGAGCCGGACCGGTCGGTACCGGCTGTTCCCGATCATCGGGGCCGCTCTGATGATCGTGGCGCTTGGCCTGCTCTCGAGCTTGTCGGTGGACACGCCGTACTGGCAGCTCGCCCTGTTCATGCTCCTGTTCGGAACCGGCCTCGGCATGACGATGCAGACCCTTGTCACGGCGATCCAGAACGACGTACCGCAGCGCGACATGGGTGCGGCGACGGCGTCGACGACGTTCTTCCGGCAGATGGGCGGGGCAATCGGCGCCGCCGCGTTCGGCGCGGTGCTCGGGATCCAGCTGTCGCGGAACCTGGAGGAGGGCCTGGGCGCGGCGGGTACGGCGGCGGGTGCGGTGAACGTGAACGACGTCGACGCCATCCGTGAGCTGAGGGGTCCCGTGCGCGACATCGTGCTGCGCGCGTTCGGGGACGCGATCGGCGACATCTTCCTGGTCGGGTTGCCGCTGCTCGTCATCGCGCTGATCGCGGCGCTGTTCCTCAAGGAGAAGCCGCTGCAGACCGGTCGACCGGCGCCGGCCGAGGCACCGCAGCAGGCTGCCCCCATCGCCGGGAACTGAGCAGGGCCGCGGCCGGGTGGTGACCAGCGCTGGAGCTGGGCTCAGGAATCTGCCGGGCGAACCGGGATGGGCGCCCCGTCCGCGGTCACGTCACCGACGGAGAACCAGGCCGAGTACGGCCCGACCGCGCCGTCCCCCGCCACTGCTGCGACCGAGACGAGCAGCTGCGACGAGGTGAGCAGCAAGCCGGCGGCTCGGTCCTGCTCGACCCGTTCCGGGACCGACGTCCCGGCCGCGGCGTCGATGCTCAGCCTCGCCACGTCGAGTGATTGCGTCCGGGGCTGCTCCGGGATGCCCTCGGTCGTCCCGTACCGCGCCCGGTACGTCGCGGCGCCGGCGGCCTCGCCCCAGGACATCACCCAGTCCGTCCGCCAGGAGACGACCGCGATGCCGTCCGAGCGGGTCATCGGTTGTTCGGTGTCGTCGAACGTCACGACGAATCCGACCGGCGCCTCCAGCGCTGCCGCCCGCTCTGAGTCACAGCCCGCGAGCAGGGCGGCCATGACCATGAGGGCGACGACCGCGAGCCGAGTGCCAGCTACCACTCCACCGGGCCGAACACCTCATCGTTGAGATAGATCGTCCTGGGCGGGATCACCTGTCCCACAGCGAGGTCGCTGCCCACCACGGCGCTGCGATCGCCGACGACGGCGCCGTTGCGCAGCAGCGAGCGGAAGGCCACAGCGCTATCGCCGAACACGACGTCGTTGCCGACGACCGTCGGCGCCGCGACGCCCGTGGTGGGATCCAGGACCGGGCGTCCGCCGCCGTGCACGACCGTTCGCTGGCCGTAGGCGATCCGGTTGCCCAGGCTCAGGTCAGAACCCTCCAGCGCATGGAACACCACGTGGTCGTGCATCCGCTCGATCGTCCCGACGGCAAAAGGCCCACCCTCATCGGCGCGCAGCGAGATGTGCGACCCGAGCACGGCGTCCAGAGTGGCCAGCGAGTCCTCGAAGCAGACATCCCCGATCAACCGGTTCCGGAAGGCGGGCGCGCGCACCTCCGGCCCGGCGCACAGCGCGGACTCCACGGTGGGCGCGTCCCGGCTGACGTCGAAGACGTTGCCCCCGGGGTCGACGTTGATGCCGTAGACCGCAGTCGGGTCATCCTGCTGCAGGCGGTTGTACTCCCGCGCCAGGCCCACGTTCACCTCGACCACGCCCGCGTTGAACTCCCGGTCGGCGTCGGTGATCGGCCGGACCTTGCCGAGCGCCGGGTCGTCCGCTTCAGCCTGCGTCGTCACGTTCTTGCCCGGAAGCACGATGAGCCCGGTGCGCAGCCGAACGCCCGGCCCGACCCGACTCAGCGCCGACAAACCACTGTCACGCTCGATGATCGCGCCGTCGACCTGGGCGTTGAAGCTGATGAACACCCCGGAATCCTCGGCGGTGGCTTCGCCGACCCCGAGCAGCGCCGGCCCGCGGACCGAGGAGCCGTGGGCGAGGATCACCCGCTCGCCGGTCTGCATGCCGTCACTGATGCGCAGGCCGAGGCGGGACACCGCAGCCCGGTCGCGCAGGCCCCGCGAGGCCGACGCCTCGACGCGGACGTTGTCCTGCACGTTGGATTCCTCGCCGATCACAATCGGACTGCGGCGCTCGGCCCGCAGTTCGGCGAACGGCCCGACGTACACGTGGTCATGGAGGGTGATGCGGCTGGGCGTGACCAGCGTGGCCGTCGGATCGACGAAGCTCGCCTCTTCGATGGGCTCGGCCGTTGCTCCCGGTGCGCCCACGATCGTCAGCCAGAGCGCAACGGTGCACGCGAGCCCCATGCCCACCGTGGTGGGACGCGATCGCGTCATGAGCTTCTCCCTGCTGGTCCTGCTAATTTCCGACACATCGACGCTAGCGGCGGGACGACACCGTGTCCTGTCCGGCAAACATTTCTCATTTCTCATCCGGGTGGACCCGACGGACCACCCCGGGTGCCAGGAACCCAACGGCGCTGCTCACAGGTCACGGCAGATCGATCTGCCGGCCCTCGTCGGCGATGAGCACCTCACCGTCGTAGCGCTGCCGCGCCTCGGCTCGGGATCGCTCACGGTCGTTGCCGGGCCAGAAGTGGGTCAGCAGCAGCCGGCGCGCGCCGGCCCGGGCGGCGACGTCCCCGGCCTGGCGCGCGGTGAGATGCCGGAGCGGGCCCTCCGGAGCCGGCGGCGTGCCCGGCCGTTGCGCGCGGTCGGTCGCCTCCACGATGAACAGGTCCGCGTCCCGCCCGAGGTCGGCCAGCGCCGGGTCCGGTCCGGTGTCGCCGGTGTAGGCCACGGCCAAGTCCGCAGCGCCCAGCCGTACGCCGACGTTGGTCACGAAGTGCGGCAATTCCACGCTGTGCAAGGTGAACGGCCCGATGGCGTACGCCGGTGCCGGCAGCGTCTGCCATTGGAAAACCCGCGCCAACGCGGCGTCGCCGCCCTCCTCCTCCTCCAGTGCCCGGAGCCGATGCAGGACCTGGCGCGGCGCAAAGAGGGGCAGCCGCGCCGCACCACGGCGCCCGAACCAGCGGGCCCGGAACAGGCCGTGCACGTCGACCATGTGATCGGGGTGCGCGTGGCTCACGACCACGGCGTCGAGGCCGTCGGCGAACGTGGAGTCGAGCGCCGCGAGCAGCCTCGGCAGGGTGCCGTACCCGAGGTCGAGTACGACTCGGAAACCGTCGTGCTCGAGCAGGAACCCGCTGCACGCCCGGCCGGGTTCCGGCCAGGCGCCGCAGCCGCCGAGCACGGTCAACCTGCTCACGGCTGGCCGGGCGGATCGAGGAAGCGCAGCAGAGCGTCGGCCAGGTCCCCCGGCGCGTCCTCGGCCAGGTGGTGACCCGACTCGATGGGTCCGCCCTGCAGGTCCTCGGCCCAGGCGCTCCACACGTCGAGCGGGTCGCAGTACAGGTACTCCAGGTCGTCGCGGGTCGCCCACAGAACCAGCACCGGGCAGGTCAGCCGGCGGCCGGCGGCCCGGTCCGCGGTCTCGTGCTCCCGGTCGAGACCCAGGCCGGCGCGGTAGTCCTCCAGCATGGCGTGCACCGTGTCCGGGTCGTGGATGGCTTGGCGGTACTCCTGGTACGCCTCGGCGCCCATGGCCTCAGGCGTGCCGCCGTACCAGGCGTCCGGGTCGGCGGCGATGGCGCGCTCAGGCTTGTCTGGCTGGGCGAAGAAGAACCAGTGCCACCAGGCACTTGCGAACCGGTCGTCGCACCGGTCCAGTGCCTCGCTGATGGGAACACCGTCCAGGACGGTCAGCCGGCTCACCGCCTCCGGATGGTCCAGCGCCAGCCGGAGGGCGACGTAGCTGCCCCGGTCATGACCGACCAGCGCGAACCGGTCGTGGCCAAGGGCTCGCATCAGGGCGAGCAGGTCTCCGGCCATCGCGCGTTTGCTGTACGGCGCGTGGTCTGCGGTGGTGGCCGGTTTCGAGGACCGGCCGTACCCGCGCAGGTCGGGGCACACCACGGTGTAGCCGGCCGCAAGCAGCAGGGGGGCGACCCGGTGCCAGGTGGCCGAGGTGCGCGGATGGCCGTGCAGCAGGAGAACCGCCGGCCCGGTGCCGCCGTGGCGGACGGCCAGCGTCACGTCGCCGACGTCGACCGATGCGGTCGTGAATCCTTCGAACATGGCGTTCAGTCCGCTCCGAGTAAGGCCGCGGACGTGATCCGGTGAAGGGCGAACGTGCGGTGCCCGTTGGCGCCCAGGTCGAAGGCCTCGAGGAAGCCGCCGCCGATGCCCGCGACCTGCACGACCCGCTGGGATGGCGTTCCGTGGGCGTCGAGGTAACCCATCCAGACGTCCCGATCCTCGTCACCGGCTTTCTGCAGTACCTCCAGGATTCCGGCCGTGGTCACACCCGGGACCCGCGTCGTGACCGGTGAGCGCCGGGCGGTGCGGCTGGCCTCGTCCCCGGCCCTGATCCTGCGCACGGCCTCGATCAGTTGGGGTCCGGTGGGTACGGCGGGCCCGTACCGGGTGGCAGCCGACCGGGCCGGCAGCCGCTTGCCCTCGGCCCGGCTGATCACCACCGCGCCCGCCGGGTCCTCCGCGACCGGCGCATACCCGGCTCCGCGCAACACCTCCAGTACCTGCCCCACCGGCGCTGTCGAGAGCACGACGGTCGGGGCGATCCGCCGGAGTCCGGCCGCGGCTGTGCGCCGGTCGGCCACGACTTCGGCGAGCACGGACTCGTCGTCACAGCGCAGGTACGCCGTCGCCGTCCCGACCCGTAGCCGGCCGTGCCGCCGGGCCACGTCGTCGATCAGATAGCGCAGCGCCTGCGGCACCGGCGTCCGAGAACGCGACTCGAACAGCTCGCGCAGGTCGGCCGCTCCCCGTCCGGCATCCAGTGCCCGCCGTACCGTCCGCTCGTCGATCCGGTAGACCGTCGCGCCCCCGGAGGACTCGACGTCGGCCACCAGGGCGATCTCGCGGGCAAGCTCCGGAGCCAGCGGGCCGGGCGCGATGACGGTCAGGTCGGCCTGGATCAAGACGTGCTCGACCGGCTCGGGCAGCGTCCTGGCCAACGCCGCCGCGGCGTCCCCACCGGCGAGCAGCTGACGCCCGGCGGCGCTCAGCGCACCGCGACCCAGCAGTCCGAGGGACTCGGCCTCGGCCAGCACCGCCTCGACGACCTCGATCCGGCCCAACGCCGCGCGACGCGGTGTCCGCCAGCCGAGCTGCTCCACCACTTCCCTGGCCGCCACAGCGGTTCCGGGCGCCTGGTCGGCGAGGACCGCGAGCACGCGGCGGCGTACCGGAGCGGCCCACATCCGGCTGGTCTCGTAGGACAGCGCGTTGATCGGCTTGTCCCGATCATCGCGCTCGCCGACGAACGCCGGCCAGGTCGACATCGACAGCCAGGCCGCGGCGAGGACCGCCCAACGCTGCTCGGGTGAGGTGACCAGCCACTTGTCGAACGTTCGGGTGGGCTGCCAGGTGGCGTTGACGTGGCTCGTGTGGTCGAGCAGGCCGGCGGCATAAGACAGTTCCAGGCTCAGGGCCAGGTCCTCGGTCGTCAGATCCAGGGCCTTGGCGATCCGGCGCAGTTCACGGATGCCCAGCCCACCCGAGCGCAGGACCGCCGGCGTCTCGACACCGACCAGTTCGAGGACGGACTGCACCCGGCGCAGGGCGATCAGCACCTGACCGCCCGCCGTACCGTCCACGACCGCCGGGTCGTGCGTCGTCCCGTGCACGGCCGGCGGTTGCTCACGGCTGGGTCCGAGCGGGTCGCCGCCACGCAGCGCCAGGGCCACCTCGCGAGGTAGCTCGACGGTGTCCGGTCCCACGGCGACGAGCAGGCCGCGGGCGAGCAGCCAGCGGATGGGTGAGTCCTCGCGCCCGGCGGCGAGCATGGCCTGCGCGCCGGGCAGGCTACCCAGCGGTGGGCCCTCGGTCAGCTGCCCGAGGACCTCGCGTGCGGCGGGGCCGCAGCGGTCCAGCAGGTCGGCGAGCCAGGCCGGGTCGGCGAACCGGCTCGCGATCGCCGTCGTGGCGCCGGGTTGGCGCTGCTCGCCGAGGTCGAGCGTGCGCAGGATCGTGGCGACCTCGGCGTCGTTGAGCGTCCGCAGGAGGTCACCAGTGGGGTGTCCGAGCCCCGCCGGGTACGCGCCGACCAGTTCGCGAACGCCCACCACGAGGTGGATCTCCTCGTCCGGGCCCCAGGCGAGGACGAGCGCACGCAGCCGGCCGAGGGCATCGCGCAGGGTCTGGTCGCTCACGTCCGGGGGGAGGAGCCTGCGTACGGCAGCGTACGACGACGTGCGCTCGGCGAGCAGCAGCGCGTCCAGCACCTGCAGCGTGAACGCGTCGAGGTCCTCCAGCGCCCGACCGATCGAGACCCGGATGCCGATCCGGCTGGCCAGGACACCGAGGTCCGCCGGCACGGGTACGGCGAGATCGGGGCGGGCCTGGAGCAGGGCGGCGAGCCACTCGTCGGACTGGCCGCGCAGCCATTCAGACAGGGTGCGCGGCCGGTCAACAGACATCCCGACAACGCTACCCGGGGACGCGCCTACCGTGTCCGGGCGTGGCGGCGCGGCCGCGGCATACCGTGACCGCCATGTCGGTCGCGTGGGACTCCGCGCCGACGCGGCAGGCCTGGCGGTCCTACCGCAACGCCGGATTGCGCTGGCTCGCCGTCGCCGCGGCCTGCCTCGTGCTGGCGATCGGCGGCGGGCAGCTCGCCCTGGCCCAGTCCCGGACCCTGCTGACCGAGGGCACCGCCACCCTCGGAACGGTCACCGCCGTCGAGGCCGACAGGGTGAGCTTCCGGTACGACGCCGAGGGCGAGTCCTTCGAGTTGACCCTCGACATCGTCTCGGACCGGGCCTACAACCCGGGCGAGCAGGTCGAGGTGCGCTACGACCGGGGCGACCCGGCCACCGCCCGGCTCGTGGACGAGCCCCGGCGGGTGCCGCTGATCGGACCGGCCGTGGTGGCCGTGTTCCTGGTGGCCCTGATAGCCGTTCCGGTCGGCGTCGGGTCGGTGTGGCGGGCGCTGGTCTGGCGGCGGGCGTTGGCGCGGCACCCGTGGCGACTGGCCCGGTTGCGAATCCACGGCAGCGCAGTGTCGCTGACCGTGCCGGGCGAGGAGCCGGTGACGGCGCGCTTGCTCTCGACGACTCGCTGGCGAACCAAGACACTGCTCGGCCTGGACGGGCGCGAGTTGTGGATGCTCGCCGACGGCCGGCACGTCCTGCTCACCGCCGACGGGACGAACACGCTGTACGGCGCGCGGCGTACGGCATGAGCCCGATTCAGGTGGCGGCGTCGATCTTGCGCTGCAGGTCGCGACAAGCAGGACGTTGCCACCGAAGCCGACGTTGGGTTCGCAGGAGTGGTTGAGGTCGAGCATCACCGCGTCGTACTCGGCAGGCTCAAGCGCGGCCAGCTGCAGGTCATCGGCGATCTGGAGGTCCGAGTTCGGCAGCGGCTCGGGCCGCGCGGCCAACTCGTCTGTCGTTATGAGGTGCCCGCCCGTGGCGGCAACGACCTCGCGGGCGGGCAGAGTGGCGCGGTGGTGTGGGCGGGGGCAATGGCGGCATGATTGGCCGACCCGATGGGAGGCGCGGCATGGCAGGCAAGGTCAAGAAAACCAAGCTCACCGAACCCACCTGGTTCGCCAGCGAGGACGGCGGCCCGCCGCTGACCGAGCTGCTCGCGGAGAACCAGGGCTCGCTGTCACCGTTCGGTGAGGACGTCACCTTCCCCATGCCGACCAACTCGCTGCGCTACGAGCACCCCACGGCGAAGCCGAATCGGGCGGAGAACAACTGACATGGGCGCCGCCCCGTCGTATGCGTCAGGCATCTCGACGGTGCCGCTGCTGGGGGACACGATCGGCGGGAGCTTCGACCTCGCCGTCGCCCGGTTCGCCGACCGGGAGGCCCTGGTCGACTGCGCGACCGCCCGCCGCTGGACGTACGCCGAACTGGCCGAGGACGTCGACGCCTGCGCCCGAGGCCTCGTCGACGCCGGCGTGGTCAAGGGCGACCGGGTCGGCATCTGGTCGCCGAACACCGCCGAGTGGGTGCTGACGCAGTACGCCACCGCCAAGCTCGGCGTCATCCTGGTCAACATCAACCCGGCCTACCGCACGCACGAGCTGTCCTTTGTCTTGAAGCAGGCCGGGATCTCGATCCTGGTCGCGGCCAAGGCGTTCAAGACGAGTGACTACGCCGCGATGATCGAGCAGGTCCGCGGCGACTGCCCGGAGCTTCGCCGGGTCTTCTTGCTCGGTACGCCGGAATGGGAAGCCTTGATGGCCACCGGCGGCGAACTCGAGCTGCCCGAGCTGTCGGCCGACGACGCGATCAACATCCAGTACACCTCGGGCACGACCGGCTTCCCCAAGGGCGCCACCCTGTCCCACCACAACATCCTGAACAACGGGTTCATGGTCGGCGAGCTGTGCCACTACACCGAGACCGAACGGGTCTGCATCCCGGTGCCCTTCTACCACTGCTTCGGCATGGTGATGGGCAACCTCGCGTGCACGAGCCACGGGGCGTGCATGGTGATCCCCGCGCCGGCGTTCGACCCGGCCGCGACGTTGCGCGCGGTGCAGGACGAGAAGTGCACGTCGCTGTACGGCGTGCCGACGATGTTCATCGCCGAACTCGGCCTGGCCGACTTCGCCGACTACGACCTGTCCACGCTGCGGACCGGGATCATGGCCGGCTCACCGTGCCCGGTCGAGGTGATGAAGCGGGTCATCGCGGACATGGGGATGGCCGAGGTGGCCATCTGCTACGGGATGACCGAGACCTCGCCGGTGTCCACCCAGACCCGGTACGACGACGACCTCGAACGTCGGGTGTCGTCGGTAGGCCAGGTGCACCCACACCTCGAGGTCAAGGTGGTCGACCCCGAGACCGGACTGACCGTGCCGCGCGGCGAGCCTGGCGAGTTCTGCACGCGCGGCTACTCGGTGATGCTCGGCTACTGGGACCAGGACGAGAAGACCGCGGAGGTCGTCGACCGGGCGCGGTGGATGCACACCGGGGACCTCGCGACGATGGACGCCGAGGGCTACCTGAACATCGTGGGCCGGATCAAGGACCTGGTCATCCGCGGCGGGGAGAACGTCTACCCGCGCGAGGTCGAGGAGTTCCTCTACACCCACCCCGACATCGTGGACGCGCAGGTCATCGGCGTACCGGACGAGCGGTACGGCGAGGAGCTGATGGCCTGGGTCAAGCTGCGCGACGGCGCCGCCGAGCTGACCATCGAGGGCCTGCGCGAGTTCTGCAGCGGCAAGCTGGCGCATTACAAAGTGCCGCGCTACCTGAAGCTCGTCGGCGAGTTCCCGATGACCGTCACCGGCAAGATCCGCAAGGTCGAGATGCGGGAGGTCTCGGTGGAGGAACTCGGCCTGCAGCAGGCCGCTGCCGTCCGCAACGCCTGACGGCCTCGCCGCCCGGAAGTGGTCCCGACACGCCGCGCCGCCGGGCTGCGGTACGGCGTGTCGGGACTACTTCGCGGCTAGGGCCGGCCGGCGGCCGTGCGGCGCAGCCACCAAAGGCCGACCAACGGCAGCACCAGCGGGATGAACAGGTAGCCGCGGCCGAAGTCCGACCACACCGTCTCGTCGGGGAACGCCTCGGCGTCCAGGATGCTCAGCGTGCCGATCACCAACACGCCGACGAACTCGAACAGCACGGCCGCGAACGCCAGCCGGCGCGCGTTGCGGGCCAGCGCGAACGTCGCCACGACGTACACCACCGCCGACAGCGCCGAGAGGAGGTAGGCCACCGGCGCCTCGTCGTACCTGGTGGCGAGTTGGACGCCCGCCCGGGCGGTCGCGGCGAGGGCGAACGTCGCGTAGATCGCAACGAGGATCCGCCCGAAGCCGGCGGCGGTGTCAGCCACCGAACACCCAGAGCTGGTTCATCCTGACGATCATGACGCTGAGTGTCAGGCAGCCGATGCAGAGGACCCCGTTGCCCCAGCGCCCCGGCTCGACCCTCGCCCAGAGCCACGCCGCGGGAACGATCAGGATGCTGGACAGTAGGTAGCCGAGGAACGTCCCGGGCTCGTCCGGTCGCGGCCCGGCGATGAACTGGACGAAGGCGCTCCCGGCCTGTACGACGGCCGCCGCTCCGATCCCGAGCACCGCGACGCTTACGAACTGCGGGGTGGCCCGGCGCAACAGGGAGAGCAGAGCGGTCACGGCGGCCACGACCAGGGTGGCTGCGATCAAGCCGTTGACCAGCGGGTCCAGCACGGACGCGACGCTACCGGGCGTCGGACTCTCGCCGACTCCACCAGCGCCGTCGCGCCGGCGGGGCCGAAGGCTCCGGTACCGGAGCGAGTACGGGCTCCCTGGCGGCTCGCCGCTGGTGCCATTCGGCGACGACCACCTCGACGTCCACCGGCATCCGGTTCAGCGGCGGGCCCGGGGTCGGCCACCGGTTCTCCTGCCCGATCCGTTCGTTGAGGTCGTCGACGACATGGCGTACGGCGTACTCGCGCCGTTCGCGGTCCACCCGGTCCGGCAGGTCCTCGATCTCCTTGCGCAGCCTCAGCGACGCCGGGAGGACGAAGTCCAGCTTCTCCCGCGCCATGTACCCCTTGAGCCACCACAGCTCGTCGTCCGGCTGGCCCCGGCCGGGGATCGGCTTGCCCGCCCCCGGCAGGTTCTCGAACTGGCCGCGCTCCTCGGCCTGCCGGATCTGCTTCTCGATCCAGGTCTCGACGCTCATGCCCTTGGGCTTGCGCTCGGTCACTCGTCCATTGTCCCCAAGCCTGTGGACAGCCGCAGCGAGACGGCGCCCGGTCGGGGCACGCTGCTGACATGAGCCGGGGGAGGAGCACCATGACAGTTGTGACCGTGATGCCGCGCCAGGAACGCGACTGGACGGTGGACGATCTCGAGTCGCTGCCTGATGACGGGCTGCAGTACGAACTCATCGACGGGATCCTCGTCGTGAGCCCGGCGCCGGTGCCGCGGCATCAGCGTGCCGTCCGCGCCATCTTTCGACTCCTCGATGCGGGTTGCCCACCCGACTGGGAAGTCTTCTTTGCGCCGCTGGACTACCAGCCGAACCGGCGGACCTCCGTGCAGCCGGACGTGCTCGTCGTCGCCCGAGACGAGGTCGGAGAGAAGAACCTGACGCAGACTCTCCTGCTGGCTGTGGAGGTGCTCTCACCGAGCACCCGGCGCAAGGACCTGGTCCTCAAGCACTCCGTCTACGCCGACGCGGGTGTGGCGTCCTACTGGACGGTCGATCCCGCGGAACCGTCCGTGACGTGCTGGGACCTGGTCGACGGTCGGTACGTCGAGGTGGGCCGGGCCACCGGCGACGAATCCCTCACGGTCGACCGGCCGTTCCCGGTGACCGTCGAACCGACGGGCCGGACGGGTCGCTGACCCCGTCCGACTCGGTCGCCCCCCTTGGGTTCCGATCGGGTAACGGCCGGGGCCGAGCGCCCGGTTCGCGTGACAGCCTCCTGGCAGACCGTCGGGAGGGCCGCCATGGCCGCGCAGATCGCATGGCGCCGCACGGCAGCGGGCGCGGTCCTCGTGGTGACGGCCGGGTGCGTCAACGGACACCCGGACCCGATCGCCGCGACCGCGCCGGTGACGAACACGACGTCGGCCAGCCAGGCGGTGGAGACGCTGCGCCGGATCGCCTGGCAGATGCAGGAGTTCACCGTCGACGGCCAGACCACTGACGTCCGCAGCGCCGACGCCTCCCTCGGCATCGACGGCGACGAGATGCACGCGGCGTCCTGCAACACCCAGCGGGGGTACGTCGAGATCCGGGAGCAGACCCTCCGGTTCTCCGATGTGAACACTACCGAACATGGCTGCGGTGATTTTCTCGCCGAGACCCTGGCCGAGCATGCCCTGTTCGCGGTAGTCGACGAGTGGCTGTCCTGGGCGATCGCCGACGACCAGCTGGAACTGAGCGTGGCCGGCACCACGCTGCGGTACGCCGGAACTGACACGGTCAACCCGATCAGCGCGGGGCGCGAGGTGACCCATGCGGTGGGAAACGACGCCGAGTATCGGGTCCGCCTCGCCGAGGGCGGTGATCGGCTGGGGCTCGTGCTCGAGGCGCAGTCGGGCGGACCCCCTTGGAGCTTCAGCCACGTCGATGTGGGCGCGCAGCCCGGGGCACTGCACTCCATCGCCTCGGCCGGTCGCAGCCCGCTCCTCGCCGACTACTTCCCGGACCGCGAACGTCACACTTATGTGGCCAGCTTCGTCCCCGTCGACACCGTCCGGGTAGTCCAGCAGCGCAGGCCGGACGTCGAGCCGGTCGAACTGGAGCTGTTCGACATCGGTGATCCGCAGTTCCTCGTCGTGGCTGGCTTCACCTCTCGTCATTCAGAGCTCAGCACGATCACGGCCTGCGACGGTGCCGGGAACGTCGTGGCTTCGTGGCCGTGACCGGTTGCACCGTCGGCCGATCCTCCTACCACTGGCCCGCGTCGCTGACCGGCATCGGGGCGGCGGCGCCGCGGACGTACCGTGAGCGTCGTGACCACCGACGACGAGGTCAGGGCCGAGCGGGTCAGCGACCTGCTGCGCCGGCTCGCGACGTACGACGCCGTTGTGGTCGCGTTCTCCGGCGGGGCCGACTCCGCCTTGTTGCTGGCCGCCGCCGTCCGCGCCCTGGGCCGTGACCGGGTCACCGCGACCACCGCCGTGTCGCCCAGCCTGCCCGCCGCCGAGCTGGACGCGGCGACCGCATTCGCCCGCGGCCTCGGCGTACGGCACCTGACGCCGCGCACCGACGAGATGAGCCGGGACGGTTACCGCGCCAACGGTGGCGACCGCTGCTACTTCTGCAAGGCCGAACTGCTCGACACCCTGACCCCATTGGCCGCCGAACGTGGCGCGGTCGTGCTGACCGGCACGAACGCCGACGACGCCGTGGCCGGCTTCCGGCCGGGAATCCGGGCCGCGGCGCAGCGCGGGGCGCAGACGCCGCTGCGCGACGCCGGGCTGACCAAACAGCAGGTCCGCGACACCTCGCGAGAGTGGGGCCTGCCGACGTGGGACAAGCCGGCGGCGGCCTGCCTGTCCAGCCGGATCGCCTACGGGCTGGCGATCTCTCCCGCCCGGCTCGCCCGGGTGGAGCGCGCCGAAGCCCGCGTCCGCGCCCGGTTGCTGCAGTCCGGGCACCGGGTCACCGACCTGCGGGTGCGCGACCTCGGGGCGGACCGGGCCCGGATCGAGGTGAGCCCCGCGCTGGTCGGGTTCCTGCGCAGCGAGTCGGGGCTGTTGCCTGAGTTCGAGGCCGTTGAGGTACGGGCGTTCCGCTCCGGTTCGATGAACGAGGCGCTGGCCGGCATAGCAGTGGGGGCGTCGGGCGAAAGCGACTAGCCTTGCCCGGCAAGCGCCGCGACTGTCCCGTCGGCGCAATTCCAGTGATCGAGGTCGAGTCCAGTGCCCAGCGGCAAGGTGAAGTGGTTCAGCGCGGAGAAGGGCTTCGGCTTCCTGTCCCGTGAGGACGGCAGCGACGTCTTCGTGCACCGCGACGCGCTGCCCGCCGGCGTCACCGAACTCAAGCCGGGTCAACGCGTGGAGTTCGGCGTGGCCGAGGGCCGGCGCGGCGAGCAGGCGCTGTCGGTCCGCGTCCTGGACCCGCTGCCGTCGGTGCAGCAGGCTGCCGCGGCCGCGCAGCGCAAGGACCCCGACGACATGGTCGTGATCGTGGAGGACGTGATCAAGCTGTTGGACGGCGTCTCGAACACCCTGCGCCGCGGCCGGTACCCGGATCGGCCGGTCGCCCGCCAGACCGCCGCCGTCCTGCGCGGGGTCGCCGCCGATCTCGAGGCCTGAGCCGTCGGCTACACCTCTGCGCCTCCGCGGAGGGAAGTGCGTCGGCTACCCGCGCACGAAGCCGATCGGCCAGGCGCCGGAAAGCCCGTCGCAGTCCGCTCCGGCGTCCTGGACGATCACCAGGTAGTACTCCGGCGTAGCCGCGTCCCCGGTCCTGATCTCGTCCAGGCTGGTCGCGTTGCCGGCGTCGACCTGCCCGAGCTGCTCCTCGAGCTCGCTGTCGAAGACCTGGACCTGCCAGCCGGACTCGGCGACCTCGCCGGGCACGTCGATCCGGATCGGCAGGTCTCCGGAGACCCGGAGCACCGGCGGCGGATCCTGGTCGCGGTAGACCTCCGACTTGCCGTCCAGGCAGTACTGCGTCGGGGTGAGTTCCTGCTCCTGGTCGCCGACGCTGACCATCACCGTCGGGGCGGTCGACGAGCAGCCGGTCACCGCCGTCAGGATCATCCCGGCCAGCAGCAGCGGCCACCTCACCCGGTGGCCGGCGCGGCCGCGGTCGCCGCTCGGCCCTTGCGCGCGGTGAGCAGCGTGAACCCGACCCCGCCGGCCATCAGGCTGGCCGCGACGGTGAAGGCCACCCACCCGATCAGGGGCAGCGAGATGGCGATCCCGCCACCGATCACCCAGCAGATCTGCAGCAGGGTCTCCGACCGGGCGAACGCCGAGGGCCGCAGGTTCTCGGGCACGTCACGCTGGATCACGGCATCCAGGCTGTGCTTGCCCAACGAATTCGTCAGGCCGGCCACGAGCGCTACTCCGGCCACGACCGGGATGCTGAACGCGAACGCCCCGATCAGGCAGGCCAGGGCCGCCGTACCGGCCATCACCAGGACCACGATGTCAGGGTTGTTCAGCCGGGTCCGCGCGCCGATCGCGGTCCCGGTGAAGCTGCCGAGCCCGGCCCCGCCGGCGATGGCGCCCAGCGCGAGCGTGCCCTCGAAGCCGCCCTCGACGGTTCCCTGCACGAGGAACGGCGAGAAGATCGTCAGGAACCCGCCGAGTCCGCGCAACGCGGCGACTCCGCGCAGCGCCGTAACCACCCGGGTGCCTAGCGAACGGCGCCCGCCGCTGGTCAGCGCCCCGGTCAGGCCGATCGTGAGCACCGAGGCCGGCAGCTCGCCCTCGGAGTGGTCCACGCGCTCGGGCAGCTTCAGCGCGACCAGCCCCGCGGCGAGAAAGACGGCGACGGTCAACCCGAGTTCCCAGCCGAAGCCGAGCACCGCGGCCACCCCCGCGCCGATGCCGGCCGCAAACCCGCCGGTGAGCAGGCCGAAGATCGACATCCGGGCGTTCGCGGTGACCAGGGTGAGCTCACCCGGCAGCACCCGCGGGACGACGGCGCCCTTGAGGACGCCGTAGGACTTGGACAGCACGAGGGCGCCGAACGCCGCCGGGTACAGCGCGAAGTTGTCGTAGTTCGCCGCCATGATCCCGGCCAGCAGGGCCCGGCCGGCCATCGTCGAGGCGATCGCCCAGCGCCGGCCGCGCTGCAGCCGGTCCAGGGCCGGGCCGATGATCGGCGCCACGATCGCGAACGGCGCCATGGTTACCAGCAGGTACAGCGCCACGTTGCTGCGCTGCTCGCCGGCCGCCGCCGTGAAGAACAGCGTGCCGGCCAGCGACACCGCGATCAGCGCGTCGCCGGCGACGTTGAGCGCGTGCGTCCAGATCAGCCCGGTCAGCCCGGACTCGCCCGCGCCATCGGCCCGGCTGGCGGCATTGATCCGGCGCACCGCCGTGGACGTCAGGTGGCGGGTCCGTGCAGCCGCGACGCGGGTGACGGTGATCTTCGAGGGCACCATGACGTCGGTCTGCGGCCGCGCCGCCCCGCGTCGGGGGCGCAACCGGCGGGTTTGCGCCGACGTGCGCAACCGGCCCTGACCCGGTGTGGGCGGGGGCCGGTCGAACGGCAGTCCGGGCTGCGGTTGGGTCGCTTCCGGCCCGGAGGAACGCGGGTGTCGATCGAGCCGTGGCCCAGACTCGCGAGGGGTGGGGTCCAGGCCCTGCGGCGGGCGCCCGGCCGGATACGGCGGGTCGGCCGGACCGGGCGAACTCACGCTGTCATCCTGCCTCACGGCGGCGACGGTTCGGCGCAAGCCGCCGGTGGGGGAGGATGGGCGGGTGACTGCTTCCACCCAGGTGCGCCCCGATGAACTCCTCGCCGCGGCTATCGAGCTGGCCCGCGCGGCGGCGGAGGCCGAGGCCGCTCCGGCGCCGATCGGCGAGCACCGGGGCGCTCAGGCCGGACCCGACGACTCTCCGGGCGCCCTCGTGGCGATCCACTTCTTCGACTGCACGACGGCCTCGTACTCCGGCTGGGTCTGGTCGGTCGCGCTCACCCGACTGGCCGACGACGACTTGATCACCATCGACGAGGTGGTGCTGCAACCCGGCGACGGGGCGCTGCTGCCGCCGCCCTGGGTGCCCTGGAGTGAGCGGCTGCGCCCCGGCGACCTCGGCGTGGGGGACCTGCTGCCGGCCGAATCCGACGACGCCCGGCTGGCTCCGGCCTACACCGCGACGGGCGATCCCGCCGTCGACGAGGTGGCCTTCGAGTTGGGGATCGGACGGGTGCGGGTGATGTCGCGACCCGGCCGGCTCGACGCGGCCCAGCGCTGGCACGAGGGCGACACCGGCCCGGAGGCGCCGATGGCCAAGCAGGCCCCCGGCCGGTGCGGCACCTGTGGCTTCTACCTCAGCCTCGAGGGCTCCTTGCGCGCGGTGCTCGGGGTCTGTGGCAACGAGTACGCCCCGAGTGACGGTCGGGTGGTGACGGTGGAGTTCGGCTGCGGTGCGCACTCCGAAGCGGTACCGGAACCCGAGGAGGCACCGAGGGCGGTGTCCTACGACACCGAGTCGTTCGACACCGAGGAGTTCGAGGTGCTCGAGAGCGCAGAGCCCAGCTGAGCGGCGAGCCGTTCGCCGCGAACCTGATCCGCGAGCGGGTGCTCGCCGGTTGGGCCGCCTCGGCCGCGCGCTTCCGCGAGGATGCCAACGCCGAGGAGGACCTCGTCCTCGGCGGCTACCGCGACCGGGTCCTGATCGAGCTGGCCCAGAACGCCGCCGACGCCGCCGCGCGGGCTCGCCAATCGGGACGGATGCGCATCCGGTTGGCCGGTGGAGTGCTGTCCGTCGCCAACACCGGTACGACACTGGACGCCGAGGGGGTCCAGGCGCTGGCCACCCTGCGCGCGTCGGCGAAGCGGGCCACGGGCACGGTCGGCCGGTTCGGTGTCGGCTTCGCCGCCGTCCTCGCGGTGTCCGACGAGCCCGAGGTCCGATCGACCGCGGGCGGGGTCGCGTTCAGCGCCGCCCGGACCCACGCGCTGGTCGCCGGCATCCCCTCGCTGGCCGAGGAGCTGGCGCGGCGCGGTGGCGCCGTACCGGTGCTCCGACTGCCGTTCGGCATCGACGACCCGCCGGTGGCCGGCTTCGTGACCGAGGTCCGGCTGCCGCTGCGGCCGGACACGGAGAAGGTCGTACGCCGGCAGCTGGCTGCCCTGACCGCGGACCTCTTGCTCGCCCTCCCTGCGCTGGCCGAGATCGACGTCGACGGGCGACTGCTCAGGCGCACCGAGTCGTATTCCGACGAGGTGGAGCTGCACGACGGCGATGCCGTACGGCGATGGCGGCTGAGCACGGCCGAGGGCAACATCCCGGACGCGGTGCTGGCCGGCCGCCCCGTCGAGGAGCGCGAGCGCACCACGTGGTCGATCCGGTGGGCGGTCCCCGTGGCCGACGGCCGCGTCGAACCCCTGCCGGGCCGGCAGGTGGTGCACGCGCCGACACCGAGCGACGAGCCGTTGTCGGTCCCGGTACGGATGGTCGCGTCGTACCCGCTGGACCCCGACCGGCGGCACGTGGCCCCCGGCCCCCTGACCGACTTCCTCACCGCTCAGGCGGCGTCGGCGTACGTCGGGCTGCTGCGCTCCTTCGGCGACGACCCCCGGGTTCTCGGGCTGGTGCCCCGGATGGGGCTGGCCGCGGCGGAGATCGACGCGGCCCTCGGCGCGGCGATCCTGGGCGAGCTGCGTACGCAGGACTGGCTACCGACGGTGGACGACCGGACCGTGAGCGCCCCCCGAGCCGCTGCCCTGGACGAGCCCAGCGAGGACCTGGTCAGGGCCCTGCACGAGGTAGTGCCCGGGTTGCTCCCGGCGTCATGGAGCACGACGACGCTGCGCCGAGCGCTCGATGCGGTGGGCGTCGTCCGTTGGGGAGTCGGGGACGTCGTGGACCTGCTGTCCACCGTGCAGCGCCCGGGTGTGTGGTGGCGCGCGGTGTACGCCGCCCTCGGCGACTGGGGGCTGCGCGCTGATCCGGATGCCTTGGCCTCGCTCCCGGTGCCGCTCGCGGACGGGCGGACGGCGTTCGGCGCGCGGGGGCTGCTGCTGGCTGAGGAGGGGCTCCCGCTCGCCGAGCTGGCCGGCCTGCGGCTGCGGATCGTCGCGGCGGACGCGGTACACCCGCTGCTGGAACGCCTCGGTGCCCGACCGGCGACCGCCGCGGCGCTGCTGGCCGACCCGGAGGTGCGGGCCGCGGCGGAGGCCTCCCTGGACGACGAGGATCCCGAGCCGGTCACCGCTGCGGTCCTCACGCTCGTCGGGGCAGCGGGCACGACACTCGCCGAGCATCCGTGGCTGGCCGACCTGGCCGTGCCCGACGCCGAGGGCGGTTGGGCCGCCGCCGGCGAACTGGTGCTGCCGGGCTCGGCGCTGGCCGAGGTCCTGGAAGCCGAGGCCCTCGGCCTCGTCGCCGCACCCGCGGTGCAGCGCTGGGGGGCCGATCGGCTGCTGGCCGTGGGGGTGCTGGGCAACTTCGCCGTGCTGCCGAGCGCGGACGTCGAAATCGGGGACGAGCTCGACCTCGACGGCGTGGAGCAGTGGTACGACGCGGTCCTCGACCGACTGCCGGGCGGCAGCGTCCCACCCCGGCTGCACGCAGTCACCGCGGTGCGCGACCTCGAGCTGGTGCGCGAGGAGGGCTGGCCGACCGCGTTGCGGATGCTGAGCGAGTTGCCGTCGGCGGTGTTCGAGCCGGTGCTCGCCGAGCTGCCTGACGGCAGCACGCAGCCGGTTCCGGCGTACACCTCCTGGTGGTTGGCCACCCATCCGGTCCTCGACGGTGAGCGGCCCGATCGCTTGCGCCGCAACGGTTCGGTCGAACTGACCGGCCTGTACGACGAAGCGCCCGCCGATACGCCGGCCTTCCTGACGTGTCCGTCCACCGTCGACGACGTCCTCGCCGCGGCCGACGGCGGAGCCGAGCTGGTGCTACGGCTGGGGGACTCCACGCGCTGCGCTCCACCCGGCCTGCTGCCCGACATCTACGGGCGCATCGCCGCCTCGCCGGCCGAGCTCGTGCCGCCGCCCCGGGTCCGTGCCCTCGCCGGCGGTGTCGTCGAGGCCGAGGACGCCGCCGTGCTCGACGTCCCGCACGTGCTGCCTCTGGTCGATCGCGCGCTGGTGGGCGCCGGAGGCCGACCGACCGAGGTGGCCGAGCTGCTCGACCTGCCGCTGGCCTCGGAGCTGGTCACCGGGCGGGTGGACTCCGCGGCAGGTGCGGCGGAGAAGTGGGCCGACGTCCCCGGAGCCGGCCTGGCCGGGGCCCGGCTCGGCGGCGTCGAACTGACCGGAACCGTCTGCCGGCACGACGGCCTCACCCTCGACGGCCGCCCCGTGCCCTGGTGGCCCCTGGGCAGCGTGGACCACGTGGACCGCGCCGCCGGCGCCGCCGCGCTCGGCCGGGCGCTGGCCTGGCGGCACGACGCCTGGGAGCTGCGGGCCGCGCTGGCCGAGGCTCTGGCCGCTCCCGACGCGATGGAAGCGCTGGCCGCGGAGGACGCCGTACGCCGGCCCCACGCCGACGACGGGCCGTGACCGACGTCCGCGCCACCGCCTCCGCCGCGCTCGGTGTCCCGTTGGCGTGGGACGGCGAGCCGCTGCGGGGCAGTGACCGGGCGGTGGTCCGCCGGGCCTGGGCGGGGGACCAGCGGGTAGTGGTCAAGTCCTTCGCGCCCGCCCTGGCCGGGGAGGGCTTCGTGCGTGAGGCCGCCGCCTTGCGGCTGCTGGTGGGCCGTGGGGCGCAGGCGCTGGAACTGTTGGCCGTCCGCACCCAGCCGCCGCTGACCGTCACGGCGGATCTCGGGACGGGGCCCAGCCTGGCCGACGCCCTGCTCGGCGTCGATCCCGCCGCGGCCGTGGTTGCCCTCACTGACTGGGCCGTCGCGGTGGCCAGCGTGCACCGGGTGTCAGCCGGCGCCGGGCCCGCGTTCGCCGCCGAACTGGCCCAGCTCCAAGGCGACCTACCCGTGGATCCGGATTCGACCGCAGGCGAGATCGCCTTCGGCGTCGGACGGCTGCGCGAGTGGCTGCCGCGGCTCGGGGTCCAACCCACGGAGGAGGCGCTGGCAGAGGTGTATGGCGCGCCAGGCCGACTCGACGGGGGCCCGGTCGCGCTGTCCCCGGGCGACACCTGCCCCGACAACAATGTCCGGACCGCCCACGGGCTGGCGCTCGTTGACTTCGAAGGCGGCTGCCTGCGGCCCATCGCCTGGGACGCCGCCTACCTGCTCGTGCCCTGGCCGACCTGCTGGTGCAGCTGGGCGTTGCCCGCCGACCTCGCCGCCACGGGACTGGCCCGCTGGCGCGACGGCGTACGGGAGGTGTTCCCGGCGGTGGACTCGGCGTCGTTCGACCGGGACATCACGCTGGCTGCCGCGGCGTGGAGCCTGGTGACGGTGGGCTGGTTCCTGCCCAATGCGGTGGGAACGGATCCGCCACCTGAAGACCCGCGGTTGCTCGGGCTGGTCCCGTCGCGGCGGGCGATCATCCAGCACCGGCTGGCCGGCCTGCTGGCCCGCGACTGCACCGGAATCCCGGCGATCGCCGAGCTGGCCGAGCAGCTGCTGGCCGCGACCATCAGGACGTGGGGAAGGGTTCCCCTCCCGCTGGCGCCCGCGTTTCGCGGGAGCGACGCTGCCGCAGGGACAGGGCGAGCCCCATGAGCCCGAGCACCCCGCCGGCCACGCAGGTCCAGAGCCACCGTCCGTCGCCGTCCACCAGCTGATCGGAGAAGAAGAGCAGCAGGACGAAGCCCACGATCCACAGCACGATGCCCGCCACGATGACCTTCGTGGAGTCCACGTCGAGGGGTTCCGGGGTGGGCCGCGTCGGCCGGGGCATGCCCCCACTGTAGGGCGGAGGTCAGCTGCTCAGGTTCTGGAACTTGCGCACGGCCAGCGGTAGGAAGACGGCGGTGATCACCAGCGGCCAGACCACGGCCATGAGCAAGGACTGCTGCTCGATCCAGCTGTCACCGAGCGGCAGCGGGTTTCCGAACAGCTCCCGGATCGCGTTCGCAGTGGCCGACACCGGGTTCCACATCGCGATCGCGCCGAGCCAGTCCGGCATGAGCGAGGGCGGCGTGAAGACCGAGGACACCATCCCGAACGGGAACGCGACCGCGAAGAGGTTTCCGGCCGCCTCCTGGTTCTTCACGAGCAGGCCGAGCAAGACCCCCACCCAGATCAGCGAGAAGCGCAACAGGAGGAGCAGCGCGAACGCCGCGAGCGTGGCCAGGAACGACCTGTTCGACCGCCAGCCGATGATCAGCGCGATCGCGGCCAGGACGACGAGGTCGAGTCCGGCGTGCAGCACGTCGGACACCCCGCGCCCCGTCACGACCGCGGACGGGGACATCGGCATGGAGCGGAACCGGTCGGTGACACCGCGTTCCTTGTCGATCACCACCGACATCGCGGTGTTCATGAAGCCGAAGGCCATCGTCATCGCGAACATCCCGGGCATCGCATACGAGACGTAGTCGGCGTCGCCGCCGACATCCATAGCGCTGCCGAACACGTACACGAACAGCAGCACCGACACGATCGGGAAGCCCAGCTGCCACGCGATCAACGACGGCTGCTTGACCAGGTGCAACAGGTCGCGCCCGACGATCGTCAGGCAGTCGGTCAGCGCCCAGCGCATCCGGCCCGCGTCGGGAACGGCGATCCGCTCCCCGGGCGAGGTGGCGGCGGTCATGCCCGCGCTCCTTCCGGGACGTCCCTACGCGACGACGGTGCGGCCACCGATTCCACGGCTGGCCGCCCGGTGAGGCGGAGGAAGACCTCGTCCAGCGTCGGGCGGCGCAGGCCGATGTCCTCCACGTGGACGCCGTTGTCCTGCAAGGTCCGAGCGACCTGGGTCAGGGCCCCGACCCGGTCGGAGACCGACGCGTGGACGCGCAGCGCGTCGGTGTCGATCTCGGCCTCGGTCCCGGCCACGGACGCGACCACGGCGGCTACCGACGCGAGATCCTCGGCGCCGGAGAGCACGACCTCGATCTGGTCACCGCCGATCGCCCGCTTCAGCCCGGCCGGGGTGTCCTCGGTGATGGTGCGGCCGTTGTCGATGACGGCGATCCGGTCGGAGAGCTTGTCCGCCTCGTCGAGGTAGTGGGTGGTGAGCAGCACCGTGGTACCGCCGGAGGCGAGGCGGCGTACTGCATCCCACACCTCGCTGCGTCCCCGCGGATCCAGCCCGGTGGTCGGCTCGTCGAGGAAGAGCACCTCGGGGGCCAAGATCATGCTGGAGGCAAGGTCCAGCCGGCGGCGCATCCCGCCGCTGAAGCCCTTGACCTGTCGATCCGCGGCCTCGGTGAGGCTGAACTGCGCGAGCAGGTCGGCGGTACGGCGGCGCGCATCGGCGCGCGAGAGGTGGAAGAGCCGGGCGAACATGACCAGGTTCTGCCGAGCGGTGAGGATCTCGTCGACCGCGGCGTGCTGCCCGGTGAGACCGATCCGCCGGCGCACGCCCCGCGGATCGCGGGCCACGTCCACCCCGCCGACCCGAGCCTGGCCGGCGTCCATCCGGATCAGCGTAGAGAGGATGCGTACGGCGGTCGTCTTGCCGGCGCCGTTCGGACCGAGCAGGCCGTAGACACTGCCGGCGGGAACGGCGAGATCGAACCCGTCCAGAGCGAGGTTGCTGCCGAAGGCCTTGCGCAGCCCCTCGGCCACGATCGAGTGTTTAGGGGACATCAACGGCTCTCCTCCGCGCTCCTGCTACCCTCACTGGGTACATCGTACGCGCTACGTCGTACACCGTACGCGCTACGTCGTACACCGTACCCAGTTCGAGCCGGAACCGGCAAGCGCCTGTCCAGGCGCGGAAGCGCGAGGTGACTATGACCGAGGCGCACGCCGGCAGCGGGGACCTCACCCGCAGCCTGGAGTTGCTCTGGTCCGGCGACGAGCCGGCTCGGCGGGGGCCCCGTCCAGGCCTGAGCCTCGCCCAGATCGTGGCGGCCGCCATCGACGTCGCCGACCGGGAGGGACTGGCCGCCCTGTCGATGCGCCGCGTGGCCACCGAACTCGGCGTGGGCACGATGTCGCTGTACCGGTACGTGCCGGGCAAGGGCGAGCTGCTCGACCTCATGCTCGATGAGGTCGGTGGGCTCGGTGACGACCCCGAGGCCTTCCGCGAGCTGTCCTGGCGGGAGGCCATGGAGCGCTTCGCGTGGGGATTGTGGGAGCTGCTGCATCGCCACCCGTGGTTGATCGGCGTCAACCAGGCGCGGCCGATTCTCGGCCCGAAGGCCCTGACCGGCCTCGAGTTCGTCATCGGGCTCCTGCGCGAACTCGAGCTCACCGACCAGGAGAAGATGGCGCTGATCATGGCCATCGACCACTACGTGACCGGGACGGCTCGCACGTTTCTCCTGCAGGCCCAGGCGGCCGAGGAGTCGGGGGTCAGCGACGAGGAATTCTGGGCAGCGCAGTACCCGCTCCTGGAGTCCGCGATGTGTTCCGGCCGGTTCCCCAACCTCGCGGCGATGTCCGAGGACAGCTATGCCATCGACGGCCCGACGGCGCTCGCTTTCGGGCTCACGCCGCTGCTGGACGGTCTGGCCGCCATCGTCGAAACCCGGCGAGGTCGCAGACCGACATCCTGATCCGGCTCTGCCAAGCTGTGCTCCGACCGATCGGACACACGGCGACCTGGCGAGGCGGCCATGACGGCTTCGGAGTACCGGGCAGAGACGATGTCGCAGACGCCAGCGCGCGGCGGGCTGGATCGGTACTTCAGCATCACCGACCGCGGGTCGACACTGGCCCGCGAGGTGCGCGGCGGGGTGGTCACCTTCATGACGATGGCCTACATCGTCGTCCTCAACCCCTTCATCATCGGGACGACGCCGGACGTCGACGGGCGGGTGCTCGGCATTCCCCAGGTCGCCGCCGTGACGGCGCTCGTCGCAGCCGTGATGACCGTCCTAATGGGGCTGGTCGGCAGGTACCCGTTCGCGCTGGCCACCGGGCTGGGCATCAACGCCTTCGTCGCCTTCGGGATCGCCAGCCAGATGTCGTGGGCCGACGCGATGGGCCTCGTCGTGCTGGAAGGACTGGTGATCACCCTGCTCGTGCTCACCGGCTTCCGCACCGCCGTACTGCGGGCCATCCCCGGTGAACTCAAGGCCGCGATCGGGGCCGGGATCGGCCTGTTCCTCGCGTTCATCGGCCTGGTCGACGCCGGCTTCGCCCGGCGCAGCGACGTCGGTCCCGTCCCCGTCCAGCTCGGGTACGGCGGCCTGCTGCGGGGCTGGCCGCTCCTGGTGTTCTGCCTGGGCCTGCTGCTCATGGCCGTGCTCGTTGCCGTCCGGGTCAGGGGCGCGATCCTGATCGGCATCGTCGTGACCACCGTCGTCGCGATCGCCGTCGAGGCTGCCGCCGCCGTCGGCCCGGCCGTCACCGACGAGCAGGGTGTGGTGACGACGTACGGCTGGCAGCTCAACACCCCCACCGTGCCCGACGACGTCGTGCGGCTGCCCGATCTGGGGTTGCTCGGCGACTTCTCGCTGTTCGGCGGCTTCGAGCAGGTCGCCGTCGTGACCGCGCTGCTGCTGGTCTTCACCCTGATGCTGACCGACTTCTTCGACACCATGGGCACCGTGGTGGCCGTCGGCGCCGAGGGCGGCCTGCTGGACGAGAACGGCGAGCTGCCCGGCGTCGGGCGGGTACTGCTCGTGGATTCCCTCGCCGCGGTGGCCGGCGGTGCGGCCAGCGCGTCGTCGAACACGACGTACATCGAGTCCGCAGCGGGGGTCGGCGACGGCGCCCGCACGGGCTTGGCGAGCGTCGTCACCGGCGGGCTGTTCGTCGTGGCGTTGTTCTTCACGCCGCTCGTGGAGATCGTGCCGTTCGAGGCGGCGGCGGCGGCGCTGGTCGTGGTGGGGGCGCTGATGATCGCCCAGCTCCGACTGGTGGACCTGACCGACTTCTCGATCGCGCTGCCGTGCTTCCTGACCCTCGTGGTCATGCCGTTCACGTTCTCGATCGCCAACGGCATCGGGGCCGGCTTCGTCGCCTGGGTGGTGCTGCGGGCGGCCGCGGGGCGAGCCCGCGAGATCCACCCGCTGCTCTGGCTCACCAGCGTCCTGTTCGTCGTCTACTTCGCGATCGATCCGGTACGGACCGTGCTGCTGGGCTGACGGCTGTCCATGTCGGACGGCGAGATCGTGAGGTATGCTAACGATCGTGCCGACGAAGACGATGACGACTCCCGCGCTGGCGCACGACCTGCGCCTGGCCGTGATGCGCCTGTCGCGGCGGCTGCGCTCGCAGCGCGTCGACACGTCGGTCACCCTCACCCATCTTGCGGCGCTGTCCACCTTGCACGCCAAGGGCCCGTTGACGCCGGGCGAACTGGCCGCGCACGAGAAAGTCCAGCCGCCGTCGATGACGCGCGTGGTCTGCGCGCTGGAGGAACGCGGGTTCGTGCTGCGTACGCCGCACCCGACCGACGGCCGGCAGGTCATCGTCAGCCTCACCCCGGCGGCCGAGGAGTTCCTCGTCGCGGAGATCCGGATGCGCGAGGCATGGCTGTCCCAACGGCTGGCTGAGCTGACTGCCGACGAGCGGGACGTCCTGCGGGCCGCGAGCGAGGTCATCGGGCGGCTGGTGGATTCGTGACGGCAGCGCCCGTCCGCACCCGCCCGGCCCGCGGGAGCATGTTCAGTTCCCTGCACGTGCGCAACTACCGGCTCTACGCGGCCGGCAACGTCGTGTCGAACACCGGCACCTGGATGCAGCGCGTCGCCCAGGACTGGCTCGTGCTGGAGCTGTCCGGCGGCAGCGGCGTAGCGCTCGGCCTGGTCACCGCGTTGCAGTTCGGCCCGATCCTGCTCTTCGCCCTGTACGGCGGCATGCTCGCCGACCGGTACGACAAGCGGCTGCTGTTGCTGATCACCCAGGCCAGCCTGGGTCTGCTGGCGCTCACCCTCGGCATCCTCGACGGGACCGGCGTCGTCGTGCTCTGGCACGTCTACGTCCTGGCCGGCGCCTTGGGCATCGCCAGCGCGCTGGACATCCCGATCCGGCAGGCCTTCGTGTCGGAGCTGGTCGGCCCGGACCGGCTCAGCAACGCCGTCGGGCTCAACTCCTCGACGTTCAACCTGGGCCGCCTCGTCGGTCCCGCTGTGGCCGGCCTGATCATCGCCGGCTACGGGACGGCGCCGGTCTTCCTGCTCAACGCCGCGAGCTTCGCGTTCACCCTCGGAGCCCTGCTCCGGATGCGGCCCGAGGAGTTGTTCGGATCCGCCCGGGTCGCCCGGGCCCGCGGCCAACTGCTCGAAGCCCTGCGCTACGTCCGGGCGCGCCACGACCTGCTGCTGGCTATGGTGCTGGTCTTCATCGTCGGCACCTTCGGGCTGAACTTCCAGATCACCACGGCGCTCATGGCCCGCGAGGAGTTCGGCCTCGGCGCCAGCGCCTTCGGACTGCTCGGCAGCTGCGTGGCAGTCGGCTCCCTGACCGGCGCGTTGCTGTCGACCCGGCGCCAGGCGCGGCCGCGGCTGCGGTTCCTCGTGGGCGCCGCGCTGGCCTTCGGCGTCGTGGAGATCATCGCCGGACTGATGCCGACGTTCGCCAGCTTCGCCGTACTCTGCGTCCCCGCCGGCGCCGCCGCGCTGATCTTCATCATCGCGGCCAACTCCGCGGTGCAGCTCGGCACGGACGCCGCTGTCCGCGGTCGGGTGATGGCCCTCTACCTGCTCTTCTTCATGGGCGGCACCCCGATCGGGGCGCCGATCATCGGCTGGCTGGCCGAGGTCCTCGGACCGCGGTCCGGCCTGATCATCGGGGGCACGGTCTGCGTCCTGGCGGCGGCCGCGATCGGCCTGTGGCTGGCCGTGCGCTCCGGCGTACGGCTGCAGGGTCAACTGCACGGGCGGCCGCACCTCACGCTGGACCTCGCGCCGTTGCGCGAGCGCGAGCACGCGGGGTATTCCAGCTAGTCATTCGGCTTGGCAGGCCGCACCGTGCGGCTTACCGTCGAAGCATGCCCAGCGGTGCGGGCGGTGTCGGCGAGACGGTGCTGCTCTGCGTGCTGCTCGTGCTCCTCTTCGGTGGGCCGTGGATCGGACCGTGGGCGCTGCGCCGCGTTCGGGACTGGCGGGATCGGCGCGGTGACCGGCGGGCGGCCCGCCGACCTGTGGTCCTGCCGGTCGGCCAGTACGTCGACGACTTGCGGCGGCTGTCCCGGGACCTAGCCGCGCTGCCGCCGGGTACGCCGTGGGCCCGTCAGCACGGCACCCAGCTGGCCTTCGACTCGGTGCTGACGAAGCTCTGCGTCGCCCTGGACATCGACAACGAGCTGGCAACGCTGCCGGTCGGCTGGGCGCGCGACCTGGAGCGGCTGCGGATGGAAGACGCGATCTACGCTTTCGGTCTGCGCATCCATACCGTCGGCACCTGAGCCGGTGCGGCTGTTCTTCGCGATCGTTCCGCCGCCGCCGGCCGTCGCGCACCTGGCCACGGCCGTCGCCGACCTGGCCGACTCCGGACTGCGCTGGCAACCGCCGGAACGCTGGCACCTGACCCTCGCCTTTCTGGGCGACGTAACGCCGGCACCCATCAGCGCCGCCCTCGACTCGGCGCTCGCCGGCGTTCAGGGCGTCGGCGAAGGTCAGCTGGCCGGCAGCGGCACCTTCCGGGCCGGGCGCGGTGGAGTGCTCTGGGTAGGGGTGGCGGGCGTGGGACTGGCGGCGTTCGCTGGACGGGTCCGAGCGGCGCTGCCGACGGAGCAGGGGACCTTCCGGCTGCACGTGACGTTGGCCCGCTGGCGTGGCGATCCGCGCGTGGCCCTTTCGGTGGCCGAGGCGCTGCGGCAGTACGCCGGACCGCAGTGGCCGGTGCTGTCGATCGAGCTGATCAGGAGCCACCTCGGTCCGGCGCCGCGCTACGAGACGGTTGACAGCTGGCCGCTCGGGCGCCGATGACGTGGGCACCGTCGGGGCCAGTCGCCACCGGGCCCGCACGTGGGCCACCTCGCTCGGACCCAGGGCTCGGGATGCGCCCGGCGGCCCAGATCCGGTCATCGGATGGGAACCGGGTCACGGAGCAACCGCATCTCCGTCCGATCGCGTGGATTCGTTGCCGACCGCTGCCAGAACCAGCAGCTCGGTGACGAGCTCCGCCTTGCCGTCGACATAGGCCAGCCGGTCGGTGTCGAGCAGGGGCGCGAGTTCCAGCTTGCGGGCGCCATATCGCTGCGCGTGGTCCGGCTGGGTCCGCAGGAAGTTCCGGAACCGGACGTGGTCTAGGTGCGGCTGCGTCCCGGCCACGACGACGTACAGGTGCTGCGCGGGTGCGTCCTGCGGTGCGCGGAAGGCCTCCCGGCCGGTGATGCCCAGATTCCCCTCGCGGGCGTAGCCCAGCCGGGTCAGGGCGGCGACGGCGCCGGCGACGAGGTCCGGGGTCGGTACGACGACGCAGACGTCGATGATCGGCTTCGCGACGAGACCGGGCACGGCTGTGCTGCCGACGTGCTCCGTGACGTGCGGAACGTCGCTGAGCGCGGCGTCGACCCGCGCCCGGATCGACCTGAAGACCGCTGGCCAGGCCGGGTCGTAGGGGACAACTCCCGACCGCACCAGCCGACCCTGGCACGCCGCCGGGTGTCATGCACGCCTGGGACGGCGCGCCATCACCCCATTGGCGGCTACCCGGACTCGGCGGTCTCAGCCGGGAAAAGGAGGAAGCCCTCGGCAGGGGCTGCCGATCGGAGCGAGCGGTCGGAGGCGGCGAACGTCCGGCACTCGGGCACGGCGGACATCGCAGCAGTCGCCGAGGCCAGTTGCAGGGCATCGAAGGCGCGCAGCCGGTGGACCGGGATGTAACGCGCCGCCACCTCGACGATGGCCTGCGTAACGAGCACGACGGCGTAGCCGAGGCCCGCTGTCGTCCCGGCATAGTCGGCCTCGAAGGCGGCAGCCAGGAGGGTGGCGTCCGCGGCGGACAGCTCGCCCAGTCGGTGCTTGCGCCAGATCGTCGAGGGAACCTCGACGCGGGCGAGCTGAGAGACCACCAGCGTGCCCGGCTCGCCGAGTGAAGGACGACCGGGTTCTTCTGCCTACCGCGTGACCAAGGCCGAGGAATCGGCGAAGACGATCACCCGCGTTCGGAAGCAACCAGGTCCGCGAGGGAGGTGCCTCTGCCGGCTCGCCGTCGTGCCGACTGCACGGCGGTGTCGTCCAGGTCCGCCGTTCGGGGAGTGATCATTGTCAGCAAGCCGGCGTGGGCCAGCCGTTCACGCACGCGTACCGCCTCGTCGGTCTCGGCGCCCGGATCGGTGGTCGCCGCCAGGACGGCGGTGAGAAACTGGTTCATGCCTCGCCGCTTTGAGCGGCCGCGCGGTGCACTCGCGCGACGAGGTCCTCGGAGGCCCGCCACGTCACTGGAGACACGCAGGCAGGCAGGCACAGTGACGTCGGGCCCTGGTTGAGCCGCCCAATCGCCGACTGGCACGCTGCCGGGTGTGACGCTCGCCTTCGACGCGGCCACCGCCCTCGATCCGACCGGGCCGGGCCGCTTCACGACCACCCTCGACGAGGAGTGGGGGGTGGGGGAGGGACTGCTCAACGGCGGCTACCTGATGGCCCTGGCTGCCCGCGCCGCTGTGCTGGACGGGCCGCACGCCGATCCGCTGGCGGTGTCGGCGCAGTTCCTGCGGCCGCTCCCGGCCGGTCGCGCGGTCGTGTCGGTGGAGCCGCTGCGGGCGGGGCGGACGGTGGCGTCGTACCGGGTCGGGGTCGCGGCCGAGGACGGGTCGCTCGGCGTGGACGCCCAGGTGACCACCGCGACGCTGGCCGCCGGCGATCCGGTCTGGACCGACCTGCTGCCACCGGTGATCGCGGCGCCGGAGGACTGCCTGCAGATGGCCGCGCCGGGCGCCGGTGTGGCCCCACCAGGCCTGGCGCGGGTCCTGGACTACGCCTTCGACCCAGCCACCTCGGGCTTCCTGACCGGTACGCCGGGCCCGGCGCCCGTACTCAACCTGTGGCTGCGCTTCACCGACGGCCGAGCGGTCGACCCGCTCGGGTTGGTGCTGTTCAGTGACGCCTGCCCGCCCGTGGCCTTCGCCCTGGGCCGGTTCGGCTGGGCGCCGACGATCTCGATGCAGGTGCTGATCCGCGCCCGTCCGGCGCCGGGGTGGTGCCAGCTGGAGGCCCGCTCACGGCTGATCGGCGGCGCGTTCAGCGACGAGGAGGTCGCGGTCTGGGACAGCACCGGCACCCTTGTGGCGCAGGGCCGGCAGATTGCCGTACCGCCTCGGGTCGGCTGACCCGTCGGCGACGGCCGCTGCCGGTGCCGACGATGGCGAGAACACAGTTCGCCACCCCCCCACGCGGATGAGACGTGGTAAACCCTGTTCCCGCGTTTGGTGGGCCGGTTCTCAGCTCACCAGGCGTAGTCCTCCGGGGCGGTCTGGTACTCCGGGAAGATCTCGTCCAGCCGGTCCAGCGCCGCCTCGTCCAGGGTCACGTCCAGCGCGCGCAGGGCGCCGTCGAGCTGGTCCATCGTGCGCGGGCCGACGATCGGCGCCGTCACCACCGGCTGGTGCAGGAGCCAGGCCAGCCCTACGTCGGCCGGCTCGGAGCCAAGCTCCCCGCAGAACGTCTCGTACGCGGTGATCGCCTTGCGGTTCTTCTTCAGCGCCTGCTTGGCTCGCCCCGTCGTGCGGCGTGACCCCTTCTGCTCCTTCTTCAGTACGCCGGCCAGCAGGCCGCCTTGCAGCGGGCTCCACGGGATCAGCCCGAGCCCGTAGTGCTCGCAGACCGGAACCACCTCGCGCTCGACATCGCGGGTGAGCAGGTTGTAGATCGACTGCTCGCTGACCAGGCCCAGGCTGTTCCGGCGGGCGGCCGCCTCGTTGGCCTGCACGATGTGCCAGCCGGCGAAGTTAGAGCTGCCGGCGTAGAGGATCTTGCCCTGGGCGACGAGGACGTCGACGGCCTGCCAGATCTCCTCCCACGGGGTGTCCCGGTCGACGTGGTGGAACTGGTACAGGTCGATGTAGTCGGTGTTCAACCGGCGCAGCGACGCCTCGCAGGCGCGGCGAATGTTCAGCGCGGACAGCTTGCCGTTGTTGGGCCATTCGGCCATATCGCCGTACAACTTGGTGGCCAGCACGACGCGCTCGCGACGCTCCCCGCCCTGGCCGAACCAGGAGCCGACGATCTCCTCGGTGCGGCCCTTGTTCTCCCCCCAGCCGTACACGTTCGCGGTGTCGAAGAAATTGATGCCGTACTCGATCGCCTTGTCCATGATCGCGTGGGAGTCCTCCTCGGAGGTCTCCGGCCCGAAGTTCATGGTCCCGAGACAGAGGCGGCTGACGCGCAGGCCGGTACGGCCGAGGTGGGTGTAGTCCATGTCCCGAGCCTGACACACGCCCCCCGGCCGGTCGGAAATCGTTGGTCCGCTGTCGGTGCCGGGTCCTAGCGTCGGGATCATGACGTCACCAGGACTTTTCGCGACCGACCGCCAGGAACCGCTGTATGCCGGCGGCGAGCAGGAACAACTGGAGAGCTGGCTGGACTACCACCGCGACACCCTGCTTCGAAAGTGCGAAGGGTTGACGCCGGAGCAGCTGCGTTCGCGGTCCTGCGAGCCGTCGACCCTGACCCTGCTGGGGCTGGTGCGGCACATGGCCGAGGTCGAGTCCTGGTTCAACGACGACCCGGCCGACGGCGCCGTACCGCCGATCCATTACAGCCAGGACAACCCCGACGGCGACTTCCACGACGTGGCCGACGCCGACATCGAGGCCGACGAGGCGACCTTCCGCCGCTGCGTCGAGCGTTCCCGTGCGTTCACCGCCGAACACCGCGACCTGGGCGCGGTCCTGGCCCACCGGCGCAGCGGTGAGGGGATCCCGCTGCGCTGGATCTACCTGCACATGATCGAGGAGTACGCCCGGCACAACGGGCACGCCGACCTGCTGCGCGAGCGGATCGACGGCGCCACCGGCGACTGACAGACAGACGACTCAGGTGCTGGCCAGGCGGGCGTGGCCGGACTGCAGGCTGGCCAGCCGCTCGTAGAGGCCACCCTCGCGGACCAGCTCGTCGTGGGTGCCGGACTCGATGATCCGGCCCTGCTCGAGCACCAGGATCCGGTCGGCGTCGCGCACGGTGGACAGCCGGTGCGCGATGACCAGCCGGGTCCGCCCGGCCGGCAGGTTGGCCAGCGCCTCGAGCAGCAGTTCCTCCGAACCGGCGTCCAGCGCGGAGGTCGGCTCGTCCAGGATGATGATCGGCGCGTCGCGCAGGATGGCCCGGGCGATCGCGACCCGCTGCCGCTGACCTCCCGACAGGTTGGTCCCGCGCTCGCCGATCATGGTGTTCAGCCCGTCGGGCAGCCGCTCGGCGAACTCGTCGACCAGCGCCAGCCGGGCGGCCCGCCGGACGTCTCCCTCGGTGGCGAACCGCTGGCCGCAGACGATGTTGTCCCACAGCGTGCCCTCCAGCAGCAGGGTGTCCTGCAGCACGGTGGCGATCTGGAGGCGCAGCGAGTCCAGCTGATGGTCGCGGACGTCGAGGTCGTCGACGAGTACGGCGCCGGCCTCGGCATCCACCAGCCGCGGAATGAGCGCCGCGATCGTGCTCTTGCCCGCCCCGGTCGGCCCGACCAGCGCCACATTCTGCCCCGCGTCGATGGTGAAGCTCAGGTCGGAGAGCACCGGCTCGCGGCCGTAGGAGAACGACAACCTACGTGCTCGGGCAGTTGCCCCCCGCCGAAGCCGAAGCCGTCCGCGCGCACCTCGCGACCTGCGACGAATGCCGCGCCGAACTGGCCGAGCTGCAGCCGGTGGCCAGCGCGTTGGCCAGCA
>Ga0183260_10000447_pt1 | contig 35039 bp, 42 predicted proteins | sample AntDrymUQ4972206_2_FD_129768 | JGI IMG/M metagenome (GOLD analysis project Ga0183260, IMG submission 129768) | Polar desert sand microbial communities from Dry Valleys, Antarctica - metaG UQ497 (22.06) (version 2) (version 2) | ecosystem: Environmental > Terrestrial > Soil > Desert | place...
CAGCGTTTGCGGACACACGCGATCGTCGGAGCACGCACTTTTCCGCTGAGGGGTAGCTAGGCGATGGCCGGCGGTCGCCGGCCGCGCACGACGACGATCTCCTCCTCCAGCGAGCCTGGTGCCAGAGCACCGGTGGCCCACAGGTCCGCCGCGCGCTCGCGCAGGCGAGGCCCGAGCGGGCCGAACCTGCGCGCGACGACGTCGGCGTGCAGACCCGCCGTGGCCAGCTCGTCGAGCGTGCGCTGCACACCGCACACCGACGAGTGCACGAGCAGCACGGTGCCGCCCGGGCGAAGGTGGTCTGCGACCTGCTGGCAGAGCGGGTCCAGCAGCGCGCGGCCGTCGCGGCCGGCGTCCCACGCGCGCTGCGGACCGTGCGCCGGAAGAACGTCGCCGGGCGCCGGCACGTAGGGCGGGTTGCTGACGATCGTGTCGAAGCGCTCGCCGTCCAGGCTGCTGAACAGCGAGCCCCGGCGGGTGCGCACGCGCACGCCGTTGAGCAGCGCGTTGACGCGCGCGCTGAGCAGGGCGCGGCGCATGACGTCGACAGCCGTCACGCGCGCGCCCAGCCGCGCCGCCTGCACCGCGAGCATGCCGCTGCCGGTGCACACGTCCAGCACCGCGGCGCCGGACCTCGGCGCGTGCGCGCGCAGCGCATCGGCCAGCATCCAGCTGTCGCTGTGTGGTTGAAAGACCCCCGGGACGGAAAAGAGGCGGATGCTGATGAGATCTCCGCTCGTGGAGCAGGGCAAACCCGCGATCACTGCCGCCGTGCTGCGCGAGCGCTTCGAGGCCGCCGAGTCGCTGCGGATCGGTCTCGAAGAGGAGCTCATGCTGCTCGACGCCAAGACGCTCGACCTCGCGCCGCGCGCCGCGGAGCTGCTGAGCCGGCTCGGCGGCGATCCGCGCTTCAAGCTCGAGTTGCCGGCTGCGCAGATCGAGATCGCCACGTTGCCTGAGCCCACCGTCGAGGCCGCCGCCCGGCAGCTGGCCCTTGCGCGCGCGCAGCTTGCCGGCGCAGCCGCTCCCGACCTGCGTCTCGCGGGCGCCGGCGCGCACGCGTTCGCAGCGCCACGGGGCGAGCTCAACAGCGGCGCGCGCTATGACGCCACGCGCAGCGAGTACGGCGAGCTGGCCGAGCGCCAGCTCGTCTTCGGACTGCACGTCCACGTCGGCGTGGGCGACGCTGACGGCGCGGTTGCCGTGCACGACGCGCTGCGCTCCTACCTTCCCGAGATCGCCGCGCTGGCCGCCAACGCGCCCTTTCACGACGGTCGTGACACGGGGCTGGCCACGGTCCGGCCGACGATCAGCGACCTGCTGCCGCGGCAGGGCGTGCCGCCGGCGCTGGGCAGCCTGGAGGCCTACGCCGAGGCGCTGGAGTGGGGGGCGAGGTCCGGTGCGGTGTCGACGCCACGGCGCTGGTGGTGGGGGCTGCGACTGCACCCCGGGTTCGGCACGATCGAGGTGCGCGCGCCCGACGCCCAAGCGACGGTCGCCGAGACGGCCGCGATCGCGGCGCTCGTCCATGCGCTCGTCGACGATCTCGCCGCGCGCCACGCCGCGGGCGAGGCCCTAGCGGTGGCAGCGACATGGCGGATCGAGGAGAACCGCTGGTCGGCCTCCCGCTACGGGGTGGCGGGCGAGATGGCCGACCTACAGACCGGCGAGCGCGAGCCGACGGCACGGCGCCTGGAGCGGCTGCTCGAGGAGCTCGGCGACAGCGCACAGCGGGTCGGCTGCGCGGCCGAGCTTGCCACCGCACGCGCCATGCTCGAGGCCGGCGGACCGGCCGGCGCCCAGCGGGACCTCGCGAAGCAGCGCGACCTGCATGCCGTCGTCGCCTGGCTGGCCGATCGCTACGGGGCCTGAATTGCAGCGGCGCGCGACTCGATCGCCCCCAGTACCCCCTCGGCGATCCGCCGCGGGCGCTTCCCGATCCCGATCACGGCCTTGGGGTCGCCGCGCGGATCGACCTCGAGCACCTTCGTGCCCGCCTCGACGGGCACGCCGTCGTGCGTCAGACCGCGCAGGATCCCGTCCAGTGGCGCCACCAGCTCGGCGGCGGCGATCGTCGCGACCGGCTCGCCGGCGTGAACATGCTGCGCGATCTGCGCGCGCGTGCGCATGACGCCGGCGAGCGGCGCGTAGACGAAGCGCTCACGGCCGTGGTCCGCGAAGCTGCGTGGCTCCCCCTCCAGTTGACGCGTCGCACCTGACTGGAGCACGTCACCGAGGTGCTCGCCCCATTGGGTCTCGATCGCCAAATCGACGGTCTCGCCGGCGACGAAGCCCGGTCCCAAACCGAGCGTCAGCGGTGCGAGATCGCGCTGGCGCTCGGGTCGCGCCCGTTTGCGCATCCGCGCGTCGACAAGCACGGCCGGGGCCACGGCGTCGAGCACCGCCGCGATCTCGGCCGTGCTGACCGCGATCGCCCCGCGCTCGGTGACCGCGGCCCGCAGGTCGGCGACGGCGTCCACGCGACGCGCCTCGAGCCCCTCGAGCACGCAGCCGCCGTCGAAGATCGCGTCGGCGAACGCCATCCCGCGGCGCGGGGCCGCGGGCAGCTGCACGTCGCAGATCAGGGCCCTGTAGCCGGCCGCGAACAACCCGTGCGCGACGGCCGAGCCGACATCGCCGCTGCCGCGCACGAGGACGATCGGGTGCAGCGCCATGCCGGCCATCCGCGCAGCGTACGGCTTCGCGTGGCGTTGCGAAACGTCAGCATCGACGTATGCTTCGCGCAGCTGGCCTGAAGCGCGGCGACCGATTTGGCAGACTCGATGAAGCGATGATCGTCTTTCACGGCACAACCCCGGACTGCGTGCCCGGAATCCAGAGCGACGGCCTGTGGCCCGGCTCGCACGTCGCGCCCAACCGCGACCTCGCGACCGAGTACGCCTGGATGCGGGGCATGGAGCTCGGCGCCGACTCGTGCGTCGTGATCGAGCTCGATGTGCCGGACGCAGCCGTCATCGACGTCCAGAGCTGGTGGTGGGCCAAGGGCCAGATGCAGCTTCCGGCGGGCTGCCCGCCGTCGTGCATCGTCGGAATCGAGGAGTCGACCGAGCGCCCGAACTCGGTCGGTTGATCGCTACAGCGGTCAGGATCGTCGGCGTGGCCCGGATCGGGCAGCGGCACAGATGGCCCGGCGCCAGGCTGCGTTTCGCCCCCTTTGCGGGGCGCGACGGTCCGGTAGCGTACGGCCTGCAATGGCCAGGCTGTCGATTCAGGACGCCCGCAATGCGGTCCTCGAGCACATTGCGCGCGTCGAGGCCGAGGAGGTCGCGCTCGACGACGCATTCGGACGCGTGCTCGCGGCCGATGCGGTCGCGCCCAATGACGTTCCACCCTTCGCCTGCTCGGCCATGGACGGCTTCGCGCTGCTGGCCGCCGACACCGAGAGCGCTCCGGTGCGCCTGAAGATCGTCGGTGAGGCGCGCGCGGGCCACGGCGCCGGGATCCGGGTCGAGCCCGGGACGGCGGTGCGGATCTCGACCGGCGCGCCGGTGCCCGACGGCGCCGACGCGATCGTCCGCCAGGAGCTGACCGAGTCCGGCGACGACGAGCTGCTCGTCAGCGAGGCGGTCGCCGTCGGCAACGATGTGCGCTACGCGGGCGAGGACATCGCCCGGGGGGAGACGACGCTGCTCGCCGGCACCCTGCTCGGCTCGCCCGAGATCGGGCACCTCGCGTCGCTGAACATCGCCGAACCGCCGGTCGTCCGCCGCCCGCGCGTGGCGCTCGTCAGCACCGGCGACGAGCTCGTCGCACCCGGCCGCGATCTGAAGCCCGGCGAGATCCGCGACGCCAACGGCCCGGCATTGACGGCCGCCGCGCGCGCTGCGGGGGCGGAGGTCATCACGAGCCTGCAGGTGGGCGACGATCGCGAGTCGACCGTCACGACGATCGAGCAGGCGCTGCGGGGGGCGGACGTGCTGTGCACCGTCGGCGGCGTGTCGGTCGGGCCGCACGACCACGTCCGCCCCGCGCTCGAGCGCCTCGGAGCACGCGAGATCTTCGCCCGCGTGAGCCTCAAGCCGGGGGGCCAGGTGTGCTTCTACGTGGCGGGTGAGACGGAGTCCGATCCGGGCACGCTCGCCTTCGCGCTGCCCGGCAACCCCGCGTCGGCGCTGATGGCCTTCCACGTGCTCGTCGTGCCGGCGATATACGCGCTGCTGGGACGCAGCCACACGCTGCACACGACGCGCGGCGTCGCCGAGACCGACCTGCCGGGCGCGATCGGCCGCACGACCGTCGTGCGCTGCTCCGCCGAGATGCACGAGGACGGTTGGCACGTGACTCCGAATGGCGACCAGGGCTCGCACATCCTCACCTCGCTGCTCGGCCTCCCCGCGCTCGCGCTCGTGCCCGAGGACCGCGAGCTGCTGCCGGCGGGCGAGCCGGTCGACATCGAGTTCGTAGGCTAGCGATCAGCGCCCTCGCGCAGCCCGCGCGAACGCCGGGGTTGCAAGCGCGGCTCATGAGAGTTCCATGTGATAGCCCTGAAGAAGGGTTGACGACGACGGGCGTCGGACAGGAGCCTCACGGACGGGGCGTACGAAACGATCTGCGGCGCAGACCGCGCCGGGGGAACGCATGTCACGCATCTCACAGCCAGTCAGGGTCCTGATCGCCGCCACGGTGGGGCTCACCCTCGCGCTACCGGCGATCGCGCCGGCAGCCACGAAGCCGACCGTCGCAACGGGCACGACGACGAGGCTCACGCCGACGACCGTGCGGCTCTGGGGCACGGTCGACCCCAACGGCGCCACGACGACCTACCTCTTCCAGTACGGGACGACCAACCTCTACGGCACGTCGACGCCGATCACGCTCACCGGGAACGCGACGCAGAAGATCAAGGTCCAGGTCGACATCGGCGGGCTCGCGCCCGCGACGACGTACCATTACCGGCTCGTGGCGCGCAATGCCGGCGGGGTTGCCAACGGCGCCGATCGCACGTTGAAGACCAAGCCCCAGCCGCTCGCGCTGTCGCTGATCGCAAAGCCCAACCCCGTGCGCTTCGGACGCCCCACCGTGCTCGCCGGCGCGCTCACCGGCACCGGCAACGCGGGGCGCCAGATCCAGCTTCAGGCCAGCCCGTTCCCGCACGCGGCGGGGTTCGTCAACGTCGGCAACCCGCAGGTCGGCAATGCTCAGGGCGCGTTTGCGTTCGCGCTGCTGTCGGTCGCGGTCAACACGCAGTTCCGCGTCGTGCTGCCCAGCAAGCCGCAGGTCGCGAGTCCGATCGTCGGCGTCGGCGTCAGCCCGCGCGTGAGCACCCGCGTCAGCGCGAGAACGGTGTTCACGGGCGCCAGGGTGCGCTTCTCGGGCACCGTCCGACCCGCGCGCAAGGGCGCGCGGGTCGTGATCCAGCGCAAGCGCGGCAAGCGCTGGAGGTATGTCGCGGCGACGAAGGCGCGCAAGGGCGGGCAGCTGTTCTCGCGCTACGCCAAGCGGATCCGGATCCGCCGTGGCGGCAGCTATCGCGTGCTCGTGCAGAGCGCCGACGGCAACTACGTCGACAGCGTGGGGCGCACCGTCAAGATCCGCCGCCGCTGAGGCAGAGCCCGGCGCTCAGTCAGCCTGAGGCAGGTTGCACTCCGCATGACCGCAGCCGCACTCGTGCGGCTCGTGACCCTCGTGCGAGCCGTGCTTGGCGCAGTAGTCCGAGCAATACCCGTCCTCGCGCGCGGCGCACTTGCAGCCCTCGTGACCACACGTCTGCTCAGCCATGTCGTGTTCCCTCCTCGATCGGGCGGATCCGCGTGACCCGCTGGGCTCAAAGGTACCCGCTTCGCCGACGACGATTCGGCAGACTGCATGTCAGGGTAAGCCCGAACGAATCCACACGAGGAGGAAATCAATGACCGAGAAAACGCCTGAGTCGGATTCCGGCGAGCAGGACGACTCCGCCGTCGAGCAGGACGAGGTCCTCGGAAGCTTCCCCGACGATCCCGACACGAACATCGACTTCAGCGCCGGTGACGAGGCCGACGCGACGCGAGACGGACAATCTGGAGGGGCGCGCGGAGCGTAGGCCGGACTCGGTCGCCACGAACCCGACATGGACGTCGAGGAAGAGGACGTCGCCAACCAGTAGCCCCCCTCAGTTCAGTTCAGGCGAGCGCGGAGCGCGCGCAGCTCCATCTCCAGACCGGCCACCTCGTGGCCGACCGCCAGCACGAGCCGCATCTCGGCCGCGCGTATCGCGCGGCCGAGGTCGTTGCGGCGCTGATAGGTGACGACGAGGTTGTTGAGCATCCGCAGCACGGTCTCGTGCACGCTCCACGGCGCCGGAGATAAAGGCCCCGGGAGCTCAGGCTCTGCGCCGCCGTTGAAGGGGTCGAGCAGGAGCGCGGGCACCGTGCCGAAGTGCCCGACGACGAAGTGCCCGGGCAGCCCCACGCCGTCGAGGCCGATGCCCGCCCGGCGGGCGACCTCGACGTAGACTGCCGACAGCAGGATCGGCAGGCCCGCGCGCCGCTCGAGCACGACATCGAGCATCGAGTTCTGCGGGTGGTCGTACTGCTCGCGGTCGCCGGCGAAGCCGTGGCCGCGCACGAGCACGTCGCGCAGGGCGTCAAGCTGCTCGCGCGGGCGAGCGCCGGCGCTGATGCGCTGGCGCACCTCGTCGCCGAGCTCGTCGAGCTGCGCGAGCGCCGCCCGGGCATCGACGTGCTTGAACTCGGCCGCCATCGCCAGCGCAAGCTCATCGAGGTGCGCCTCGCGCCACGCGGTGAGATCGTCGAAGGAGCCGGGCAGCTAGCCCAGCTCCAGGATCCGCTTGGCGCCCTTCGTGGCGGGATGGTCGGCCCCGAGGATGCGCTCGAAATCGGCGACGAGCAGCCTCTGCAGCTCCGTCGCCTGTTGCGTGCGCCCGGCCTGGCGATAGGAGGAGGCCAGGTTGGCACGCAGGTTGAGCGTCTCGAGATCCTCCTCGCCGAGCGCCTGCACGCTGCGGGCGACCATGCTCTCCTGCATCGCGATCGCGTCGTCGTGGCGTTCCACCGACCAGTAGGCATTGAGCAGCTTCTCGCGCGCCTCGATCGTGTCGGGCGCGTCGGGGCCCAGCACGCGCTCGCGATCGGCGAGCACCCGCTCCTGGATCTCGATCGCCTCGCTGGTCCGGCCAGCCGACGAATAGGAGAACGCGAGGTTGGCACGCGCCGTGATCGTGCCGATGTCGCCGGTCCCGAGCACGCGCTCGCTGTCGGCGAGCACCCCCTCCTCGATCGAAATCGCGTCGTCGTTGCGGCCGGCCGACCAGTACGACGACGCGAGGTTCGAACGAGCCGTGAGCGTGCCCGGGTGGTCGGCGCCGAGGATCCGCTCGCTGTCGACGACGAGACTCTCCTCGATCCCGATCGCCTCCTCGGTACGGCCCGCCGACCAGTACGAGAACGCCAGCTCGACGCGCGCCTTGAGCGTCGCCGGATCGTCGCTGCCGCGCCGGCGCTCGGTCTCGGCGAGATCGCTCTGCTGTTGCGTGATCGCGTCGTCGAACTTCTCTTGCTGTTCCTCGCGGCTCGCGCCCCATTCCTCGCTCATCTGGACCTCCTCAAGGCACGCTCTGCGCCGACGGCTGAAGCCAGACAGGCTACCTCGACCCCAGCGCGGCCCGGCGCCCGCTTGACAGCACGCCGCCGCGCCGCCACGATCGGATCGTGCCGATCTACGACTACACCTGTGAAGCGTGCGAGGAGCAGTTCGACGAGCTCGTGCGCTTCGACGCTCCGTCGCCCCCGTGTCCCGCCTGCGACTCCGAGGCGACGCAGCGAATGCTGTCGACCTTCCTGACGCCCAATCTCGTCGGCGGCCAGCGCCGCTTCGTCACCGACATCGCAACCAAGATGCAGGAGCTCGGCTGCTGCGGTGGCGGCGGCTGCGGCACGCACGCCGGCTGAACGCCCAGCACCTGACGCGAGCTCCGCGCTCGCCCGTCAGAGCCCCGGCGGGTGGCGGGCGACGTGCCCGCCCGGATCGCGCATGTCGTGCTGCCAGCGAGACTGCCGTCCGGTGCGCCCGCTCGTGTCGAAGCGCACGCCGTTGACGACCATGTAGACGTGGTCCGGCGCCGCGTAGACGGTGATCCAGCGCCCGCGGCCCGGGGCGCCCCAGCTCATGAAGCCGCCCGACGTGCGCGAGCTCCCCAGCAGGTAACCGCCGTGCAGCGCGTAGGAGACCGAGCCCCGAGCAGTCATAGCCCGTGTCGTTCCAGCGCGCGTGGCCGCCGCCGTAAGGCCGAGCCTGCGCTGCAGCAGCCGGACGGCGGCGCCGCGCGTGCGCACACGCGCCGCGGACGTTCGCCTGCCGGCTGACCCGCGCGAGCGCTGGCGGGCGCGCACGCGTTTGATCAGCGCCCACGTCGAGGGCCCGACGACACCGTCGGGCGTGAGGCCGTGGCGGCGCTGGAAGCGCTTGACGGCGCGCGTGGTCGATGGCCCGAAGATGCGATCGGACCGCAGCCCCAGCGCCTTCTGGACCGAGCCCACGCGCGATCCCTGCGAGCCCTCCTTGAGCGGCACGACCGCGCTCCCGGTGGCGGGCGCTACAAGCGAGCACGCGGTCGCAAGGACCAATGCCCCCAGTAGTGCGCCGGCGCGCCGTCGAGTCGGTGTCGATGCGTGCATGTGGTGACGCGCCCCTCGCCGCGGGCTGCGTGGTGAGTCTCTCGGGCCGCACCACGTTGCACTGGCGGCCACAGCAGGCCGTCGTTCTACTTCAAAGGAGTCCTTTCATGTGCAGGACGCCTTGCACGCTGACGCTCTCGTCCCGGACCGTCGCCGACATACTCCCTCGCCGTGACCAGCAGAGCGTCAGAGCCCGAGAGGGACTCGCCAGCCCGGTCCGACACCGGTCAGATCGCTGACCGCCTGCGATCCAAGAGCAGTCAAGTGCAAGGCCCGGGCGGATCGCCCCTCTACGCGCAGCTGCTCGAGCACGCCGCCCGCGACGCCGAGGCGGCGGGTCCCTCTTTCGACGTCCTTCGAGAGCATGCCGAGGAGCCGCCCGGCTCGGCGCTCGCGCTTCGCTTCCTCGCGGCCGTTCACCGGCTCGTGCTCGAGGGCGCAGCGCCGTCACTGACCCGCCATTACCCGTCCGCGGGCGGCGACCTCGGGCCGGACGGCGCCTGGCCGATCTTTCGCTCGGTGCTCGAGGAGCATCGAGATCGCCTCCGTGAGCTGGTCGCTCGGCCCTGCCAGACCAATGAAGTGGGGCGCTGCGCTGCCCTGCTTCCGGGCTTCCTCGCGGTGGCCAACGATTACGGGCTCCCGCTGCGGATCCTCGAGCTCGGATCCAGTGCAGGCCTGAACCTGAACTGGGACCGTTACCGCTACGAGGGCAATGGCTGGGATGTGGGGCCGGGGGACTCGCGGGTTCAGATCTCAGGCGCCATCGAGAGCGCCCCACCTTCCCACTCGAGCGAGATCCTCGTCATCGAGCGCCGGGGATGTGACGCCACTCCCCTCGATCCGGTTGATCCCGACACGCGAGTCGCGCTTCGCTCCTGCGTCTGGGCGGATCACCTCCAGCGCCTCGATCCCCTCGACGCCGCGCTGGACGTGGCGAGGGAGCACCCGCCGCCGGTTGATCGCGCAGACGCCTGCGACTGGCTCGAGTCAAAGCTCACGCAGCGCGCTCACGGCATCGCGACGGTCGTCTTTCACTCGATCCTCTGGCAGTACCTCGACGATGCCCACCGCACGCGTCTGCGCACGCTGCTCGCTGGCGCCGGCAGCGAGGCGAGCGCCGACTCGCCGCTTGCCTGGCTGCGCATGGAGCCCGCTGGAGAGCTGGCCTCGGTCACGCTGACGACCTGGCCCGGAGGTGACGAGCGCGTCGTCGCCAGGTCGGGCTACCACGGACGGCCGGTGCGATCACTGCAATGAGTTACCCCTGGCCTCTGCTTCGCCGCGCAGAAACCGCCGTAGGTCAGTCGTCTTCGAACCTCACGCTGAGGCCCGACGGGAACGGGCCTTCCCAGTCCAGCTTGCCGTCGCCGCCGCGGGCGCGCCTGATCCGCGGTCCCTCCAGCAGCGCCGCTGCGAGGGCAGGAAGCTGGTGGCGCACGATCTGCTGGCCATAGCACGTATGCAGGCCGTGGCCGAAGAGCATGTAGTCGCTCCACGGGCGGTCGACGCGGAACTCGTACGGCGCGTCGATCGCGCGCTCGTCGAACATCGCCGACAGCGTGCCGGCGAAGACCGTCGAGCCCGCTTTGACCGTCGTCTCGCGATCGGTGCCGGCGGCGATCACCGTCTCCTGCGGGCACAGGCGCAGCAGGGCGAAGTTCTGCGGGTTGAAGCGCGAGGCCTCGAAGATGTAACGCGAGACGAGCTCACGGTCGCCGGAGCGAGCGGCCTGCTGCGCGCCCTCGAGCTCGTCCTCGCGCTCGAGCAGCTCGTCGATCGCGCGCGGGAACGCGTTGGAGATCGTCGGGATCCAGCCCGTGATGTTGCCCAGGATGTTGTGACGGATCGAGATGTCGCGGAAGTTCGGCTCCCCCTCGTCCTGGAAGCGCAGCAGTCGCGTGAGGACGTCGTCGGGCACGTCCTCGCCGGCCTCGATCTGTGCCTTGCGCCGCGCGATCAGCCCGTCGAGGTGTGGGCGCCACTGCGCGGCGTTCGCGAGCGCGCGCTCGCGCGTCTCGGCGAGGTTGTTGACGTTGATGAACAGCTCCCAGAACACGTTGCGCGCCCAGCGGATCTGGGTCGCCGTGTCGGGGCCTGGCGTGCCGAAGTAGCTTGTGATGACGCGGTCGAGCACGGGCTCGGCGAGCCCCGAGACGGTGTCGATCTCCCCGGCGTCGGCGCGGGCCGCCTGCACGAGCTCGCGCGCGGCGCCGTACGTCTGCTCGGCGAGCGCGGGCAGGTCCTCCGCGCGTACGGCGCGGTCCATGGCAGCGTGGTCGTGGCGATACAGCGGCGTGTCGTCGACGCCGAGGATGAAGGCGCCCGTGACGGCCTCCATCTTCGGGCCGTAGAGCCCGGCGGTGAAGCGCTCGGGATCGCCGAGCACCTCCGTGACGTCCTCATGCAAGGAGACGATCGTCACGGCGTCGGTGGAGATGATCGGCTTGCGCTTGCGCATGAGCGCAAAGGCCGGACCGGCCGCCTTGTCGGAGACGCGTCCCGCCATGTTGGCGATCGTCTCGGCGACGCGGTCGGGCGCGTCGCGCAGGCGCTCGCCGATCTCGCGGATCTCGTCGTCGAGGCCCATTATCCCGCTGTGCCGTCGGCGAGCGCGGCCAGCGCGCTGATCCCGGGGACGAAGAGGTACTCGCCGCCGCGTGTCTTGACGAAGACCTCCTGCGGCGAGAGGAAGAACGGCGGTCGGCCCTGAATCGTCATCTTGCCCTTGCCTCCCGGATCGCCGAGGATGAAGTCGGTATCGAGGCCGAGGCCGAACAGGTTGCCGGTGTTCAGCCACTGCACCTGCACGCCCTCGAACTGGCGCGCGATGCTCGCCTGAAAGCAGACGAAGACGAGGCCGCGGTCGACGCCGTCGTCTTTGACGACGCCCTCGGCCAGCTCCTCGCCGTAGGGCATCCCGCGGCGGATCATGCGATGGCGGAAGCTCAGATGCCCCTCGAAGCCCAGCGCGTCGCGCGGGTTGGAGCGACGGATGTGCGCGCCCAGCGGGCAGCGCATGCCATCGAGATCTGAGTCGTAGCGAAAGTCGTTGGCGCCGCGTCCGGCGGCATCGAAGTTCGGATCCAGCGCGTCGGGATGGGTCACGAGCGGCGTGCCGTCCGACCAGCGCCCGACGACCTTGGCCGACAGCTTGTGCTCGTCGCCGTCCTCGTAGAGCTTGGCCGCGTCGCGCATCACGCGCCGCCAGCGCGCGACGTCCTGGTAGAGCTTGCGCCACACCATGTACGTGCCGCTCTTGCCAAGCGGCGCGAGCGGTGCGCTGGGCAGCCGCCGCTTGGGATCCTCGCGGGTGTCCTCGTCGGGGTAGCCGAGGATGAACTCACCCGGGGCCAGCGCCCGCCAGGCGCCGTTCTTCAGCGGCACCCCTCCCCCGCGCGCCTTGCTGTCGCTCGAGCCCTCGATCGCCGGCTGGGCGAAGCCGTCGGCGTAGCCGAAGTGCTCGCGCGAGCCCGGCAGCAGCTGGGTGTCCTCCTGGTAGACGATGCTCAGGCCGCCGGCGTCGTCCATCGCGTCGCGCATCTTGCCCAGCGCGTGCTCGTGGTCTGCGGTCTCCTGCGCGTTGATCGTCAGCAGGATGTGCGCGTCGCCGCTGCCCAAGCCGCTCTCCCAGCTCTTGGGCGCGCTCGGACCGACGTCGCCGAGCAGCACGGCCCGCTCGGACATCCCCGCGCGAAACTCCTCCGAGAAGCTGCCGACCACCTCGTCGGAGACCCCCAGCGCCTTCAGCCCATCCGCCGTCACGGCGACGTTGAGCGTCGTCACGGGCTTGCCTTCCTTCCACGGCTCGGCCGTGGTGACGTGCTCGAGCAGCCCGCTGAACCACGCCCGCGCCTGCTCGGGCGGGCAGTCGATCTTCACGAACGCATAAGAGGTGCAGTCGTAGTCGTTGCCGTAGGCGCGCAGAATGTCGCCCTGGATGTCGCCGAGGTCTATGTGCACGCGCTCGGCCATCGACTCAAGCCCCGAACTCCGCGGCGAAGGCTTCCTGCAGCTCGTCGGGGCTGAGGCCCTGCGAGCGGGTGGCGAACGCGATCATCTGGTCGCGCTGGCGCAGCGCGGCCTTGACCTCGGGCACCGTCGCGGTCCCGTAGGCGGCGTAGAAGAAGCCGCAGTCGATCTGGTTGTGCTTCAGGTAGGCCTTGAGCGCGGCGCCCTTGGGGTTCTCCGGGCAACCGACGCAGCGGCCCCAGATCTCGCGCGCCTCGGGTGCCATGACCTCGCACAGCTCGTCGAGGTAGCTGTCGATGTCGCCGTCGAGATTGCTCGTGAAGATCAGGTACTGCAGGTCGAGGTGCTCCTCCTTCTGCCCCCATGACGGGTCGTTGTAGAAGTCCTTGACGATCACGAAGCGCCCCATGTGCGTGCGCGGCAGCTTCCCGAACGGGCTGTCGTCGATGTCCAAGCCCTCGAGGTAGGCGCGCAGCTCGCCCTCCTTGCCGGGCTCGATCGGCGTCATCGACTGAAAGCCGTAGGCCTGTCCGTTGACGTTGTCCTGAGAGCTCATAGCGACCGCTGCGCGTCGGTGAGGAAACGCTCGTACGCGGCCGCGAACGCCTCGGGCTCCATCTTCGCGGCGTTGCGCTTCAGCGCGGCCAGCTTGGCGTCGACGTCGAGCGCGGCCTTGACCATCGTGATCGTCGCCTCCGGATAGGCGGAGTAGTAGTGGCTGGCCTCGATCTCGTTGTTCTGGATGTACTTCTTGAACGGCGCCGTCGGCAGCGCCTTCGGAAAGCCGTAGGAGCTGCCCCAGAACGCCGCCATCCCATCCGTGAGGATTTGCGAGAAGGCGTCGATGTACTCCTCCCAGCCACCGTTGAAGTTGCTCTCGAAGTACATGTGCGTGTAGCGCAGCTTGCGCTTGCTCTGCGGCGGGCCGTTGTAGGGGATCTGTTTGACGAGCGACCAGCGCGCAAAGTGGATGAAGGACAGCTGCACGAGCGTGTCGGTCAGCTTGGGGACGCGCTTGGTGACCGCGAACAGCGCCGGCAGAATGGGCTTTCCCCACCACTTGACCGTGCTGAAGACCGTGATCGCGATCGCCTGCCCGTGGACGTTGTGCGAGGCGGTCCCGGTCGCGGTGACCGGTCCTGCTGACGGCGCCCGCGCGCTCATCGCATCAGCCTCGGACATCTCAGCGCGAGATGCGTACGCTTCCCCATGGCGCGGCAGCGTACATTCTCGCGCGGCCGGGGCGTCACTTCTTTTGACGGGCCCGAGGCCCTGCCTTGGCAGGCGTCACACGTCGTCCAGCTCGACGCGCATCGCGCGAGCGATCGTGCCGCCGAGCACGTGCTCGGTCTGGCCGAAGCGCACGGTGATCGGCCCGTCGAACGGCTGGCGACCGACGACGCGGCAGCGCGCGCCGATCGCGATCCCGCGCTCGGCGAGGTAGCGCAACATCTCCGGGTTGGAGTCCGAGACGCGCACGAAGCGCCCGCCGGCCCCATCGGGCACGCTGCTGAGGGCATCGGTGTGACCCTCGTCGATGATCAGGTCGTGGTCGGGGATCGGGTCGCCGTGGGGGTCGTGCGTCGGATGACCGAGCTTGGCGGCGATGCGCGCCTCGAGATCCTCGGACAGGACGTGCTCGAGCGCCTCGGCCTCCTCGTGCACGCGGTCCCACGGCACGTCGAGGTGCTCGGCCAGGTACAGCTCGAGCAGGCGGTGGTGGCGCAGCATCTCAAGCGCCAGGCGCGTGCCTTCCCGGGTCAGCTTGACGCCGTGGTAGGGCTCGTGGACGGCCAGCCCGCGCTCGGCGAGCTTCTTGACCATCGCCGACGCCGAGGCGGGCGTCACGCCGCAGCGCTCGGCGAGCGCGTTCGTGCTGACGGGCTCGCCGCCGGCGCGCTGCTGCAGCGAGTAGATCGACTTGGCGTAGTCCTCGATCGCGCTGCTGCGGGCGCTGTCGGGCGTCATCGCGGCCATCAGTGGTTCTGCTCGGGACGTTGCGCCGGAAATGCCGGGATGCCGGCGCCGGCTGGCAAGGACGCAGGGAGGGTGCAATGGCACCGCCATTGCCCCGACCGAGGACGCCGCCAGACGGTGATCGGCGCCCGGCATCTCAGGTGAAATGTTTCGAGGAGGCCCACCAACTCAGACGCTCACGAGCAGGCCGGTGAGGAACATCAGCGCGATGCCGGCAAGCACACCGCCGACGACGCGCGGCTGCAGGCCCGCCTCGTCGCGGGCTCGCAGCGATGGGGCGAGCTGCACGATGACCTGCGCGATCGCGCCGGCACCAGCGCCGAAGAGGAAGGCGGCCACCGAGGTGTTGAAGGCGGCCGCGCCGATCCACGCGCCGAGGATCGCCGGCGCGCCCGCGATCAGGCCGAGCGCGGCGAGCCGCCCGGGCGACGGGCGCGACTGCGCCATCGGCGCGACGATCGCCAGTCCCTCGGTCGTGTTGTGCAGCGCGAAGCCGACGACGAGGAAGGCGCCGAGCGCGAGCGCGCCGGTCGTGTACGCCGTGCCGATCGCCAGTCCCTCGCCGAGGTTGTGCATGCCGATCCCGACGGCGATCAGCATCGCCAGGCTGGCGCCGCTCGCGCCCGCCTGCTCGCTGCGCCGGCGGCGCGCGGTCAGCCACGAGCTGACGCCGGTGAGCGCAAGGAACGAGACGACCGCGCCGATGAACACGAGCGCGGCGCCGCCGAACGCCTGCGCGCCCTCGCCGGCGAGCTCGAGGCCCTCGAGCGTGGCGTCGATCGCCAGGAACGCGAGCAGCCCGACGGTGAGCGCCATGATCGTGCGCAGCCAGGCGGGCGGGATCCGCCGGATCCACGGCAGCCACAGCATGCCCAGAGCGATCGGGATGACCCCGACGTAGAAGCCGAGCAGCGCCATCAGCCCGAAGAATCCGATGTCGGCATCCGGGGTCGCGACGGCGGCGTCGACCGCGTGCGAGATCGTCGCGCCGGTCGAGGTCAGCAGCGTCACCTCGTAGCCCTCGCCCTCGATCCAGGGCTGCTTGATGCGCAGCGTCTCCGATCCCAGCCGCCCGACCGGATCCTCGCCGCCGTCGAAGGCGACGTAGGCGTCGTTGACGACGACCTGCGCGACCGTCACTGGATCGGGCCCGTCGTTGCGCACGGTCAGCTCGATAACCCCCGGGACGAGCTTCGTGCGCTCGACGGCGAGCTCCTCGACGGGTGGTCCGCGCCGCTCGCCCAGTCCCGGCCCGCCGAGCGCCGTGAACGCTCCGACCGCGGCGATGATCAGCAGCAGCGGAACGAGGCCGAGCACCCAGCCCGGGAAGCGTCGCTCGAGGCCACGCTCGCCCACGTCTCGCGTGGCGCCGCGGGCTTGCATCAGCCGGCCACTAGTCCACGACCTCGAAGAACCCCATCCAGCCAAGCTCGGTGAACTCCGACTGGTGGGCATGGAACATGTACCTACCGCTGTAGGGGAAGCGCATGTCGAGGATCCCGCGCTGGCCCTGGCAGAGCATCACGGTGTCGGTGAACTCGCTGGACTGCTTCGATGTCCCGGTCGGGAAGTAGTCGAAGAAGTTGCCGTGCAGGTGAAACGAGTTGATCAGGTCGTACTCGAGCACGTTGACGAGGTAGACCCGGACGAGCTGGTCGCGCTTGACGCGGATCGGCCGGTCGGAGTACGCGAAGCCGATCGTGTTCACGGCGTACAGCTCGTTGGTGCGGTCGAAGTTCGTGTCGAAGCCGTTCATGACCATGACGAGCTCGTCCGCCTTCTCGCGCCGATCCTTGGGATCGATGATGAACGCGCCGTACAGACCCTTGGCGATGTGCTCTGCCAGCGGGCGCACGTGACAGTGGTAGAGGTGCAGGCCGGCCGGCAGGGCGTCGAACTCGTACACCGTGCGCTCACCGGGAGCGATCTCGCCCGCGCCGAGCCCGGCGACGCCGTCCATCGGCGCCGTGTGGATGCCGTGGAAATGGATCGTGTGCGGGTGCGCGCTGCCGTTGACGAGGGTGATCCGCAGCCGCTCGCCCTCCTTCGCCCGCAATGTCGGGCCGGGAACGCGCCCGTTGTATGCCCACGCCGTGTACTTGACGCCGGGCGCGAGCTCGATCTCGAGCTCAGACGCGGTGAGCGTCCATTCGCGCAGCGTGCGCCCGTTCGCGAGCCTGCGCGTCCTGCCGTGATCGAAGTCGCGCACGATCTTGTGCGGATCGAAGCCGTTGGCGCGATGGTCGACCGCGCCCCCCCGGAACGCGGCGTGGCCGTCGTGCGCGGGCTTCCCAGGGGCGCCTTGCGTATCGTGCGACTGGGCGGCGGCCGTCCCGTGGGAGTGCGGTAGGGCACCGTGCAGGGCTGTCGCGCCGAGGCCGATCGCGGGCACCGCGCCAAGCAGCCGTCGTCGTGTCAAAGGCTTCACGACATGAATTATGGCATGACGAAATCAAGAGTTGCGTATGCCCTCTTATCCGGCGCCCGAGACGTAGCACTTCCGCAACACCTGCGCCCTACGCTCAGCTCGATGGCGCGCCTCACCCTGGCCCCAATACCGACGGGCGGAGATGATCCGCAGATGAGCGAGCAGTCGCGCGGACGGATCCTCGTCGTCGACGACGAACCGACGATCGCCGAGATCGTCGCGCGCTATCTCCAGCGCGCGCACTACGAGACGCGCATCGCCGGCGACGGCCACGCGGCGCTCGCGCGCGCCTCGACGTGGCACCCGGACCTCGTCGTGCTCGACCTCATGCTGCCCGGCCTGGATGGGCTCGAGGTGATGCGGCTGCTGCGCGACATCGGCGGCCCACGCGTGGCCGTCATCCTGCTGACGGCCAAGGGCGAGGAGACCGATCGGATCGACGGTCTTCGCCTTGGCGCCGACGACTACGTCGTCAAGCCGTTCTCGCCCGCCGAGCTCGTGGCGCGCGTCGAGGCCGTACTGCGTCGCAACGAGGTCAGCGACGACGGCCCCGAGCCGCCGCTGCACTTCGGCGCCCTGGAGATCGACCTCTCCGGACGGCGCGTGCTCGTCGCCGGCGAGGACGTGGTCCTGACGCAGCGCGAGTTCGACCTGCTCGCGTTCCTTGCCCGCCATCCGGGGCAGGTCTTCACGCGCGACCACCTCATGGAACAGGTCTGGCGCTTCTCGTTCTATTCCGATACGTCGACCGTCACCGTCCATATTCGGCGCCTGCGCGCGAAGATCGAGCCCGAGCCCGCGCAGCCGCGGTACATCGAGACGGTCTGGGGCGTGGGCTACCGCTTGCGCCCATGAGCCGGGCTGCGCTGGTCCGCGGCAGCGCGCTGGCGGTCGGCTGCGCAGCGCTCGTGGCCGCTGCCGTGCTGGCGACCTACGATGCCGGGGCAGCGCTCGTGACGTTCGCGATCCTCGCCGGCGTCGGCCTCGCGACGGTCGCGATCACGCATGCGCTGCTTGCCCGCCGCGCGCACCTCGGCGGCCTGCGACGTCAGGGCGTGATCCTGGGAGCGCTGGCGTTCGGGCCGCTCGCGGTCGCGGTCATGCTGTTCATGGAGCTGATGTTTCTGTCGGGCCACGACGCGCTGCTGACCGCGCTCGCCGCGCTCTACAGCGCGCTGCTCGGGCTGTGGGCCGGCGGCCAGCTCTCACGGCACGTGCTCGACGACGTCGACGAGCTGCGCTCGGGTTTGGCAGCCGTCGGCCGCGGAGAGCGCGAGCCGGCATTGCGCCTCGGTGGCCACGACGAGCTCGCTGAGGTCGGCGCCGAGGTCGAGACGATGGTGGCGCGCCTGGCGGCCGCCGAGGAGCGTCGCGACAGCGCCGAGGCCGCGCGGCGCTCGCTGATCGCCGCCGTGTCGCACGATCTGCGCACGCCGGTGACGGCGCTGCGGCTGCTGGCCGAGGCGGTCGACGACGAGATCGGTGATCCGGAGATGCGACGTGAGTACGTGCGCCGCCTGGGCGTCCACGTCCGCGCGCTCGGCGCCCTGATCGACGACCTCTTCGAGCTCACGCGAATCGAGGCCGGCGAGGTGGCGTGGACGCTGTGCCAGGTTCATATCGACGAGCTCGTCGAGGAGACCGTCGCCGCGATGCTGCCGGCCGCGCAGGCGGGCGGCGTCGACGTGCGCGCCGAGATCGACCCGGCGCTGGCGCCGGCGCATGCCAACCCGGAGCGCATCCAGCGCGTGCTGTTCAACCTGATCCAGAACGCGATCCGCCACACGCCGGCGGACGGCAGTGTGACGGTGCGCGCTGCGAGCGCCGTCGGCAGCGTCGAGATCGAGGTCGCCGACAGCGGCGAGGGCATCGCCGCCGCCGATCGCGAGCGTCTCTTCGAGCCGTTCGTCCAGGGCGCCGATCGCGCCGCGCGCGCCGACGGCAGCGCCGGGCTGGGCCTGGCGATCTCGCGCGCGATCGTCGAGGCCCACGGCGGGCGCATCTGGATCGTCGCCGATGACCCAGACGCTTCGCCGGCGGGCGCTCGCGTGCGCTTCAGCCTCCCGCGCGCCACGGAACCGGTGGCGGCTTGAGGCCACGTCCGGCGGCGCCGTTTCGAAACCCGCAACGTCGCTGCGAGAGCCTCGTTTCCAGCCGTCGAAGGACCGAGAACCCCCATGCCGCCGGGCCACGCGCTAGCGTACCCGCGGATCTGTACGCAACCCAGGAGCACTTCATGACAAAGCAGGAACTCATCGGGAGCGTGGCTTCGTACACCGGTCTCAGTGCTGCTGACGCGAAGAGATCGGTCGATGCCACCTTCGACACGATCGCCAACGAGCTCGGCAAAGGCGGCGAGGTTGCCGTCGCCGGCTTTGGCAAGTTCGGCGTCAGCAAGCGTGCCGCTCGTGAGGGCCGCAACCCCGCCACCGGCGAGACGATTCAGATCGCGGCCAGCAAGGCCGCCAAGTTCTCCGCCGCCTCGGCGCTGAAGAAGTCCCTCAACTGACGTCGCCTGGAGGTCGCCGGTTCCGGCGACCGGAGGGCGAAACTCAATTCGGCTGCCGCTGCGCTCGCGTTGAGCGCGCGGTTGACCTCGGGGTGCGACCCGCGCACTCGCCGCCTCAGCGCAGCTCCTTGCGGGTCACGAGCTTCAGGCCGGACCACGTCTCGTCGATCGCGCAGACCTTCACGTCGACGAGCCCGCGCGGCAGCGCGACCTCGCGCACGAGGTCCTCGGTGATGTCGGTGGGCACCTTCGACGCGCGCTTGGGCCACGAGACCCACAGCATCCCCGCCGGCGCGAGCTTGGGCTGAAGGCTTGCCAGCCGCCGTTCCAGCACGGCGCGCTGGGTCACGAACAGCACGACGAGGTCGAGTTCGGCTGCCGCACGCGCCAGCACCCGCACGCCGCCGGCCAGCGTCCCCACCAGCGCCGCGAAATGCTCGGGGGCGTTGACGTAGTGCGCCCGCATCCCGGGCTTGAAGCCGAGCTTGCTCACCAGCGGCGCGGCGCTGTAGCCGGCCGTCACGATCACCACGCCTCGCGCGCGACCTGCGCGATGACCTTCGAGAGCTGCCCGCCCTGCCACGCCAGCGGCGAGCGGCCCTCGTCCTCCACAACGAGCTGCCCGCGCGGCAGCAGCTGCGCGTAGGCCTCGCCGAGCGCCAGTGAGTGGACGGGGTCGGCCTCGTCACGGCTGGCGACGACGACGGCTGGGCATTCGATCTGCTCGAGTGCATGCAGGTCGGCGAACGGTCGCGAGCGCGGCACCGCGTGCAGGGCGTCGGCGACGGCATCTGGGTGCGCGTGCTCGGCCAGCCGCTGGCGGAGGACCGTTGCGACCGTGCCGCGCCAGGCCTCAGGGACGCGCTCGAGCTCATAGGCGCCTACGAAGCCCTCGACGCCATCGCTGCGCAGCCCGTCGGCGAGCGCGTCCCAGCGCGCGAGGCGCCGCTCGTCGTCGTGCTCGACCGGGTCGTAGGCGGGCGTGATGACGACGAGCCCCGCCACTCGCTCGGGTAGCTCGAGCGCCAGATGCAATGCCGTGTGCGCGCCCATCGACGCTCCGGCGAGCACGGCACGGCCAAGCTCGAAGGCGTCGAGCACGGCGACCAGATCCGCGCTCAGCTCCTCGTAGCCGTACGCCTCCGGTGCCGGCGCGGGCGACGAGGCGCCGTGGCCGCGCGCGTCGTAGGCGATCACGCGGTGGCCGCTGCGCTGCAGCGCGCGCGAGCCCATGACGACGTAGCGCCGGCTCGCCGTCAGTCCGTGCGCCAGCACGACGGGGATCCCCTCGCCCTCGTCTGAGGCGGCGAGCATGACGCCGGCGGCGCTGATGGTGGGCTCGGGCACTCCCCTACCCTATGAGGCGTGACCGTCATCGACGTCGACGAAGACGCCTTTCAGACCGAGGTCCTCGAGCGCTCCGCAACACTGCCCGTGGTCGTCGATTTCTGGGCCGAGTGGTGTGGGCCCTGCCGCCAGCTCGGACCGGTGCTCGAGCAGGCCGCCGAGGCGCGCGAGGGCAAGGTCGTGCTGGCGAAGGTCGACACCGACGCCAACCCCGAGATCTCGCAGACGTTCGGCGTCCAGGGCATCCCCGCGGTCAAGGCCTTCATCGAGGGCGAGGTCGTCGCCGAGTTCGTCGGAGCGCAGGGGCCCTCGCAGGTCGAGGCATTCTTCGACGCGCTCGTGCCGTCGGAGTCCCAGCAGCTGCTAGCGGCCGGCGACGAGGAGTCCCTGCGCAAGGCGGTGCAAGTCGATCCGAAGAACGTCGATGCGGCCTTCGCGCTGGCCCAGATGCTGTACCGCAAGGGCGAGTTGGAGGGCGCGCTGGAACTCGTCGCAAACGCGCCCGACAACTACCGCGCCGACGGCCTAGCGGCGCGCATCGAGCTCGAGCAGGCCGGCGACCAGAGCGTCGCCGCGGCCTTCGCCACGCTCGATTCGGGCGAGGTCGAGGAGGGCCTCGACCAGCTCCTGGCGGCGCTCGAGTCCGACGGCAGCGACCAGGAGCGCATCCGCCGTGTGGTCGTCGCGATCCTCGACGAGCTCGGCGTCGATCACCCGCTCGCACGCGACTCGCGCCGGCGCATGTCCGCCGCGCTGTACTGAGGCGCTGTCAGGTCCCGCCCGCGTGCTCGCGGATGAGCTGCCCCGTGCGGTCGGGCTGCTCCCAGAAGAACAGGTGACCGACGCCGTCGAGCAGCTCAAGCCGCGCATCCGGGATGAGCGACGCGATCAACTCACCGTTGATGACATCGAGCATCCTGTCGGCCGTCCCGTGGATGACGAGCGTCGGCACCTGGACGGCGCGCAGGCGTCCATACGTGTCATGGCCCACCACCGCCGCCTGCTGCGCCATGAGCAGGCTGATGTCGGCCGGATACAGACCCGCGACCTCGCCGAAGTCGGCGTAGTTGTCAGGCTCGGCGGCGAAAGGCGCCGAGACGACGATCTCAAAGCCCGTGCGCAGCATGCGCTCGCGGTCGCCCGATAGAACCGCCGCCGTCAGCTCCTGCACGACCTGCGGCGACGTCGGTCGCGACTGCGTGCCGCCGGCCGAGCTGCCGCCCAGCGTCAGTGTATGCAGACGCTCGGGAGCGCTCAGCGCGAGCTCCTGGGCAACCATCCCGCCCATCGAGAAGCCCAGCACATGCGCGCGCTCGATCTCAAGGGCATCGAGCATTCCGAGCGCGTCGGAGGCGAGGTCGGCGGTCGTGAACTCGGCGCCGACGGCGCTGCGCCCCGCCCCGCGCTGGTCGATCGCGATCAGCTCGAAGTCGCGCTCGAGCTCGCCGAGGAAGGGCTCCCCCCAGTGGCCGCTGTGGGCGCCAAGGCCCTGGATGAGCAGCAATGGCTCTCCAGCTCCGCGGCGCTCGTAGTACAGCTCGGTCCCGGCGACGGTGAGCATCGGCACGAGGCGAACGCTACAGGGGGTGGCGCAGCCGTCTACAACGGCAGCGCGAGCTGTTCGTCGGTCGCCGCCTCGCGCGCGCCGTGGTCAAACCCGGCCACACGAACGCCCAGCAGCCGCACGGGCCGCGCCGGCGCGTACTCGCGCAGCAACTCCAGCGCGACGCCGCAGACGACCGGCGGGTCGTTCGTCGGCGCAGGAAGCGTGCGCGCTCTCGTGATCGTCGTGAAGTCGTCGAGGCGGACCTTGATCGCGATCGTGCGCCCGCGCCGCTCCTGCGCGGCGAGGCGCTCGCACAGCTGCCCCGCGAGCCCGGCGAGGCGTGCCTCCAGCTCGGCCGCGTCGAGGATGTCGACGTCGAAGGTCGTCTCGCGCGACTCGGACACCGCGATGCGAACCGGCGTCAGCGTCGCCGAGCCCTCGAAGCGCGCGCGCCGGCGCAGGTCCGGCCCGTGGTTGGCGCCGAACTCGCCGACGAGCAACTCCAGCGGCGTACGCGCCAGCGCCCCGAGCGTCGCGATCCCCAGCCGCTCCAGCCGCGCCGCCGTCTTGGGCCCGATCCCCGGGACGAGCCCGGGCCGGTGACCCGCGAAGCGCTCGCACGCCTGCTCGCGCGTGAGCGCGACGAACCCGCACGGCTTCTCGGCATCGGAGGCGACCTTCGCGACCAGCCGGTTGGGTCCGATCCCGACCGAGCAGCTCAAACCGGTCTGCGAATGGATCTGCGCTACGAGCCGGCGCATCGAAGCGCGCGGTGCGACGAGGCCGTCGAGGTCGAGGTAGGCCTCGTCCAGGCCGACGACCTCGACGCGGTCGACCTGCGCGCGCACGAGCTCCATGATCGCCACGGACGCCTTGCGGTAGGCGGCGAACTCGGGCGTGACCAGCACTGCCTCGGGGCACAGGCGCCGCGCCCGCGCCGTCGGCATCGCCGATCCGATCCCGAAGCGGCGCGCCTCGTAGGAAGCCGTCGTGACGACCGCCCGCGGCCCGCTTCCGGACACGATCACCGGCAGCCCGCGCAGCTCGGGACGGCGCAGCAGCTCGACGCTCGCGTAGAAGGCATCGACATCCAGGTGAGCGATCGGCGCCATCGCGTACACGATGACGATCTTGCCGGCAGCACAACGTGCATGGTTGCCTTCGCCGCCGCATGCGCGACAATCGAGCGTCATGACCACCGGCACCCGCCTGTCAGCGCTCGACGCGTCGTTCGTGCACCTCGAGAAGGCAGGCGCGCGGATGCACGTCGCGTCGGTGACGATCTTCGACGGCCCGACGCCCGCCTACGACGAGCTGCGCGAGCACATCGAGTCGCGCCTGCACCTCGTCCCGCGCTTCCGCCAGCGCCTGGCGGAGGTGCCATTCGAGCAGGGTCGTCCCGTATGGATCGATGACCCGCACTTCAACCTGCGCTACCACCTGCGCCACGCAGGCCTGCCCGCGCCCGGCAGCGAGGAGCAGCTCAAGAACCTCGCCGGGCGGCTGTTCGCACAGAGCCTCGACCGCACGAAGCCGCTGTGGGAGATGTGGCTCGTCACGAACCTCTTCGACGAGCGCTTCGCGCTGATCGCCAAGAGCCACCAGGCGCTCGTCGACGGCATCTCGGCCGTCGACATCACGACGGTGCTGTTCGACGCCGAGCCCGACGTGGCACCCGGCAGCCCGCCGGAGCGGGCATGGGCGGCGCGGCCGCTGCCGTCCAAGGCGCAGCTGCTCTCCGACGCGCTGATCGAGCGCGCGACGCGCCCGGGCGAGCTCGCCCGCACGGCCCGCGCGCTCGTGCGCACCCCGCGCCAATTCTTGAACGAGACCCGCGACCGGCTCCAGGCGATGGGCGCGCTCACGTTCGCCGGGCTGAGCCCCGCGCCGCCGACGCCGCTGAACGTCAAGCCGGGCCCGCACCGGCGCTACACGTGGGTCGACGCAGAGCTCGCCGAGCTGCAGGCGATCAAGACATCGCTCAGCGGAACCGTCAACGACGCCGTGCTTGCGATCGTCGCCGGCGCGCTCGGCCGCTTCCTGCGACATCGCGGCGTCGATACGGAGGATCTCGTTCTGCGTGCGCTCGTGCCGGTGTCGATCCGCGCCGACTCCGGCCAGGGCGCTCTGGGCAACGAGGTCGCTCCGATCTGGGCGTCGCTGCCCGTCGGGCTCGAGGATCCGGTCGCGCAGTACACCGTCGTGCGCGACGAGCTGGCGCAGTCGTGGCAGAACAGCAGCCAGGCGGTCGGCGCCCGCACGCTGACGGAGCTGGCCGACTTCGCCCCGCCGACGATCATGAGCCAGGCGGCGCGCCTGCAACAGCGCCAGCGTTCGTTCAACCTCGTCGTCACGAACGTCCCCGGCCCGCAGTTCCCGCTCTACCTGCTGGGCCGCCGGCTGCGCTCGCTGTACCCGGTGTTCCCACTGACCGCCAACCATGCCCTAGGGGTCGCCGTCATGAGTTACGACGGGCGGCTCGGCTTCGGGCTGCTCGGCGACTACGACACCCTCCCCGACCTCGACCTGCTGGCCGCGCAGCTGCGCGACTCGATCGACGCGCTCGTCGACGGCGCGAGCGCCTACGACCGCCGCGCTCGCCGGCGCGCCAAGGTCCGCAACAAGCCGCCGGCCTCGAGCCCCGCTTGACGCGCCCGCGGGTGACCGTCGTGCTCGGGGCCGCCGTCCTCGCCGCGGCGGGCATCATCGGGGCCGCGGCGTACCTGCACTCGCGCGACGACGCGACCGTGACGGCCGGGCAGGATGCGGGCCGACCGCGTCCGCCGGGTGCGCGGCCGGCGGTCAGGCCCGGCAACGTCCTGCTGCTCTACGCCGAACCGCGTCAGGCCCCGCAGCTGCGCGCGCTGCGGCGCGAGCTCGGCAGCTCTGATCCGGCGCTCGCCGCAGCGGGCCAGGCGCTGCTCGTGCGGCGCGACGCGGGCCTGCGGGTGCCGATCGTGGCGCTGAGCGCGCGCCATCGCCAGGATGCGCGCGCGGCGAGCGAGCCTGCCGTGCGCGGCTTCGTCGAGTACTGGCTGGGACGGGCGGCGCGATGACATCGAGCCATTGCTCGACGGTGGCCGGTTTCGAACCGGAAGGGACTTTCTCGCGATGACATCGAGCCATTGCTCGACGGTGGCCGGTTTCGAACCGGAAGGGACTTTCTCGCGATGAGCGGCTCGCTGCGCGTTGCGCTGTCGCAGTTCAACGCCGTCGTCGGCGACATCGCCGGCAACGCCGAGCGGATCGCCGCCGACATCGCCCGCGCTCGCGAGGCCGGCACGCAGCTCGTCTGCTTCCCCGAGCTGGCGCTGACCGGCTACCCACCCGAGGACCTGCTGCTCAAGGAGCATTTCCTCGCCGACGCGCACGCGGCGCTCGAGCAGCTCGCCGCCGACACCGAGGACATCGTCGCACTCGTCGGCTATCCCGAGCGCGCCGAGGATGTCTACAACGCGGCCGGCGTGCTCGCCGGGGGCCAGCTGCAGGCGACGTACCGCAAGCTGCACCTGCCCAACTACGGCGTCTTCGACGAGCTGCGCTACTTCCAGTCCGGGCCGGGCGGCGCGACGATCGAGATCGACGGGGTGACGGTCGGGATCACGATCTGCGAGGACATCTGGCAGCCCGGGCCACCGCTGTCTGAGGAGGCGCTCGCGGGCGCGCGGCTGATCGTGAACCTGTCGGCGTCGCCCTATCACGCGGGCAAGGGCGTCAAGCGCGAGCAGATGATCGCCCAGCGGGCGAAGGACAACCTCGCCGTCGTGGCCTTCTGCGGGCTCGTCGGCGGACAGGACGAGCTCGTCTTCGACGGCCACTCGCTCGTGATCGACCACGAGGGAAGCGTCATCGCGCGCGCGCCGCAGTTCGACGAGGCGTTGCTGGTCGTCGACGTCGACACCGACGCGACCGCCGCGGCGCGGCTGCGCGAGACACGCCAGCGGCCGGCCGCGCGCGAGGCGCAGCGCCAGGTCTCAGACCTCGGATCGTTCACCGTGCGCGCGGCGGGGCCCGAGCCGCCGCGCCGGCGCCCCGAGCCCACCGCGCTGCTCGAGCGCACGGAGGAGATCTTCGCCGCGCTCGTCCTGGGAACGCGCGACTACGCGACCAAGAACGGCTTCGAGCACGTCGTGCTCGGCCTCAGCGGCGGCATCGACTCGACGCTCGTCGCCCTGATCGCGGTCGACGCGCTCGGAGCAGACCGCGTGACGTGCGTGACGATGCCCTCGCAGTACTCCTCCGAGGGGACGCGCAGCGACGCGGGCAGGCTGGCGGAGAACCTCGGCGTCGAGCTGCTCGAGCTGCCGATCTCGCCGATGATGAAAGCCTACGACGACGATCTGGCGCAGGTCTTCGCCGGCCGCGAGCCCGACATCACCGAGGAGAACCTGCAGGCACGCATCCGCGGCAACCTGCTGATGGCGCTGTCAAACAAGTTCGGCTGGCTCGTGCTGACGACCGGCAACAAGTCGGAGATGTCCGTCGGCTACTCGACGCTGTACGGCGACAGCGCGGGCGGCTTCGCCGTCATCAAGGACGTCCCCAAGCAGCTCGTCTACCGGCTCACGCGCCACCGCGACGAGCGCGCGCAGAGCATGCTCGTGCCGCCCGAGCTGTTCACCCGCCCGCCGTCAGCCGAGCTGCGTGCCGATCAGCGCGACGAGGACTCGCTGCCGCCCTACGAGATCCTCGACGCGATCCTCGAGGACTACGTCGAGCACGACCTCGACCGCGAGCAGCTCGTCGCTCGCGGCCTGCCCGCCGAGGACGTCGATCGCATCATCCGGCTCGTCGACCTCGCCGAGTACAAGCGCCGCCAGCAGCCCCCCGGCATCAAGGTCACGACGCGCGCCTTCGGCCGTGACCGGCGCGTGCCGATCACGAACCGCTACCGGGGGTAGTCCGGCGAATCAGGCCTGCGCGCCCGGTATCGGCCGCACCGCGATCGTCATCCGCGACAGCGCACACAGGCGCCCGTCGTCGTCGGTGATCTCGACGTCCCAGATCCACGTCGTGCGGCCCCGGTGACGGCGCTGCGCGCGTGCGTGCACGGTCCCGGCGACGATCGGCCGCAGGAACGAGGTCTGGTTTGAAAGGCCCATCGCGGCGCTGCCCTCTCCGGCCACGGCGACGGCCGTCCCGACCGACGCCAGCGTCTCGGCGATCGAGGCCAGGACGCCGCCGTGTACGAGGCCCAGCGGCTGCTTGATCGCGTCGCGAACCGGTAGCTGGCCGAGTACGAGCTCGTCGCCGTGCTCGAGGATCTCCAGACCGATCAAAGCGTCGAAGCCCTGGTACTGGCGAAGGAGCGACTCGTAGTCCATGCGCTGCCAGACCCTACCGAGGGCTGGGGGCGCTCCTGTCGACGCCGGCCGCCAAATGACTGTTGCGGGCGGCGTGTCCTCGGGTGCGCGAGTTTGCAATCAACCATCTAGTGTGGCGTCCGCATGGCGTCCCACGAGAGCCTGCCCGCCGACCAGCGCGCCATCCTGCAACTGCTGCTCAAGCAGGGCAAGTCCTACGACGATCTCGCCGGACTGCTCAACAGCGACCCCGCGGGCGTCCGCCGGCGGGCGCACGAGGCCGCCGAGTCGCTCGAACCGGGCGGAGCCGACATCGGCATCGAACGCCGTCACGAGATCACCGACTACCTGCTGGGCCAGCAGAGCGCGTCCCAGCGCGCCGCGACGCGCGAGTACCTGGAGGAGTCCTCCGCCGGCCGCTCGTGGGCTCGTGCTGCAGCCGGTGGGCTGCGGCCGCTGGGCGGATCGCTGCCCGAGGTTCCCGCCGAGCCGGCCGAGGTCGAGCAGGCCTTCGAGGCGCTCGACCGCCGCAGCGCACGCCAGCAAGAGGTCAGGCGCAGCTCGCAGACCGGCGGCAGGCTGCTCTTCGCCGGGCTCGGCCTCGTTCTGGCGATCGGCCTGCTGTGGGCCTTCGGAGCCTTCGATGGCGCCGAGGACAGCGCGCAATCCCCGACGGCGAGCACGGCCACAACCGAGGCCCCGCTTCAGTTCGAGCCGCTTCAGACCGCGGTCATGAAGCCACCGAAGGGCTCGCGGTCCAAGCCGGAGGGGATCTCCGTCATCGCGCGCAAGGCAGGTACGCAGGAGCTCAGTCTGGCGATCGAAGCACGCAAGCTGCGCGCGAGCCCCCGCCAGGGCTCGGCCTACGCGGTGTGGCTGTACACGTCGCCGGCGAGCGCGCAGTTCATCGGCTTCACGCCGCTCGTGCGCAAGGACGGAGCGCTCCAGGCAGCCTTCCAGCTCGACAAGGAGACGGACACCTTCAGCGAGGTGCTGCTTACGCGCGAGACGCAAGACAAACCCACGACGCCGGGCGCGATCCTGCTGCGTGGCCCGCTCCAGCTCGTGCCTGACGAGGCGCGCACCCAGCCCCAGACGCAGCCCTAACGCGCGTAGGAGATCAGCGCGTGCACGTCGTGCGGATGCAGGCGCGCGCGGCCGCTCAGGAACGCCAGCTCGATCACGAACGCGCAGCCGATCACCTCCCCACCGAGTTGCTCGACGAGCCGGCACAGCGCGCTCGCCGTGCCGCCGGTCGCCAGCAGGTCGTCGTGGACGAGCACGCGCGATCCGGCGCTGATCGCGTCGGTGTGCAGCTCGAGCGAGGCGCTGCCGTACTCGAGGTCGTACTCGGCGCTGACGATGTCGTGCGGCAGCATCCCCGGCTTACGCGCCAGCGCGAATCCCGCGCCAACATCGCGGGCGATCGCGGGACCGAGCAGGAAGCCGCGCGCCTCGGGACCGATGACCATGTCGGGACGCAGGTCGCGCGCGATGGCGACGAGTGCCTGCAGCGTCGCGTCCAGGCCCGCGGCGTCGGCCAGCAGCGGCGTGATATCGCGAAACACGATCCCCGGCTTGGGGAAGTCAGGGACCGAGCGGATGTAGCCCTCCAGCGAGCCGTCGTGCGAATCGCCGCTCACGTCCGACCTGCGACCTTGCGCAGGTCTCGAATAAGCAGCAGGTGCTTGAGGTGCGTGGCGACGGCGGCCAGGTTCTCGAGCGCTTCCAGCGCCTCCTTTCGCCGCTCCGGATTGCGCGAGCGCAGCGCCGGGGCGAGGATCTGCTGCAGCAGCGCCGCCTCGCGGTCGGCCGACGAGCGAAAGACGCGCAGGTTGCGCCCGCCGACGCCGTAGCGAGCGAGCTCGGTGACGGCGCCGATGATCTCGCGCTCGGTCTCGTCGTAGTAGTGCGTGCCGGCGCGCAGCTCCCCCTTGACGACGCCGTAGTCCTCCAGCTCCTTGACAAGCGCGGGGTCGGCACGCGTCTCCTCCAGCACGTCCTCGAGCGCATACATCGCGCCGCCGTCCTGCACGGACACGCTCGCGCGGCGCTTGCGCTTGCCGACGGCGGCGGTCGTCGCTGCCGAGGCGACGGCCCCATCGGAATCGCGGGCCCGTCCCGACGCAAGCTCCTGGCGGATGACGCGCAGCGGCAGGAACTCGTCACGCTGCAGGCGCAGGATCGTGCGCAGCCGCACGACGTCGGACGGCGTGTACAGCCGGTAGCCGCCGGGAGTGCGGCGCGGGTTGAGCAGCTTCTGGTCCTCGAGGTAGCGGATCTTCGAGATCGAGATGTCGGGAAACTCCTGCGCGAGCCCCTTGCAGACGGCGCCGATCGTCATCGACTTCTGCGGCGGGCCACCGAGGTCGGCGGGCTCGGGCGGGGTCGCTGTCTGTTCGCTGGTCATGGCAAGACTCAGCGCGACAGGAAGGTGAGCTTGTACTTGCCGACCTGCAGCTCGTCGCCATCGTCGAGCCGGTGCGTCTCGATGCGATGGCGGTTGACGTAGGTGCCGTTCAGCGAACCCAGATCGTCGAGGTGCCAGTCGCCCCCCCGGCGCACGATCAGCGCATGGTCGCGCGAGACCGTCACGTCGTCGAGGAAGACCGCCGAGTCCGGCCTGCGGCCGATCGATGCGCGGTCGTCGTGCAGCGGGAAGCTCTCCCCCTCGCGACCACCGCCGGAGCGGATCACGAGCGCCGCGCCCTGAGCGACGACGGCATCGAGCTCGACCGCAACCAGCTCACCGGTCTCGTCGATGCGATAGGTCGCGGTGCTGGGGTCCTTGGGCGTCTCGGCGTCGCCGATGAAGGCGCCGCACTTCTGGCAGTAGTTGGCACCCTCAGCGTTGACGAACCCGCACTCTGGGCAGTGGTGCGCCATTACTCCTGCTGCGTACGCCCCGCGAGGATGTCCGTGAGCCGCTGGACGTCGGCGCCGGAGATCACGTCCTCGCCGGTCTCGTGCTTCCGGCGCAGACGGTTGACGAGCTCGGCTCGCAGGATGTCGATCTTGCCGTGCAGGATCCGCCGGCGATATGAGACCTCGACCTCTTCCTCCGTGAGCTGCTGGATGAGGTCCTTCAGCTCCTGATCGGAGAGCGATCCGAGGTCGGGGAACGTATCCATACGAGGGTCTCCTCTGAGGGAAAGGGCTTGCGAGCCGGCCCGGGTTGGCGAGCATACCAGCGTCAACCTGCCCATCAAGCTGAGCTTGAGGCTCCGCACGAGCCGTGTACAGCCCGGAGGAGGAGCAGTACGATCAGGGGCACTTGCGATGAACGCTATGCATTCTTAGATCGAATGCGATATATTTGGGTACCCTAACTAGCGAGCCGGGATCGCACGACACGATGGCGCAGCCCATGCCCCTGCAGGCCAGCACGATGCTCCTCCCCACCTTGGCCGATCCAGCGGCCTGCGAAGGCTGCACGCTGGCGCCGGGATCGTTGCAGCGCGTCCGCGAGATGACGGCCTTACGAGCGCAGGGCTGGAGCCTCGACGAGATCGCGCTGCGCTACGGCGTCTCGCGCGAGCGGGTGCGGCAGATCATGCGCGCCAACGGCGGACCCGGCGCCCGCGACGTGGCCGACGCGCGCCGTCGCCGCGCCGAGCAGCAAGCCGAGGCGCGAATCGACGAGCTGCTGGCGCTCTGGCGCGCAGGCGAGGAGCCGGGCAGCGCCGCCACCTCGCTGGGCCTGCAGGCCGTCGCCTGCCGCAGCACGATCGCGCGCTTCGCCACCGACGTCGACCGCGCCGCGCGCAGGGCCACTCTCGCGGACGCGCGTGAACGCGGCGCGCAGATGTACTCCGATCGCGACATCCTCATCGCGCTGACGTCGGTTGCCGCGCGACTGGGTCGGGCCCCGAGCCCGAGGGAGTACGCGGGGCTCGCGCGCGATCTGCAATTCCCCAGCCTGCCGACCGTGCTCAACCGGATGGGCGGCTGGACGAGCGCGATCCACGCCGCCGGCATGCGTCCGCTGGGCGCGGCGACGCGGCGCACGCGCGCCCGTCGCTGGACCGACGACGCCTGCTGGGCCGCGCTGCGGCGCGCCGTCGCCGAGCTGGGCGAGATCCCGACCGTCCTCTCCTACGAGCGCCACGCCGCCGACCGCCGCGACCTGCCCTCATCGGCGACGCTGCGCAATCGTCTCGGCCGCTGGAGCGCCATCACGACGCAGCTGGCGGCCGAGCGTGCGCTCGCCGGTCACGCACAGCGCGCCGGTCAGCGCTCGCCGCTGGGCGAGCTGGGCGCGCGCAGCTGACGCAGGCCGTCGCGCACGTACAGCGCGGTCGCGAACCACGCCAGCGCGAGGCCGAGGTAGAGCAGCACGGAGGCGGCCTCGGTCCAGCCGACGAGGCCGCCGAAGATCGCCGACATGACCGGCCACACCGCCGCCCGGCCGAACCAGTTGACCGTCAGCGCCACCCCCCTGCGCAGGCCGAGCTGCCCCGCGACGAGCGTGAACAGCTCGCGCACGACGAGCAGCGCGAGCGCCCAGCGCGGAAGCAGCTCGAAATGCCAGCAGACCACCAGCCCAGAGACGACGAGCAGGCGGTCGACCACCGGATCGAGCAGCGCGCCGAAGCGGCTGTACTGTCCCGTGATGCGCGCCGCCAGGCCGTCGAGGTAGTCGCTCCAGGCGATCACCGCGAAGATCACCGCTGGCAGCGCGTCGGTGCCAGACTCCGAGCTCAGCGCGAGCACGAGGAAGACGGGGAGCATCCCGAGCCGCGCGAAGCCGATCGCATTGGGGATCGTCCAGACGTTCAACGGCTGGTTTGGCAGCGTCTGCGGCGGTGGCGGGCCCGATCGGTCGAGGCCGACCAGGCGCCGGAGGGTCAGGCGTCTGCGCTCGGCGTCGCCGGGCTCCTTTACGGAAGGCCGCGCCACAGCTCGGTCACCGCCTCGGCGGCTCCCTCCAGCGGGACGCCGCCGTCAACGTCCTGCAGGCCGCGGCGGCGTTGCGCCTCGGCGAGGCCCAGCTCCCGCGAGCGCTTGCCGACGGTCAGGCGCAGCGGCACGCCGAGCAGCTCGGCGTCGGCGAACTTCACGCCCGGGCCCGCGGGGCGGTCGTCGAGCAGCACGTCCAGTCCGATCGCCGTAAGCTCGCGGTACAGGCCCTCCGCGGCGGCGAGTTCGTCGCTGCCCGGCTTGCCCAGCGCGACGATCTCCACGTCCCACGGCGCCAGTGCGCGCGGCCACGAGATCCCCTGCTCGTCGGCGAACTGCTCGACCGCCGCAGCGGCCACGCGCGCCGGCCCGATCCCGTAACAGCCCATCCAGATCGTCTGCTCGGTGCCCTGCTCGTCGAGGTAGGTGGCCCCGAGCGGCTCGGAGAAGCGCGTGCCGAGCTTGAAGATGTTGCCGATCTCGATCGCCGGCTCGATCGTGATCGCGTGGCCGCCGACGGTGTCACCGGCCTCGACGCTGCGCACATCGGCGCGCTCGAAGGCGAAGTCACGGCCGGGCTGCACGCCGCGCAGATGGTAGTCGGGCTCGTTCGAGCCAACGACGTAGCCGCCGTCGTCAATCGCCGCGTCGAGCAGCACGTGGACGTCGGCGCCAACCGGCCCGATGAAGCCCGTCGGCCCGATCCGCTCACGAATCTCGTCGTCGTGTGCCGGCCGGAACGCGGCGCCAAGCGCGTTGGCGAGCTTGATCTCGTTGACACGGTGATCGCCGCGCACGAGCACGAGCACGAGGCCGCGACCCTCGACGACGACCGGGAAGGCCTTCAGCAGCGCGCCGGCCGGCATGCCCAGCAGACGCGAGACGCTTTCGATCGTGGTCGCGCCGGGCGTGTGGACCGGCTGGGGCTCGTCGAGCGGCGGCGAGAGCTCCACCGGCTGGGCATCGGCGCTGGCGACCTCGACGTTGGCGGCGTAGCCGGGCGCGAGCGCGACCTCGTTCTCGCCGGCAGGGCACGGCGCCATGTACTCATGCGCGCCGAAGCCGCCCATCATCCCCACGTCGGACTGCACCCGGTACCACTCCAGCCCGCAGCGTTCGAAGATTCGGTCATAGGCCATGACGTGCTTGTCGTAGCTGGCGTTCAGGCCCTCGAGGTCGCGGTCGAAGGTGTAGGCGTCCTTCATGATGAACTCGCGCGTGCGCAGTACCCCGGCGCGCGGGCGCGGCTCGTCGCGCTCCTTGGTCTGGAAGTGATAGAGGATCAGCGGCAGGTCGCGGTAGGAGCGCACGACCTGCGCGACGTGCATCGTCACGCATTCCTCGTGGGTCATCGCAAGAACGAGCTCGGCGCCCTTGCGGTCGGCGAGCTTGAACAGCTCGTCGATCTCGTAGCGGCCCGTGCGCTTCCACAGTTCGGCCGGATTGAGCACCGGCATGAGCATCTCCTGCGCCCCGATCGCGTTGAGCTCCTGGCGCACGATCCCCACGACGTTCTCGTGCACGCGCCATCCGGCGGGCAGCCACGACCACAGTCCGGCGCCGACCTGGCGCACGAGCCCGGCGCGCACCATCAACTTGTGCGACAGCGATTCCGCGTCCGCGGGCGGCTCGCGTTCGGTGGGCAGGAACAGGTGCTCGAAACGGGACACGGGTGAGCGCGAAGCCTACGGGTAGAGTCCGGCACAAGACCCCGGAGTCCGATCCCAAGGAGACAGCCCATGCCCTACGAGGTTCCGCCGCTGCCCTACCCGTATGAGGCGCTCGAGCCGCACATCGACGCCAAGACGATGACGATCCACCACGACAAGCACCATCAGGCCTACGTGGACAAGGTCAATGCCGCGCTCGAAGGAACCGAGTTCGCCGACAAGCCAATCGAGGAGGTCATCGCGAACCTCGACGCGCTGCCCGAGGACAAGCGCACCCCCGTGCGCAACCAGGGCGGCGGCCACCTCAACCACAACCTTTTCTGGGAGTCGATGAGCCCCGACGGCGGCGGCGCCCCCGACGGCGATCTCGGCGCGGCGATCGACAGCGCCTTCGGCGGCTTCGAGCATTTCAAGGAGGAGTTCGAGCAGGCCGGGGCCGCCCAGTTCGGCTCGGGCTGGGTCTGGCTCGTGGTCGACGGCGGCCAGCTCGCCGTGACGAGCACCGCCAATCAGGACAATCCGGTCAGCTCCGGCGCGACCCCGCTGCTGGGCAACGACGTGTGGGAGCACGCCTACTACCTCAGCTACCAGAACCGGCGTCCGGACTATCTCGAGGCCTGGTGGAGCACCGTCAACTGGTCAAAGGTCGCCGAGCGCTACAGCGCGGCCGCCGGTTAGGAAGCGTCGAGAAACAAGTGTGCGGTTTGGGTGCCCGATCCGTGGATGCCAGATGCCGCACGCGAGCGCAGCAA